>Ga0299907_10000320_pt1 | contig 22403 bp, 25 predicted proteins | sample RVTome_16_FD_198680 | JGI IMG/M metagenome (GOLD analysis project Ga0299907, IMG submission 198680) | Soil microbial communities from uranium-contaminated site in the Upper Colorado River Basin, Wyoming, United States - RVT152D67 (version 2) ...
TCCGGATCTACTCAGGGACCGTCAAGGCCGATCAGAACCTGGAGCTGGCCCGCGGCGGTCAGGTGCGGCTTCACAACCTTTACAAGCTGCAGGGAAAGGACCATCACGAAGTGCCCGAGCTGCCGACGGGCGGGATCGGGGCTGTCGCCAAGCTCGAAGAGACCAGGGCAGGCGATACGTTGCGGTCATCGGGTACCGACACCGTCATCAAGCCGGTCTCCTATCCCCGCCCCGTGGCCGAGATTGCGATCAACCCTCATTCGAATCAGGACGAGGAGAAATTGTCCACCGCCCTCCATCGGATTTCAGAGGAAGATCCGACCATCAAGGTCTCCCGCCGGGCCGATACCGGAGAGACCATCCTCGCCGGTCTCGGTGACTCCCACCTCGATGTCACGCTGGAGCGAATCCGACGTCGGTACGGGGTTGAGATCGACGGGAGCCTCCCCAAGATCCCCTACCGGGAAACGATTACCAAGACGGCCGAAGCAGAGGGAAAACACAAGAAACAGAGCGGAGGACGCGGCCAGTTCGCTGTCGCCTCAGTCCGCTTCGCCCCGCGGCCCCGCGGTGCCGGATACGAGTATGTCGACAGCGTCAAAGGCGGCTCGGTGCCCCGCGGGTTCATCCCGGCCGTAGACAAGGGAGTCCAGGAAGCGCTGCAGCGGGGAGTAGTCGCCGGGTACCCCCTCGTCGATATCACCGCCGAGTTGTACGACGGCAAGTACCACCCAGTGGACTCCGACGAACTTTCGTTTCGAATGGCAGGGATCCATGCGTTGCGCGCAGCATCCGAAAAGCTGGGGCCGATCCTCCTCGAACCGGTCATGAAGGTGAAGGTCTTCGTGCCCGCCGACCACATCGGCGATGTGATGGGCGACATCAATTCGAAGCGGGGACGGGTCCTCGGAATGGAAGGTGAGGGAAACCTCCGCACGGTGGAAGCCGAAGTTCCCATGGCTGAGATCCAGCAGTACGCCGCAGAGCTTCGCTCGTTGACGTCAGGACGGGGCAGCTTCGAAGTTGAGTTCGACCACTACGCCGAAATGCCGCACAATGAGGCAGACAAAGTGATCAGCGCAGCCCGCAGCGACGAGAATTAGGGCGAAGAAGGGAATCGGATGTCGGACGCAGTCCTCAGGTACGGAGACGAAGAGCTGGAACTCCCGGTCAACACCGGAACGGAGGGTGACGGCGCCATAGACATAAGTCAGCTCCGTTCCAGGCTCGGCATCGTGACTTCGGATCGGGGATTCGCAAACACCGCAGAAGGCGAATCCAAGGTCACCTACATCAACGGTGAAGAAGGAATTCTCCGCTACCGCGGTTACCCGATCGAGCAGCTGGCGGACCAGTCGACCTTCCTCGAAGTGGCCTATCTCCTCCAGTATGGAGAGCTTCCGACAAAGTCCGAATACAACGAGTACGTCGACGCCATTACGAGACACACCCTGCTGCGGGAGGATGTCAAACATCTGTTCGAAGCCTTTCCGCATGCGGCTCACCCGATGCAGATCCTTGCTTCGGCTACGTCCGCCCTGGCCACCTACTACCCCGATGCGCTGGACCCTCTCGACGGTGAAGCCGTCGACATCAGTGCCCGCCGGCTGATCGCCAAAACGCCCACGATGGTCGCATGGTCGTACAAGTACTCGGTCCATCAGCCCTACGTCTACCCGGACAACGATCTCGACTACGCCACCAACTTCCTCAAGATGATGTTCTCCGTACCCGCCGAGGACTATCTGGCCGACCCGGTGGTGGCCAAAGCATTGAACATGCTGTTGATTCTCCATGCCGACCACGGCCAGAACTGCTCGTCGTCGGCGGTCCGGCTGGTCGGGTCGGGCCACGCCAATATCTTCAGTTCGGTCAGCGCAGGTATCCATGCCCTTTCAGGTCCATTGCACGGTGGAGCCAACCAGGCGGTTCTCGAGATGCTGGACATGATCGTGAGCAACGGCGGAGACACCTCCCAGTTCGTGGCGAAGGCCAAGGACAAGGACGATCCTTTCCGGCTCATGGGTTTCGGGCACCGGGTCTACAAGAACTTCGACCCGAGAGCCAGGATCATCAAGAAGGCAGCCGAGGACGTACTCGACTCCCTCGGTGTCGACGATCCTCTCCTTGATGTTGCGATGGAATTGGAAAAGGTAGCTCTCAACGACGAGTACTTCGTCGAGCGCAAGCTCTATCCCAACGTCGATTTCTACTCGGGGATCATCTACCGGGCAATGGGGTTCCCGACGGACATGTTCACGGTCCTGTTCGCCATCGGGAGGCTTCCGGGGTGGATCTCACAGTGGCGGGAACTGTCCGCCGACCGGGAGGCAAAGATCTTCAGGCCAAGACAGCTCTACACAGGGGCTCCGGTCCGGGACTACGTCGCCATCAAGGATCGGTAACAGGCCTCAGACTTCGGGGATGTCCTCGACATAGACCTCTTCGACAACCTCACCGTCGACTGCATCCACCACGACGAGGGCGCGCCGGTCGGGAGGTTCGCTCGCCGAGTAGAGGACCATGGCCCAGCGTGGCCGTGAACGCCATCCTTTGAAAGTGACCGCCCCCGACGCATGCCCCACCGGAAATTCCACCGCCTTTCCGGCGGCCGCCATCGCCTGATGCTCGTCGATGTTGAGTGGCCACGCCGAGACAAACTGCCAGGCAGCCAATGCCAATAGCCCCAGAGCCGGACCCCAACCGCCACTGATAGTTACGGTGACGACAACTGAGGCAACCAGATACACCCAGCCTGCCGAACGGCGCCGCATCGGCGGAGGGAATCGATACGGGCCGACAACGTTGGCGTCGAGCTCGTCCTCGATCGCGACAGAACGGGCGACGTCCATTTCGATGTGGATGCCACTGCGGTCGATCCGCTTCTCGTCACTCATAAGGCGGGCTTCTCCGCCAACTCCGTCAGCTTTGAGACCGCCTCGTGCAGCGGCACTCCCCTGGTGTCCTTGTCCTCACCGTAGAGGCGCAGGCCGACTGTCCCACCCTCGACATCGTCATCGCCGACAACGATCACTGCCGGATGCTTTTGGGTGATGGCCGTGCGGATCTTGTCACCAACCGTGTCGCCGGATTCGTCTACCTCTACCCGCAGCCCGCTGTTCTCCAGCGCGGCCTTGACCTTCCCGGCATATTCGATGTGGCGATCGGCCACGGGGACGATGGTCACCTGAACCGGGGCCATCCACGTCGGGAACGCCCCCGCATGATGCTCGATGAGAACGCCCATGAACCTCTCCAATGACCCTGCCTTGGCACAGTGGATCATGTATGGCTGCTCCGCCGCGTTGGCTGCGGAGGTGTATTCCAACTCGAAGCGCTCCGGCAGGGTGAAGTCGAGCTGGATTGTGGACAGCTGCCAGCGGCGCCCGATCGCATCCTTGACATGCATGTCGATCTTTGGACCGTAGAACGCGCCTTCACCTTCGGCTATCTGGTACGGAATTCCGGAAGATTCCAACACATCGGCGAGTGTCTTCTCACTGAAGTCCCATCGTGACTGCTCCCCGACGGATTTGTCCGGCTGGGTGCTCAGGTCGGCTTCGAACTCGATGAATCCGGCATCCTTGAGCCAGGTGATGACGAAGTCGAGGTGCATCTTCAACTCAGTGTCAAGTTGATCCTCGGTGCAGAATGTATGCGAATCGTCCTGGGTGAACCCGCGGGCGCGGAGAAGCCCGTGGACAACCCCTGACTTCTCGTACCGGTATACAGCTCCCAGCTCGGAGAGCCGGATGGGCAGGTCTCGATATGATCTCGGGCGGCTCTTGTAGATGAGGACGTGACCCGGGCAGTTCATCGGCTTGACGATGTATCCCTGCTCTTCGTCCACTTCCATCGACGGGTACATATTCTCCGCGTAGTAACCGAGATGACCTGAGGTCTCCCAGAGATCCGACTTGGCGAGGTGCGGGGTGTATACGAACTCGAACCCGAAGCGCTCGTGGATGTCGCGGCTCCGGTCTTCGATCACCTTGCGCAGCATGCCGCCTTTGGGATGCCACACCGCCAGGCCGGATCCCAGCTCGTCGGGAAAGCTGAAGAGGTCGAGCTCAGCTCCGAGCTTGCGATGATCCCGCTTTTCGGCTTCCTCCCGGCGTACGAGGAACTCTTCGAGGTCCTTTTTCGACGGCCACGCCGTCCCGTAGACGCGTTGAAGCTGATCCCGTTCCTGGTCACCCCGCCAGTAGGCACCGGATGTCCTGAGCAGCTTTACCGCGGGAATCCGCCCGGTGGACGGCAGGTGGGGGCCGCGGCAGAGGTCGACGAAACCGTCGTTTCGGTAAAGGGTCACATCTTCGCCTTCGGACACTTCGCTCGGATCGACGTTCGCGATGATCTCGCGTTTGAAGGGATGACTGCTGAAGATCTCCAATGCCTCGTCGGTGGAAACCGACTCGCGGGCGAAGGGTTGATCTTCGGCGATTATCTCCTCCATCCGGCTCTGGATTGCTTCGAGATCCTCGGCTGTGAACGGTTCCTCGACCTTGAAGTCATAGTAGAAGCCGTCCTCGATCGCCGGTCCGATAGCGAAGGTAGATCCGGGGTAGAGATCAAGGACCGCCTGGGCGAGGACATGTGCCGAAGAGTGGCGGAGGATGTGCAGTCCGTCAGGGTCGGTCAATGTGATCACTGCGAGTTTCCCGGACCGGTGTATCGGACGGCTCAGATCTAGGAGCTCGTCATCGAGACGCACAGCCACCGCAGCACGGGCAAGGCGGGGACCGATCGACTCCGCGACCTCGAGCCCGAACACCCCCTTGGGATGCTCGACTACCGTCCCGTCCGGGTATTCAAGATCAATAGACAACTGTTCAACTCTCACTAGCCTTGGGTGCGGCAGAATACTCAGCCCCAGCTGGATACCACTCATCAATTTCAATCATCAGGAAGTAGATAGAAAATGAATCCACGAGAGCTCGTCGAGAGTTCGCACCCGAACACCACTCTCCGTGAACTCTCGTCCGGGGCAAACACAGTCTTCAGGGTGATCAGCGAGGACGGGACTTCGATCATTGTCAAGGTGTATCCGGTGCCTTCGAGAGAGCGAAGGGAACGGCGCGCCCTCGAGTCGCTGCAAGGCACTCCCGGCGTGCCCACCCTGATCGCTTCCAAAGTCGAAGGAGACATGGCCTGGGTCTCGATGAGCGACGGGGGCAATTGGAATCTCGGAAATCTGCCCAAGAATCTCGATGCGGTCGAGGCCGCGGGCCAGGTTTTGCGTGGAGTCCACGACGCCGATGCCGAAATCACCAACCTCGCCACCAGTATCGACAGCGCCTACGTCGAGTCGCACTACCAGTCGACCATCACCAGATTGGGTCGATTCCGCCGTCGCTTCGAATTGGACCAGAAGGTTCTCGACGCCGCACTCGCGATGACCCCGCCCCACGCCACCACCTCGGTGACCGCTCACACCCGACCAACCCCGTCGAAGTTCGTGGTCAATGAGGAAGGTTCGGTGACGTTGGTCGACTGGGAATGGGCGACTCTGGCACCCCCGGAATGGGACCTCACCCTTGCGGTGTGGAGATTCGCCGACACCATCGGCGAAGACGCGGCTGCCGCCTTCCGAAGCGGCTACAGCGCCGAACTGGCCGAGAGCAGCTATCGGCCCTGGGTGGCCTACCACGCCGCCACGATGATGCTCGACGCGGCGGAGGTCCGCGACGGTCGATTGGGCGACCTCGCCTATCTCGTCAACGATCTGACAGAAGCAGTGCTCGGGACGTAACACGCACGAACACCCGTGGCGTAGGATGGCAGGGTCAGCTGATGTAGGGCCCCGATATGTCGAGTCGATCCAAGGTCACATCACAAATCTCGCGTCTGGTAATCCGCGCGGTGAAGAAGAGAAGGTTTCGCCAGATCGTCGACGACGTGATCGCTGACGGCGAAGCCCGCGATTTGATCCTCCATCGCGTCGGCACAATTCAGATGCACAACACCGACCGGATCGACGAGGTCATGCCGGCCCGGCTGAGCGATGTTTCTCGCTTCGACCGTCTTCTCTGGTTGTTCTCGTCCAACTACGCCAACCGGGGAATCAGTCTCCTCCTGCTCGATGAGGCTCTCTGGCTGTTCAACACCGTTCGCTCTCTCGACGCGCCCAGGGTGGCCGAAATTGGTCGGGCAAAAGGTGGGACGACGTTCTTGCTTGCGGCCGCTGGCGCAACCGTCGTCTCACTCGACAACCAAGCACTCGAAGCAGGGAACGCGAAACGGCATGGCGGTGCCTCAAAGCTGTCATATGACGAGTCACTGAAGGTGGCCCTCCAGCGCCATGGGCTCGAAAGCAATGTCGAAGCGATAGTCGGAGACGCCATCACCCACCCGGTCCAGACAGCAGAATTCGACCTGGTCTTTCTAGACGTGCCGTTCTCCGCCCGCAGGATGTCGGAACTCTTCGAGCACTGGTGGCCCGGTGTGAAACCAGGCGGCCTCGTGATTCTGCGGGACGGCCGCGAACCTCGCTCCCCTGGGGTGCGTGAGTTTGCCGGAACGCTCCAGGCGAGAGGTGGCATCAAGTTCATGGATCAGGCGCCCGGTGTCTTCACAGTCCTGGCCAAGGACACCGTTGGACATGACGAAACTGCAGTGTCCATCGACCTAGCCGAGTCGAAATCCGCGAAAATCGACGATAACTGACTTAGCCTCCGTGCTGTATGGCAAGGAGGACGGACGTTGTTTGAAGCGTTGATGGCGGCAACCGCCACCACCAGTCTGTTCGTACTGGCCAAAGGCATCCGGGGTCAACAGAAATACGAGGTCAACCCTTCGCTCGTGGTCAATCTCCACGAACAGAGAGGCGAGGACCTGCCCTGTCCCTGGTGCTACGGCCCGACCCACGAGCAGGACACTCGATGCTCAGGTTGCGGCAGCCGGTTCGGCTGACCAGCCAAAGTCAATTCGGTGTGATGAGGATCCGGTGATCGACGCGGTCGACACCGAAGCCCAGCCCCTCGTAGAGGCTGCGGGCAACCTTGTTGTCTTCCGCCGTGTAGACGATTGCTTCCTCACACCCTGCAGAATCGCGTAAGAAGTCGAGGCCGCTCATCGTCAATGCCCTGCCCGACCCGGAACCGCCATATTCAGGGTCGACAGCCAGGACGTAGATCTCGCCGACCCCGTCAGGATGGACCTTGGTCCAGCAAAAGGCCCTGACTACTCCGTCCACTCTGTGGACCAGAAGGCCGCGCGGATCGTACCAATCCTGGTCCATGCGCTCCTGCAGATCGGACATCGACCAGTTCCCGTTTTCAGGGTGTCCCTCGAATGCCCGATTGATCACATTCAGGATGTCCTCGAGGTCTCCGCTGGCGATGTGCTCGCCTGGCACCGTCCCATACGAGGAAAGGGTTTTGGTCATTCGCATCACCGAGCCAACCGTGGGACCAACCGGTGCAATGACCCCGCCCCGGTCGATTAGCACCACGGGTTCCCATCCCCGCTCCCGGGCTAGCACCAGGACCTCATCACAATTGCGCTCCCAAATCCTGCGTCGCGCTTGGGGTGTGACACCGGCGACCTCAATCATTCCAGCCTCTCCTTTGACATCTCCGACCACGGTGATAATCGCGTCGACGGGATCGCCCCATGAGCTAAGGATGCCGTTGCCCCTCCCTAACTGCAGGAGGGTGTGCTCGCTGAGAAGGGGGTCACTCGGTATCTGTCCCCAGCTGCGGAGAAGATCGTCGATCGTGGCGAGTAGTCCCATCGAATCGTTTTCCGTGAACACCGACCAAACGGTAACGAAAGTGGGTCGACAAGCCCTATTCTGGTCTACGTGACCAGGGTAGGACTTGTTCTGGGTGGCGGTGGGGTCACCGGGGCTTCGTACGAGATAGCCACGCTCATGGCCGTCCAGTTGGCCACGGGATGGAACCCCGATAGCGCAGAGGTGGTGGTCGGAACCTCGTCCGGAGCATTTGTGAGCGCGCTGGTCCGCAACGATTCGCTGACCCTCGACTCCCTTGTGCGACACGACGACGAGCGGGCGGATGTCGCCGAACGAATCAGGGGCCATCTCTATCAGCGCGGGGGGTCCCGCAATGTGAGCAAATGGGTTCGCCACGGTCTCGCCCCCGGACTGAAGCGTCCCGGTGTAACTCTCTTCATGGGCTCACCTGCGCCATATCACTCCCGCGGTCTCGCCGAATGGGTGACATCACAGATCGGAGAGGAGGCCGCCGATTCATGGCCTGATAAACCGACGGCAATAGTCGCCTACGACATCGAAGCCAGACAGCGAACCGTGTTTGGCACCGCAAACCACCCAGATGTGGGGTTGGCCGAGGCAGTGGCCGCCTCGACGGCGATACCTCTCCTCTTCAGGCCCTATCCAATCAACGGGCGGCTCTATGTCGACGGCGGGGTCGCATCGGGCACTCATGCCGACCTGGTGCTCGGGCATAGCAGGCCCCTGGACCTCGTTCTCATCGTCGCCCCAATGGCTGCTGACCTAAATCGCAAACGCGCCTTGATCCACGAGAAGATGTTCGACCGGGTCGGACGCAAGTCCCTCGACGTCGAGAAGGCGTTGATCCACGAGGCCTGGCCCCACTGCGACATAGTGACGCTCTCCCCATCAGCTTCGGTCCAGAACGCGATGCGTCCAAACCCCATGGATGCAGGTCGAGCAGTTCCCACCTTCATGCGGACTCTGATCTCCATGAAGAGAAAGCTTGCCCAGCCCGAGGTCTGGTCACTCCTCAGTGACCACCTCGAAACACCACTGCATCGGAGCCGCGCGGGCTAATCGGTGTCGGCTGGTGCCAGTCGGGCGATGACTAGCACGACACCAAAGCCAATCAACACCGCGAGGAGGACGCCGAGCAGGTCTCCCTCCGGGCCCGATAAACCAGAGCCCTGGACCCCGTCGGGCCATGGCCAGAGTATGCGGAGCGACCCGACCATGAGTCCGATCAGACCGGCGAGGACCAGGTCGTGCCAGCGCCGCAGCGCCACGTGGAGGATCTGAGAGAAGAAGGCCAGACCGACTATCGCGCCCAGGACAAATATCGCCACCGCCGTGAGATCACGATCGTTCACCGCACCAAGGACAGGGTCGTACATCCCGATGAGGACCAGGATCAACGATCCCGAGATTCCGGGGAGGATCATGGCGCAGATAGCCAGTGCCGCCGACCCGAAGAACGCGAGCATGCCCGGATCGGACCTCGCCACATCAGACCCGATTCCGAGTAGGACGAATGTCGCCACACCAACGACAAGAGACAGCCAGACATGAGCAATCGCAGGCTGGCGGATCATCCTGGATGCCACCACGATCGAACCGAGGACAAGGCCAAAGAATGCAGCCGCCAGAACGACGGGATTCTCTTCGAGCTGCACTCCAATGAAGTGGGCAAGGCTCAGAACCGCTGTGAGAATGCCCCCAAGGATCAGAAGCAGGAATACCCACTCGATGTCCCGCAGGTTCCGCTTCATCCCAGCGAAGTCACCCTTGATCAACGAGCCGAGCGCAGAGCTACCCGATCGGATGCTTGCGACGAGTCGCTCATAGATCCCGGTGACCAGGGCTATGGTGCCGCCGGAGACCCCGGGTACCACGTCAGCCGAGCCCATCAGCAAACCGACGACGAAGGTTTTCAGAGCGGCGAGCATCGACGGGATAGTAAGGCGTCAGACCCCGATAACCGAGTTTCGACCATCTTCATCAGCCATCTCTCGCAACGTTGGCTCCGGAGAGGATGGCTACAACTTTGGCACCCGGCTCAGGTCTTACCGCGCCCTCGCGCAGGGCTGCGATTGTTGCGGCGGCGGCTGGTTCGACCCAGAGCCGGCAGGTCTCCCAGAGCCATTCCTGGGCTTCGACCAGCGATGCGTCCGTCACCAGAACCGAATCGTGGATCCATTGATTGGCGGTCCAGGGGTGGGCGCCTAGCTTGCTCGCGCCCAATGAGGATGCTGCAATTCCGCCGACGTCAACTTCGGTGGGCTCGCCTTTCGCTCGCGCCGTGTGCAATGTCGGGCATTCGACCGGCTCCACTCCGATCACTTCGACGTCGCCTCGAAACCAACTGGCGATACCGCCGATCAGCCCGCCGCCTCCTACCGCGGCGATCACTGACGAGACGCCTCCAACCTGATTACCCACCTCCATGCCGACAGTCCCCTGTCCGGCCATGACCTCTTTCTGGTCGTATGCATGAGCAAGGAACTGGCCCTGCGACTCTGCATGCAAACGACTCTCTGCAAGAGCGTCGTCGTAAAACCCTTCGATGAGACGGACGTCGGCTCCGAACCGGGCAATTGCATCCGTTTTCTCCCTTGGCGATGTCGCCGGGACGAAGATGGTGGCCGGTATCCCGAGTCGCTCTGCTGCATAAGCCACCGCATTCCCGAAGTTGCCGCCCGACGCCGCAACCACTGCCTCCGGATTGAGTGACAGAAGGAGATTGAACGCGCCTCGGACCTTGAATGATCCCGTCGGTTGGAGATGATCCAGTTTGAGGATCAGGTTCCAATCATCGGAAAGCACATGGCCCAGGTCGATGACCGGTGTGAGGCGCACATGCTCACCGATTAGTCGGGCAGCGGCCTCGATGTCTGATCGTTGGATCGGTTCGGGCATCAATTCGACGCTATCAGGCAACGGCTTCGACCTCCGGTAACGTGGGCCATGTGACCGAGATCAGCGGGATTGCCCGCGGCCCATACACCGATGCTGGAGGGTATGACTGCGCTGTCCAGCTCGACGCCGAAGACCCCCTTGCGGAGTATCGATCCCGGTTCACCATCGGTGCGGAGGACTTGATCTATCTCGACGGGAATTCACTGGGCCGCCAGCCGGCTGAATCGGCCAACGTGGTCAAACAAATCTTCGCTCACACATGGCCAGAGCGACTGATCCGCAGCTGGAACGAAGGATGGTGGGATCTCCAACTGCAGCTGGGTGACCTGTTGGCTCCGGTAGTCGGTGCTGGCAAGGGTGAGGTAATGATCTCCGACTCGACCTCGGTAAACCTGTACAAGTTGGCCGGTGCCGCAGTGAGGGCGCGTCCCGGTCGTACCCGAATTGTCACCGACGATCTGAATTTCCCCAGTGATGTCTACGTCCTCGATGGGATCGCGAAGGCACAGGACCTCGAGCTCGTGATTGTCGATTCCGACGGCGTCAGCGGTCCGGTCGATGGCATCGCCCGCGAGGTCGACGACCGGACTGCCCTCGTCGCCCTCTCCCACACCGCCTATATGACCGGGTACACCTACGACATGGCAACGGTCAACGGGATTGCCCACGACGCCGGGGCGTTGGTGCTCTGGGACGCATCCCATTCTGTAGGTTCTGTTCCGATCGACTTCGAGTCGACCGGCACCGACCTGGCGGTTGGCTGCACCTACAAATACCTCAATGGTGGCCCCGGAAGCCCTGCGTTTCTCTACGTGAGACGGTCGCTCCAGTCATCGCTGGAGAACCCGATCACCGCTTGGTGGGGGCATGCGGCACCCTTTGACCTCAGCCTCACCTTCGAACCGACAGACGGCATCCGAAAGTTCCACACCGGGACGATGCCCATCATCTCGTTGGCGGCAATCGAGCCGGGCATACAACTGGTGCTGGACGCCGGGATCGAGGCCATCCGGGCGAAGTCGGTCGCCCTCACCGGGTATTTCGTCGAACTGTGGCAGAACCACCTACGTGATCTCGGGTTCGTGTTGGCCACGCCGACCGATCCCACATTCCGGGGCAGCCACGTATCCCTCAGCCACCCGGAAGCGTGGCCGATCACCCGGGCGCTCATAGACATCGGCGATGTCATCCCCGACTTCCGTGCCCCGGATACGATCCGATTCGGCTTCTCTCCCCTTTACACCTCGTTCGTCGAAGTCCACACCGCGGTGCACCGACTGAGGTCGCTGATGGAAGCGGGTGCCCACAAACAGGTGGACGCAACCCTGAGAACTGTCACATAAGGAGAAGCTCATGATCGTCGTCAATACAGAGACCGTCCCGGGCAGGGAGATCACAACCCTGAAAGGCATCGTCTTCGGCAACACCATCCGGGCCAAAGATGTGGGACGTGATATCGGTGCCGCACTAAAGAGTCTGGTCGGAGGCGAACTCCATTCGTATACCAACCTCCTCGCCGAAGCGCGTCAGGAGGCAATTGACCGGATGGTTGGAAACGCAGAACAGCTCGGGGCAAATGCAATCGTAAACCTCCGCCTCACAACGGCAACGGTGGCGGGCGGTGCCGCAGAGATCTGCGCATATGGGACCGCGGTCGTCGTCGATTGAGCTCTTGGTGGGCGGTACAAGACTTGAACTTGTGACCTCTCGCGTGTGAGGCGAGCGCTCTAGCCGGACTGAGCTAACCGCCCGAAAGACGGAGATTACTGGCACATCGGCGGCAAGGTGACACCGACCCCATGAGAGAATTCACTTGATGGATCGTTCCGAATTCGAGAGTGCAGTCGACGAGGTCCTTGAGAACCTGCCCGACTGGGTGGTAGCCAAAATCGACAACCTCCATGTTCTCGTGGAAGAGGAACCTCCCACGACGCTTGGCGACGCCCTCGGTGTCTATGAAGGGGTCAGCCTCCAGGAACGTTCCGGCGACTACTGGGGCGCTCTCCCCGATCGGATCGTCATCTTCCGTCGCCCCCACCTGGACATGGGACTTTCCGAATCGGAGCTGCGTGACGAGATTCGCAGGACCGTCCTCCATGAGCTGGGCCATCACCTCGGAATCGACGACGAACGGCTCACCGAGCTCGGCTGGGACTGACTCCAGGGCGGTTAAGGTTCTGGCGTGAAGTCCACCACTGTCGAGGATGCAGCACAGTCGTGACCGACCAGCTCACCGCCGGCGAAGCCCCCGTACTCGAACGGCTCAGCTCTCTCGATCGTCTGCTCCCGGTCTGGATCGGCGCGGCGATGATCGGCGGGTTGCTCCTGGGCCGTCTCATTCCGGGCCTGAACGATGCTCTCGACACCGTCAAGGTCGGCAGCGTGTCCCTGCCGATTGCAATCGGCCTCCTGGCGATGATGTACCCGGTTCTTGCCAAGGTGCGCTATTCGAAGATCGGCGAGGTGGCCACCGACCGCAAACTGATGACAACCTCGTTGGTCCTCAATTGGGTCGTTGGGCCCGCAATCATGTTTTCCCTCGCATGGCTTCTGCTTCCGGATCTGCCGGAGTACCGGACTGGCCTCATCGTGATCGGGTTGGCCCGCTGCATCGCGATGGTCCTGATCTGGAACGATCTCGCATGCGGCGATCGGGAAGCGGCTGCGGTGTTGGTCGCGATCAACTCTGTGTTCCAGATCGTGGCGTATGCCCTGCTGGGGTATTTCTATCTCGAACTGCTCCCAACCTGGCTGGGTCTTGACACCGCGACCCTCGATGTCTCCATGTGGGAGATTGCCAAGATAGTTCTCGTGTTTCTCGGGATCCCGCTTGTTGCCGGATACTTGACGCGCCGTTGGGGAGAGAGATCATGGGGCATCGACTGGTATGAGAACCGTTTCCTCCCCAGGATTGCCCCGTGGGCCCTCTACGGGCTCCTGTTCACCATCGTCATCCTCTTCGCTCTCCAGGGTGAAACGATCACTGCCCAGCCTCTCGATGTGCTCCGAATTGCACTTCCGCTTCTGATCTACTTCATCCTGATGTGGGCAGTGTCCTTCGCCCTCGGGATGCGTCTGAAGCTGTCATACCCGAAGAACACAGCGATGAGCTTCACAGCAGCGAGCAATAACTTCGAGCTTGCGATTGCTGTCGCCATCGGCGTGTTTGGCGTCACATCCGGCGAGGCTCTTGCCGGCGTCGTCGGACCTCTTATCGAAGTACCGGTCCTCGTCGGATTGGTATACGTCGCGCTTTGGGCGCGACGACGCTACTACCCGTTAGCTAGCTGACTCGGGCTCAGTCGAGAACGACCATCTTCTCCGGTGTCATCAGCTCGAAGAACTCGATCCACGAATCTTCGGTGAGCTCTCTCAAGCGCGCACTCAACTCTGCGCCTCCGGGGAGGGCTGGCTCACCCCTTCCATAAGGAGACCGGAGGACTTCGTCGGTCCACTCCATGTAGACGATGTCTCGCTCACCGGGCAGCGTGGTGCCGTTGAAGTATGTGGTCACTTCCGACCGACGCCCGGCCTCGTGGTACATCTGACCGATCTTGGCGATAAGAGTCGCCGCTTCCCGAGCCACTCGAGGCTTGACCTTGTAGACGCGTCTGATGACGTACATTGCTGCTCCATCCTGGTTGGTGGGGCCGAACTTAGACGGTTCGCGCGGGCTCCTACGTCCAGCCGGCCTGCGTCACCAATATTGACAGGAAGAACAGGATGATGAATGCAATCCCGGAAGCGGCGAACTCGGCTCGTCCTTGCCAATGCGGGAGGTGGGCGCGGACCCGCCCGTGTACGTACATAGCCGTCAATACGTAAGCTGCCCAGACGAGCAGGGTCATGTTGTCTCTCCCAGTCATCGCGGATCACCCTGCCGGGGGATCTCTCTCCACCTACCTTACGCTATCAGCTCGGTTGTTTGCCTGCAGTTCTAGCCCTCCACGGCTTTGAGGATGGCATCGGCAAGCTCGGCGGGTTTGGTGAATTGGGGCCAGTGGCCAGTCGGCAAGTCGACGAGCTGCACAGACTTGATCTGTGCCAGTTCTGCGGTGTATGGATGCCCTTGCTCGATCCACTCCCGGATCATGGCACTCGGAAACTCGCAAGCAACGACTGTTGCCGGAACGTCGTAACGCCTCGGGTCGGTCAGCAACTGGGTATCGGTCGCCACCCGTGCGGGTTGGGGAATGGCGCGCTCCCGTATGTTGGCGCGAAGCTCGTCGTCCAGGTCGACGAGATCAGCGTCGTCGAACTCTGACCACTCCGGCAGCGCGATCTCGCTGCCGGTGACGGGGAACTCGTCATTGATCAATCCACCATCTCCGAGGGGGCCGCTGTCGACGTATACAACCCGGGCGACTCGATCGGGCCTTGCGTCAGCGGCGGCATGCGCTATTGCCCCGCCGCCGCTGTGCCCGACGAGAGTCACGGGTCCATCGGCCGAGTCGATGAGAGACACAACCGCGTCAACATGGTCTCGCAAGCCGATTCCTTCCCGGTTTGCGTCCTTCGATTCCAGACCGGGAAGGGTCGGGGTGTGAACTGTGTGGCCTGCTTGGCGCAGGCTCGGGGCAACGGCGTCCCAGCTCGAACCATCGAGCCAGAATCCGGGGATCATGATGATTTCCATGTCAAAGACGATACCCAGAGATCCGGACAGAATCTGTCCGCAATCGTGGAAGAGGACTATTTCTGGTTGAGCGAGGAAAGACGGTCGATGGCCTCGGTGAGGGTCGCCTCGTCCTTGCAGAATGCGAATCTCACGAGGTTGTTGCCGCCACCCGGGCGGTTGTAGAAGACGCTCGGAGGGATGACCGCCACCCCAGCTGCCTCCACCATGTGTCGCGCAAACGCCCTGTCGTCGGCGAAGTCGAAGGCATCGAAGCCTGCCATGAGGAAGTAGGTGCCTTCGGGCATGTGCACATCGAAACCGACGCCGGCAAGCCCCTTGGCAAGCAGGTCTCGTTTCGACTGGTAACTCTGCCGCAGGTCGTCGAAGAAAGCCGCTGGCGCCTGCAGGGCTGCAACTCCTCCGTGCTGCACCGGGGTGGGAGTAGTGAACGTGAGGAACTGATGCGCCGATCGGGTTCCGGCGGTCAGGTGGGCGGGTCCTATCGCCCAACCCAGCTTCCATCCCGTCAGGGAGAAGGTCTTCCCCAGGGACGACAGCGTCAGGGTCCGCTCCCACATTCCGGGAAGGCTGGCGATCCGGAGGTGGGTGGTCCCGAACGTGATCTCCTCGTATACCTCGTCCGCCATGACGATGGTGTCGAATTCGCGGCTGAGATCGGCCACCATCTGAAGCTCCTCGTTGGAGAAGACCCGGCCGGTGGGGTTGTGTGGGGTGTTGAGCACGATCGCCTTGGTCTTCTCAGAAAGGGCCGAGCGCAATTTGTCGGGATCGAGACGAAAATCCGGCGGCTCGAGTGCCACGAACTTCGGGGTTGCGCCGGCCATCGCTGCGCATGCTGGATATGAGTCGTAATAAGGCTCGATGAGGAGGACCTCGTCACCCGGATTAACTAGCCCGAGGAAGCTTGCCGCCAGTGCTTCGGTGCACCCGGAAGTCACCGTTACCTCGGTTCCGGGGTCGAGCTCGCGGCCCAGCAGCGGCCCGTACTTTGCTGCAATCGCCTGTCGCAATGCGGGAATTCCAGCGCTGGGCGGATACTGATCGTCCTCGCCCGTGGACATGGAACGGGCGGCAGCTTCCTTGACGAAACCGGCGCCCTCCCAGTTCGGATATCCCTGGCCGAGGTTGATCGCACCGTGTTCGGCAGCCAGCGCCGTCATCTCGGTGAAGATGGTGACGCCGAAAGGGGCGAGGCGGTCAGCAGTCGACATGGTCGATCACGATACCCGCCAGCCGAGTTCGTGATCAGTCGAATGCGACCGATCCTGGCTTAGAGCATTTCTCTCAAGGTTGGGTGGCTTCGGCTATCAGGTTGTTGTCTGCGCCGAACCCGCGTACCACGAAGGGTTCTCGGCTTGGCCACCACGCTGTGAACCAGCCGTTGGCGACCGTTGCTTCGACTTCTCCGAGACCGTCGACTTCGATTACGACCTCTGTGATCTCCGGTGCGACTGCGCCGGTCACAAATGTCGAGCCCTGGAGGGCGTCGGGCATGAGGCCGAGGATGCCGAACCGGAGTCGATCATCCCCGGTCGCTAGCGTTTCTCGGTCGGCGGCGATGCCCATGTGGATGGCACTCAATCCGGGGGCGAATTCGTCGTCTCGGGTCAATTGTTCGACGATGCATGTCGCGAACCAGCCGTCGCCTGCGAACATCAACGTGGCCATATTTCCCCTCACTTCACTGGTCATCAGCTCAGGGAGGGTGTCCGGCCATTCCCCTGGAGTCGTGGCGAGGGATTCGGCGCAATCGCGTGTTATCCAGTCCTGTTCGTCGGGAGTGGGCTGGCGTGCCACCGCTGCCCAGGCAATCCTATCTCCGACCCCGGGCGACACGTAGAGAAGGACCAACACGAGAAGCGCGGCGGATGCGGTCAGCCATGCCAACCGTCGGACCGTGCGCCGCCCGCGTGGTGGTTGTCGGTCGAAGTGGACTTCAGCAAGACCGCTGCGCAGTTCGGCCACCACCTCTTCGAATTCGATCAGATCATTCATCAGCTCACCTTCTCCTTGCTCAGTTCATCTCGAAGCGCGCTCAGAGCGCGATGAAGATGGGTGGTCACGGTTCCCGGGGCGATCCCAAGGGCATCGGCCGTCGAGTGGGTGTCGAAATCGAGAATGATCCGTAACGCCAACACCCGGCGCTGCTGGTCAGGCAACGCTCGGACCGCAGCCAGGAGACTCGGATCGATCGGCAACGGTGGGGGGTCGGATGCGTCGGATATGAGCAGCGACTTCAGAGCACGTCGGGTTTTGCGCCAACGATCGCGGTGAAGGTTCATGGCCACCGTCATCACCCATGCTGCCGGGATCGGATGAGAACGAACCTTCGGCCAGGATTCGAGGCAGCGAGCGTATGCCTCAGCCAACAGGTCCTCCGCCTCGACCGGATCGACCACGGCCACGATCAAAGCCCGGAAACATCCATCCCGGCTTTCGCGATAGAAGGCCTCGAAACCAGATTCGTCCATATCAATCATCTAACGAACGAGAACACTCCCACACTTACACGAACTCGAGACTCAAGGAGGTGTAGCTGAGACAGTGTCTCTAGACAGCTGCAAACGAGTCTCTTGATAAGACAGAAATCCCCAGGTACTCGCTGGGGATTCCTTGGGTGGGCCGTACTGGGCGCGGAGGGGCCCATCTCCTCACGGAACGAACCACCATGCTCTGCCGCAGCGGCGCGGCCTGGATGTCCCGACACGATGGCCCGGTCTTCTCCCGATAAGAACGGTGGTTAAGGGTTCACTAAGGACGTGTTGAATACTGATCCCATGAGACATCTACTCGGTGGCCGAGCGGCACGTTACCGCTCGAGGGTATGGGTTGGCGTGACCATATTGTTGCTCGCCTCGGCCTGCTCGAACAGCCAGGCGGACGGAGACACTGCGCCCTCAACGGTCGGCGAGGCCTCCCCGGGCATTGCCACAACTGAGCAGACGGAGACATCTCAGGTCGAGGGCAGCGAGACGACGGTGCCCGCTCCATCGATCGAAGCTTGCGACCTGCTCACAGCCGGGGACGCCGCTTCGATCATCGGTGAGGTCGGCGAGGCCGATTCGTCACTGATCGGAGGCTTCTCCAGCTGCCACTACCCAGGAACCGGTCTATTTGAGTTCGTCCAGATCCAGGTCGCCTCCGGTATGTTCGACGAATCTCAGTTCATCAACAACGCAGAATCGGGCGCCGAGTTCCTCGAGATCGAGGCAGTCGAGATTCCCGACGTCGGGGACAAAGCCTTTTGGCTCGATGGCATCCTCTGGGTGCTCGCCGGCGATGTCACTTTCAATTTGTGGATTGGCTCGACGGAGTTCGCCGCGGAAGATGGCACTGCCCTGGAAGGCCAAGCCCTCATGGATGCGGCGCTGGAGGTAACCGCCGACACCGCTCGGCTCATCATCGACCGCCTTCCCTGACGGATTCAAGAGTCCAGCTCGCACTCATTGAGTCCCGAGGAACCGGTCTAGGCATTCTTACCAGCCCCAAGACCAGGCTTCTGCGCGGTCGTTCCCCAGTCGCCGCACGTGAGAAACCCCCGGTGATACCAGGGGTTTCGGTTGTGGGCCCTACTGGACTTGAACCAGTGACCTCTTGCGTGTCGAGCAAGCGCTCTAGCCGGGCTGAGCTAAGGGCCCAATATCTTCGTTTTCGAGGCGACGACCGGAATCGAACCGGTGTGACGGGTTTTGCAGACCCGCGCCTAACCACTCGGCCACGTCGCCGAGACCAGGTCGAGCGGAAGACGGGATTCGAACCCGCGACCTCAACCTTGGCAAGGTTGCGCTCTAGCCAACTGAGCTACTTCCGCGAACTGACCGAAGATTAACTAGCTCCGGCCTGTATGGAAAGGTCACCTGCCTGTGGAACTGAATTCGCCTGCGCCGCGCCCGGTTTCGTCGAGATCGTCGACCTCCACCCAGTCGATGGTCGGAGCAGGAACGATTAAGAGCTGAGCAATCCTGTCGCCGCGGGCGAAATGGGCTGCATCTGTTCCGTGATTGATCAGAATCACGGCGATATCTCCCCGAAAGCCAGAGCGGAGACGCGTTGGACCTGACAACCTGAGGGCTTAGGCCGGCCTCGCTCGATTACGGCAGATCAAAAGGCTCCAGGTCTATCCCGCGGGCGAACTCCTCGTCGTGGGACACCACGATCAGCGCGCCAGGGTATGACGCGAGGGCTCGCTGGAGACGCTCGATCGATGGCAGGTCGAGGTGGTTTGTCGGCTCATCGAGGACCACCAACCACGCGGCGCGCCCGAGACCGAGAGCCATCGCCAACTTGCGCGCCTCTCCCGGTGAAGGGTTGTGCGAGGCGAGGAGCATCTCAGGGTTGACGCCGAGGAGAGCGACGATTGCGAGCACCTCACCTCGTTTCCGCGGTTCGAGTTCCTCGAGTTCCCCGATCAGCCCGTCGACCTGGTCCGACGTCAGTTCCTGCTCGAGGAACAACACCCTCTCGGCAGGGAGGTCAGCATCGTCGAGCAGGGCGCCGAGGAGAGTGGTCTTCCCCGCACCATTGCGTCCTCTCAGCCACACCCGGCCGGTTCTTTCGACATCGATATCGACACATTCGACTATCGCTGTGTCACCGGCGAAAAGGGGCCCGTGGTGGGAGGCGAGAAGCCGCCGTGGTGCAGGCTCGAAGTCAAATGAGACCTTGCCCCCCGGAGTCTTCCATATCTGCGAGGCGGCCGCAGCCTCCGCAGCTCGCTTGCTGGCCTTCGTGGCGGTGGCGAGGGCTTTCCCGGCGGCTTTCTCACCCTCCCGGTGCTTGCCCTGTCGAGCTGCCGAGCGACTGTCTATGTCTTTGAACGAAGTGGTATTGTTTCGTCGCTTGAATTCGGCCCGCTTCTGTTCGTTGGTCTGGCGTCTCTCGATCAGGTGACGCTCAGCCTTCCTCGCCTCCGCCTGAAGCCGCTGGCGTTCGGACCTTACCGCCGACTCTGCCGCGGTCCACTCCCTCGACGCTGCCCGGTACGCGCCGTTCCACAACGTCAACTCCCCCCGGACGATGCGCAGAGTGCGGGTGGTGAGCTCCTCGAGGAGAGAACGATCATGGGAGACAACCATGCCGACCCCCGAAAATCGGCGCAGAGCAGAGATCAACAACTGGCGCGCCTCGGAGTCGAGATGGTTGGTCGGCTCGTCGAGCAGCAGCAGATCGGGTTCCTGACTGAGGGCAGCTCCCACCTGCCAGCGTTTTCGCTCACCGGGTGACAGGCTGGGCCAGCGCTCGAACTCGTCGACGTCGAGCTCAAGCCGGCCGCGCAGGGCGGGGTCGAGGCCTTCCCAGGAACCGGCGAACCTTTCGATGTCCGGAGTCGGATGGTCAACAGTCTGCTCGCATAAGACAACAACCGCATCGGCTGGGTCGATCGCCAGGGTGCCTTCCTGAGGCGTCAACCGTCCGGCCACAAGTTGGAGAAGCGTTGTCTTCCCGACGCCGTTGGCTCCAACCACACCGGTCCAACCTGGGCCGATATGGACTTCGGCGTCGACCAGAACGTCGACGGCGGTGGAATAGCGAAAAGAGAGTTTGTTGAGATGGACAGCAGGCATGTGGGAGTGCTCCTCGAAGAATGGAGCCGGCATCGTCCCTTGACGATTCCGGGAACGATGAAGTTCAAGCAGTCCGGCGCATATATCCCATCTGGTAGCTGGGGCCGATTATATCGACCAGGACAGATCAGCGACCGTGAATTTCAACCTCGTGGCCATTGGTGCCACATAGCGTCCCGGGGAGGCGTGCCCTGCGGATTGGCGATGTGAGCCTTGACGTCGAAGACGAACAATCGAGAACGGACCTACTCCCGGCAACGTACGCGGAAATTCGCTCCCCGCACGACGACAGCCGTTCGGTTATCTCTCATGCTGGGAGAGAAAACCGAATGGAGGTAACAAATGAGCAATCTTGCAGTTCTCGCCATGCACCTGGCCGACCATGGCTGGGCGGGCGGATGGCCCGGTCCCTGGTGGATGATCTTCCCGGTGCTGTGGATCGTCGTCGTCGGCACGGTCATCTGGTTGGTGGCGCGCAACCGACGACGTTCTTCGATTATGGATCGGCCTCTGGAGGTACTTGCTGATCGTTACGCCCGCGGCGAGATCGATGTCAACGAATACCGCACCCGGCGCGATGAGATCATGGGCAAGGTTGCACCCTAGAGCTACTTCGCCGAAGGACCGAAGGCTGACTAGCCCCAGCCCCTATGGAAAGGTCACGTGCCGGAGGAACCGAATCCACCGGCACCACGCTCGGTTTCGTCGAGATCGTCCACCTCCACCCAATCGATGGTCGGAGCCGGGACGATTGAGAGCTGAGCAATCCTGTCACCGCGAGCGAAGTGGGCCGTCTCCGTTCCGTGATTGATCAGAATCACGGCGATCTCCCCCCGATAACCCGAATCGATCAAACCGGGCGAGTTGACCAGCCCGACTCCGAGACGATCGGCGTGCCCGCTCCGAGGCAACACCAGGCCCGCCCACCCTGGAGGTATTGCAACGACCAGTCCGGTTGGTGTTTTCGCCCGCTCACCGGGCGGAATCAGAAGTTCAACTCTTGTGTGAAGGTCGACCGCTCCGTCGCCGATATTCGCAGGAGAAGGAATCGGGAGTTCCGGGTCGAGTCTCTTGAAGGTAACCTGCATAGTGTTCACCGGGGGCTTCGGGCGGAATTACCACGTGAGCGTAATTGAGGACGTCCGATGACAGTCAAAACGCACAAGCGAACCAGAAGGCAGCGTTATTCCATGATGGAGTCGCTGGGCTTCACCGAGACGCCGAGCGTTTCCTACTCCTCCCCGCGCCCGGCCCCTCCAAAGCCCATTCCCTCCCGACTTGTATCGACCAACGGAAGCCGGGGTTCGACCGTCGACGAGATGTGGAACACGACCGAGCTCCAGGCCGGTTCTATGACCGATTGGAAGCCGGTCGACATGGAGCGGCGCCTCAACAAGAGAGTGCGTTTTCCGCTTATCGCGATATGGGTGGTCATCATCGGCGTGCTTGCTGCCGGTGGCGCCTGGCTCTGGCAGAACTCTGACCTGACGTCGTCCGCTGCCTTCGCCGCCGTCCAGAAAGCCGGAGCAGAGCTCGCCGCGACGCTAGATCCACTCGTCGCAGCCGCGGCGTCGATCGACCCCAC
>Ga0299907_10000321_pt1 | contig 22367 bp, 26 predicted proteins | sample RVTome_16_FD_198680 | JGI IMG/M metagenome (GOLD analysis project Ga0299907, IMG submission 198680) | Soil microbial communities from uranium-contaminated site in the Upper Colorado River Basin, Wyoming, United States - RVT152D67 (version 2) ...
TCGCCGGCGTACGGCCCCTCCCTGAAGTCGATCCCCGGGGCGTCTTTGAACACGGCCGCGGCGCCCTCGCGCGTGTACAGGTCGAACGGGACTCCGCGGACGCCGTAGAACTGCCCCACGCGGCCCTTGCCGTCGAGCTCGTCGACGATGAACTGCGCCTTCTTGCGCCCGATCAGGACCTGGTCGGGCCCCACGAACGACACGCGCGACTCGCCGGCCTCCTTCCCGTTCGCGCCGATGTCGTCGCAGACCCCGAACACCGGGATCCCCTTGTCGGTCGCCTCCTTCGTGACCGCCGCGAGCGCCTTGGTGTCGATCGGGGTGACGATGATGGCGTCGGGCTGCTTGACCATCGCGTTCTTGATCTGCTGGATCTGCGCGGTGGCGTCGGGGCCGGAGAGCTGCACGTCGAGGTTGGCGCCGAGCTTCTTCGCCTCGGCCTGCATGCCGTCCAGGCAACCGCGGAAGTAGGCGGCCGTGCGGTCGTAGAGGCTGTAGACGATCCGCGCGTCCTTGGCGGACTCGACCTTCCCGCCCCCGCCGTCGTCGTCGCCGCCACAGGCCCCGAGGAGGCCGACCACCACCATCAGCCCGACCGAAGCCACCACCACGCGAAGCCTGCGAATCCCCATGCGACACCCTCCAAGGCAAACGATATGGACGAACGCAGACCATACGTATTTTGGCTGTGGCTGTGGGTTTTTGTGCCCGTAACCGCAGCGGGACTGCAATCGTTCGCTCGGGAGGCCGCACGTCCCGCCTGCCCACTCCCGGGCGGCGGCCCGCTACCTTTGGCCCATGACGGCGAAGGACAAGCTGCGCGAAGTCGTGGATGAGCTCTCCGAGCAGGAGGCCGAGGCCGCGCTGCACTTCATCGACGAGCGACGCGGACACGAAGGCGACCCACTCGTCGCGCTCCTGGACGAAGCGCCGCTCGATGACGAGCCCACCACGCCCGAGGAGGACGCCGGCGTCGCGGAGGCGCGCGACGAGTACAAGCGCGGCGTCTTCTTCGACTCCGACGAGATCAAGCGCCAGCTCGGTTGAGCTCAGCCTGGCGCTACGGCTTCACCGGACGCGGGCGCCGTGACCTCAAGCAGCTGGACCCTCCCGTCCAGCAGCGAGTCCTCGACGCGCTGGACCGGCTGGCGGCCAGCAACGTCCGAGCAGGCGACGTGCGAAAGCTGAGCACTGGAGACTGGCGGCTGCGCGTCGGGGACTGGCGAGTGCGCTTCGAGCGCGACGACGACGCCCGCGTGATCGTCGTTCTGCGCGTGCTCCCGCGCGGTCGCGCCTACCGCGATTGACCCCGCGCGGGATCGGCGGAAGGCAAGGCACTGACGCCACGTTGGCTCTATCGGGAGCAGGCTGGCGAGATGTCGCGGTGCCCGTGGCGCACCATTGGTACTCGCCGCCCGATCCGTCCCCTCCCCAGAAACGACGAAACCCCCGATCCTGGGTGGATACGGTGGGACCGGGAACAACGCGCTACGGCGATGAGTAACCGGACGCGTTAGCCATGCCTGGTCAGCGAGCACGCGAGCGTACGCGCCGTGCATACATGCCCGACGACCTGCGCGTGCTCTTCATCGGAGAGTCGCCGCCGACTGGGGGCACGTTCTTCTACGACGCGAACTCGATCCTTTACGTCGCGACGCGGGAGGCATTCCTGGCTGGGGTTCCAGCACTGCGCAAGCGTGCAAACTTCCTCGACGCGTTCCGACTGCTCGGCTGCTACCTCGAGGACCTCTCTGTACAGCCAATCGACAAATTGCCGAAGGCGGCAAGACAACGAGCTCGCAGGGAGGCGGTACCCGCGCTCGCCCGTCGGCTCAGAGGAGTTTCCCCTCGAGTGGTGGTCGTAGCCGTGAAGGGCATCCGGCCGCAAGTATCGACTGCCCTCGACCTGGCTGACCTGGCCGCAGTGCCCTGCGAATCGCTGCCGTTTCCCGGTCAGTGGCATCGAGACGAGTTCGTCACTAGCCTCACCGAACTCGTCCGGCAATGGCGGCGACGACGATTGCTGCGGCCGGGCGTCTGGTGTGGCTGCCCGTTACGGTGAGCTGATCGCCAGGCCCCAGACCGACGACTATCCGGACCAGCTGGAGCGTGTTATCGAGGCGCTCTTGACCGATGGCGTTCAGCAGGCCGCAGACTTGCTTGGTCCGATTGCTCATCCACGACGCGATGTTGCGCCCCGCACCGATCCGTCGGAATCCATCATTGCCTCGATCTACACGCGCGACCGTTTCCACTGCCGATACTGCGGCTGCCGCGTCATCCCAACCCAAGTGATGCGCCTGCTGTCGGAGTTCTTTCCGGACGACTTTCCATACCACCCGAACTGGAAGGCGGGTCAAACGCATCCAGCGTTCGCGGCGAGGAGTGCCACTCTCGACCACGTCGTCCCTTGGTCCGCCGGAGGGACGAACCAACCAGACAACCTCGTTTGCGCCTGCTGGATCTGCAATCGGATCAAGGGCGATCTGCTCCTCGACCAGCTTGGCTGGGAGCTGACCCCAGTATCCAGCGACATGAGGTGGGACGGGCTGACGCGGTACTACCGCCAGCTATGGGAACTCGCCGGCCGACCATCGACTGCCGACCATCCGTTTTGGGTGCGACTGTTTACCGCGCAGGCGTAATCCGAGCGGCGCGCATTGACTGAGCTGCGCCCACTGACGCCGCTCCTAGCAGCGCTTCGCCGAAACCGCGACGAGGCTCAGCTGACGCGACTAGTGGCAGCCGTCGCCAGTGCGGATCCCGGCTTTGCCGCCGGGTTGGCCAGAACGATCGTCGAGACTGCTCCGCGCGCCGAGGCCCGCCGCCAGCTTGGACCCGTTCCGAACGAGTTGCGGTGCCGCGCGGAGGTCCAGCTCTTCGATGGTCGCGGTGTCGACAAGGGACGCGTTGATCTCGTCTTCGACGATGAGGCCTTCTGCCTTCTTGTGGAGCTGAAGCTCGGCAGCGGCTACGGGGACGATCAACTCGTGCGCTATCGAGACGCCCTTGCCGCTTTGCCGTTCGAGCGCTCTGCGCTTGCCGCCATTACCACCGCTACCCCATATGCGGGGGAAAGCGAGATCGCCGACCATCCAAGATGGCTCGGATCCGTTCGATGGGCGCAGCTGCACGACTCGCTGCTCTCGCTCGAGCACAAGATCCCACTCCTCACCGAAGGCTGGCGCACCTGCTTGGATGTAGTCCGTGCGTCGGGTGACTTCGGGCCCATGAACTTCGACCCCGAGGCGGTCGAGGCCTGGGCCCGCCGCGATGAGGCGGAAGAGACCCTCTTCGCTTTCCTCAACGAGCTCGCGCAGCCGACGCTCGCGATTCTGCGAGACGCGACGGGGAGCTCACCAGAGGATGAAGCGGCGGCGCAGCTAATCGCCAGGGGTAAGCACGGTGCCACCGTCGTGCACCCTTGGAAGAACCAGCCGAATGTCCAGTTCGCCGTACCCTCCGCCCTGACGGAGCTTCGCTTCCGGATCCAGTTCCTTGCAGCGGGAGGGAAGCCTTACTTCACCGTAGAAGCTCGCTACGAGCATCCGAAGGAGTCCCTCGCAGGCGACGAGGCCCTCGAAGCGGCAACTGCGGCACTCCGCAGACGTCACTTCGATGACGGCAACGACGGCTACGGCTATTACTGGGCGCGCGTCATCCCGGCCGACGACTGGCTGTACGAGGGAGCTGGCGCGCTGGAGCGCCTCTTGGCCCACGTGCGCGAGAACACGCAGTACTTAGCCGAGGCTCACATCTTCAGCTCGCTTGAGCGTCGAACTCCGGTCACCCCCGCGGAGACGCCGGAGTAGTGCTGGCAAGCTGACGTCACGGCTGCTGATGAGCTCGAGAGCGGTTCCCTAACCTCGCCCCGACCGGACATGCCAGCCGCCGGAGCCAGGGCTAATGTCGAGACATGACTGCGACCTCGGCCGCCAGCACGTACGACGGATATCTCCCGGCCGAACAGGTCTTCTCCATGCTTGAGGAGGACTTCCTGTCCGCATGGAGCGGGCTTGCCGAGCTGCCCCCTGACCGCGGTGAGGGAGGCGGCAACTTCGTCTTCGGGCAACTGGCGATGGTCGGGCTGGAGCTTGCGTGCCGCGTTGCACATGCCGATCCGGCCGGCCATGTCCTACATCGATTCTCGGAAGGCCTCCGAGACATGGACCCGCGCTACCTCACGCGCCTGCCAGGAGAGGTCCGGGTGCCCAAAGACTTCGGGCTTCCCACCCTGCCTGGCCTGCCCGCAGCCGAGACGCTCTTGGCGCTGCTGTTCGACCTGATCCGCAACGGTCAGGCCCACCAGTACCACCAGATCCCAGCTCGTCTGGCCGACAACCGTTTGCTGTTCCTCGCGTTGGGTGGCGTCACGAAGGGGCAGCCCTACGGGGAAACTGCTCCCGCCCGGCGAGCGCAACATCTCGCCTGCACGCGGCTGCCTCAGACGGGCAACCTGCAGCTCGTCGTGCTGCCAGACGTGCTCTTCCGCGACATCCACCACGCCTCCCACGCCGTCCTCTCGCACGGGCTCAAGCCGCAGTGGTTCGCTCGTGATTACCCGTTCGACTCCAACGCACTCTCGGCTGACCTGGGCTGCTAGCCGCGAGAATTGGGTACCCGATTGGTACCTGCCCTCTCCCGCCGCCCCGTCCCGTGAACGGCGAAACCCCCGCACTTGCGGGGGCTCTCTGAAGCGCGCCCGTCAGGATTCGAACCTGAGACCTTCGGTTCCGTAGACCGACGCTCTATCCAGCTGAGCTACGGGCGCCTGCGGCAAGGATAGCCGCCATCCGGGTAGGGTCGCGACGGGGGCGACGCGGTGAGCTCGGACACCATCAGCATGGTCACGATCCCGTTCTTCTCGGGGGCGATCGGCTATCTGACGAACTGGACGGGCATCTGGATGCTCTTCCACCCGCTGCGCTTCCGCGGGTTCCGGCTGCCCGGCCTGCGGCCGCTGGCGGGCCTGCTGCCGCGCAAGATCCAGCAGATCCCCGGGGTCATGCAGGGCGGTGTCGGGTGGCAGGGGATCATCCCCTCGCGCGCCGCCAAGATGGGCTCGATCTCCGTCGACAAGGGGATCGCCAAGCTCGGGAACGCGTCGGACTTCTACCGCCGGCTCGACCCCGACCTGATCGCCGAGCACATCCTCGCCACGTCCGAGCGCGACATCCGCGAGCTGGTCGAGCGCACGATGGAGCGCGAGCATCCGCGCCTGTGGAACGACCTCCCACCGCGCATCCGCGAGGCGGTCCACGCGCGCGTGCACGACCAGCTCCCGGCCATCGTCCACGACGTCACCGACCGGATCGGCCACCACATCGACCAGCTGCTGGACATCAAGCTCATGGTCATCCGGCGCATGGAGGAGAAGCCCGAGCTGTGCAACCGGGTCTTCACCGAGGTCGGCGAGCGCGAGCTGCGCTTCATCATCAACTTCGGCTTCTTCTTCGGGTTCGCGCTCGGGATCCCGGTCGTCGCGCTGACCGAGGCCTTCCACTACTGGTGGGTGCTGCCGATCGCCGGGACCGCGGTCGGGTACATCACCAACTGGCTGGCGATCCGCATGATCTTCGAGCCCATCGATCCCCGCAGGATCGGGCCCTTCCTGGTCCACGGCCTGTTCCTGCGCCGCCAGCGCGAGGCCGCCGACGTCTACGCGGGCATCATCGCCGACGACATCGTGACGCTGGAGAACATCGGCGAGGAGCTGCTGCACGGCCCGCGCAGCGACCGCACGCGACACATGCTGCGCGAGGCGCTGCGCCCGGCGGTGGACCGGGCGAGCGGGGTCGCCCAGCCCGCGGTCCGGGCGGCGGTCGGCCCGCGGGAGTACGACGCGATCCGCGAGACCGTGGCGGTCGAGGGCGTGGACTACACGATGACCCCGCTCAAGGACCCCGAGTTCAACGAGCGCCAGAGCGCGGCGGTCCGGGCGCTGATCGCCGAGCGCATGCGCGAGCTGCCGGCGCGCGACTTCTCCGAGCTCCTGCGCTCGGCGATGCGCGAGGACGAGTGGCTGCTGATCCTGCACGGCGCCGTCCTGGGCTTCTTCGCGGGCCTGCTGCACCTGGCGATCTTCGGCGTGTGATGGGCCCCGAGCCGCCCCCCATGCCCCCGCCCCCGCCGCGCGACGAGCCGCCGCTGGAGCGCGACCTCCTGCGCGCCAGCCCCGCGCTCGCCCGCCTCGCGGCCGGAGCCTGGTGGCGCACCGCCCAGTGGACCGTGGCCGCGTCCTACCGGACGACCGCCCGCGTGCTGCGCGCCGCCGCCAGCGGCGAGTCGCCGGCCGACCTGCTATCCGACCTCGGGTCCGACGTGCGCGAGCACGCGCGGCGGATCCTCGGGGTGTCCGGCGACGACGGCGCCGACCCGATGGACGAGCCGGCCGACGCGAACGCGAGGGACTCGCTGCGCGACCGCGGAGCCGAGCTGCTGCGCCGCTCGGCCGACGTCAACGACGAGCAGGACGCCCACCCGGCCTACGACCGCATCCTCGCCCAGCTGCACCCCGACGAGGGACGCATCCTGCGCCTGCTCGCGCTCGAGGGGCCGCAGCCCTCCGTGGACGTGCGGGGGGCCAAGGGCAACCTGCCGGTCAGCACCCAGCTCGTCGCGCCCGGCCTGTCGATGATCGGCCCCCAGGCGGGATGCCGCCACGTGGACCGCGTCCCCGCCTACCTCAACAACCTCTACCGGCTGGGACTGATCTGGTTCTCGCGCGAGTCGCTGGAGGACCCGCTGCGCTACCAGGTCCTCGAGGCCCAGCCCGACGTGGTCGAGGCCCTGCGCGAGGCCGGCCGCGCGCGCAAGACCGTCCGACGCACGATCCACCTCACCCCGTTCGGCGAGGACTTCTGCGACGTCTGCCTGCCCCTGGACACCGGCGAGATCGAGGCCCTTGGCGGCGGGACGGTCGCCCCCCGCTAGGTCGCCCCGTCCACCTCGAAGCTCACGCGACCGACACGGGCGCGAATGTGGTCGAGCACGGCGTGGACGAGCACCACCACCGCGACCATCTCCGCGACCTCCTCGGCCGTGGACAGCATCGTGTAGGACAGGTCGACGCCCCGCGTCTCGTAGTAGGCGCTGCCGAGCACGTCGAGCCCGAGGCCGCCGACGACGTAGAGGGCGGCCGCGAAGGTGAAGCGCCGCCGCGCCCGCGCGGGGAGCTCGCGGACGAAGCCGGCGAAGACCAGCGTCAGCACGAGCACGATCGCCGCGCCGGCGATCCCCCAGACGACGTAGTCGCTCCCGGCCGCGTCGAGCCGGGCGCTGGCCGAGTCCTCGAACAGCTCGTGGACCTGCGCGACCTCGTCCATGGACAGGTACAGGAGGAGCAGCGAGAGGGCGGCCCAGTGGCGGCGCCGCGCGCGGGCGGCGCCGGCGACGATCCCGACCAGCGCCGCGGCGAGCAGCAGCAGGCAGGCGTTGAGCCACGTCGGCACGTTGGCCTCCTCGTCGGCGTTGACGAGGTTGACGAGGCCGAGCAGGCCGTCCTGGTCGAGGCCGTGGCGGTAGAGGTTGGCGAGGACGCTGGCGGCGCCCAGCACCAGCACGGCGCCCAGGAGCGCGCGCGCCGTGCGACGAGGCGGCACCGAGATCGCCATCCGTTACCCACTTTTCCAGGCCGCCCGGCGTTTTCCACGCCGGCCGCCGCTTTCCTACGTCGGCGCCAGCGGAGAGGGCGGGATTCGAACCCGCGATGGAGCGTGAACCCCATACTCGCTTAGCAGGCGAGTGCCTTCAGCCACTCGGCCACCTCTCCGGGTGAGCCGTCCAGTTTAGGCGCTACTAGTGCAGCACCGCGCGCGCGGCGAAATAGCCGAGCGCCGCGGCCGCGACGCCCAGGACCACGGAGGCGGCGACGTAGGCGAAGGCCTTGCCGGGCTCTCCCGCCTCGACGTCGAGGAAGGCCTGCACGGAGAACGTCGAGAAGGTCGTGAAGCCGCCGAGGAAGCCGACCCCCAGGGCCACGCGCACCTCCTCGGAGAACCATTGGGGGATCACGACGAGGATCCCGAGCAGGAAGGAGCCGGCGACGTTGATCGCCACGGTCGCCCACGGCAGCGCGTCGCCGTGGAATACCGTCGAGATCCCGTAGCGCGCGAGCACGCCCGCCGCCCCGGCCAGCGCGATGAGCACGATCCCCATGGGGCCGCATGATGCCGGGCTACCCTGTCGTCGCACCCGGAGGGGTGGCAGAGCGGTTGAATGCGGCGGCCTTGAAAGCCGTTAGGGGCCCCAGGGTCCCTCGTGGGTTCGAATCCCACCCCCTCCGCTCGCTGACCGGATTGCGGCATTCGGCCGCGTCTCCTCCATCGCGAGGTTTGACACCGGCGCGCGTCGTCTCGTAGCAGTGTCCGAAACGACACTGCCGGGATGACGGAAGGCCAGCGCTTGGCGCCGCGGGTGCGGGCGACCGCCGGGCGATGACAGGTGCCGCGGGGGCCGCTACGCTCGCTCGGCCCATGCTCTGCGCCGAGGCCCCGATCCACCGCCTGTCGGTCGAGGACGTGCGCCGCATGGTCGACGCCGGGGTGCTGCTCGAGGAGGATCGCGTGGAGCTGGTCGACGGCGTGCTCGTCGACATGACCCCGCCGGGCGCCGAGCACAGCGCGACCGTCGCGTGGCTGACCCGGCACCTCGTCGGCGCTGCGCCCCGGCACGAGGTTCGCGTCCAGGACCTGCTGCTCGTCGAGGGTGGGTTCCTGATGCCCGACCTCATGGTGGTCGACCCCCTGCCCCGCGACCGCCAGCCGTCGACGGCGGCGCTGGTGATCGAGGTCTCGGTGACGACTCAGCGCTATGACGCGACGAAGGCGTCGCGCTACGCGCGCGCCGTCGTGTCCGAGTACTGGATCGTCGACGTTCCCGCACGCACGGTCCAGGTGCACCGCCGCCCGGGCCCGGCGGGATACGGCGACATCGCGCGCCATGGAGACGGAGCTCGGATCCCCATCGGGGTGGGGACTTCGCCGGTCGACGTCTCGGCGATGCTCGGTTGAACGCCGCGGAGGCCCAGGACGGCTTCTTCTTCTGGCGCGCCTGTCTCGCCCGCGACGGAGCGCGCGTGCCCGGCGCTACTCGCCGCAGCCGATGCGCGGGTCGCGCGTGGCCGCCACCCCGGGGGCGCGCGCGTAGACGACCACGGTGCCCGAGCACTGCCCGCCGTTGGCCGCCGCCTGGCACGTCCACGTGCCGGCGTCCGGGGCGCCGGACAGCGCCGTGCACCGCACGTCCCAGTCGCGCGGCGGGATCCCGATGCCGCCCTTCTCCGCCTCGGCCGACGCCGCCCGCGCCGCCGCCGCCTTGGCCTGCGGCTGGGTGATGGTGGGCGGGCCCGGCGCGGTGGTCGCGGTGGGCGCCGGGGGCTGGGTGACCGTGACCGTGGCCTGCGTCGGCTGCGCCGTCGCCGTCGGGGCGGTGACGGTCGGATCGTCGGAGCCGTCGTCGTCGGAGGCGAGCACGAGCCCGAGCCCCACGCCCAGGGCGAGGACCAGCGTCGCGAGCACCCCGAGCACGACACCGGTGCGCCGTGCGCGCCGCTCGCCGTTCTCCGGTCCCCCGGGAGAGGCCTCCATGGGCCGCACACTAGCCCCCGCCGGGGACAGCGCCCCGGCCGCGCGCGCCTAGCCGTACGGGCCCAGGGTCTCCGGCGCGCCCGCCGCCACCAGCGCGGGCGGCATCCGCACGCTCCCGTCATCGCGCTGCCCGTTCTCGAGCAGGGCGATCAGGGTGCGCCCGACGGCCACGGCGGTCCCGTTGAGCGTGTGCAGCACCTCCGGCCTGCCGCCGCCCGCGGGCCGCCAGCGCGCCTCCAGCCGCCGCGCCTGGAAGTCGGTGGTGTTCGAGCACGACGTCAGCTCGCGGTAGCGCTCCTGGCCGGGCAGCCACGCCTCCAGGTCGTACTTCCTGGCCGCCGAGGCGCCGAGGTCGTCCACCGCGATGTTCACCACCCGGTAGGGGATCTCCAGCTCGCCGAGGATCTCCTCCTCGATGGCCAGCAGCCGCTCGTGCTCGTCCGGCGACTCCCCAGGCGCCACGAACGAGAACATCTCGACCTTGTCGAACTGGTGCACGCGGAAGATCCCGCGGGTGTCCTTCCCCGCCGCCCCCGCCTCGCGCCGGAAGCAGGTCGAGAACCCGGCGTAGCGCGCCGGCAGCGCGTCCGCGTCCAGCACCTGCCCGGCGTGCAGGGAGGCCAGCGGCACCTCCGACGTCCCCACCAGGAACAGGTCGTCGCCGTCCAGCGCGTAGAGCTGCTGCTCGGTGTCGGGGAGGAAGCCGGTCCCGTACAGCGGCCCCTCGCGGACCAGGACCGGCGGGACCACCGGCTCGAAGCCCTTCCCGCGCAGCTTCTCCAGCGCCCAGCGCACCAGCGCGAGCTCGACCATCACCAGGTCGCCCTTGAGGTACGCGAAGCGCGAGCCCGACACGCGCGCCGCGGTCTCCATGTCGATTCCCGGCCCGGCAAGCTCGAGGTGGTCGCGCCCCGCCCCGCCCGCCTCGCCGACCTCGCGCAGCACCTCGTCGGAGTCCGGCGCGCCCGGGTCCGGCAGGTTGGGCAGCGAGGCCAGCGCGGACTCGAGCTCGCGCTCGACGCCGGCCACCTCGTCGGACAGCGCCCGGCCCCGGGCGGCGACGTCCTCCATCGCGGCGATCGCGCCGGCCGCGTCCTCGCCGCGCTGCTTGGCCGCCCCGATCTCCTTGGACGCCGCGTTCTGCTCGGCGCGGATCGCCTCGAGCGAGGGCAGCAGCTCGCGCCGGCGCGCGTCGAGCTCGACCACGCGGTCGACGGCCGCGGCCGCCTCGGCCCCCCGGCGCGCGAGCGCGTCGCGGACCGCCTCGGGCTCGCGGCGGATCAGCCTGACGTCGAGGACGGCGCGGCCCCCGCCGGCTACTCGGGCGCCGCGCCGGCGTCGCCCGGGCGCTCGGGCGTCTCGGGCCGGCTGACCTTCGTGCCCGCGTAGCGCGCCACGAACTCGGCGACGTCGCGCGCGTCCTGTCCCACGACGATGTTCTGCGGCATGATGGCGCCCGAGAAGCCGCCGTTGCGGATCGCGTAGAGGACCTGGTCGACCTGCTCGCGGCGCTGGTCGAAGTTGGGGCCGTCCGTGCGCTCCTGGTACTTGATCCCGGTGGCCGAGCCCTCAGCCGCCGCCGCCTCCAGCGTGTGGCAGCCCGAGCAGCGCTCCGCGAACAGCCGGGCCCCGCGCTGGACGCCGGCGCCCTCGCCGCGCTGGGCGTTGAGCTCGATCTCCTGCTCGCCGCACGCGGTCGCGCCCGCGGCGAGCGCAAGCAGCGACAGCACTGAGAGGGCGGCTCGGCGGCGGGCCATGCGAGCGCGGAATACTAGACGAGTGACGGTCACCCCCCGCACCCGTGGATGACGCCCATGACCGGCCCTGGATCTGCGTCCTCGGGCTCGCCAATGCCGCCGGCATTGGCTTCACCCTGTGTCCTTGACCAGCTTGGTCCTGCGCGTCCCCACGGGCACGCGGGCCGACCGTCCCTCGTCTCCCGGTGACTCCCGCCGAAGCCGACCGCCAGCGCTTCCGGTCGGTGATGGGCCACTTCGCCACGGGGGTCGCCGTGGTGACCGCCCGCGACGCGCGCGGGGCGGTGGGGATGACCACCAACGCCCTGACCTCGCTGTCCCTCGACCCGCTCCTGCTGCTGGTCTGCTTCGACAACCGCGCCCGCACCCTGAGCGTGGTGGAGGGCACCGGGCGCTTCGGCGTAAACGTCCTGCGCGCCGGCCAGGAGGACGTGGCCGGGCGCTTCGCGTCCAAGCTGCCGCTCGACGAGAAGTTCGGCGACGTCCCCCATCGCGACGCGCACGGCGTGCCGATCCTCCACGACGCCGTCGCCTGGGTGGTCTGCGAGCTGCGCGACCTCGTCCCCGGCGGCGACCACACGATCGGGATCGGCGCCGTGGTGGCCATGGACCAGGACGAGGGCGCGCCGCTCGTGTGGCTGCGGGGGGCCTACACCACGGTCACAGACCCCCCGAGATGAAGCCGGCGCGGATCGCCAGGCCGGCGATGAACAGCGCCGCCAGCGTCATCGCGCCCAGCTCCCGGCGCAGGATGGCCAGCACCACCGAGCGCTGCTCGGCCTCCGGCAGCGCGCCCACCGCCTGCGCGTCGGCCAGCCCGCGGGCGTCGAGCACGGTCTGCGCGGCGGCGATCCGCAGCTGCTCGCCCACGAAGGACACGGCCACCGGCAGCAGCCCGTAGACCAGGTGCAGCGCGTCCGAGGGCTCGCGACCGGCCGCCAGCAGGACGCCCCCGAGGACCACCTGCACGCCGAGCGCCGCCTGCGCCGCGCGCAGCAGCCGCCAGAACCACGGGCTCGGCTCCACCCGCCACCAGCGCCAGGCGCCGAGCAGGCCCGCGGCCGCGAACAGCGCCATGACGGCCACCCCAACGACCAGGTGAACCGCGGTCATTCGTGCCTCCGGACACTAAGTAGCAACTCGTTACAAAGTCGAGTAGAACACCGGCTGGACCGTGCTTCGCAGCTACCTACCCGCGCTCGTCTTCGTCGGCCTCGGCTCGTTGGTGGGCGGCGCGTTCGCACTGATCAACTCGCGGCTCGGCCCGCACCGGCCCGCCCGGTCGAAGACCGACCCCTACGAGTGCGGGCTGCCGTCCGAGGTCAAGCAGGACTTCCGCTTCGGGATCAGCTTCTACCTGATCGCGATGCTCTTCATCCTCTTCGACATCGAGGTGATCTTCCTCTATCCGGTGGCGGTGCAGCTCAAGGCCTTCGGCACCTTCGCGCTGATCGAGACCATCGTCTTCATCGGGCTGCTGACGGTCGCGCTGGTCTACGTGTGGCGGCGGGGGGCGCTGGAGTGGAGATAGAGCGCCACCACTCGCAGGACCTCCTGCGCGGGCTCTCGGAGGAGGACCTCGAGCGCCACGTCGAGGAGCGCGTCCTGACCACCACGCTGGACCGGGCCCTGCACTGGGCGCGCGGCAACTCGATCTTCCCGATGACCTTCGGCCTGGCCTGCTGCGCGATCGAGATGATGGCGATCGTGGGCTCGCGCGTGGACGTGGCCCGCTTCGGCTTCGAGGCCCTGCGCGCCACCCCCCGTCAGGCGGACCTGATCATCCTCTCGGGCCGGATCTCGATCAAGATGGCGCCGATCATCCGGCGCCTCTACGACCAGATGCTCGAGCCCAAGTGGGCGATCGCCATGGGCGCCTGCTCGTCGTCGATGGGCGTGTTCAACAACTACGCCCTGGTGCCGGCGGACAAGTTCATGCCGGTCGACGTCCACGTCCCCGGCTGCCCGCCGCGCCCCGAGGCGCTGATGCACGGGATCGTCAAGCTGCGCGCGCAGGTCCTCGGCGACCCCGACCAGGGCTGGCGCGAGCGCTACCGCGCGGCGGGCACGGAGGAGGTCGTGGACGCACCGGTCGAGGGCGCGCAGGCCGACAACGTGTTCGTGGGCCGAGGAGGAGAGACCTCGGGTGCCTGACGCGACGGGTCTCGAGCTGATCGCACAGGACATCCGCGAGGCCGACCCCGACGCCGTCCTGGACACGGTCTTCTTCCGCGGGCGCGCCACCCTGGTGGTCGAGCCGCGCGCCATCCGCGACGTCCTGGAGACGCTGCGGGGCAAGGGCTACGGCTTCATGGCCAGCCTGCACGGCGTGGACTACTGGCCCGAGGAGCCGCGCCTGGGCGTCATCTACGAGCTGCTGGACATGGACTCCGTGGACCGGATCTCGGTCAAGGTGCGCGTTCACACCGACCGGCCGCACGTCGACTCGGTCACCGACCGCTGGCCGACCGCCGACCACCAGGAGCGCGAGGTCTTCGACATGTTCGGGGTCGTCTTCGACGGCCATCCCGACCTGCGCCGCATCCTCATGCCCGAGGACTACGAGGGGTTCCCGCAGCGCCGCGACTTCCCCATCGGCGGCGAGCCGGTGATCTTCACCTTCAACGAGGACCACGTCCCCGGGTACCCGGATTGAGCACGCCCGCCGACATCGCCGCCCAGCCGCTCCGGGACCGGCCCGACGAGGAGCTGCTGACCATCAACATGGGGCCCCACCACCCCGCCACGCACGGGGTGCTGCGGCTCCTGGTCACGCTCGAGGGCGAGGTCGTGCGCTCCTGCAAGCCGGTGATCGGCTACGTCCACACCGGCATCGAGAAGACCGCCGAGGACAAGGCCTACTGGAAGGCGATCCCCGTGGTCGAGCGGATGGACTACCTGGCGTACTACTTCAACGCGATGACCTTCTGCAACGCGGTGGAGCGGATCCTCGACCTGCAGGTCCCGCGGCGCGCCCAGTACCTGCGGGTCATCCACCTCGAGCTCAACCGGATCATGTCCCACCTGGTGTGGCTGGGCACGAGCGCGCTCGACCTCGGCGCGATCTCGATGTTCTGGTACTGCTTCCGCGAGCGCGAGAAGGTGCTCGACCTCTTCGAGCAGAGCTCCGGCCAGCGGATGCACACGCGCTACATCCAGGTCGGCGGCGTGATCGAGGACGTGCCGCCGGGCTGGGCCGACAAGGTGCGCGCGTTCTGCCGCGAGATGCCGCGGCGGGTGGACCAGTACGCGGCGCTGCTGGACCGCAACGAGATCGTGCTGCGCCGCCTGCGCAACGTGGCCGTCGTCGACGAGGAGACGCTGCTGGGCCTCGGCGTCACCGGCCCCCTGCTGCGCGCGGCGGGCAACCCGTGGGATCTGCGCAAGGCGCAGCCGTACTCCTGCTACGACGAGTTCGACTTCCGCGTCCCGGTGGGGACGGTCGGCGACAACTACGACCGCTTCAAGGTCCGGCTGGCGGAGTTCTACGAGTCGGTGAAGATCGTCGAGCAGGCCCTGGAGGGCCTGCCCGAGGGCCCGTTCATCACCGACGACCGCAAGGTCGCGCTGCCCCCGCGCCACGAGCTGAGCACCTCGATGGAGGCGCTCATCCACCACTTCAAGCTGGTCACCGAGGGCTACCGCGTGCCGCCCGGCGAGGTCTACGCGCCGATCGAGAGCCCGCGCGGCGAGCTGGGCGTCTTCCTGCGCTCGGACGGCTCGGCCAAGCCGGCGCGCGTGCACATGCGCGACCCGTCGTTCGTCAACCTCCAGGTGCTCCCGCACATGGTCCAGGACGGCTACGTGGCCGACCTGATCGCCTCGCTGGCCATGCTCGACCCGATCCTCGGGGGGATCGACCGGTGACCGTCCCGCGCTTCTCGCACGGCTCGCGCGTCCCCGGCTGGGACGAGGCCGTCGACCTCGAGAAGGACCCCTCGGAGGTCCCCGACCCGGCGACCACGCCGGTCCCCGGCGAGCTGCGCGCCGAGATCGAGCGCCACATGGCCCTCTACCCCGACTTCCGGTCGGCCACGATCCCCGCGCTGCGCGCCGCCCAGCGCCACCACGGCTGGTGCTCGCCTCAGGCCATCGAGCAGGTCGCCTGCGTCATGCGCCTCACCCCCGCCTACCTGACGTCCGTGGCCACCTTCTACGACATGACCGAGAACGAGCCGCGGCCGCGCCACCACGAGGTCTTCGTGTGCACCAACATCTCGTGCTCGCTGCGCGGCGCCGCCGAGGTGTTCGAGGCCTTCCGGGCCGCCGCGGAGGGCGACGAGCGCGTGCACGTGCGCTCGTTCGAGTGCCTGGGCGCGTGCGACGTCGCCCCCATGGCCTCCGTCGACGGCGTGTACGTGGGCCCGCTGGAGCCGGGCGACGCGCGGACGGTCCTCGACGACGTCAGGGCCGGGCGCCCCGTGCTGGAGGACCGCCAGCTCGCGCGCCGGCCGGTGGCCGACGAGGAGGCGCGCGCCCACCCGCCCGCCGCCGCTCCGGAGGCCCGGTCGTGAAGCTGCTCTTCGCGGGGATCGACGAGCCGGACCTGGACCGCATCGACGTCTACCGCGCCCGCGGCGGGTACGAGTCGCTGCGCCGCGCCCTGGCCATGTCGCCGGACGAGGTGGTGGCCGAGATCGACGCCTCGGGCCTGCGCGGCCGCGGCGGCGCCGGCTTCCAGATGGGCAAGAAGGCGGCGTTCATCCCCAAGGGCGACATGGACAAGTACCTGGTGTGCAACGCCGACGAGTCCGAGCCCGGCGCGTTCAAGGACCGCGAGCTGATGCAGAAGAACCCCCACCAGCTGATCGAGGGGATCGCCATCGCCGCCCACGCCACCGGATGCAACCGGGCCTTCGTCTACATCCGCGGCGAGTACGACTACGTGGCCGACATCCTCGACGCGGCGGTCGCCGAGGCGCGCGAGGCGGGGCTGCTCCAGCACGTGATCCTCGTCGTCCACCGGGGCGCCGGCGCCTACATCTGCGGCGAGGAGACGGCGCTGCTGGACTCGCTGGAGGGCAAGCGCGGCAACCCGCGCCTCAAGCCGCCGTTCCCGGCCAACCAGGGCCTCTACCAGGGGCCGACGCTGATCAACAACGTCGAGACCCTGGCCACCGTCCCGCACATCATCCGCATGGGCGGCGCCGAGTACGCCAAAATCGGGACGGAGACGTCGACGGGGACCAAGATCGTGTCGGTCTCCGGCCACGTGCAGCGGCCGGGCAACTACGAGATCGAGCTGGGGATCCCGTCGCGCGACATCGTCTACGGCCTCGCGGGCGGTCCGCCCGAGGGCCGGCGCGTGAAGCTGTGGTTCCCGGGCGGCTCGTCGGCGCCCGTGCTCACCGAGGAGCACCTCGACCTGCCCTACGACTTCGACTCGATGGCCAAGGCGGGCTCGATGCTCGGCTCGGGCTCGATCATCGTCGTCGACGAGACCGTCCCGGTGATCGACGTGGCCAAGTGGGTCGCGAAGTTCTACACGCACGAGTCGTGCGGGAAGTGCACGCCGTGCCGCGAGGGGACGCGCTGGACGCTGGCCATGGTCGAGCGCATGGACCGCGGCGAGGCCACGCCGATGGACATCGAGATCATGTCCGGGGTCCAGGAGCAGATCATCGGCAACTGCCTGTGCGTGCTCGGCGACTCGATGGCGATGCCGATCGCCTCGCTGGTCAAGCACTTCCGCGAGGAGATCGAGGAGCACATCGAGACCGCCCGGGCGCGGCGCGAGCGCATCCCGATGGAGCCGCCCCCGCGCGAGCGGGCGACGGAGGCCGCCGCCTGATGCCGCGCCCCGAGGTCAGGACGATCACGCTGACCATCGACGGTCGCGAGGTGCAGGCGCCCGAGAACGCGATGCTGGTCGACGGCGCCAAGCACGGCGACGTCGAGATCCCGGTCTTCTGCTACGAGCCCAAGCTGGGGCCGCCGGTGGGCGCGTGCCGGATGTGCCTGGTCGAGGTGGAGGGGATCCCCAAGCTCCAGACCGCGTGCTCGACCCCGGTCAAGGACGGCATGGTGGTGCACACCCAGACCGAGCGCGTGCGCAAGGCCCAGGAGGCGGTGGTCGAGTTCCTGCTCATCAACCACCCGCTGGACTGCCCGGTGTGCGACAAGGGCGGCGAGTGCCCGCTCCAGGACATCTCCTACGGCTGGGGCGGCGGCACCTCGCGCTTCATCGAGCCCAAGCGCCACTTCCGCAAGCCGCTCGAGCTCTCGCCGCTGGTGGCCATCGACCGCGAGCGCTGCATCCTGTGCTACCGCTGCGTGCGCTACTCGCAGGAGGTGGCCGAGGACTACCAGCTGGTCCTCCACGAGCGCGGCGCGCACTCGTTCGTGGGGACGTTCGACGGCCACCCCTACGTGGCCCCGTTCTCGGGCAACATCGTCGAGCTGTGCCCGGTGGGAGCGTTGACCTCGCGGGCCTACCGCTTCCGCGCGCGCCCGTGGGAGATCGAGGGCGCGGGGTCGGTGTGCACGCTGTGCCCGGCCCAGTGCAACATCACCTTCACGGTGCGCGACGACCGCGTGCTGCGGGTGCTGGCGCGCGACAACCCCGGCGTCGACGACGGCTGGCTGTGCGACAAGGGGCGCTTCGCCTACCAGGCGATCCACGCCGACGAGCGGATCGCCTCGCCGCTGGTCCGCGAGGGCGGGTTCCTGCGCCCGGCGTCGTGGGAGCGCGCGCTCGAGGCCGCCGCCACGGCGCTGTCGCGCGCGCGGGGCCGAACCGCCGCGCTGGCCGGCGACGGCGCCACCAACGAGGAGGGGTTCATGCTCCAGCGCCTGCTGCGCGAGGGGCTGGAGTCGGGCGACGTGGACTGCCGGCCGGCCGGCGGGCCCTCCCGCGAGACCGCGCGCGCCCTGGCCGCGCCCGCCCAGGCGGCCACGGTGCCCGACGTCGAGTTCGCGCACGCCGTGCTGGTCGTCGACTGCGAGCCGGTCGACGACATGCCGATCCTCGACCTGCGCATCCGCAAGGGCGTGCGCCGCAACGGCGTGCGCCTGGCGGTGGCCACCAGCCGCCCCAGCTCGCTGGACCGCAACGCCGAGGTGTCGATCCGCCACGCGCCGGGCGCGGGCGAGGCGCTCGTCGCCGCGCTCGACGCCGCCCTCGCGGGCGCGCCCGCCGAGGACCTGGCCCGCGCCGCCGGCGCCGACCCGGCGGCCGTCGGCGCGCTCGCCGGCCTGCTGCGCGAGGCGGGCGAGGACGTGGTCGTGGTGTTCGGCGAGCGCCTCGTCTCGGGCCCGCGCGCCGAGCACGCGGCGCGGGCGCTGCTCAACCTGTCCTCGCGCCTGGAGCTGGGCCGCGACGGCGCGGGCCTGCTGGAGGTCCCGTCGTCGGCGAACGGCCGCGGGCTGCGCGAGGCCGGCATGCTCCCGGGAGCCGGCCCGGGCTGGAGCGAGGCGGCGGAGGGCCGCGACGCGCCCGCCATCGCGCGCGCCCTGGCCGGCGGCGACCTCTCCGCGCTGTACCTGCTGCGCGTGGACCCGCTTCGCACCCATCCCGACCGCGCCGCCTGGGAGGCGGCGCTGGACGGCGCGACCGCCGTCATCGCCCACGCCGCCCTGCTCACCGACGGCCTGCGCGAGCATGCCGACGTCGTCTTCCCGGCCGAGTCCTACGCCGAGAAGGAGGGGACGATCGTCCACCCCGACGGCCGCGTCCAGCGCCTGCGCCCCGCCATCGGCCGCCCGGGCGACGTGCGCGCCGAGTGGCGCGTCCTGGCCGAGCTGTCGGCGCGCCTGGGCCTCGAGACCCCGGCGGGCGCGCAGGCCGGCGAGCTGCTCTTCGCCGCCGTCCCCTTCTACGCGGGCCTGTCGCCGCTCGAGCTGGCCATGGACGGGGTGCGCTGGCCCGAGCGCGACGCCGCCGCCGCGGCCGGCTTCCCGGCCTGGGACCCGGTCGAGCTGGAGGCGCCGCCGCCGGCGCCCTCGCCCAACGGCGCCCTGCGCCTCGGGACCTTCCGCCCCATCTGGTCGGCACCCGAGGTCGAGGCCTCCCCCTCCCTGCGGTTCCTGGCCCCCGGCGAGCGCCTGGAGCTCTCCCCGGGCGACGCCGAGCGGCTCGGCGTGGGCAGCGGCCAGCGCGTGCGGGTGGTGCACGAGGCGACCGCGCTGGAGGCCGAGGTCGTGATCCGCAGCGACGTGCCCGCCGGCTCGGCCTTCCTGCCCGAGCGGCTGCCCGACGGCTCGATGGTCGAGGTCCGGCCGGCGTGACGCCCTTCGCCGCCCTGGACTACTACGAGCCCTGGTGGGCGCAGCTGGCGAAGTCGCTGGTGATCTTCGCCGTCGTGCTGCAGATGGTCCCGATCGTGCTGATGATGGAGCGCAAGCTGCTGGGCCGCATGCAGGCGCGCTACGGCCCCAACCGCGTCGGTCCCTTCGGGATGGTTCAGCCGGTGGCCGACATCCTCAAGCTGCTGGCCAAGGAGCGCTCGCGGCCCGAGAGCTCGGTCGGCCCCCTGTACGCGCTGGCGCCCGCCATCTCGATCCTCACCGCCGTCGCCGCCTTGGCCATCATCCCCTTCGGCAACGTGGTCGACGTCTTCGGCACCGACGTGGGCCTGTACGGGATCGACGTCGAGATCGGGATCCTCTACCTGTTCGCCTTCGGCGCCATCGCCTTCTACGGCCTCGTCCTGGGCGGCTGGGCGTCCGGCTCCAAGTACTCGTTCCTGGGGGCCATGCGCGCCGCCGCCCAGCTCATCTCCTACGAGGTGGCGATGGGCCTCTCCCTCCTCGGCGTGATCTTCACCGCCGGAACGCTGTCGCTGGTGGAGATCGTCGAGGCCCAGCGGGGCATGTGGTACTGCGTCCCGCAGTTCGCCGGCTTCGCGATCTTCGTGATCGCCGGCTTCGCCGAGACCAACCGCACGCCCTTCGACCTGCCCGAGGCCGACGCCGAGCTCGTCCAGGGCTACATGACCGAGTACGGCGCCTCGCGCTTCGCGCTCTACTACTTCGCCGAGTACATGAACATGATCGTCATCTCGGCGATCGCCGCCACGCTGTTCCTCGGCGGGTGGCTGCTGCCCTTCGGCCTCGACCCGCCGGCCTGGGTGCACCCGTTCGTGGTGCTGGCCAAGATCTTCGGCTTCCTGTTCCTGTTCATCTGGGTGCGCGGGACGCTGCCGCGGCTGCGCTACGACCAGCTGATGTCCTTCGGCTGGAAGGTGCTGCTGCCGCTGGCCACCCTCAACGCGCTGGTGACGGCGATCCTGGTGGTGACGACATGAGGACGTACGACGACGACGTGGTCGAGGTGGTCCGCGGCCCGCAGCCCGGCGGCGCCGGCGGCGTCTACCGGGCGTTCGGCGAGACCCTGCGCGGCCTCAAGACGACCTTCGCCCGGATCCTCGAGGGCCCGGTGACCGTGCAGTACCCGGAGGAGAAGGTGCCGGTGTACCCGCGCTTCCGCGGGCGCCACAAGCTGCACCGCTTCGAGGACACGGGGCTGGAGAAGTGCGTGGGCTGCTCGCTGTGCGCGGCGGCCTGCCCGGCCGACTGCATCCGCGTCGTGGCGGCCGAGAACACCCCCGAGCACCGGATCAGCGCCGGCGAGCGCTACGCCGCGGTCTACGAGATCAACATGAGCCGCTGCATCTTCTGCGGCTACTGCGAGGTGGCGTGCCCGTTCGACGCGATCACCATGGGGCACGACTACGAGCTGTCGGACTACTCGCGCCGCGACCTGGTCTTCACCAAGGAGATGCTGCTCGCCGAGCCGCTGGAGCGCACGCCCCTGAGGGCCGAAGGGGAATAGTGGCCGAGGCGGTCTTCTTCGTCGCCTCGCTGGGGGCGCTGGGGGGCGCGGTGGGCGTGGTCGCGCTGAGCAACCCCTTCTACAGCGTGCTGGCGCTGGTCGGGCACCTGCTGTCGCTGGCCGCGCTGTTCCTGCTCCTGCGGGCCGAGTTCGTCGCCGCCGCGCAGGTGGTCGTGTACGCGGGCGCGGTGATGGTGCTCTACGTGTTCGTGGTCGCCTACATCGGCGGCGAGGAGCGCCCGGTCCGCGGCGCCGGCCCGGGCTTCCCGCTCGGCGCGCCGGTGTTCGCGGGCGCGCTGTTCGTCGAGCTGTGCATCGCCACCCTCGGCTCGGGCCTGAAGGCGATCGACTCCGAGGGCGCCGGCTACGAGGCGGGCTTCGGCAGCCCGGCGCAGATCGGCGAGCTGTTCCTCACGCGCTTCCTGCTCTCCTTCGAGCTGGCGTCGTTCCTGCTGCTGGTGGCCGCGGTGGGCGCGGTGGTCCTGGCCCGCCGCCGGCGCGGCCTGGAGGACGAGGAGGACCTGGCCGCCGACGGGCGCCGCGTGATCTCGGTCGGCGACCTGTTCCGGCCCGAGGGCGTGGGCACGCAGGCCGAGAGCGCCGGCCTCATCCACGAGCGCCGCGAGCGCGAGGAACGGCAGCGGCGGGAGGGCTGGTAGTGGCGATCGGCTGGTACCTGTCCGTGTCGGCCCTGGTCTTCTCGATCGGCGCCGCGGGCGTGCTCGTGCGGCGCAACCCGCTGGTGATCCTGCTGTGCCTGGAGCTGATGCTCAACGGCGCCACCCTGGCGCTGGTCGCCTTCGCGCGGATGCACGGAAACGGCGACGGGCAGGTCTTCGCGCTGATCGTGATGGTGGTCGCGGCCTGCGAGGTGACGATCGGCCTGGGCCTGATCGTGGCCATCCACCGCCGCCGCCTGCCCGTGGACGTCGACCAGCTGCGGGAGCTGCGGGGGTAGATGTCCCCCACCACGTTCGGCTGGCTGGTGCTCGCCCTCCCGCTCGCCGGGACGCTGGTCATCGCGCTGGGCTGGCGCGCGCTGCCCGGCAAGCTCCCGGGCTGGATCGGGACCGGCGCGATCTTCGCGTCGTTCGCGGCCGCGGTGGGGGCGCTGCTGTCGCTGGGGGGCCGCGAGGGCGAGGGCGCCAAGACCGTCACCTCGACCGCCTACGACTACGCCAGCACGGTCGGCGTCGACGCCAACCTGACCATCCTCGTCGACCCGCTGTCGGTGTTCATGATCCTCGTGGT
>Ga0299907_10000322_pt1 | contig 22356 bp, 8 predicted proteins | sample RVTome_16_FD_198680 | JGI IMG/M metagenome (GOLD analysis project Ga0299907, IMG submission 198680) | Soil microbial communities from uranium-contaminated site in the Upper Colorado River Basin, Wyoming, United States - RVT152D67 (version 2) ...
GCAGATACCGCCCGCAATGATGATCACACCGGCGAAGACCATCAGCACGATCGCCCAGGCGGGGATCTTGCCGTTCGGTTCCGGCGGCAAGTCGGGGGGTGTTCTTTCCATCTCTCCTCCCTAAGACCGGATGTGGGCTGTCCACGGGAATCTAACCCGGGGGACCGTCCCGTTGTCGGCGGTCAATCCCATCGCGCTCAGCCGACGATGAGCTCGAGGAGCCTCTTGGCCACCACGGTGTAGCCCTGCTTGTTCAGGTGGATGTTCGATTTCACCGCCGGATCCCTTGGGCACATGTAGCTGAGTGAACACAGGACATCGACATTGTCAGGTCGACCGTTGCTGGGGATGTCGTCACCGAAGTCGCCGGCGTTGAAGGCGTCGTAGACATCGGCCACGGGGACGTCGAGGGCTGCGTACACCTGCCCCTGTGCACCGTTGAGCGCCGAGACGAGGGCGTCGCTCGACAACGCCAGCTGCAGATCGGGTGCGTATTGGCCGGCCACTCCGCCGAAATATCCGATGGCTGCCGCCGCCAGCGGGTTGTAGAAGTTCATGGCCACGATGGGCCCCGCGTAGCCGGTTTCCCGGATGGTGACAATGATCTGGGCGGTCTGACCGGCGATGGCCGCGATCTGGTCACCAAGACAGGCCGTGTCGTTTCCGCAGGTCTCCTGAGCGTCGAACAGGTCGTTTGCTCCGATGTCGAGCGTGATCAGGACCACGTCTCCCTGGGCGATCGTGGCGAGGGCGTCGCCGATCTGGGAGCCGGTTTGGTACCGGTCGGTACAGTTCGACGGGTTCCCGTCCTTGTCGACCCCACCCAATAGCTGCAATGCAGTCTCCCCGGGACAACCCAGCTTCACATGGCTGAGATCTGTCACCAGACGTCCTTTGAGACGCTGATGGAGCTCGTCGGTGTACGCCTGACTCGACGAGAACGTGGTGTTTCCCTCCGCGTCGGCCTGCGAGCCCGCGGCGAGCGAGTCTCCCAGGGACACATAGACTCCTTCGCCCGGCGTGGCCGCTGCGACCGGAACCGATATGGCGATGAGCAGTCCCACCGCTGCGACTACCGAAATGGTTCGTTTCATGTCCCTCCTTCCTGAGACGGTCCGAGCATGCGGCATCGTCTCGGGAGTGACTATCGGGGTAAACCCCGATGGGCGCTGCGGTGACTCGGGGTGGTCTCCCGTGCACATTGGATGCTGTGACGGCCACACGAAATCGTCGTCGACACGACTGAACGAGTGTCTAAGACGTCTCGACTTGGAGAATTTGGTGAGTGCCGGCAAGGCCTTTCAACGACACGGTTCTCGAAGGTCCGAAGCGAGTGCCCTGGCCGCCGGAGAGCTCGGCAGTGACGGCTGACACCATGATCTCACCGCCCGCAGCGATCCCGGCGATCCGGGCCGCCTTGTTGACGGCAACTCCGTAGTAGTCGCTGTCCCGGCGAAGCGTGTCGCCGGTATGAACGCCGATCCGAACCGCGAGCTCGGTACTCGAGACAGTCGACTGGATCTCGATCGCCGCGTCTATGGCATCGCGGGCCGACCCGAACACCGTCATCGTTCCGTCCCCAAGTCTCTTCACGACACTGCCCCGGTGACGTTTGATGACCTGATCGAGGATGGCGAAATGATCCTCGACGATTTGTGCCCACTTCTGGTCGCCCATCTCCTGTGACACGACCGTGGAGTCTTCGATGTCGGTGAACATCACTGTCACCGTGCCCGCCGGGATCCCATCGGCCAGACCATCATCCGACGCCTCGAGCGAAGATACGAGCTCGCCGAGGCTGCCCGGCATCTTGTGACCGAACACTTCGATGTTCGGGGCCGCCGTTGATATGTGCCATTGAACCAACCGCCAAGCGCCCCCTTCGAGTTGAAAGACCGCGGTCTGTCTGGACACGAACGGATCTTCTCCCGCCCTGTGCCCGACGGTCTCGGCGGCAATCCAGCCGACAGACCCGCTCTCAAAACCCTCGAGCCGTGGGTATTCCCATTTGACGACGCGTGTCTCTTTCGACCTGGCCAAGGTGAGGGAAACCACTTCCTCATAACCACTCCACCACTCCTCCTCGGCCGTGGTGATCCAACGAACGGAGGCGCTCTCTGAGATCAGATTTCTTACCGCCTCTTCATCACCAACCAGCCCCGAGGCCAATAACCGACGAAACACAGCCTCGACTTCACTGGAGCGGTTCACCGTCCGAGTGTAGGGCCGCCCATAGGACCGCCTACGGGCCTGCCTGCGGCCCAGCTGGAGATTGGTCGGCCCGGTCCCCGCGGTCTCGTTACCGTTGCGGCAGGCGTTGCATCTGAGACAGGACGCAGACAAGGTGAAAAGGTGTTGAAAGCGGATTCCATAGTCGTCGATGTGGTGGTGGTCGGTGGGGGCCAGGGAGGTCTTGGCATCGCCTACTACCTGGCGCAGGGCGGTGTCGACTTCGTGGTGCTGGAACGTGGTCGGCTGGGTGAGACATGGCTGTCCCAGCGTTGGGACAGTTTCGTCTTGAACACCCCCAACTGGTTGAACGGTCTTCCGGGTGCGGCCTATGAAGGTCCCGATCCTTTTGGTTTCATGACCCACACCGACCTGGTCGGGTCGTTTGAGGAGTATGCGGAGCGATTCGGTCTGCCGGTGCGGACCGGAGTCACGGTGACCGGGGTGGGCCCATCGGATGGCCAGGGCCCCTATCTGGTCGTAGGGCAGACGGACGACGGTGACCAAATCCGATACGAAACCGACTCGGTTGTCATCGCGTCGGGGATTCTGCAATCACCCCGTGTCCCGGCGGCGGGTTCGAAAATCCCCGACGACGTCGTGCAATTGCACACCGGGAGCTACCGGTCGCCCGAGGCGCTGCCCGACGGAGCCGTCCTGGTTGTCGGTGGAGGGCAATCCGGTGCTCAGATCGTGGAGGACCTGCTGGGGGCGGGTCGCACCGTGTATTTCTCGATCAGCAAAGCGCCGCGTCTCCCCCGCAGATACCGGGGGAGGGATTTCATGGACTGGTTTCTCGAGATGGGCCAATGGGACCTCCGAACTGACGAAGTAGAGGACCCAACGGTGCTGACGGCTACCAACCCACTGATATCTGGTGTGGGGCCCCTCGGGCACAGCGTCAGCTACCAACAGCTCGCCCGGGAGGGCGTGCACCTCATGGGTCGATTCGAAGACGTGGTCGGAGACGAGGTCATCACCGATGACAGGGTCGTCGAGTACATACGAAACGCCGACGCCAAATCCCAGGAGCTACGAGACAACATCGACGGCTTCATCGAAGAGCACGCCCTCACCGCCCCGCCACCGGACCCCGACCCGGGCGACCGGTCCCTGGCCGCAGACGACCCCGTGGACTATCTGACCAGGCTCGACCTCAAGGCGGCAGGAGTCGGCAGCATCGTCTGGTGCACGGGGTTCACGGCTGACTTCTCATGGATCGATCTGCCCGTCACCGAGCCGAACGGCATGCCCGTCCATCAAAACGGTGAGGCTCCAGTGCCGGGCATCTACTTCATCGGATTCCCCTGGCTCTCAAAACGGAAATCCGGGGTCGTGCTCGGTATCGACGAAGACGCCCGGCACATCACCGAACTCATCCTCCAACGTCTCGACACAGCCTGATCGGGAAGACCCAAGACTCTGGTCCGCGATGCAAGTCGATCGAATCAGCCACCGCTTGGGGACAAGTAGGGGCTCAGATGGTCGTAGCTGACCTCTGGTCAAACGCGGGCGTCTCCAGTAGATCAGAAAGATCTAGGTCGAGCTGAAGATGGCTCTGCAGGAGTTTCGCAACACCATCGGGGTCTTCGTCGTCGGGGAAGTTGAAGTACCTGGCGTGGGCGATTCCGGGTGCCTTTCTATGCGGAAGGTTCCCCTGGATGGGCATGTCGACGATGCCCTTGCCGAACAATGGTCGTAGCCGGCCCCCGAACCAGTCTCCCCGCCAACCGGCCTCCGCTTCGAAGAACATGTTGGTCCATCTGACCACGGCAAACGGCGCGGCATGGCTCAAAACCTGGCGACCTTGGTTGCGCCAAACGTAGTTCAGGCGCTCAGGTTCGGGTCCCTGCGGCATCAGATCGTGATTCCGAGGGGGGCATATCGGCAGCTCCGCGGTCCTCACCATTTCGTCGAACCGACCACGATCACGTGTGAAGAGAAGATCGGCGAAGTACATAGGGGTGCCGAGCGTGATCAAGTCCGTGATCAACCATGGGTTGCCCTGCTTGCGAACTGCCCTCCAGACCCCGACTTGGGCCTTGCGATAGGCGTCCAACTCGGCCTGCTGGGCTTCGGTCAGGTTCTCTGTCTCCGGATGATCTGAGAGCTTTTGAGCCGTCTCGGTGAGTTCATCGACGCCGTCGAGGTGGATCGCATCTGCGTCTGGATCAACCGGCCCGCAATGCAGTTTGCTCGTCTGCGGCCAGAGAGCAGAGATCCCGTCATAGGCGATGTAGGCGCCGAGGCTGTGGGCCACCACGATGACCCGGCTGTAACGAGGATCGTCTTGAAGCGACTGGAGCAAATCGACCATTCCTTGCCGGATCGACTTGCGAACTTCGTACGACCGCGGACTCCTGTCGAGATACCGAACCACGTCCACGAACGAGTCGGTGAATACCTGCCCGGTCTTCCGCCGGAGAAACCCGAGAAGACTTCTCACGCCGGGAATGACGAGGATGGTTGTTATCAGGGCTCCCAGCCAGCCCACGAGTCCCAGCCAGAAGAACAGGGCCGCACCGACGACCACGATCAGTACCAGCGCCCAGATGAACCACCAGACCCCCCTGAGCCCCAACGGGACGCTGCTCGGGCGGCGCAACAAAAGTCGCATTGCTGTTGGCAGAAAATCGCCGATGCGGTTCCCGGTCATCTTGTATGACCAGTGGTACTCGAAGAACTCGGTCTGCCCGTATGACCGTGTACCGCTGTGGGCGGGAGCCAGGTAACGCCGCGCTTCGAACGAATCTGCGATCGTCGCGTCGCGGGAGAAGTAGCGGCGATACGGCTCCCCTCCGGTGATGCCTGCAGTCTTGGGTAGAGCACTCTTCACCAGCCGGTTCAACGTCTCCATCGGCATCTGCTCACCCATTCCATGAACGACCACCACCGCCGTTCTGGGCTTGGTTCGCTTCACGAGATTGTCAGACAACGGTTGGAACCTCGATCTCGATGCTTCGGTCGTCGTCGACGGTCACTCCGTCTCCCGGGTCGCCGGGAGGATCGTCGCTGCGGAACACGCGTCCGGGAGCCAGTTCCTCCAGCCTCTCCAGCAGCTCGGCACGCGGGATGTCCCAGCTGCCACGAACCCGTACCGATGCCGTCGACCAGACACCTGGCGGCAGACACGTCTTGACGAGGCTCACCGGTGTCGCGTTGTGGCTTCCGTGGTGGCCGATCTTGTATAGAGAGGTCCGCCGGAGCAGACGGCGGTCGCGGTCGCTGGCAAGGATCAGCTCCCATGTGCCCCATTGCGCGTCACCAGGGAACAGAAGCACGGCGTCTCCGTATTCGAATGCGAGCACGAGACTGGTGTTGTTCACCGACGACGAGAGAATCGACGCGGCCAGCAGCCCTCCCCGCCGTCCCAGCTCCTCCAGCCGATCTTGAATGTCGTCGATCTCGATTCCGGAGTAGGAGCTCATGAAGTCCTCGGGGGACAACTCCCACTCATGAAAGGGCAAGTCGCCACCGTTGGATCCCCCGTTCGGCGACGAAACCCTGAGGAAACTCTCCTTGGACGGCGGATCCATCCGGTTGATCAGGTCGGGGTTGGTGGACGGGCCCAGCACGTGGACCTTCACTCCGTCCGGCAGGACCCTGGGTCGGCGCGGGCGGGAGTTCCGCGACAGGAAACGACGGCGTGGATCGCCGGCGAAACCATTCAGCAGCGTGTCTTGGGCATCTGCATTGACGGCGGAGAACACATTGTCGGCCTCGGCGGCGAGGAACTCCACTTCGTCGTCGGCCACACCCATGAGACTCTGCTGTGCGGCCATGTCGCGTACGGCGAAGGCAAGGGCGAGCTGTCGTTGTCTCAAACCCAGGGCGACCGGGTCGTCGGGGTCTTCGGTCCATGGCATCCAAACCTCACCCACCTCGACATCACGCCACAGGGAGCGGTCTGAGAATCCGGATATGTGGTCTTGGTGGAAGTGCGACATTGCAACGATGTCGATCCGGGCGACACCGTCTTCGTCGGTGACGTCTCCGATGATTCGTGCAGCAACCTCGTCGACATCACCCGCAGTCCCGTTCTTGATCGAACCGCAGTCGATCAGAACCCGACGGGGTCGGGGTTTGTCGGGAAACAGGATCAGGAACGCGTCGCCAAACCCGACGTTGTACATGCGTACCCGGATGGGATCATCTGCCATCAGAGCCTTTCCTCCGTATGCTTTGGTGAACCAGAGCGAAGTCGAATCGTCTCTCCATGCGGGACACTCCGTCGATCGATTGACTCCAGGCGTACAAAGAGTCACGAAGATCGCAGTCGGCCACGAACTCCCTGATTCGCTCTACTCGCACGTTGGCCCGCTCTCTCACATCGTCGTTGTCCCATGAGTCCGACGGCAATGGCTTGGAGATGATGTACCGGGGTGTGCCTTCGGCGGAGAAGATCACGGTGGTTCCTCCGATGGTGGGGAGACCACCCAGGTCCGGGTCGAGGTCGTCTGCCTTCTGTGTGAACTGTGCCACCAGCTCGGTGCGGAGTTGGCCGTCGTCGCCCACCCGGAACATCGTGTGAAATCCATGCACGGCGATCGTCAGGTCCGGGTGTAGGTGAAGCTCGGAGCGATATTGCTCGGCATATTCGTGCAGGGACACGGCTTGCTCTGCCTGGTGTTCCTGGACGAGTCGCTTCTCCCGGTCGTCCTGGTATTCGGGTGACATCTTGCGAACCGAGGCGGCCTTGGACTGTGAGACCTCGGCATAGGACTGTGCCTCCTGAGCGAGTCGCTCCTCAACAACCTCGGCGTGCAGGGGTCCGAGTTCGCGGCCAGCCTCCTCCCACACCAGGGATTCCTCTGCCAGAGACACGACGTCGTCCGGATAGATCCCTCTCGCGCGGAAGGCCTCGATGAGATTGGCGCGCATGTGGTACTGGTCCTCGGGCCGCAGTGTGTAGTCGGCGGTGACGAGTGCACGGAGGTAGTCGCCGAGACGCAGGTCGCACGGGGGGAGATACTCGAAGGCGCGAATGCACATTGTCAGCATCAGCTGTGCCGTGTCGGCGGCCTCGGCGGCGACCCGCCTCACGAGATCGGTTGGCGGCTCCCCCTCGCTGAGCACGCCCGTGCCCCCGGTTGCGATCCTGACCAGGTCGGCGATTCTGGCCTGATAGGTGTTGAAGAAGGCGTCGAAAACGGCCCGTACCAGGATCGAACCCCGTTCGTGCGGCTCGAAGGTGGACTCGTAGAGAGTCGGGTCGGGCTTGTCATCGGGCTCGGTGGCGGTGCGGAGGGCGTCGCCGCCTCCGGTGGCGTGGCCGAACTGGCGGGCGAGCTCGATGAGCGGATCCTCACGTCGCAGGTCGGTACGGCCCTCCCGAATGGCACGCTGCAGGATGTCGGGGAATGTGAAGTGTTGGAAGATGGCGACCAGATCGGCGATCGCCTCGTGAAAGGCATACACGTCGCGGTTGGTCGCCCATTTGAAGTAAGGCCGCAGACGGTCCACCACGGCGTGTGTGGTTTCGTGGGCGACTATGTCATGCGACAGGCTGGTGAAAACCACCTGACCCGGAATGTTCGCTCCCGGTGAGTCGAGATCCGCCGTGAAGTACCCGAAGTTGAGAGACAGGGTCTTCGGGTCGTAGAAGGCATTGGAGCCGTTGAAGGCGTGGGGGAGGACACGTAGTGGTCGGTATCTTCCCTTGTGCAGGAGACGGACCTGTCTTCCGAGCGCCCGCTCGAAGTTCTCGAATACCTTCATCGCGACCGCATACACCATCTGTTGGTGGAATCTGGGGTCCGACTCGTCGGGGTCGAGTCCACCGGTCATCAGGATGTCGGGGTTGTCGAGATTGACCGGTGCGTAGAAGACGCCGTGGACCGCGTCGTAGTCGACGACCTCGATAAGGCGCCCGCGTGGCCCGTGGGTAAGGGGCTCGTTGGTTACGTCGACGGAGATTCGGTTCTCCGAGGACCGTCCCAACATCGGGTCGAAGGCGAAAATTTGCAACGGCCGACGTTTCGGGCCGGCTGTCACATAGTCCGATTCGAGACGTTTCAACGGCGTCCCCTCTGCTGGTCGCTCGATCCTACGGATGTCGGACGGCCGACGGAGGCGGTACCCCATACCCCGGATAGATACTGAGTCATCGCTACTCCTTTTCGGGGGAGAGCAGTCAGCCGGCGTTCTGATACGAGAAGTTGTGGTCGCCTCTGGACTTGTGCCTTTGACTTCGTGGCATTGGCATACGGCGGTGACGTATGACACAAGGATGTACGAGGCAGCGGGTTCGTACGGTTGGAACGTTCACGCGCCCACCTGAGTGCGCTGATGCCGGCGCCGGTGAGTGGTCGGTGAGCTCGATTCTCACGTCTGCTCCGTCGGTAGGTGAGGGTCTGGGGTCGCCCGTCGTTGGGACCCACGGGCGACCCAGACACCCCTTCAGACTGTGTTGTGAACGATCTGCCCGTCGACGATGGTCATTACGGGCAGGGTGTCCCTCATGTCGGCATCGCTGACCGTGAAGAAGTCACGGTCGAGAACCAGCATGTCGGCACGCTTGCCAATCTCGATGGAGCCGAGGTCGTCCTCCCGGTTCATGTACCAAGCGTTCTCCCCGGTGTAGGCGAACAGAGCTTGATCTCTCGTGATCTGCTGACCCGGGTTGATCTGGGCACCGAACGTGTTGAGCCCTGTGGTGGCGTAATGCATCGCATAGAAGGCATTGTGCGGTGCGATGTGCACACCGTCCTCATGCAGTCCGACATGCACGTCGCTCGCCATGAGCTGGGGGAACAGCGGACCCGCCGGGTCGCCGACAGGACGATCGGCCATGTCGGTGGTCTGCCAGCGGAAACCCGAGGTGGACACACCTACATTGAGCTGTGCCAACCTGGCGAGCTGCCCGGGTGTGGCGAAGTCGCCGTGCTGAAGCCCCCAACGCAGGTCGGTGATCCCAAACTCGTTCTCCATGTCCTCGTAGGTAGCCACGACCTGTTCTATGTTCTGTTCCCCGCCCTGGGAATTCTCGTTGCGCCATCCCGCCTGTGCCACGAGACGTTGTGCCTCGTACCACACGGCGAAACCGTCGGGATTGCTCGGATTGGCGAATGGTGCCGCCCACTCCCCAATCGCCCCCGTGCGCAGCATGTGGTCGCCGAAGAAGGGGAACTGGTTCTTGAGCCGCTCCCTCAATTCGGGGAGCTGATCGTCGAGATCGGGACCAAAGGCCGGGATGAACCCCTGGTTGTGCAGGAAATTCATCTGAAGCCGGACGAAGGTCTCACCCCTGCGGTGCAGTTCCAGCCAGGCGTCGTACATCCGGTAGTGGTCCAGGTTGGCCAGGAAATGACCGGGCTGGGGATCACGGGGGCCGGTGGCGACCGCGACGAGGGTCTGATCCAACAAGGCGGTGATGCCCAGCCTTGCAGAGAACGCCATGGCGTCCCGTGTGCTGCGCAGCTTGTCCTCGAAGGTCTGCCGGATCCTCAAGTGATAGAGAGCGGCACGGGCGTCGGCGCCGGTTATCGACCCGTCGTCGTTGACGACGACCGGCGGGTCGGTGACACCTTCGAAGAACTGTTTTCCCAGTGTGTTGACCGACGCGGGCCCGGAGAACCTCTCGAAGAGGAAGACCGGGCGGTCGGAGACTGCCTCGTTGAGCTCGTCCAGGTTGGGCAGACGACGCTCCTCCCACTGCACATTGGAGTTCCACCCGCCCATGGATGTGATGAACTCGCCCTCCGGCACTTCGCCTTCGGCGCGGCGGGCGGCCAGGAAGCCGAGCACCTCCGCGATGTTCTTGGCCAACTCGAGCTCGGCGACGTGGTGTCCGGGACGGTTGGCCAGACTCACGTAGTGGGTGTGGCTCTCGATCAATCCGGGGATTACCGTTGCCCCACGGAGGTTGATGGTGGTCACTCCCGGTCCACCGCCCGGTCCACCACTGTTTCCGACGGCGGTGAAACGACCGTTCTGGACTGTGGCGGTGTTCACGACGCTCCGGTTGTCGTCCATGGTGTGGATGTTTCCGTTGACTAAACGCAGGATCGAACCGTCGTATGTGGGTCCGATGGCAGTGCTCGTCGGGTTGACCATGGCGGCTGCGGCCGAGCGACCAGGGCCGACAACCGCTGCGGTCACACCCAGGGCTGCCGCCGACTTGAGGAGATCTCTCCGGGACAGACCGGCCACCGATTCGTTGGCGGCTGGATCACCATCCACGGGGTTCTCGGGCTCGCGACTCTTCTTGGACATAGCGGGTCCTCCTTCCGCTCTCAGCCCCTAGCCCGATTTTGTTCACCGACTGGCATCGGCGGCGATGACTTTAGCGATACTGAACGGAGGGTGTCGTGCTGATGGGGAAAGACCAGGTAAACGTGCAGTGCCGCTTTGCATCGCGGACAAAAGTCTGTGGTGTGATCAGAAGGAGTAAACGAGGTCGTCGAGTCTGGACGTGTGTCATCCCAATCGGTTGAATCGAATCAGCGCAGCTCAGACCGAGGGGACCTGTTGCCGCCACAGTGCCTGGAGGGAGGCATCGTTGGCCTCCATCATCGCCACCCAGTCGTCGTGGGTGTCCTCGAACCATTGTGCCACCGCGGCGCCAACGGCCTTGGTGCGAAGGATCATGATCGGCCCCGCGTCGCTCTGTTTGAACTCGTAGGTGTGACGCCAGAACTGGCCATCGCCAAGATGTGGCATGGGGTAGTCGGTCGTGTAATAAGAGAAGGGTCGCCAGTCGGCGACGTGCTCAATGATCAGATCGGGCCCGTGCATGCAGTGGTTCACCGAGCCGACGGAAATCCGCCCCGGAGTCTGCGGCGCGATAGAGGTCATCTGCTGGTGCCACATCGGTCGCTTCAGGGGATCGGTCATGAAGTCCCAGGCGACCTCGACCGGGACCGGGAGCGGGATAGTCATCGACCAGTCGGCTTCCTGCTCGGTGACATAGACCCTGTTGCGTTCGTTCTCGAACTCCCAGCGTTTGGTGAGGTCCTGGACCGCCACCTCCACTTCACCCACGTCGGCGAGGTTCTCGGTGAAGGAGACGAATTCGAGAATGTCGGCATCCATCCCGAACTCGTGGAGAGTGGTGAGGGTGTAGATGGCGTAAGCGGCATTGTCGACAGCCGATCCTGCCTCACCTTTCATCAGACGATGGACGAGAACCACATCGGAGCCGGTGAGCTCCTCGGTCCCGGCAATGTGTCTCGCCACATAGGTGCCGTGGTGGACGAAATACTTCAGGTCGAGGGATGGGATGAGCACGCAGGCGTTGCAGTCGCAAGTGGTGACGTGCTCAATGTCCCTCAGCCGTCTTCTGAAGGCGAAGTACCCGACCTCAACGGTGTCGAGGATGAGAGTGGGGTTGACCCGTCCCGCCTCGGCGTACGCAAAGCATGCGTCACCCTCGAGCTTGGAGAGGGTGAAAACGGGCTGCAGAGTGGCGACCAGCGTTTCCAGGAGGTCGGCCAGAACGTCTTGAGCATGCTCCAACTCGGTCGCTTCGAGGTACCGGGTGTAACCGGTGATGTCGGCGAGAAGGAGACAGCCTGTTTGTGAAGCGGTGAGAGTCTGCACCCAGGGGAACCATATCGACCTTGGCTGGGGCACTGGTCACCGGGAACCCCGAGCCGCGGTTGTCGATATGAGAGGTTGAACGAGGGATGTCGGTCATTGCGACAACCCAGGAACAGCTAAGGGCAGAATCTCAGCGCATACACCACTGATTAGAAGGCGCTGCCGCGAAACGCGCCGACCAGGAGGTTGTTGGGCTTGTGGCGAGCCGCGCGTTGAGAGACAGGTGCGGTAATCGGGGAGATTGCCGTGGTTGTTTCTGGTTCCCCATAGTTTGGGGTGGCCAGGTCGACTGGGTTCAACACGCAGAAACCTGGCGTCCTCGCACGATCGGGGGATGCTGACAGTGACGAATCAGCGGAGATCCGATGGTCCGCTACGGGTCCCCATCACAAGATGCCTCTTCACAGATCGCGATTTCTCCTGTATGTTCCCGCGAGCTCACATAGCAGGGGAGCCGGCTGGGGGGCCGGAAAGAGCAGGAATGTCGCGAGGGGAGAGAGTACGGCCGGCGGCCCTTTCCTTCGTGCTCGTCCTCAGTCTGATTGCGGTTCCCTCACAAGTCGCGGCGATGGCAACACCCCTTATCGCCTCGTTGCCGACCACCACCGATGATCCCGAGGCTCTCATCGCGGCCGGTCTCGGGCGTTTCGCCGAACGGCTCAACGAGTTGGCGACGATTCCCGATCTGGCCAACCCTTTGCCGCTCGCCGACGACACGCTGGCGGATCTAGCGGGCTTGGCAGGAAGATTCGATGACCTGGTGAGCGCCCTGGCTGCTCTCGGTGATGACCTCGACCCCTCCGATGTCGAGGACGCGGTGGCCAACGCCGGTGGCGGGGGGCTCACCCTCAGCGCTTCGATCACTGACGCCGTTGACCCTCAGGTGAAGGATGTAAACCTCACAGTCGACCTGACACGGAACGAGACCGTCGAGCTGATCTCCGACCCGGCGGAGTATCCGATCACCGGCACCTCGCTCGACCTGACGTTCAACATGTCGGCGAGCATCGACTTCGAATTCGATGCCGATCTCGTGGCCAGCGACCGGGACAACTCCTTCTACATCGTCGGCGAGCCGCAGCTCACGGTGGGCATCACGTCGGGGACCGGCCCGGTCAACTTCCAGGACAAGAGCCTCGGCATCACCGAGGTCGACGCCACCGGCACCGCCGTCTTCGACCTGGCGGCGGTTTTCGCGCTCACCGATCCCGACGACACCCCGCCTTCCAACGGGAAGATCACCTACGACGAGTTCGACGCCACTGCCCTCGTCGACCTGGTGAACTTTCAGATCGTCGACGAGACGAACCCGGTTCTCGACATCGATCTGACGATCGACAGCGATCTCCTTCCTGGAACCGAGGACGGCACGCTCACCGTCGAGATCCCCGACTTCGGCGACTCGCCCACCGTGGGGGGCAACCTCGGGGATCTGTCCGACTTCCAGAACATGAGCCCTGCTGAGGTTGTCGGGTCTTTCGAACGCCTCGCCACCTTCCTGGGTGGGTTGCAGACCACCCGTCGTCTCGATATCGAGCTGCCCCTGGTTGGGGGATCGCTCAACGACGTGATCGAACTCGACGAGAAGGTGATTGATGTGCTGATGACCCTCGTCGAGGAGGACAATGACGGTGTTGACAATGACGACGATGGGCAGACCGACGAAGCGGGCGAGGATCCGCTTGTACCCACCTTTGCCACATTGCAGGAGCTGGAACCTCTCCTGGAGGCTCAGTTTGGTCCGGTTGATCTCGTCCACACCGGTGACAGCGTGTCTTTCGCCCTCGACTTTGGCGACACCGCCAGCGACAACCTTTCCCTGCGGTTCCCGGACCTGGACATCCTCACCGATCTGAGCATCACCAGCGGTGGCACTGCCAACCTCGACGCGTCTTACAACCTCGACCTCGATTTCGGGCTCGACCTCACCCCGCAGCCCACGGAGAGTGGAGCCAACCAAGGCTCCTGCTCCGACGGCATCGACAACGACGGCGACGGCGACATCGACTCGGATGACTCCGACTGCGCCACTGCAGTCAACCTCGAAGAGCGCATCTTTCTCGACGTCGGTGACGAGGGCGACACCATCGAGGGGACCGCAACCGGAGCGATATCCGCCACTGGCATCGATGCCGCGGCCAAAGTCGGGATTCTGACGGTCGGCATCGACGACGCCACGGTCACCATCGACGGGCCCGACGACGCCGCCCAGGTCACCGTGGACCTGTTCGACTCAGCAACTGGCCGGGTTGACTTTCACGATCTGTTCAACCTCCTCGGGGGCAGCGGGCCAGTCACGACAGGCGTCACCACTGCGATGCAGGCTGACCTCGCCGCCACGATTCCGGTTGGTGCTGACGTCGGAGGCAATCCCCTTAGCGGTGGCAGTGTCACCGTCACTTCGAATGTCGCCGGGCCGGTGACCGGCGTCGGCGCCCTGGTCGACAACATCACCGTCAACGCCGACAACCTCGCGGCCAGCGACATCTTCAACTTCAGCCCTTGCTCCAACAGCATCGACGACGACGGCGACGGTGTGGTCAACGACGGTTGTCCCGGCGGACCCGACGCCAATGATGATCCAGAGTCGGAGAGCCAAGCCACCCTGACCCAGCTCATCGCCGCCATCCGCGCCCTCGCCACAGAGATGGAAGGTGCCGGCTCATCGGTATTCGACGAGGAGATCCCCTTCACCGGAAAGTCACTCAACGATCTGATCGACTTCTCCGACGTCGTCATCGGTGTGGCAGAAGACCTCGAAAGCCCCGCAGAAGGTGACGGGTCGGTGAGCGGCGGACCTGCTTGCTCCAACAGCATCGACGACGACGGCGACGGTGTGGTCAACGACGGATGTCCCACCGCAGGCAGCGCTCCCGAGGGCGGCGGTCTTGCTGGCTCCGCCCCGGCGCAGTGCGCCAACAGCATCAACGACGATCCGGGCGATGACGGTCGGGTCAATGACGGATGTCCAGCAGTCAACCCGACCCTCGACCAGGTCGGCCAATCGATCGAAAAGGCGCTGCAACAGGCCGTCGACAACGTTTTGGGACAGGACATCTCGCCGACTATCGACGTGACCGTCGCCTACAACTCCGGGACCAATGATGTGACCTTCCTGGTCGACATGATCGCTGGATTCGCCGACACCGGGACCTTCAACGCCGACCTCGGATCCTCAGTCGGTGGTTATGAGCTGGTCGGTACCTCCGGCTCGGGCGACTTCGAAATCGACGTGTCCGCCGACCTTGACCTCGACTTCGGGGTCGACCTCGACGATGCCAGCCCCTTTGTTCTCGGCTCGTCCGGTTTCAGCACCACCGGCACCGTCTCGGCCACCGATCTCGAGTTCGCCGCCAACGTCGGTCCCATCGAGTTCCAGGTGGGCGCGCCAGGCGACCAGGGCGCCTTGCATCTGGGAGCCACCGGTTCGGTAGGGGTCACTGGAGCCGACAACGACCGGGTCGGCCTCGGATCCCTGGGCTTCGACAGTCCAACTTTCGCCGGTATCGACCAAACCGCATGCCCCTCCAACGAAGACGCCTGTGTCACCCTGCCCCTCTACCTCAACGGTGACCCGGTGGACACCCCGCCGGATCACATCATCGCCATCCTGATACCCGACCTGGCAAGCCCGGCGCCCACCGTCAACTTCCCTGATCCGAGTGTGATCACCGACGCCATCGCGGGCGCATTGCTCGAGTTTGCCCTCGCCGAGTCCGGGCTGGGTCGCCTTGTCGACATGCTCACCAGCGTGCTGGTAAACGGGGTCCTTTCCGCCGACATCCCCCTGATCGGCGACCAGCTGTCTCAGGCAGCCAAATTCATCGAGGGTTTGGGCAACAACGGCCTCCTCGGGATCATCACCGACATCCTCGAAGGCGACGGCGACCCAATCCAGAACGCGGTCGATGCCGCCACCGAGTTGGGCAACGAGCAGAACGTCTTCGTCGAACTCGACCCTGGGGTGACTCCGGTCAACGAGATCCAGCAGGTGGACGTAGGGGGCGCCACGGCCGGTGACTTCACCCTCACCTTTGAAGGCGACACCACAGCTCCGATCCAATTCGACTCGAGTCCCGGTGCGGTCCAGAGTGCCCTGGAAGCATTGGCCTCGATCGGAAGCGGCAACGTCTCAGTGACCGGCGCCGCCGGCGGGCCGTGGACCGTCGAGTTCGTCGGTGACCTCGACTTCACCGATGTCGCCGAGCTGACCGGCGACGACAGCGGTCTCACCGACGGAACGCTGACCATCACCACCACCCAGCCCGGGGTGTCGGGGGGTACCTTCGCCCTCACCCGCACCGGAGACGGGCCCAGCGACCCGATCCCGTGGAACGCCACCGCCGCCGAGGTGGAGGCAGCGCTCACCGCCGATGGCACGGGTATCGACACGATCAGCGTCAGCGGCAGCGGCATACCCACGGATCCATGGATGTTGACCGACTTCGACCCCGAAGATCCCGGCGAGCTCATCGTGGACGACTCCGCCCTCGCCGGTTCGGCAACCGTTGAGCTGGTGACGGTCATCCCCACCATCGGTGAGGTGAGAAGCTATGTCGACCCGTTCGCGAACAACCTCAAAGAAGACCTGTTCAACGACGGGCTGCTCCTCGATAAGGACGACCCCACCCAACAGGCACCTACCATCGACGATGCCCGGACCGAAGTCACTCTGCTCTGTGAAGGCCCTTGTGACGACGACGATCCCGCAACCGAGATCCAAGGCATCCGTTTCGACATCCTCATCGGCCAGGCCGGCACCGAGTCGACCGACCTCGACTTCGATCTCGCCATACCGGGCATCGACCTCGCCACCGACGGTTCACCCACAGTTGAAGGCAGCTGGCATCTCGACCTCGGGTTCGGGATGACCAAAGACGACGGGTTCTTCATCGACACCGACAGCACCGACGAGTTCTTCGCCGGTGTCGAAGCCAATCTCGACGGTCCCTCCCAACCTGGCGCCCCGGCACTTTCCGGACGCCTGGCCATCATCGGGGTCGACATCTACGACGGGACCGAGGATCTCCCGGCTTGTGAGGACACCCTCGCCTCCGATACCGATGGCTGTGCCACCAGCGGCTCCAGTCTGCCCGCCTCCGAGGTGACCGCCGACTTCACTGTCGATCTGTCCGGGGTGGACGACGACATCTTGACGTTCGGCGAGATGACAGGTGCCAGCGTCTCCGATGTGGTCACGTTGACCGCCGACGCCAACGCCGACCTCAACCTCCACCTGGAATCCATGATCGCCGACACCGGCGCCTCCCTGCCCAGGATCTACGCCGACCTCGAGCTCGACTGGCGTTGGAACAACACTGACTGCCAGACACCAACGTCGTGTTTCGATGGTCTCCAGCTCAACAACGCCGCCTTGGACGCCGGCACTTTCGTGACCAAGTTCCTCGGGCCGACGCTGGGCGACGTCCAGGAGTACACCCGTCCGATGCAGCCGGTCATCGACACGCTGAACAAGCCAATCCCGGTGCTGAGCGACCTCGGGCCGGAGCCGGTGACCTTGCTCTCCCTGGCCGAGACCCTGGGGCCATCCGACAACGAGTTTGGGCTGATATTCGACCTGGTGAGGTTGATCGACTTCGTCAACCGCATCCCGGACAGCCGTGACGGCAACAAGATCATCGTCGAGTTGGGGAATTCGCCCAACGACTACGGCTTGGACGTGGGGCGGCTTCTCCAGGGCCCGGTGGCGCCCGAACAGGCCCGTCAGGCATTCGCTGACCCCGGGGCACTTCCCACCGCATCGCTGGTCGATGGGGGAGGAGGGCTCAACATCCCGGTCACCGAAGGCGCGTCCTCGATAAGCAACGGCGCCTCCACGCCGAGCGACATCAAGTCGAGCGGGATCAGTTTCCCCTTCCTCGAGCAGCCCTCCAAGGTGCTCACTTTGCTCTTCGGACAGGACGTCGATCTCATCGCCTGGCAGCCGCGGCCTCTGTCCTTTGGTTTCGCCTACAGCCAGAAGTTCGGGCCGATCTGGGCGGTACCTCCGGTCTTCCTCGAAGTCGGTGGGTCGGTTGAGGTCACCGGGCGGTTTGGGGTTGTCTACGACACCCAGGGACTCAGAGAGATTCTGTTCGAGGACGCCGGACCGGAGGCGCTCCTCCATGGCGTTGGTCTCCTCGACCGCGACATCAGCGGCCGCGACGTCAACGAGCTACAGGTGGATGGCGAGCTGTTCGCCAACGCTCAGGTGAGCGTGGTCATCTTCTCCGCGGGGGCGGGTGGGAGTGTGTTTGCCACCATCGGGGCCGACCTACAGGACCCCAACGTCGACGGGAAACTCAAATTCGAGGAGATCGCCGACATCATTCGCCAAACCGGCAGTGTCTTCTGCATTTTCAACATCAACGGGCAGTTCGGCGTCCGGATGTTCGTTTTCGCCGAAGTGGACTTGTTCCTGTGGAGCCAGCGTTGGCGAAAGGATCTCGCCGACATCATCCTCTACGAGTTCACGATCGAGTGTGACCCGACCAAACTGACCGAGCCGGTCCTGGCCACACCTACCACCACCGACGCTCCCTCCGGAGTGTCCGGAGACGCGCTGCGGCTCAATCTCGGTGCACACAGGGGTGCCCGGGGATCTACCAGCGTCGGGGCCCAAGAGGACGACGAAGACTTCACTGTGACACAGGAGGCGGACGGCTCCCTGACCGTGCAGGCATTCGGTTTCCAGCAGAACTATCCGGCACCCGCGGGCGGCTGGGATTGGGTCTGGGCCGACGGCAGCGGAGACCCTGACGATTCCGCCGACAGCATCATCCTCCTCGACGGCGCCGGCGGCTTGCCCGACGAGGGAGCCCCCATCGGCAACACCGCCACCCCTTTCACAACCCGGGCGAACTTCATCGGCAGCCCCGGTGACGACACCTACATCCTCGGCGAGGGCGCCGACGTCCTCTTCGCCGGTGGTGGGGCCGACACCATCGATGCCCGTGGTGGTGCCGATGACATCCACGGCCAGGGCGGCAACGACTCCATCGCCGGAGGTCCGGGAGACGACATCGCCCTCGATGGCGGGCCGGACCAGGACTACATCGACGGAGGCCCCGGTGGCGACAGCATCAGGGGTGGTCCCGGAGACGACGAGCTGGTGGGTGGCGCCGATCAGGGCCAGGGTGGCCCCGATGGCGAAGACACCATCAGAGGGGGCAGCGGTCGGGACATCATCGACGGTGGGCCGGGCGACGACCACCTCTTCGGGGGCCCCGACAGGGACACGATCCGCGGTGGTGATGGCGATGACGAGATAAGCGGCGGAGACGGGGGAGACGAGGCGAACTGTGCCGCAACCGGTGGTCCGGGTGCCGGAGACGCCAACGTCAACACCGGTGACGTCATCTACGGGGAAGCGGGGATGGACACCATCGACGGCGACGGCGGCGACGACGTTCTGGTCGGCGGCAGCTCACTGGAAAACAACCCCGACACCGACGACATCATCGACGGCGGCGCCGGTTGCGACACCATCTGGGGGGACAACGTGCGCATCACCGACACCGGTGCGCTGCTGCCCGCAGACACCGGAGTTGGCGGCCGCTCGGGACCCGACGAGCTGAACGGCGGTGAAGGCAACGATCTCGTCTTCGGACAGGATGGGGGCGACACCATCAACGGTGATCCCGGCAACGACACGCTGCACGGTGACGCCGGCGGGGACACCATGCACGGCAACGACGGGGTCGACACGATGTTCGGCGACGCCGGAGGCGACTTCATGTTCGGCGACGACGGCGATGACGTCATGAGGGGCGGCATTGGGAACGATCAGATGTCGGGGAACGCCGACTCGGACACCATGTCCGGTGACTCCGGGAACGACACCATGTGGGGCGACGACGACGATCCGGCCACCACCGGGGACACCGGCGATGTCATGCGGGGCAACGCCGGAGAAGACCTCATGTTCGGCAACGACGGGGCCGACGTGATGCGTGGAGACGGCGACGACGACCGGATGATCGGCGGCAGCGCGGATGCCGGTGAGCCCGACGACGGTCAGGACGAGATGCACGGTGGCACCGGCTCCGACGTCATGACGGGAGACAACGCCGCCATCTCGGCGATCCTCAAGCTCGTCGTGCTGCGCTTCGACGGCGAGGGCGAGGGCGACCTCATGTTCGGTGACTCCCAATCCGACCGGATGTACGGGCAGGCCGGAGCCGACGAGATGCACGGCGGGTCTGACGCCGACCTCGCCGAGGGCGGTCCGGGCTCTGATGACATCTTCGGAGACGGTGGCGACGACGACCTGATCGGAGGATCGTCAGTGGCTCCCAACGACGATGACAATGGCATCGTCACCGCCAACCGGGTCGGTGACGGCACCCCCGACGTCGGCGACGAGATACGGGGTGGGAGCGGCAACGACACCATTGCCGGCGACAACGCCCTTCTCGAGAATGTCTTCGACCTCGGGTCAGCCAACAGCGTGGTCCTCTTCGACGTCAACTCGACCGACACCAGCGTGAGCGGCGGCGATTACATATTCGGCGAGGTCGGAGCCGACACCATCTTCGGACAGGGCAACGGCGCCCAGGATCAAGAGGACGAATCAGATGCGCCCGACGGCTTCGACAACGACCTCGACGGCGACGTCGACGAAGACGGGGTCCTCGACCCCGACCCCGGCGGTCCCCTGGATCCGGGTGAGCCCGGCTCGTGGCTGGGCGACGCTTTGTTCGGCGGGACCGGTGCCGACACGATCGAAGGCAACCACGGATCCGATTTGATCCGGGGGGACGATGGTCCTGACATGTTGATCGGCGGTGGCTCGGCTATCGACGGTGTCATCGACGCTGACCGTGTCGGCATCGGTCTGAGCGACGGGAGAGACACCATCCACGGCGACGGGCATGTCGACACCATCGCCGGCGATAACGCCCTCCTCGATCCGACCATCACCCTCTTCGACGTCAACTCATCCAATACGGCAGTGAGCTCAGGTGACTATCTGCGGGGCGGTCTTGACGACGATGTCATCTTCGGGCAGGGCAATGGCACCCAGCCCGCCTCGCAGTCCGACCCCATCGACTCCATCGACAACGACCTCGACGGGACCACCGACGAAGATCAACCCTGGCGCGGTGACGTCATATTCGGTGACGACGGTGACGACTACGCCGAGGGCAACCACGGCGCCGACCTCATCTATGGCGATGGTGGGGGTCTGCCCGGTGTGGTCGACGGCGCCGACGATCTGGTGGGGGGAGGCTCCGCCGACAACGGCGATGGCACCGCCACGTTCGTCGCCGAACGCTCCGGCGATGGGCTCGTCGACCGGGGTGACATCATCTTCGGTGAGGGCGGAGACGATCAGATCGCCGGCGACAACGCCCTGATGGATCGCAACGCCGCACTGGGCAGCACCGAGGAGCTCGTCCTCTTCGACGTGAACTCGACCGACACCAGCGCCAGCGGTGGCGACTATCTCCATGGTGGCGGTGACGAAGACGTCATGTTCGGCCAGGGCAACGGTGCTCAGAGCCCGGCGCAGACCGACCCTCTCGACGGTGTCGACAACGACGCCGACGGAACCACCGACGAGGACCAGCCGTGGCGTGGAGACGTGATGTTGGGCGGCCCCGACGACGACTACATGGAGGGCAACCACGGGGCCGACGTCATGTGGGGTGACAGCGACGGAGGTGTCGGCGACGGCGACGACGACATCATCGGCGGAGGCTCGGCAGATGACGGCGTCATCGACGACGATCGGACCGGGGATGGCCTCCACGACCGTGGCGATGTGATTCGTGGTGAGGGGGGGTCAGACTTTGCGACCGGTGACAACGCCTGGATCGACCGGACCGGAGTGCTCACCGAATCCGATCTGGTGCTGCCCGCTGTCGTTGACCGCGGAGTGCTCCTGTTCGACGTGGTATTGGTCGGTGACCCGGTGGACACCTCGGCCAGTGGCGGCGACTGGATGTCTGGTGGCACCGAACGAGACGTCATGTTCGGCCAGGGCAACGGTGATCAGGACCCGGCCCAGGCCGACCCGCTCGACGGAGTGGACAACGACCTCGACGGGCGCGAGGACGGTGACCCCACCGACGCCGGTGACCTCGGCTTCGACTGTCTCGACGACACCGGTTCCGCCGACTACGACCCCGACAACGACGGCGACGGCGATGTCGACGGTGACGATGCCGACTGTCAGGCGAGCATCGATGAGGACCAACCCTGGACCGGAGACGTCATGTTCGGCGACGGCGGCGACGACTACATGGAAGGCAACCACGGCGGGGACTGGATGTTCGGCGGGGACGACGAGGACGACATGATCGGTGGTGGCTCCGCCGACGACGGACTGATCGTCCCAGGAAGGGAGGGCGACAGTCTTCAGGATGGTCACGATGTGATGCACGGCGAGGATGAAGACGACGTGATGACCGGGGACAACGCCCGGATCGATCGCACATTCGACGGGGGCGACTGGAGTCGGCTGTCGAGCAGCGATGTCACCGGTTCGATCGGCGAGGGGATTCCCGACGACTACGACATAGTCATTCGCATCACCAACATGTCCAACGCCCCTGAGCCGGCAGGCGCCTTCGGAGGCGACTA
>Ga0299907_10000324_pt1 | contig 22327 bp, 36 predicted proteins | sample RVTome_16_FD_198680 | JGI IMG/M metagenome (GOLD analysis project Ga0299907, IMG submission 198680) | Soil microbial communities from uranium-contaminated site in the Upper Colorado River Basin, Wyoming, United States - RVT152D67 (version 2) ...
AGGCCAGGCCGGCGGCCGCTCCTGTCGCTACGACCTCCGCCTGGAGGACTTCGGGGTTGGTCGACCCGCATCCGGCGTTGATGTTCGTGCCGTCCGGGTCGGCGTTCCGGAGCTCCACCTTTACCCCGAGCGCGCCCAGCACCTCGGGGGCGATGGCGGAGGCCGCCCCGTGGCCGCAGTCGACAACGATCCGTAGCCCGTCGAGCCGCCGGCCGAGGACGTCGACCAGATGCTCGACATAGGCCTCGCGAGCGGTGGTGTTGGGCCGGACGACGCCGACCCCGACGCCCTCCGGCCTCGTCCCGCCCGAGCCGGCCGTCATGGCCAGCAGGCGTTCAAGCTCCGTCTCGATCCCTTCTTCGGCGGCATCGTCGAGCTTGCGGCCCCCGGCGGCGAAGAACTTGATCCCGTTATCGGGGAACGGGTTGTGGCTGGCCGAGATGATCGCCGCCGGATAGCCCCAGACGTGGCTGGCATGCGCCGCCCCCGGCGTGGGAAGGACGCCGGCCAGTTCGACATCCGCCCCTTCCGACGCCAGTCCCGTTGCGACCGCCGCCTCCAGCATCGGGCCCGATCGGCGCGTGTCGCGGGCCACAACGAACGGGCTCGCGTGGCCCAGCACCCGGGCGGCCGCCCGCCCGAGGGCCAGCGCCAGTTCGGGCGTCAGCTCGACGTTGGCCAGGCCCCGGACCCCGTCGGTGCCGAAGCGCAGGGACATGGCGCGGCCGGAGGCGTCTACCGCTTGGAGTACTGAGGCGCCTTACGGGCCTTCTTCAGCCCGTACTTCTTGCGCTCGGTGGCCCGGGCGTCCCGGGTGAGGAGCCCCGCCTTCTTGACCTGCGGCCGCAGGTCGGGGTCGAGGGTCACGAGGGCCCGGGCGATACCGAGCCGCATGGCCCCCGCCTGCCCGCTGACCCCTCCGCCCGTCATCGTACAATCCACGTCGTAGACCTCGGCCGTCTGAGTCAGACGCAGCGGCTCGGTCACGATCATGCGGTGGGTGGCGTTCGGGAAGAAGTTTTCGAACGGCCGCTTGTTGCACAGGATCACCCCGGTCCCGGGGCGGAGCCGCACCCGCGCCACCGCTTCCTTGCGCCGTCCGGTGGTCTGGATGAGGGGCTTCGGCACTTCGGCGGACTCCTTGTCGATCTTCCTCGGGGGTCCGGGGTGTCCCCCGGAAACTACTGCGCCGTACGGGCCTTGCGGGCGTACGTGGGCTGGAGCGGCTGCGGCTGCTGGGCGGTGTGGGGATGCGTCGGGCCGGGATGGATCTTGAGCTTCTTCAGCATCTGCCGGCCGAGCGGGCCCTTCGGCAGCATGCCCTTGACCGCCAGGCGCAGCACCCGCTCGGGGTTGCGCGCCATGAGGCTGGCCAGGTTCTCCGACCGGAAGCCGCCGGGGTACTGCGAGTGGCGGTAGTACCGCTTGTCGGCGCCCTTCTTGGGATCGACGGCGATCTTGGAGGCATTGACCACCACGACGAAATCGCCCGTATCGATATGAGGGGCGTAAATCGGCTTGTGCTTCCCCCGCAGGAGGCGGGCGATCTCACTGGCCAGCCGACCCAGCACCATGCCCTCGGCGTCGACGAGGTGCCAGGCGCGGGTTACGTCAGATTCCTTTGGGGAGAAGGTCCTCACCCGGGACTTCCTTTCATCGGGCGGGGCAATACGGCGGGCGGCAGGCCGTAAAAGCGGCAGCCATAAGCTAGCAGTGACAGACGCAGGTGCGACAACCAGCGGCGAGGAATCACACTCTGTGACCACCGTCCCGCCTCCCGACAGCGCCGGTCCTGGTACGGCCCGGGCGGCATCTGCCGCGGCGGCGCTCGAGGTCCTGACCGACCGGTCGCTCGAGCCGATCGTGGAGATGGTGTTGACGGTGCGGGCCGGGGCCTACGAGGCCCATGCAGCCGACGGGTCGGTCCGCTTCGCCCGCCGCATCGACGGGACGGGCTGGTGCTACGAGGTACTCGACGTCAACGGCCGCAACCCGCTGGGCGACCAGGATTCCGGCCGGTTCGCCGGCGCGGCCGCGGAGGCCGCCTGCCGCTATCCGGGCCGGTCGGCTAACGCCTACCCCCACGCCTACGAGCAGGTGGTGCAGTTCTTCGAGGCGCCGATGGCGCCCGACCTGTGTGTGGTCCACAGCGCCGCGCACAACTACGAGGACCGGGGCGGCCACCGGGGCGAGCACGGCTCCCTCGACGTCGTCCAGGCCCGGGCCCCGTTCGTGCTGGCCGGCCGGGGGGTGCGGGCCGACGGCCTGGTAGATCGCTCCTGCCGGCTCGTCGACGTCGCCCCCACGCTGGCCCAGCTGCTGGGTCTCCCGCACCGCCTCGGCCGGGGCCTCAACGGGCTGCACCGGGCCGACGCCTACCTCGCCCGGCAGGACGGACACCCGCTCTCCGACCTGCTCATCGCCGGCGAGCGGCCGCGACACGTCGTCGGCTTCCTGCTCGACGGGTGCAACCCCAACACGCTCTACCGGCTGGCCGAGTCGGGCCGGGCCCCCAACGTGGCCCGCCTGATGGCCATGGGCACGGCTTTCCGCCACGGCGCCATGGCCGGCATGCCCACCGTCACGCTGGCCAACCACACGTCGCTCATCACCGGGGCGCTGCCCGGCCACCACCGGATCCTCCACAACGCCTGGTGGGACCGGTTCTCCGGCGAGGTCGTCACCACCAATTCCCCGGCCACCTGGCCGACCGCCATGATGCGGCTGGCGCCGGGCATCGAGACGATCTTCGAGGCGGTCCGGGCCGCCGAGCCGGGCGCCTTCACCGCCGCCGTGAACGAACCGGCCGACCGGGGTGCCACCTTCTCGACCTTCGACTTCTTCCGGCGCGGCGACCTTCCGCCCTTCCCCCGGCCCGAAGACCTGCCCCACGTGACCATACGGTTCGCAGGGCCGATGGGTGACTACCGGTTCAACACAGTGATCGATCACATGGCCATGGAGCAGGCGGTCGGCCTGTGGGACGGGCACTACCGCGGTGCCGACTACCCCGCTCCCCGGTTCTGTTGGGTGAGCTTCCAGCTGACCGACTGCGGGATGCACGCCGGCGGGCCCCGCTCCGACACAGCCGTTGCGGCGATCGTCGACACGGATGGCCGGATCGGCGAGATCCTCGAGGCCGTCGAACACGCCGGCGCGCTGGCCGACACCGCCTTCGTGCTGGTGGCTGACCACGGCATGGAGGAGACCAACCCCGAGGTACGGGGCGACTGGGACACTGCCCTCACCGCCGGCGGCGTCGCCTTCCGCGACGAAGGCCACGGCTTCGTCTACCTCGACCCGACCTCCAGTTAGTGCCTCGGTACTAGCCGTCAGCCGGTTTCACCCGGTACCCGGCGTCCCGCAGGGTCTCGAGCACCTCGGCCCGGTGTGCGGGGTCGCGGGTCTCGAGGGTCATGTGCACCTCGACCTCGTCGACGGCGAGGTGGACGCCGCTGCGGTGGTGCTCGATGTCGACGACGTTGAGGCCGAGACCGGCCAGCACTCCGGTGAGGCGGTGCAGCTCGCCGGGCCGGTCGTGGAGGGCGACGCGGAGGATGAGGTAGCGCCCGGCGGCGGTCAGGCCGTGGCGGATGACCCGGATCAGGAGCGTCGGATCGATGTTGCCGCCGGAGAGCAGCAGGCACGCCGCCTCCCCGTCGTCGTCGGGCAGCTTGCCGGCCAGGGCGGCGGCCAGGGGTGCCGCCCCCGCCGGCTCCACCATCGACTTGGTGCGCTCCAGCAGGACGAGCAGCGCCCGGGACAGGTCCTCTTCGGAGACGGTCACGACGTCGTCCACCAGGGCGGTCACGTGGGCCAGGGTGAGGTCCGACACCCGCTTGACGGCGATGCCGTCGGCCATGGTGTCGATCCGATCCAACGTCACCGTCTCCCCGGCCTTGAGCGACGCCGCCATCGACGCCGCCCCCTCGGCCTCCACGCCGACGACCCGGATGCCGGGGCGGAGCGCCTTGAGGGCGGCGGCCACCCCGCTGATGAGCCCGCCGCCGCCCACCGCCACCACCACGGTCCCCGCCTGGGGCGCCTGCTCGGCCAGTTCCAGCCCGATCGTGCCCTGCCCGGCGATGACCAGCGGGTCGTCGAACGGTGACACCAACCGGGCGCCGGTCTCCTCGGCGAAGGCGAAGGCGTCGGCCAGGCAGTCATCGAACACGCCCCCGCCGAGCACCACCTCGGCGCCGTAGCTGCGGGTGGCCGCCACCTTGGGGAAGGCGGCGGTGGCCGGCATGAAGATCGTCGACTTCACCCCCAGCAGGGAGGCGGCCAGGGCCACCCCCTGGGCGTGATTGCCGGCGCTGGCCGCCACAACACCCGCCGCCCGCTCGGCCGGGTCGAGCCGGGCGATGCGGTGATAGGCACCCCGGATCTTGAAGGAACCCGTCCGCTGCAGGTGCTCGGCCTTGAGCAGGATCGGCCGGCCGGCCAGACCCGAAAGGTGCTCGGAACTCTCCACCGGCGTCCGGCGCACGACAGGAGCGAGGAGACGCCGGGCCGCCTCGATGTCGTCGAGGGTGACGAGCGGAGGCGTCGAGGCAACCAGGACAGCGATCCTACCGCCGGTACCATCGGCGCATCCCCGAATCACGACCCCTCCGCACCCGTCCGGCGTTCGGCCTCGCTGTGATCACGGCGGTGATCATCGCAGCGGCGCTGACGGTGTTCGCCGTCCTCAAGGACGACGGCACCGAAGCTCCGTCATCCACCTCGGACGATGCCACCCAAGCCGCCTCCACGCCCGGCGACCTGCCCGCGGCGCCCTGGCGGGCCGCCGCCGTGCCCCGCCCCGCCGTGCCGGCGCCCTACGTCACGGCCTGGGACCAGGCCCGCAACCGCAGCACCTGCGCGCTCCTCTTCCCGGTCGACGGCGGCCCTGAACTGGCCGGGGCCCAGGCGACCTTCGGCGAGACACCGGACGACAAGGGCTGGGACATCTTCCTGACCGGCACCGCCGGGAACGTCGAGGTCCTCGCCCTGTTCGACAAGGCCACCCAGACCGGCAAGCCGACTGCCACTCCGAGCTTCACGAAGAGCTGGGCCGACGGCTCGGTCGCCAAGTACGCCCCCGACGCCGGCAACGCCGCCCCCGGCACCGACGACCCGACCTCGTTTCCCTTCGAGGCGGTCCTCACCCTCCCCGACCAGGAGTGCGCCTACCGGATCTACGACACCCTCGGCAAGGCCCACCTCGAGTCCCTCTTCGACCGCCTGCGCCTCATGGCCCGCTGAGATTGGCTAGAAGGCGGAAGGCTGGGCGGGGCGATGCGGGCCGGCGACGCCCGGCTGGGGCCGCAGCGGTTAGATCGACACGCCTTCGCCGATCAGGCGGCCGATCAGGTGGCTGGCCAGACCGACCACGGTGGCGATGCCCACCATCCGGAGGCCGCCGCGTAGGGCGTTGCGACCGGTGAGGACGGCGATGGTCGACCCCACCAGGAACAGGCTGACGGCCGAGAACCCGATGGCGGCGGCCAAGGCAGCCGTGCCCGAGCCGAACAGGAACGGGAGCACCGGGATCAGCGCACCGACGGCGAACGACCCGAACGACGACACCGCTGCCACCCACGGCGAGCCGAGTTCGCCCGGCGCAAGCCCGAGCTCCTCCCGTGTCAGGGTGTCGAGGGCACTCTCGGGCCGACGCATGATCCGCCTGGCTAGCGCCTTGGCCTCGTCCTCGCCGAGGCCCTTGGCCTGGTAGATGAGGATCAGCTCCTCCAACTCCTCCTCGGGGAAGGCGGCGAGCTCTTCCCGCTCGACCGCGATCTCCCGCTCGTAGAGCTCCCGCTGCGACTGCACCGACACCCACTCCCCGGCTGCCATCGAGAAGGCGCCTGCCAGCAGCCCGGCCAGCCCTGCCAGCAGGATGATGTTCCGGTTCGAGGTGCCGCCGGCCACACCCAGGATCAGCAGGACATTCGACACCAGGCCGTCGTTGACGCCGAAAACCGCGGCCCGCAAAGCGCCGCCGGCGGTGGCCCGATGCCGGCCCTCCGAGCGGGCGATCTGCTCGCCCTTCCCCTCACCGGCGAGGGCGGCGATGGCCCGGCCGTGAGCCACCTCCTCAGCCGACATGGTGGCGGTCGCATCGTCCATCTCCCGGTACCGGGCGGCGTCGTTGGCCTCGAGGCGGAGCACGAGCGGCAGCACACTATTAGCGCCGAACCGGTGAGCCATCGTCGACAGGATCTTGGTCCGCAGCGTGCGCTTCGGGGGCGGGAAGTTCGTGACGCCCGCCTCCCGCAGGAGCTTTTCCCAGTGTCCGGCGTGGCGTTCCTCGGCCTCAGCCAGGCGGTTCAAGACATCCCGCCGTCGCCCATCGGAGGCGTCAGCCAGCGCCCGGTAGAGAGCGGCCGAGTCGAGCTCGTCTTCACGCATCTCTTCGAAAAGCGCCAGCCGGGCGGGATCCGTGGTGGTCACAGCTGGAAATTTACCCGGCGGCTGTAAAGTCCAAGACCGCACGTGACCCTTAGCCGCGCCTCAGTAACCAACTTCGCGGAGGCAAAGGCCGTGCGGTGGGGCCACCTTCCCGGCGGCGGCGCGGTCCTTGGCCCGGAGCATCCCCATCACGTCGCCGGCCCGCCGTGTGCCCGTACCGATGTCGACGAGCGTCCCGACGATCGACCGGACCATCTGCCAGCAGAAGGCGCTGCCCTGGATCTCGAACCACAGGAGGCCGTCGCCCATCTCCCGCCAGCGGGACTCCTCCACCCGCCGCACGGTCGTCGATCCGGGTGGACCGCCCCGGCAGAAGGCGGCGAAGTCGTGCTCCCCCACGAAGGGGTCGGCGCCGAGCTGCATCGCCGGCAGCTCGAGGGAGTGGGGGACCCACCAGGCGTGACGGGCCAGGAACGGGTCGGGCACGGGCCGGTTCACGATCGTGTAGCGGTAGGACCGCCACCGGGCCGAGTGTCGGGCGTCGAAGTCGCCGGGGACGATCTCGCTCGACCGGACGACCACCTCGGGGGCCAGCATCCCGTTCAGGGCCTTCTGGAGCCGCCAAGGGTCGACGCCGGGGTCGCAGGGCAGGCTCACCACCTGGCCCCAGGCGTGGACCCCGGCGTCGGTCCGGCCGGCGCAGGCCAGGTCCGGCTCGTGGCGGAGCACCTTCGACAGGGCCTTTCCGAGTACCCCGGCGACCGTGCGGACGTCGGGTTGGGCGGCGAAGCCGTGGAAGTCGGTCCCGTCGTAGGCCACGACGAGTTTGAGCTTGGCCCGGGGGACGGGGGGTGTCCCCCCGACATCGGCGGCGTGAGCCGCTCGGGAACGCGACGACGCCTCCGGGTCGGCGTCGAACAGACTCACGCAGACCCCGAGGCGTCGATGGGACTAGACCAGTTCGATCCTCGCCATGGGGGCATTGTCCCCGGGGCGGGGGCCGAGCTTCAGGATGCGAAGGTACCCGCCGGGGCGGTCGGCGTAGCGAGGGCCGATCTCGTCGAACAGCTTGGCCGCCACGTCGCGATCGGTGATCACCGCCATCACCTGGCGCTTCTGGTGGAGCCCGCCCTTCTTGGCCTTGGTGATGAGCGACTCCGCCAGCGGCCGGAGCAGCTTCGCCCGCGACACGGTCGTGACGATGCCCTCGGCGGCGAAGAGGTGGGCCGCCATGTTGGCCATCATCAGCTTCTGGTGTTGGGGGCTCCCCGCCAGACGGGGGCCCTTCTTCGGCGCCGGCATCTGAGGCTCCTTACTCCTTGACCCGGAGGGACAGGCCACGCTCGTCGAGCTTCTGGACGACCTCTTCGAGCGACTTCTGGCCGAAGTTGGTGATGGCCAGGAGGTCGTCTTCGGTCCGCTCCACGAGCTGGCCGATGGTGTCGATCTGAGCCCGCTTGAGGCAGTTGCGGGGCCTTTCCGACAGGTCGAGCTCCTCGATGGGGAGGTCGAGGTCGAGTGAGGTGGACCCGCCGACGGCGGTGTCGCCCAGCTCCAGGCCCCGGGGCACCGACGACAGCTCGGCCAGCAGGCCGACCAGGTTCCGCAGGGTCTCCCCCGCCGAAGCCAGCGCCTCCTTGGGCGAGATGGAGCCGTCGGTCTCGATGTCGAGGGTCAGACGGTCGTAGTTGGTGGCCTGCTCGACCCGGGTGGGCTCGACCTGGAAGGCCACCCGCCGGACGGGCGAGAAGATCGAGTCGACGGGGATGACACCGATCGTCGTCGAGCTCCGCCTACCCCGGTCGACCGAGAGGTAGCCGCGGCCCTGCTCGACGGTGATGTCGAGCGCCAGGCGACCCTTGCCGTTGACGGTGGCGATGTGCAGGTCGGGATTGAGGATCTCGACGTCGGCGGTGGTCTGGATGTCGGCGGCCGTCACATCGGCCGGGCCCCGCTTGTCGAGCCGGAGGATGACCGGCTCGGGGGACTCGGACCGCAGTACGAGGTCCTTCAGGTTGAGGATGATGTCGGTGACGTCTTCCTTCACACCGGGAACGACGTCGAACTCGTGGAGCGCGTCGTCGAACCGCACGGAGGTGACCGCCGTGCCCGGAATCGAGGACAGGAGGGTACGGCGGAGGCTATTGCCGAGCGTGTGGCCGAAGCCCGGCTCGAGCGGCGAAATCGTGAAGCGCTGCCGGTTGCCCTCGGCTTCGCCGAGCGGCTCCACGGTCGGGCGCTGGATCATCAGCATGTGAGGCGACTCCCGCAGTCTTACTTCGAGTACAGCTCGACGATCAGCTGCTCCCTGACCGGAACGTCAATGTGCTCCCGCATGGGCAGGTCGCGGACGGTGACCTTGGTGCGGCTGCCGCCGTCGACTTCGAGCCACGGCGGCACGGTCCGGTCGAGCGTGTCGAGGTTGTGCTGGATGACGATCATGTTCTGCGCCTTGGAGCGCAGCTCGATCACGTCGTCCTTCCGCACCTGATAGGAGGGGATGGTGACCCGCTTGCCATTGACCGACACGTGACCGTGGCGGACAAGCTGGCGGGCCTGGTTGCGGCTGGCCCCGAACATTGCCCGGTAGGCGACGTTGTCGAGTCGGGTCTCCAGCATACGGAGGAGGTTTTCGCCCGTGATCCCCTTCTGGCGGTTGGCCTCCTGGTACATGCGGCGGAACTGCTTCTCGAGCACTCCGTAGATCCGGCGGGCCTTCTGCTTCTCCCGCAGCTGGATCATGTACTCGCTCTCCCGGATGCGGCCGCGGCCGTGATCACCCGGGGGGTAGGGGCGGCGCTCGATCGGGCACTTCATCGAGTCGCACTTGGGCCCCTTCAAGAAGAGCTTCATCTTCTCCCGGCGGCAGAGCCGGCAGACCGGGCCGGTGTAGCGGGCCATCAGACCCTCCGCCGCTTCGAGGCCCGGCAGCCGTTGTGCGGGATCGGCGTCACGTCCTTGATGCCGGCCACCTCGATCCCGGCGTTCTGGATGGAACGGATGGCCGTCTCCCGCCCGGACCCGGGGCCCTTCACCAGTACGTCGACCTTGCGGACGCCGTGTTCCATGGCCCGCCGGGCCGCCGCCTCGGCCGCCATCTGGGCGGCGAAGGGCGTCGATTTCCGGGACCCCTTGAAGCCGACGTTGCCGGCCGTGGCCCAGGAGATGGTGTTCCCTTCCTGGTCGGTGATGGTGACGATCGTGTTGTTGAACGACGACTTGATGTGGGCGACGCCGTAGGCGATGTTCTTCCGCTCCCGGCGCCGCGGCCGCCGTCCTCCCGGCTTGGGCTTTGCCACTCTTCTGCTCCGCTCCTCTTAGTTACTTCCTGACCTTCTTCTTCCCGGCCACGGTCTTCTTCGGGCCCTTGCGGGTCCGGGCGTTGGTCCGGGTGCGCTGCCCCCGCACGGGGAGACCGCGGCGGTGGCGGAGACCGGCGTAGCAGCCGATCTCCATCTTCCGCTTGATGTCCTGGGCGACCTCCCGGCGTAGGTCACCCTCGACTTTGAGGTTGGCGTCGATCCACATCCGCAGGCGGGCGACTTCTTCGTCGGTGAGGTCGCGCACCCGGGTGTCGGATGAGATCTCCGTGGCGGCGCAGACCATCTTGGCGCTCGGCAGCCCGACCCCGTAGATGTAGGTCAGCGAGATCTCGAGCCGCTTCTCGCGAGGAATGTCGACCCCGGCAATACGTGCCATGCCCCGTCCTCTCCTAACCCTGGCGCTGCTTGTGCCGGGGGTTCTCGCAGATCACCATCACCACTCCGTGGCGGCGGATGATCTTGCACTTCTCACAGATCGGTTTGACGCTCGGCCGTACCTTCATCGCTCCCTACTTGTATCGATAGGTGATGCGGCCGCGGGTGAGGTCATAGGGCGTCAGCTCCACCTGGACCCTGTCGCCCGGGAGGATCCGGATGTAGTTCATCCGCATCTTCCCGGAGATGTGCGCCAGCACCTTGTGGCCGTTCTCGAGCTCCACCCGGAACATGGCGTTCGGGAGAGGCTCGACGACCGTACCCTCCACGAGGATCGCATCGTCTTTGGGCTTTGCCAGGGGGAACCACCTACGCTTTCAACGTTTCCGCGCCGCGAGCGTCCAGCAGGCCGCTCGAGCCAGACCGCTCAGTATAAGCGGGTTCGCGACGTGACGGCGAAGCCGTCGCCGACTGTGCGCTCTAGGGCAGGGTGAGCACTTCGGGGCCGTGGTCGGTGACGGCGATGGTGTGCTCGAAGTGGGCGGAGAGCGAACCGTCGCGGGTGACCACCGTCCACCCGTCGTCGAGGGTCTCGGTTTCGGGTTTGCCCTGGTTGACCATCGGCTCGATGGCCAGCACGTACCCCTCTTTGATCCGTACCCCCCGGCCCGGCTGGCCGTAGTTGGGGACGGGTGGTTCCTCGTGCATGGCCGTGCCGATGCCGTGACCGACGTATTCGCGAACGACGGTGAACCCGGCCTGCACAGCCACGGCCTCGACGGCCGCCCCGACGTCGCCGAGGTGGTTGCCGGCCTGGATCTGGGCGATCGCGTCGTCCAGCGACCGGCGGGTGACGTCCATCAGACGGTGGGCCTCGGGTTCGACCTCGCCGATGGGGATGGTGATGGCGGCGTCGGCATGCCAGCCCTCGATGATGGCCCCGGCGTCGATCGAGAGGATGTCGCCCTCTTCGAGGCGGTAGTCGTCGGGGATCCCATGGACGATGACGTCGTTGGGTGACGTGCAGATCACGGCGGGGAAGCCGTGGTAGCCGAGGAAGTTCGAGCGGGCGCTGCGCCGGTCGAGCACCTCGCGGGCGACCTTGTCGATCTCCAGGGTGGTGACTCCCGGCCGGGCCGCCTCGGTGCACTTCGCGTGCATCTCCGCCACCACCCGGCCGGCTTTGCGCATGATGGCGATCTGGGCCGGGGTCTTGCGGGTGATCACGGGCCGGTCATCCGGAGGAGCGAGGCGAGAGGCGGAGCTGGCGGACGGTCTCGACGCCTTCGATGACGCGGTTGAATACCTCGTCGGGGTCGCCGACGCCGTCGATGGTCACCAGCAGCCCCAGCCCTTCGTAGAAATCGAGGAGGGGGCGGGTGGCCTTCTCATAGAGCTCCAGGCGCTTCTTGACCGCTTCCGGCGTGTCGTCCTCCCGCTGGACGACCTCGCCGCCATCCTTGTCGCAGGTCCACCCGCTTTTCGGAGGGGCGCTCACGTGGTACGGCGCCCCGCAGGTGGTGCAGACGCGCCGGCCGGAGATCCGCTCGATCACCACCTCGGTGGGGACGTCGATGTCGACGGCGGCATCGAGGCCGCCCGGCCCGAGGAGACGCTGGAGCTCCTCCGCCTGGACCCTCGTGCGGGGGAACCCGTCGAGGACGAATCCGTCGTCGACGGCGTCGTCCTTGGCCAGCCGCTCGGCCACCACCCCGATGACGACGTCGTCGGGGACGAGTTCTCCCCGCGTCATGTACTCATTGGCCCTGAGACCGAAGGGTGTCCCGGCGGCCGCCGCCGCCCGGAACATGTCACCGGTGGAGATGTGTGGCACCCCGTAATGGCCCGCGATCCGCACCGCCTGAGTTCCCTTGCCCGCCCCCTGCTTTCCGAGGACGAGGAGCCGCACCCCTGAGCTCATGAGCTACCGCAAGAACCCCTCGTAGTTCCGCATCATCAGCTGGCTGTCGATCTGCTTCATCGTCTCCAGCGCCACACCGACCGTGATGAGGATGGCGGTGCCTCCGAACGGGAATTGTGCGATATCCCAGGCGGCGAAGACCAAAAGTGGGATGACCGCGATCACCATCAGGAACAGCGACCCCGGCAGGGTGATGCGGTTCAGCACCTGCTGGAGATAGCGCTCCGTCGGCGGCCCGGGTCGGATGCCGGGGATGAAGCCACCCTGCTTGCGGATGATGTCGGCCTGCTGCTGCGGGTTGAAGGCGATGGCCGTGTAGAAGTAGGCGAAGAAGATGATCAGGAAGGCGTAGGCGACGATGTGGGCGGCCGCCCGCTGATCGATGAGGTTGTTCTGAACCCAGATCTGGACGTTCTCCCACGGCAGGATGCCCGTGATCAGGGCCGGGAAGTACAGCACCGAGCTGGCGAAGATGATCGGGATGACGCCCGACTGGTTGACCTTGAGCGGAATGTAGGTGCTCTGCCCGCCGTACATCCGCCGGCCCACCACCCGCTTGGCGAACTGGACCGGGATCCGCCGCTGACCCTGCTCCACGAAGACGATCCCCACGATCATGGCGATGCCCATGGCCAGGACGACGACGAACTTGAGCAGGCTCGTCTCGAAGATGGCGCCACCCTGAGCGGGCAGGGCCGACACGACCGAGGCGAAGATCAGCAGCGACATGCCGTTGCCGATCCCCCTCTGGGTGACGAGCTCACCGAGCCACATGATGAGGGCCGTGCCGGCCGTCAGCGTGATGACGATCAGCATGACCCGGGCGGCGCCGAAGTGGGGGATCAGGTCCTTCCCCTGGAGGGCGGCCGAGTTCCCCAGGAAGCCGCCGCTGCCCTGGTGGAGGGCGAACACGATGCCGGTCGACTGCATGAGGGCCAGGGCCACCGTGAGGTAACGGGTCCACTGGGTGATCTTCTTCTGGCCGACCTGCCCCTGCTGCTGCCACTCCTCCAGCTTGGGGATCACCACCGCCAGCAGCTGCATGATGATCGAGCTGGTGATGTAGGGCATGATCCCGAGGGCGAAGACCGCCACGTTGGTGAGCGCGCCTCCGGAGAACAGGTCGAGGAACTCCAACGCTCCGCCCTGCTCGGTCTGCTCCTTCAGGATCTGGATGACCGAGAAGTCGACGTAGGGCAGCGGGAGGTGCGACCCCAGCCGATAGATGGCGATGACGAAGAGCGTGAAGAGGATCTTGTTCCGAAGGTCGGCCACCCGGAACATGTTCCGCAGGCGAGACAGCACCGGATCCAGGACCTCCTAGGGGGAAAACGCCGGAAACGTGAGTCTAACGGTTGGTGAGGGCGTTCCCCCGGGCGGGCGGGCGCTTTGCCCCACCCGGTCGCTCCACCACCTCGACCGTGCCGCCCGCCGCCTTGAGCTTCTCGGCCGCGGATGCGGAGATGGCGTGGACGCGGACGGTCAGGGCCTTCGTGATGTCGCCCCGGCCGAGCACCTTCACAAGGCCGTGCTTGTGAACCAACCCGCGGGCTCGAAGCGTCTCGGGGGTCACCTCGGAGCCGGCCTCGAAACCGTCGAGGTGATCGAGGTTGATGACCGTGTACTCGATCCGGAACGGGTTCTTGAACCCCTTCAGCTTCGGGATGCGCCGGGAAAGCGGGGTCTGGCCACCCTCGAACTTGGGGGGAATCTTCCCCGACCCCCGGGTGCCCTGACCCTTCGTGCCGGTACCGGCCGTCTTACCCCGCCGGCCGCCGATACCCCGGGCCACCCGCTGCTTCTTGGGGTGGGATCCGGGGGCGGGCTTCAGATCGTGGACCTTCATGGCTCTACTGCTCCTCCACGGAGACAAGGTGCGGGACCCGGGCCAGCATCCCCCGAATCTCGGGCCGGTCAGGCAGGACGTTCGACGAGTTGATCCGGCGCAGCCCGAGGGCCCGGATGGTTCCCCGGGTCTTCGGCTTGGACCCGATGGCCGACTTGACCAACGTGACCTTCAGTTCGCCCGGCATTACGGGACCTCGACAACGGGGCGGGTGGGCCGGTTGCGCTCCTGGTAGGCCCGCAACATCCCGGCCGGAGCGACCTCTTCGACGGACTTGCCCCTGACCCTGGCGATCTCCTCGGGCCGCTTCAGGCTCTGGAGCCCGTTGATGACCGAGCGGGCGACGTTGATGGGGTTGGCCGAGCCGAGCGACTTGGCCAGCACGTCGTGGACTCCGGCGGCCTCCAGGATGGCCCGGCCGGCGCCGCCGGCGATGACCCCGGTACCGGGGGCGGCGGGCTTCAGGAGCACCCGGCCGGCGCCGTGCTCGCCGATGATCTGGTGGGTGATGGTCGAGCCGGCCAGCGGCACCGGGATCAGGTTCTTCTTGGCCTCCTCGATGCCTTTCTGGATGGCGGCCGGCACCTCTTTGGCCTTGCCGAGCCCGAGCCCGACCTGGCCCTGCCCGTCGCCCACGACCACCAGGGCCGAGAACGAGAACCGCCGGCCGCCCTTGACGACCTTGGCCACCCGGCGGATCTCGATGACCCGCTCCTCGTACTGGCTGTCGGGCGACGACTCCCGCCGCTGCCCTCCGCCTCCTCCTCGTTGACCTGCCATGTCCTTTAGACCTCGAGTCCGGCCGCGCGGGCGCCGTCGCAGAGGGCGGCGACGCGGCCGTGGTAGCGGAACCCGCCGCGGTCGAAGACCACGCGGGAGATGCCGGCGGCCTTGGCCCGCTCACCCACGAGCTGACCCACCGCCTTGGCGGCGTCGACGGTGGCCGTCGCGCCGTCGCGCAGGCCCGGGTCCGCCGTGGAGGCGGAGGCCAGGGTGCGCCCGGTCGTGTCGTCGATGAGCTGGGCGTAGATGTGCCGGTTGGACCGGAAGACGGCCAGCCGCGGCCGCCCGGTCGTCCCGCTGACCTTCTTGCGGACCCGGCGGTGCCGCTTGGTCCTCGCCTCGGCGCTTCTCACACCCATCTCTTCTACCTCGGTTTTCGGGGGGTCCTCGGGGGGCGGAGCCCCCCGAGTGCCTACTTCTTCCCGGCCTTGCCGGCCTTGCGCAGGATGCGCTCGCCGGCGTACCGGACGCCCTTGCCCTTGTAGGGCTCTGGCTTGCGGATCTTGCGGATGTTGGCCGCCACCTGGCCGACGAGCTCCTTGTTGGAGCCCCGGACGGTGATGCGCGTGGGGCTGGGCACCTCGAAGGTGATCCCCTCGGGGGCGTCGACGTGCACCGGGTGGGAGAACCCGAGGGCCAGCTCGAGCTTGTTCGGCCCCTGGGAGGTCGCCCGGTAGCCGACCCCGACGATCTCGAGTTCTTTGACGAACCCGTCGGACACGCCGACCACCATGTTGTTGACGAGCGACCGGGTGAGGCCGTGGAGGGCGCGGTGCTGCCGCTCGTCGGACGGGCGGGTGACGATGATCTCGTCGCCCTCCCGGGTCACGGCGATGTCGGGCACCAGGTCACGCTCCAGGGTGCCCTTCGGGCCCTTGACCGTGACGTGCGTGCCGTTCAGCGTCACCTCGACGCCGCTGGGGATGGGAATCGGCTTTCGGCCGATGCGGGACATCGCTTCAGCTCCTACCAGACGTGGCAGAGGACCTCGCCGCCGACCCGGCGCTCGCGCGCCTCCCGGTCGGTGAGGAGACCCTGGTTGGTCGAAAGGATGGCGACGCCCATGCCGCCGAGGACGCGGCCGACGCTGTCGGCCTTGCTGTAGACGCGCAGGCCCGGCTTGGACACCCGCTTGATGCCGGTGATCGTGCGCTTGCGCTCGGGGGTGTACTTCATTGTCACGACGAGCTTGCGGCCCGGATGGCTGGTGTCGCCCTCCACCCGGTACCCGGCGATGTAGCCCTCGCGCTCGAGGAGCGCCGCCAGCGCCTCCTTCAGCTTCGAGGACGGCATCACGACCTCGTCGTGCATGGCGACGTTCCCGTTGCGGATCCGGGTCAGCATGTCGGCGATGGGATCGGTCATGGTCATGGTCGTACCTACCAGGAAGATTTCGTCACGCCGGGAACCTCGCCCGCATGGGCCATCTCCCGCAGGCAGATACGGCACAGGCCGAACCTGCGGTAGACGGCCTTCGAACGGCCGCATCGGCGGCAGCGGGTGTAGGCCCGCACCTTGAACTTCTGCTTGCGCTGCTGCTTCTCGATGAGCGCCTTCTTGGCCACGGTCGACTAGGTCCTTTCCCCGGACCGCCGGAACGGGAAGTTGAAGGCGTCCAACAGGGCCTTTCCTTCAGCGTCGGTGCGGGCCGTGGTCACGATCGTGATGTTCATTCCCCGCGGGGTGTCGACCTTGTCGTAGTCGATCTCCGGGAAGATGAGCTGTTCGGTCACCCCGAAGTTGTAGTTGCCGCTGCCGTCGAACCCGTCGGGGTCGAGGCCCCGGAAGTCACGGATGCGGGGGATGGCCAGGGTGATGAGCCGGTCGAAGAACTCCCACATGCGGTCGCCCCGCAGGGTGACCTTGACGCCGATAGCGTTGCCCTCCCGGAGCTTGAACCCGGCGATCGACTTCTTGGCCTTGGTCACCAGCGGCTTCTGGCCGGTGATGATGCGCAGGTCGGTGACCGCCCCTTCCAGCAGGGAGGCCTGCTGGGTGGCCTTGCCAACCCCGCAGTTGACGACGATCTTCGTGAGCCGGGGGACCTCCATGGGGTTGGAGAGCCCGAGCTGGTCCTTGAGCTGCGCCTTGACCTGCTCGTCGTAGCGGGCTCGGAGGCGAGGCTTCGGAGGGGCTTCGACTCCAGAAGAAGGGGTGGCAGTGGTAGCCATTACAGATCACCCTGGCACTTGCGGCAGATCCGGATCTTCTTGCCGGCGTCGTCGACGCGGTAGCCGACCCGCGTGGCACCACACGCGCCGCAGATCAGGGCGACGTTGGAGACGTGGATCGGCATGTCCTTGTCGATGATCCCGCCCTGCATCGTCGCCCGCGTCGGCCGCTGGTGCTTCTTGGCGATGTTGACGCCCTCGACGATGACTTTGTTCTTCTCCCGGATGACGCGCATGATCACGCCGTCCTTGCCGAGGTCCTTCCCGGCGATGACCTTGACGCGGTCGCCTTTTTTGAGCTTCACGAGTTACAGCACCTCGGGGGCCAGGGAGATGATCCGCATGAACTTCCGATCCCGCAGCTCCCGGCCCACCGGGCCGAAGATGCGGGTGCCACGAGGTTGCATCTGGTCGTTGACCAACACCGCGGCGTTCTCGTCAAAACGAATGTAGCTGCCATCGGGCCGGCGCTTTTCCTTGGTGGTGCGGACGACGACGCACTTCACGACGTCGCCCTTCTTCACCGCCGCGCCGGGGATGGCGTCCTTCACGGTGGCCACGAAGACGTCGCCGATGGTGGCGTAGCGGCGCCTGGTCCCGCCCAGCACCTTGATGCAGAGGACGGTTTTGGCACCGGAGTTGTCGGCGACCTTGAGGCGGCTCTCCTGCTGGATCATCGTCTCACCGGGCCCGTTCGAGGACTTCGATGACCCGCCACCGCTTCAGCTTCGAAGTGGGACGGGTCTCCTGGACGCGTACCCGGTCGCCTTCCTTGAGGTCGTTGACCTCGTCGTGGGCGTAGAGCCGGGTGGTGCGCTGCAGCGTCTTCTGGTACCGGCTGTGCCGGACCCGGTCGACGACGGCCACGACCACCGTCTTCTCCATCTTGGTGGAGACCACGGTCCCTTCCCGGACCTTCCGGCGGTTGGGCCGCTGTGTGGGGGTGGGGGTTGTCTCACTCATCGATGTTCCCAGCTTCGGCGGCCTCGGCCGCTTCGATCTCCTGCTCCCGGAGCACGGTCAGGATCCGGGCGATGTCGCGTCGCACCGCCCGCAGGCGGGCGGAGTTGTCGAGCTGGCCGGTCACGATCTGGAAGCGCAGGTTGAACAGCTCCTGCTTGGCCTCGGCGAGGCGCGTCTCGAGCTCGCTCTCGTCGGCTTCACGGAGTTCGGTGGCCTTGGACATCAGGAATCCTCCTCCCGCAGCACGAAGCGCGATTTGATCGGCAGCTTGTGGGCGGCGAGGCGGATGGCTTCACGGGCGGTGGGCTCCGGCACCCCGGACAGCTCGAACATGATCCGCCCCGGCCGGACGACCGCCACCCAACGCTCGGGGTTGCCCTTGCCGGAGCCCATGCGGGTCTCGGCCGGCTTCTCGGTGACGGGCTTGTCGGGGAAGATGTTGATCCAGACCTTGCCGCCACGCTTGATGTAGCGGGTCATGGCGACACGGGCGGCCTCGATCTGCCGGTTGGTGATCCAGCCCGGCTCGAGGGCCTGGAGGCCGTAGTCGCCGAAGTTGACCTTGGTGGCCCCCTTCGCGACACCGTCCATCCGCCCTCGTTGCACCTTTCGGTGCCGGACTTTCTTGGGCATCAACATGACAATCGAGTCCTAATCCTCGTCGCCCCGGAAGTGCGGGGCCTCGTGGTGCTGGCGGGTCCGCCGCTCGATCTCCTCCTCCTCCGCCAGGAGGCGCTCGAGCTCGGGATCGGCTTCCTTGACCACCGACGTCGGCGGGGTCTCCGGGCCGTCCTCGGAAGCCACCTGCTCGACCGGCACCGGTTCGGTGTCGGGCCGGCGGCGGCCGCCACCGGCGCTGATGACCCGGCGGGGGCGGGCCTGGCCGGCGGTCTCGCCCACGGCCATGGCCGCTTCCTTGGCGATCTTGTCCTCGCTGCCGGCCCGGTAGGGCAGGATGTCGCCCTTGTAGATCCAGACCTTCACGCCGATGCGCCCGAACGTCGTGCGGGCCTCGGCCAGGCCGTAGTCGATGTCAGCCCGGAGCGTGTGGAGCGGGACCCGCCCTTCCCGGTACCACTCCCGACGGGCCATCTCGGCGCCGCCGAGGCGACCGGAACACTGAACCTTGATCCCCTGAGCGCCGGCCTTCATGGCCGTCTGCACCGCCCGCTTCATGGCTCGGCGGAACGAGACACGGCCGGTCAGCTGGTCGGCGACGCCCTGGGCGATGAGGTTGGCGTCGAGCTCGGGCTGCTTGATCTCCTGAATGTTGAGCTGGATCTTCGGGTTGCCGGAGATCTTGAACAGCCCCTGCCGGAGGCGGTCGGCTTCGACGCCGCGGCGGCCGATGACGATGCCGGGACGGGCAGTGTGGACGTCGATCCGCAGACGATCGCGGGTGCGTTCGATCTCGACCCGGCTGACCGCCGCCCGGCGGAGCTGGGCGTCGAGGTACTTGCGGATCTTGACGTCCTCGGTGAGGTAGTCGGTGTACTCGCGGTCGGCGAACCAGCGCGACTTCCAGTCGGTGACGATCCCGAGGCGGAACCCGTAAGGGTTGACCTTCTGCCCCATACCTACTTCCCTTCTCCCGGGGGTTCGGGGGTGTCCCCCGAAGTGACAGCCTCTTCGGGGGCAGCCTCTCCCTCAGGGGCGGCCTCTTCCTCAGCGGCGGGAGCTTCCTCCGCGGCCGCTTCCGGAGCTTCCTCCGGGGCCGCAGCTTCCGGAGCTTCCTCAACGGCGGCTTCGGGACCTTCCTCAGCGGTTTCTTCTGCTTCAGCGGTTTCTTCTGCTTCCTCGGGCGCCGCCGCCTGTGCGGCCTTGCCCTTGCCGGCCTTCGGCGCCCCATCTCCGGGAGTTGCAGTCTCGGCGGCCTTCCGGCGCCGGCCGGGGATCACGCCTCGGCGGCGCTGCGTAGTGGCGGCGCCGTCCCGCCGGCGGCGGGCCTGCAGCTCGGCGTCGGTCAGGCGGGCCACGATGATCGTGATGTGGCACGTCCGCTTGCGGATCCGGGTGGCGCGGCCCCGGGCCCGGGGACGCCAGCGCTTGATCGTCGGCCCCTCGTCGGCGAAGGCGACGGCCACCTTCAGCTCGTCGGCCGGGATGTTCAGGGTGTGGTCGGCATTGGCGACCGCCGAGTTCAGGACCTTCAGCACCTCACGGGCGGGGCCCCGCTCGCTGAACTGCAGCACGTGGCGGGCGTCGTCGACGTCGAGGCCCCGGATGAGATCGAGGACCTCGCGCACCTTGTAGGCGGACGTGCGGAGGTACTTGAGCGTCGCCTTGGTCTGCGGGCTCTCCCTCTTGGCGGTGGCGGTGTCAGCCATAACTCGATCCTCTACCGGCGGCTCGACCGCTCCTGGCCGGCGTGGTACCGGAAGGTGCGGGTCGGAGCGAACTCGCCGAGCTTGTGCCCGACCATGGCCTCGGTGACGTAGACGGGGACGTGCTTGCGCCCGTCGTGGACGGCGATCGTGTGGCCGACCATGTCGGGGATGATCGTGGAGCGGCGCGACCACGTCTTGACGACGCGCTTCTCCCCCGTCTGGTTCAGCCGCTCGACCTTGACCCGCAGGTGGTCGTCGATGAACGGACCCTTCTTGAGACTTCTCGGCATTCGCTACCTACCTCCGGGCCCCACGGCCCCGCCGCCGCCGGATGATCATCTCGTCGGAGGCCTTGTGCTTGGCTCTCGTGCGGCCCTCTTTCTTGCCCCAGGGCGACGTCGGGTGTCGCCCACCGGAGCTCTTCCCCTCACCGCCGCCGAGCGGGTGGTCGACCGGGTTCATGGCCACGCCCCGGGTGTGGGGACGGCGGCCTTTCCACCGGGCCCGCCCCGCCTTGCCGAGCGAGACCAGCTCGGCCTCGGCGTTGCCGACGGCGCCGACGGTGGCCCGGCAGTCGATCGGCACTCGGCGCATCTCGGTCGACGGGAGCCGCAGGGTGGCGAAGTCGCCCTCCTTGGCCACGAGCTGGATGCTCATGCCGGCGCCCCGGGCGATCTTGCCGCCGGCGCCAGGCTTGAGCTCCACGTTGTGGATCACGGTACCGACAGGGATATACCGCAGTGGGAGTGCGTTACCGGGCCGGATCTCGGCGCCCTGACCCGACATCAGCATGTCGCCCACTGCGAGGCGGGCCGGGCACAGGATGTAGCGCTTCTCGCCGTCGGCATAGTGGAGCAGGGCGATCCGGGCGTTGCGGTTCGGGTCGTACTCGATGCTGGCGACCTTGGCCGGGATCCCGTCCTTCGAACGCTTGAAGTCGATCACCCGGTACTTCTGCTTGTGGCCGCCCCCGACGTTGCGGGCCGTGAGCCGGCCGTGGACGTTGCGGCCACCGGTGTGGGGCTTGGCCCGCAGCAGCGACTTCTCCGGCTTGTCGGTGGTGATCTCGGCGAAGTCGGAGACGGACTGGAACCGGCGCCCCGGGCTGGTTGGCTTGCGCTTGCGCAGCGGCATCGGCGTCAGCTCCCGAAGATGTCGATACGGTCGTCGGCCGCGACCTTGACGATTGCACGCTTCGTGGCCGGCCGCTGACCGATCGTGTTCGTCCGCCGGTTCCGCTTGCGCTTCCCCTGACGGTTCATGGTGGTCACGTTGAGGACCTTAACGTTGAAGATCTCCTCCACCGCCTGGCGGATCTCGATCTTGTTGGCGCTCGGCGCGACGAGGAACGTGTAGGTGTTGTCGTCGAGCAGGGCGTATGACTTCTCCGACACCACCGGCTGCAGGATGATGTCGCGGGGGTCCTTACTCACCGTTGCCACCTCCCCGGGCCGACAACGCCCCGAGCGTGGCCGAGGTGAAGATCACCCGGTCGGAGACGAGCACGTCGTAGGTGTTGAGCTCCTCGACCCTCACCAGGTCGACGGTCTCGCCGAGGTTCCGGAACGACTTCCAGGCGGCCTCGTCGTCGCGGGCGAGCACGACCAACACCTTCTCGGTGTCGGCCACGCCGACGGACTTGAGGGCGGCCACGGCGTCCTTGGTCTTCGGGGCGGCGAAGCCCCAGTCGTCGACGACGGTGACCATGCCCGACGCCGCCCGGTCGGACAGGGCCGAACGCAGCGCCAGCCACACCATCTTCTTCGGCGTCCGCTGGCGGTAGCTCCGGGGCTGGGGGCCGTGGGCCACACCGCCGCCCCGCCAGTGGGGCGCCCGGGAGGAACCCTGGCGGGCCCGGCCGGTGCCCTTCTGGCGCCACGGCTTCGCCCCGCCGCCCGACACCTCGGCCCGGCTCTTGGTCGAGTGCGTGCCGGCCCGGGCCGCCGCCAGCTGGGCGGTGACGACCTGGTGCATGACCGGGACGTTGGGCTGGATCCCGAAGATGGCCTCCGGCAGATCGGCAGTCACCACGGTGGCCATCAGCCGACCCTCCCCTTCACCGCGTTGCGGATGAAGACGAGCCCGCCCGTGGGACCGGGGACGGCACCCTTGACGAGGAGCAGGCCCCGCTCGGCGTCGCCTTCGACGACCTCGAGGTTGAGCGTCGTCGTCCGCACGTTGCCCATCTGGCCGGCCATCTTCATGCCCTTGAACACTCGGGAAGG
>Ga0299907_10000325_pt1 | contig 22318 bp, 21 predicted proteins | sample RVTome_16_FD_198680 | JGI IMG/M metagenome (GOLD analysis project Ga0299907, IMG submission 198680) | Soil microbial communities from uranium-contaminated site in the Upper Colorado River Basin, Wyoming, United States - RVT152D67 (version 2) ...
TCCCCAATCGACCCGGGTTCGGCGAGCACGTCGCGTGGGCCGAGTCGAACGCGATCGTGTTCTGCAACTCCGTCCTCGGCGCGCGAACGAACCGATATGGCGACTTCATCGACATCTGCGCCGCGATCACCGGGCGAGCGCCGTACGCCGGACTGCATCGCGATGACGAGCGCCCTGCGACGCTGGTGCTCCGACTCGACGGCATCCCGTCACGGCTGCTTGCGTCAGACGCGCTCTATCCCGTCCTCGGCCACGTCGCCGGCCGCGTCGCCGGCGCCGCGGTCCCGGCCATCGTCGGCCTGCCGCGCGGTGCGTCGGAGGATCGTCTGAAGGCACTCGGCGCGGCCGCCGCGTCGTCTGGATCGGTCGCGATGTTCCACGCCGTCGGGATCACGCCCGAGGCGCCGACCCTGGAGGCGGCGACCGGCGGCGCGGACGTACGGGAGATCACCATCACGCTCGACCAACTTCGTACGGCGCGGGACGACCTGAGCACGGCGGCCGGCGACGTGCTCGGAGCAGTCTGTGTGGGAACCCCGCACGCGTCGCTCGCGGAGCTAGATCGGCTCGCGACGCTCCTCGACGGCCGGCGGCCTCGTGTGCCTCTTTGGGTCAACACTGGCCGTCACGTCCTTTCCGTAGCCGAACGTCGCGGCGTCGTGGGTTCGCTCACGTCCTTCGGCGTCCACGTCGTCACCGACACCTGCACGTATATAGCTCCGCTGGTCGGCAGTGGTCCAGTGATGACCGACTCCGCGAAATGGGCGTGGTACGCGCCGGCGAACATCGGCGTCGAGGTCACCTTCGGCAGTCTCGAGGAGTGCGTTCGTTCGGCGATCGAAGGACATGTCGTTCGGGACGCCGAGCTCTGGGGCGATGCCTGAGGCCACGACGCTCGTCGCCGGCGAGGCCGAAGGCCGGGCACTCGTCCTGGACGAGCCGCTGAGCTTCTGGGGCGGCGTCGACCCCGCGACCGGCGACATCGTCGACGTGCACCACCCGCAGTTCGGGGCGAACGTCGCCGGCCGCGTCCTAGTGATGCCATCGGGCCGAGGATCGAGCTCGAGCTCGAGCGTGCTCGCCGAGGCGATCCGGGCGGGAACGGCGCCCGCGGCGATCGTGCTGGCCGAACCGGACCCGATCCTGGCGCTCGGCGCCATCGTCGCGCGCGAGCTCTACGACGTGGCGATGCCGGTCGTCGTCGCGTCACCGGTCGACGTCGATCCCGATGACACCGTGGTGGTTCGAGCCCGCCCGGACGTCGCGTTCATCCGTCGCCGCTGGCCCATGCGGTCGCGATAAGCAAGCGAAATCTGCAACGTGCTTCACGTGTAGGAAGTCGAATGGTCCACTGAACGGCAATTGGCGAGGAGGGAGAACGAAGCACAAGGCTGGCTACACCATGATCGAATCCCCGATCATCCGCGGAGCAGAGGCAGTGGTTACGTTTTCCAGGCCATCCTTGTTATGGAGGACATGCTTGTTATGGAGGACATGCTTGGCCGTTACCTGTGGGCGGATGAAACGGTTCACCATCGAAACGGCGTCAAGGATGACAATCGACCGGAGAATCTCGAAGTGTGGGTTCGCCCACAACCGCCTGGAATCCGGGCGAGCGATGCTCTTGAGTGGGCGCGCGCAATCCTGAAACGCTACGGGAGCGGCCCACCTCCAACAACGCTCAGAGGTTCGGGCTGAGCGCTCTTGGAGGTGGGGGGAATCGAACCCCCGTCCCCGGGCGACCGATCAGGGCTTCTCCGGGCGCAGCCGGTGGAGGATCTCGCCTCGAGGCTCCCACCGGCGGAGCGCCTCTCGGCCAGCCCGGGTGAGTTGTCCGACGGCGGCCCCCGGGCGGAGCCGCTGCCGTGAGCCTGCTCACGACGCCCGGTCCCGAGTCGCAGGCGACCCCGGGCGGACGGCTACCTAACTACTTAGGCAGCGAGCGCGTAATCAGTATCGGCGCTTGTGTTTGTCCCGGCTTTTTACGAGGCATCCGGGGACCTCGGCCCGCTTCCCCTGAACGGATATCGCTCAGGTCGAAGCCAGTACACCCCCATATGCGGTTGTCCCGTCAGTATACGGCGACCGTTCACGCCTATCCGGGCGCGCTGAGCGCGGCGCATTCGGGGTCGGCACTGAGGGCTGCCGTGAGCTCGGGCGCGTCGATCGACGCCAGTGACGATCCGATCTCGCCAAGCGAGGCCTGGATCGTCTCGCCGATCTCGTTCCGCTGGTCGGCGAACGTCTGCGGATCGTCGACGGAGATCACCTCCACCTGCCCCCTCGCGTCGACGAGGATCGCCCGCGCCTCCGCGAAGGTGCCCTCGATCGCTCCGACGACCTCCTCGCCGTTGTCGACGTCGGGGACGCCGGCACGTTCGATGCCGGCGATCAGCCGATCCGTAGCCACGAGCACGTCGTCGAGGAACGCGAGGAGGGCATCCCGCTGCTCGTCGAGCTCCGCCGCAGGGTCCAGCTCTCCGGCGAAGTCGGTCGACTGCATCGCCACTTCGTCGATGTAGCTCTGCATATTCGCGCACAGGCGCTGGGCGTACGTCTGCGCTGAAACGATCCCCTCGCCATCGCCGTCGCCGTTGCCACACGCGACGAGTGCCAGCGTCACGACCGAGGCGCCGACGATGCGGGCGGCCTTCCTCACGACCAAGCTCCTTTCAGCGCGGGCGCGGCCGCGAAGGATACCGGCTATCTCCTTCGCCCCGCCTCGCGGAGCATCTCCCGGCGGTGCTCTCGTTCCGCGATCGCCTGACGCTTCTCGAACTGACGCTTCCCTCGCGCCAGGCCGAGCTCCAGCTTGGCCAGACCATGTGCGAAGTACACGCGCAACGGCACGAGCGCCAATCCCCGTTCGGCGGTCTTGCCGACGAGGCGCTGGATCTCGTCGCGGTGCAGCAGCAGCTTGCGCGGGCGGATGGGGTCGTGCGTGCGTTTGTCCATCGCCTGCTTGTACGGCGGGACGTGCATCCCCTCGATCCACACCTCGCCGTCGCGAACGCGCCCGTACGCCTCGGCGAGCGAGCCCCGGCCCGCGCGGAGCGATTTCACCTCTGAGCCGGTCAGCACGATTCCCGTCTCGAACCGTTCGAGGATCTCGTAGTCGTGTCTCGCCTTGCGGTTGGAGACGACGGTCCGGTGTTCGCCTTCGGCCTTGCGGCCCACTACACGTCGAGGAAGCGACGCATCCCGACGAGCCCCGCGACGATCGCCACGAGGACGCCCGCGAACAGGAGCCACGGAACGATGGCGAGGACGTCCCGGTTCACGATCCACGGGACGAACTGCACGCTGTTGTTCAGTGGGTTGATGAACGCGACCTTCAGTGCGAACAGCACGAGGATGGCGGCGACGGCTCCGATGAGACTCTCGAACAGCCCCTCGATGAGGAACGGGATGCGGATGCGCCAGTTGGTGGCGCCGACGAGCTTCATGATGCCGATCTCCTTGCGGCGAGCGAACAGACCCATCCGCACCGTGTTCGCGATCAACACAGCGGCCGACACGAGCATCACGATGGCGACGAGGAGCACGCCGACGCGGAACACACGGGTCACGGCGAACAGTCGGTCGAGGAACTCGCGCTGATCGACGAGCGTCTCCACGCCCGGCGCGGCGCAAACGTACCCGCCCCGGCCCGGTTCACACCCCAGGACCGCAGCAACCTCTTGGAAGCGCTCAGGCTCCGACAGCTTCACCCGGAGCGACGCCGGCAGCGCCTCGGGATCGACGTTGTCGACGAGCTCGCGTGAGTTGGCGAAGAGATCTTGGAACCGCTCGTACGCCTCCTGTTTGTTCTCGTAGTCGACGGTCGCGACGATCGGGAGGGCCATGAGCGTCTCCCTGAGCGACGCGACGTTCTGGTCGTTCACGGGATCCGACAGGTAGATCGCGACCTCGACGTTCCCGGTCGTCCGGTCGATCATGATGTTGACCTGCCGGCTGATCAGCAGGGCGAGGCCGAACAGCAACAGCGCGATGAACGTGGTGCTGATCGCAGCGAACGCCACGAGCCCGTTTCGCCGAAGTCCCGACGTGGTCTCGCGGAAGAAGTAGTCGAGCTTGGCCATCAGCTGTAGACCCCTCGGGCCTGATCCCGCACGACCTTGCCCTTCTCCAGCTCGATGACTCGCCGACGCATGGCGTCGACGATCGCCTGGTCGTGCGTGGCCATGACGATGGTGGTCCCGATCCGGTTGACCTTGTCGAGGAGTCGCATGATGTCGACGGACGTGCTGGGGTCGAGGTTGCCGGTCGGCTCGTCGGCGAGCAGGACGAGCGGCCGGTTCACGCATGCGCGCGCGAGTGACACGCGCTGCTGCTCGCCACCCGAGAGCTCGTCCGGATAGTTGTTCAGCTTGTCGCCGAGACCGACGAGATCGAGGATCTCGGGAACGCGCTGGTCGATGACGTTCTTCGTCTTGCCGATCACCTCGAGCGCGAACGCGACGTTCTCGAACACCGTCTTGTCCTGCAGCAGCTTGAAGTCCTGGAAGACGGTGCCGATGTTCCGGCGCAGGTGCGGCACCTTCCATGCGGTGAGCTTGGCCACATTCTTGCCCGCCACGTAGATGTCGCCCTTTGTCGCTTCGTCCTCCTTGAGAAGGAGGCGGATCATCGTCGACTTTCCCGAACCCGAAGCGCCGACGATGAAGACGAACTCGCCCTTCTCGACCTCCATCGAGACGTCGTCGAGCGCCGTCGTGCCGTTCCGATACACCTTCGTGACGCGCTGAAGACTGATCATTGCCCTTGGTTTCGGGGAGAAGTCCCGGGGTCTTGAACCGGGCGGAGTGTAACAGAGGCATTCCCCATCAGGAACCAACCCGGTGCGGATAGCCTGGGCAAATGGACACGGCGACGAGAGAGACGGGCCCCGACGTCGCACCCTCAGGTGCCGGTCGTCCCTCGCGTGCGGCGCGGATCGCAGTCGCGCTGGTAGGACCTGGATTGATCGTCGCGTCCGTCCTCGTAGCGATGCGCGGTTTCGCGTTCCTCCCCCGCCTGACCAATCAGCATCCCGACGTCCTTTCGCAGTGGCTCCCGTGGTCGTGCTTCTTGGGCGACGCGTTGTCGGACGGACGCGTGCCCCTGTGGAACCCGTTCGAGATGGCGGGGAGGCCGTTCGCCGCCGACGCGCAGTCGGGGTGGCTCTCCATGACAACGATGGTTGCGTCGTGGCTGTTCGGCTGCGGCGATGGGCTGCGCGTGATGATCGTGGCGTATCCGATCATCGCCGGCGTTGGCCTGTGGTGGTTCTTGCGGCGGGAAGGCCTCGGGCGCATCGCGGCAACGGCGGGTGGCCTGTCGATCGCGATGACGATCGCCGCGTCGAGCGTCGCGGTGGCCCTGCCGTTCGCCGGGTTCCTCGCGTGGACGCCGTTCGTCCTCGTCGGAGCCTCCGGGTTCTTCTCCGCTTCAGGGTGGCGAAGAGCGCCGTGGCTCGCCCTCGGCGCATTCGCATGGGGGCAGGTGGCAACGGCGCACATGTCACACGGCCTGGCCATCTGCACCGGCTTCGCGGTCGCGTACGTCGTCGCGCGTGCCGCGCGCGAAATACGCGCCGGCGCCCTCTCCGGACGTTCGGCGGTCGCGTTCGCGATCGGCTTCGTGGCGTTCATGCCGCTCGCGAATCTGGCGATCCTGGTCCCTCGCTTGGAGCTGATCGCGCGCTCGAGCCTCAGCGCCGGGTACGGCGTACTCGCGGGCACGGTGGCCGACGCACAGGGCCTGCTCGACCGGCCGATCCCCGACCACGGCATCTGGAGCGGATGGCCGTTGGCGCTCGCGTCGACGCCCGGCGCGTACGTCGGAGCAGTGATCGTGCTCGCCATCCCGTTCGCGTTCCGGGACCGTCCTCGCCGCTTCATGGTGTGGGCGATCGGAGTGGCGGGCCTGATCGGGTACCTGTCGACGCTCACGTTGTTCGTCGGCGCAGGGTGGTTCCGCGCGCTCGTCCTTCGCTTGCCGTTCGGCGACGTGTACCTCCACAACCCAGGGCGACTGCGGTACGCGGCGTATCTCGCCGTGCCCGTCCTGGGAGCAGTCGGCGTTCAGGCGCTCCTCGACCGGCGCCCCGAATCCGTCTCGGCGCTTCGGGTCGTCGCGATCTCCGGTGGTGCGTTCCTGCTCGTCGCGCTCCTGGCCGGGGCCGACCCGGCGCGCCTCGTCGTGTTCACGTTCGCCTCGGCCGCGGTGATCACGGTCGTATGGGCGCTCGTCAACCAACGGCGATGGGCCCCCGCGGCGCTCGCCGGGGTGCTCGTCGCGGAGCTCACGGCGGGTGCGCTGTGGTCGGCCGCGTACCGCGGCGGGACGATCTACTTCGGACTGGAGGGCGATACTCGCGCGGTGCTGGTCAACGGCCCGCTTCGGTGGCCCGACATCGATCTCGACGCGTATCTCCAGGAGGGTCCGATCGCGCGGACGATCGCGGAACGGGCCGACGGGCGCTACCTCGCGTGGGTACCGCCGGCGGCGTACTTCAACAAGGGCTACCTGTTCACCCAGGATGAGGCGGACTGGCCGGCGCTGTTGCTGGGGAGGGGCCCCCTGTTCGAGCTCGAAGACGTGCTCGGCTACTCGCCGATCCAGGTCGCCCGGTACTGGTCGTACATCAGAGCAACGAATCGGCTGCCGGTCTTCTACAACGCCGCCGTGATCCAGGTGCCGTCGCCGGAGAACGTTCGGCTCCTCGGCATCAGGTATCTGATCGCGCACGAGGCCCAGCAACTCCCCGACTCGATCACCGGTGACCGCGTGGCGTCGGAAGGCGGATACGTCCTGTACGAGCTCGACGGGGCGCAGCCACGCGTGTCCGTCGTTGCCGACTGGCGCGTGGTGGACGACCTCGGCGAGGCCCTCCAGGCCGTCACGGCGCGTGGGTTCGATCCGGCGGTCACCGCCGTGGTCGAGACGGAACCCGGCATCGCGCCATCCGCAGACGGGTCCGGTGGCTCGGCGACGTACGAGGAGATCCGGCCGGAGGACATCCGGATCGACGTCCGCGCCGAAACACCCTCGCTCGTCGTCGTGCGGAACGCGTGGGAAGGCGGCTGGGAGGCGACGGTCGACGGGTCGCCCGCGACCGTCCTCGTCGCCGATGCGTTCCTTCAGGCCGTCGCGGTTCCCGCCGGTGAGCACGGGATCCGCCTCACGTACGACGAGCCGGCCATCGGTCGCGGCATCGCCGCGTCGGCGGTCGTGTGGGGGGCGTTGGCGATCCTAGTCGCCGCTGTCGCGGTTCGGGACCGCCGAACGGCTACGCGGCGCCTTCCGCGCGCCTCTTGAGCTCGGCCTCGATCAGCTCCTCGATGTCGCCGTCGAGCACGCGGTCGACGTCACCGATCTCAACGTTCGTGCGGTGGTCTTTGACCATGCGGTACGGCGCCAGCACGTAGGAGCGGACCTGCGAGCCGAAGTCGATCCCCTTCCGTTCGCCGCGGAGGTTCTCCAGTCGCTCCGCCTGTTCCTCGCGCATCCGTTCAGCCAGCCGCGCCTTCAGGATCCGCATCGCGCCCGCACGGTTCTGCAGTTGCGAGCGCTCGTTCTGATATGCCGCCTGCATTCCCGTCGGCAGGTGCGTGATGCGGACCGCCGAGTCGGTCGTGTTCACCGACTGGCCTCCCGGCCCGGTCGAGCGGTACACGTCGATCCGCAGGTCCTTCGGGTCGATCTCGATGTCGTCGTCGGCCTCCTCGAGCAGCGGGATCACGTCGAGGTTGGCGAACGATGTGTGCCGGCGCTTCTGTGCGTCGAACGGGCTGATCCGGACCAACCGATGCACCCCGCGCTCGGCCGAGAGGAGCCCGTAGGCGTTGGGGCCGTGGACGATGAACGTCGCCCGCTTGATCCCGGCCTCGTCGCCGGGGAGAAGCTCGTCGACTTCGACTTCCAACCCCTCGCGCTCAGCCCATCGCAGGTACATGCGGAGCAGCATCTCCGCCCAGTCCTGGGATTCGGTGCCACCGGCGCCGGCGTGGATTGTCGCGACGGCATCGTTCTGGTCGTACTCGCCGGCGAGGAGCGTCGCGAGCTCGAGTCGTTCGACGTCGACGGAGAGCTCGTCGACGGCCCGTCCAAGATCCCTGGCCATCTCGGCGTCGCTCTCCGACGCGAGCAGTTCGTCCATCGCCCGCGCGTCGCCGAGGCGGCGGACGAGATCGTCGTAGCGATCGAGCTCGGCGCGGACGCGGGACAGCCGCGTGGTCAGCTGCTGTGCTCGAGCTGGGTCGTCCCAGAGCGACGGGTCGGACGTCTGCCGTTCGAGCTCGGCGACCTGCGCGCGTTTGCCGTCGACGTCAAAGGAACTCCTTCGCGGCGGCGATGCGCTTCGCCAGGTCATCGAGACGGTCCGAGTGGTCGGTCACGGCTCAATCGTACCGACGCCCGGCGGACTGACCGCGAACGCTGGCGAATTACGCCTCGACGACGGATTCGGCCGACCGGCTCCTCCGCCTGGAGAACGCGGCCCTGAGCGCGGCGGCGCGTGCGGAAAGGCGCTCGCGACGCGCGCGTCGTCGGGCCTCGACGAGCGGGCGGGCCAGGCGCTCGGCCTCGGCCTCGCTCATGAGCTGTGAGATCCGCTGCCGGGCAACGAGGTCACTTCCCATCATTGGCCCCACCTCCTTGCGCACGAACCTACGGAGGCCTCGTGGATCGAACGGTGTCGCGCGTCACCGGACCGGAGTGACGTGTCTTACCTCGCTGACGGCGCCCTCGAGAGCGGGCTGCTGGAATCAAGCCGGTGGGTGTCGGCGAAGGCCGAGGCGTGACACACGTCACCGCGCGTTCGTACGAGCGGGCACCGAAAGCGACGAGCCGGCGGACGTACCGTCGCCCCGTTGCCGCCGAGGGGGCGGCCGTCGGAGGGGAGGAGTCGATGAGCACCAACGCCGGGACACTGCAGCCGAAGGTTCACATCGGTGCGCCGCTCGTGTGGGCCGTGGTGGCGCTGTTCGCCGCCGCGACGATCGCGGTCTACGCGCTGACGACGACGGAGTCGCGCGAGGAAACCGCGAGCTCTCGGACGACCGTTTCGGGTACGGCGGCAAACACGCCGACCGAGCTCCGGGGCGGCTTCATCGAAACGGCGGCCGCACCGGTCGTCCGTCCGTTCGGGCGCGCGGGCCTCATTCCTCGCGTCGGCGAGATTGCCTCGACCATCAACACGCCGTCGGAGCTCGGCACCGTCATCTCGTTCTCGTCGGGGACCCCGGCGGTCGCGGTGCGGGCCAAGCAGCTCGGCCTCGACCTGACCGCTGCCGCTCCGTCGACTGCCGTCCAGGTCACCGAGGCTCGGAACGCCATGCTGGCCTCGTACCTGCAAGCACCGATCGCCGTCGAGATCGTCGAGGCACGGAACGCCATGCTGGCCTCGTACCAGGTGGGTTCCGGCGACGAGATCTTGGTGAACGGCGAGCCCTGCGCGGTCTGCTGGAAGTACCGGTAAGGCCCTCCCTCGGCTCGGGGACGACAGGGGCCGGCCGGAGCGAAGCTCCGGCCGGCCCCTTCACATTGCCGCGTGAACGTCCGGGCCTACGCGACCGCGCCGTGGCACTTCTTGTACTTCTTGCCGCTCCCACAGGGACACGGTGCGTTCCGCGGCACCTTGTCCGAACGGGCCTGCGCGGCGTTTCCCGCGTTCGCCTGCGGCTCCTGATCCCCGTGAACCGCCTGCACCCGCTGCGGCCTCGGCCGTCCGGGCTCGTCCTCCCGAACGAGCTCCACGCGATAGATGTACCGAACGAACCCGTCCTTGATGGAGTCGGTGAGCTCCTCGAACATCGCGTACGCCTCGCGACGGTACTCCGTGAGCGGATCCTTCTGGCCGTACGCGCGGAGGTGGATCCCCTCTTGGAGGTAGTCCATCTCGTACAAATGCTCACGCCAGCGCGTATCGGTGATGTTCAGCAGGACGAGGCGCTCGAGCTGCCGCATGACCTGTGAGCCGAGCGAGCGCTCCTTGTCCTCGTACAGCGCAATAGCGTCCTCCACGGCGCGTTCCTCGAGCTCATTCGCCGTGACCGTCTCTTCGAGCTCCGGACGTGTGATCCTGGTCGGGTACACCTCGGCGACCCCGGCGAGGATCATGTCGAGGTCCCATTCCTCGTTGAAGATCTCCTCTGGCGCAAGCCGCCGCACGGTCGCCGAGACGACGTCCCGAACCATGTTCAGCGCCTCGTCCTTGAAGTCCTCGCCCTGCAGGATCTTCTGGCGTTCGGTGTAGATCACCTGTCGCTGCGTGTTCATCACGTCGTCGTACTTCAGGACGTTCTTGCGGCGCTCGAAGTTCAGCTCCTCGATCTGTCCCTGCGCGTTCTCGACGGCCTTCGTCACCATCTTCGCCGTGATGGGTTCGTCGTCCGGCCACTTCAGCCGGTTCATGATCGATGCGATCCGGTCGGACGCGAACATCCGCATCAGGTCGTCTTGCAGCGAGAGGTAGAACAACGACTCGCCGGGGTCGCCCTGACGACCCGAACGCCCGCGGAGCTGGTTGTCGATGCGACGCGACTCGTGCCGTTCGGTGCCGAGGACGTACAGCCCGCCCAGCTCCACGACCTCCTCGTGCTCTGCATCGGTCTGCTGTTTGAACTTCCGGTAGATCGGCTCGTACTCGGCCTCGTACTCGGCCCGCTCCTCCTCGTCCATCTCGAACAGCAAGTAGCGGTCGTTGTCGAATTCGCGCGCGGCCATCTCCTGCCGCGCGAGGTACTCCGGGTTACCGCCGAGCAGGATGTCGACGCCTCGGCCGGCCATGTTCGTCGCCACCGTCACGGATCCGATGCGGCCGGCCTGCGCGACGATCATCGCCTCCTTCTCGTGGTTCTTCGCGTTCAGGACGTTGTGTGAGATCCCGCGACGGTTCAGGTAGGCGGAGAGCTTCTCCGACTTCTCGATCGACACCGTGCCGACCAGGACCGGCTGTCCCCTCTCCTGACGGCCCACGATGTCTTCGGTCACCGCCGTCCACTTCTCGTCCTCGTGCTTGTAGATCAGGTCCTGCTGGTCGGTACGGATCATCTCCATGTTCGTGGGGATCTCAATGACATCGAGCTTGTAAACCGACTGGAACTCGGCCAGCTGCGTCTTCGCCGTACCGGTCATGCCGGCGAGCTTCTCGTACATCTTGAAGTAGTTCTGGATGGTGATCGTGGCGAGCGTCTGGTTCTCCTCCTTGATCCGGACGCTCTCCTTGGCCTCGATCGCCTGGTGTAGTCCCTCCGAATACCGGCGGCCCTCCAACACACGGCCGGTGAACTCGTCGACGATCTTCACCTCGCCGCCCGTCACGATGTAGTCGACGTCGCGCTTGTAGAGCTCCTTCGCGCGGAGCGCGTTCTGGAGGTGATGCACAAGCGGCGTGTGCACGTGTTCGTACAGGTTGTCGAGCCCGAGCGCCTCTTCGACCTTGTTCACGCCCGACTCGGTGACGGCGACGGTCCGCTTGGCCTCGTCGATCTCGTAGTCCTCGTCACGGCGGAGGCGAGGCGCGAGGCGCGCGAACGTGTGGTACCACTTCGCCGAATCGGCCACCATGCCGCTGATGATCAGCGGCGTTCGCGCCTCGTCGATCAGGATCGAGTCCACCTCGTCCACGATGCCAAAGGCGTGCCCGCGCTGTTGCACCATGTCCTCGGCGCGCATCGCCATGTTGTCGCGCAGATAGTCGAACCCGAACTCGTTGTTGGTGCCGTAGGTGATGTCGGAGTCGTACGCGGGACGCCGGTCCGACGGGCTCATCTGCGCTTGGATCAAGCCCACCGAGACACCGAGCGCGCGGTAGACGCCGCCCATCCACTCCGAGTCGCGCTTGGCCAGGTAGTCGTTGACGGTGACGATGTGGACTCCGCGTTCGGAGAGCGCGTTCAGGTAGGCGGGCATCGTCGAGGTCAGGGTCTTGCCCTCACCGGTCTTCATCTCGGCGATCTTGCCCTGGTGGAGCACGACGGCTCCGAGGACCTGCACGTCGAAGTGCCGCTGCCCGATCGTCCGCCGGGCCGCTTCGCGGACGGTGGCGAACGCCTCGGGGAGGATGTCGTCCAGGGTCTGACCATCGGCGAGGCGCATACGGAACTCCGCCGTCTTCTCGCGCAGCTGTTGGTCGGACAGCTCCTCGACCTCGGGCTCGAACGTGTTGACGAGGGCGACGACGTCCTCGAGACGCTTCAGCTTGCGGCCTTCACCGAGGGTCGCGATCTTCTGGATGACCAAGGAAAACCACCTCGTGCGGGCTCAGGGCGGCCACGTGAGCGTGCGTATGTGGCGGTTTCCTATGGTACCCGAGCCCTGCGATCGCCCCTGCTGGGAACGCCGGCGACGCGTACGGGTAGGGGTTCACGCCGACGAGCGAGGGCGAGCACCACGAGCAACACGACGCTTGCGACGCCGAGGCCGAGGATGCGGAACCCCGCGCCCTCGAACACGAACCCGCCGGCGAGGCCCGCGACCGCGGAGCTCAAGCTGACGAGCAGGTCGGTGAATCCGAGCGCGCCCGCGCGTTCGTTCGGCTCCGTCAGATCGCTGATCACGGCGGTCGCCCCGAGGAACGTCGCCGACCAACCGAGGCCGATCGCGAACAGACCGACGGCAACGAGACCAGGCCCGGCGTCGGTTGCCGCGAACAGCGCGCCCACGACGCTCGTCGCACCGCCGGCGATGAGTCCGGGCCGGCGTCCGAACCGATCAAGTGCCGCTCCGATGACCGGCGAGAAGACCCACATGCCCGCGATGTGCAGGCTGATGACGGTCGACACGACGGTCGCGCTTGTGTCGTGGTGATGGAGCGCGACGGGCGTGACCCCCATCACCGCGACCATCGCCATCTGTCCGACCGCGGCGGCGATGACCGCCGTTCGGAACTGCCCTATGCGGAGGAGCTGCCGAGGCGTCCGCGCCCCGCCATCCACGGCAATCTCGACGCGCACTGCCAGGTCGCGCGGATCGGGGCGGAGTGAGAGCGCGCAGGCGAACGCCGCGATCGCCGTGACGGGAACGACGATCCACGGGAGCACGTCGGCGTCGAGCGCCTCGCGCCCGGCCCAGCTGCGCAGGAACGCGATGAGGAATGGGCTACCAACGGCGCCGATCGTCCCAACGGCGAGCACGATGCCGACGGCGCGACCGCGCTGCGAGGGCTCGTACATGTCGGCGACGGCACCACGTGCCAGGTTCGAGCCACCGAACGCGAACCCGAACAGCACCGTCCCCGCCAAAAGCAGCAGGAACCATCCCTGCGCGATGGCGAACGCACAGACACCGCCGGCCGTCGCCAGCAACAAGTAGCTCGCGGCGAGCCCCGGCCGTCGTCCGGTCCGGTCCATCCATCGGCCGAACAGCACCGCCCCGGCGGCGGCGGCAATGAAGTAGGAGCCGTTGATCACGCCGACGGCGCTGTCTCGGCCGGTGATGTCGACGGCCGCCACGCTCCCGACGATCAGCAGGACGGGGAACGTCATCGTGACCAGGCCCTGCGCGGTCGCCAGAAGCACGGTGTTGCGGCTGACGAAGCGCCGTCGTTCGTCGGGGGGAAGCGGCTCGATCGTCCCCGCCGGGCCGCCTCCGCGGCCACCCGCCGAGACGGTCAACTGATCTCGATCATCTTCTCGCGGACGGCGTAGACGACCGCTTCCATGCGCGAATGAAGGTGCAGCTTTTCGAGGATGTTGCGGATGTGGTTCTTCACGGTGTTCTCGGAGATGAACAGCGTCTTGGCGATGTCGCGGTTGTTCATCCCCTGCGCGACGAGGCGGAGGACCTCCATCTCGCGGTCGGTGAGCTTCGGCGTCGGCACCTGCGGCTTCTCCTCCGACGCCTTGCTGATCGCCGCGAACTCCGTGAGCAGCTTGCTCGCCATCGACGGGCTGATGCGCGACTGGCCGGCCCACACCGATCGGATCGCGTCGGCGACCTCGTCGATGGGGATCTCCTTCAGCAGGTACCCCGAGGCGCCCGCTTTGATCGCCTCGTACAGGTCCGCTTCCGCGTCGGAGATCGTGAGCATCAGGATCTTCACGTGCGGAAGCACGTCCTTGATCGCGGTGGCCGCCTCGATCCCGGAGCGCTTGGGCATGCGAACGTCCATCAGGATGACGTCCGGCATCAGCTCCTGCGCCTTCTCGACGACCTCGACGCCGTCGGACGCCTCGCCGACGAGCTCGAGGTCCGCTTCCTGGTCGAGCACCATCTGAAGACCCCGACGGAACAGCGCGTGGTCATCGCAGACCAAGACGCGCAGGCGGTCGGATTCGTCGGCTCGCTGGCTCACGATGTCTCGTCTCCGTCGCGCGCCCGGGTCGCGCGATCCCTTCCTTCGCCGCTCGATTGGGCGGATTTTACGCGTCCTGCTCCCGCGATCAGCCGAGCTCGGCGCTTCTTGTGGTGGTCTCGGACCTGGCGCTCGAGCTTGTCGACCACGACGTCGAGCGCGGATTCGACCTCACGGGCGTCCGCGTGGGCTCGGTACGTCTTCCGCGCCGTGGCCGCAACGGCCTCGACGCGTTGGGAGTTCTTCTGGGAGATCACCTCGATCTCAACCCGCACGAGCGCCGGTTCCATCCGCTCGAGCCCGGAGAGCTTGTGCGCGGCGACCTGTCGCAACCGATCGCCGAACCGTCCGCCGCGCGTCTGGAGCCGCAGGTCCATCGGTCGGTCCATTCTCCACGAGAGCCGAAGGCGAGGGAAGGCGGGCTCGCGTCCGGCTGACCTGGTCTTTGGCCCCACACCCGCCTGCGGGAGTGATCGCCGGCCATGGGCCGGCTTCGCACCCTCTCCCGGCAGGGTCACCCCCACCAGGGCAGGACTTACGTCTAAACCGCGCCGTGCTCACCGACCAACGGTCGGCTTACGTGGGTCGCTTCGCCCGCGGCTGGCTTCGACTTCCGGAGAGACGTTCCCCGGTCAACCACAGACCCGGACGCGAGCCCGGACCCGAGTATAGGTGGCGATCCTGTGTGGGGGACCTCACAAACGGTCGTCCCGCCATCCCCCCGCCCGAACGCGCGGTCCGATATCGCCCGCGCCGCGGTGAGCACGAAGACCTCCGAGGCGCCGGCGCGCACCAGCGCGTCGGCGCAGGCGGCCGCGGTGGCGCCCGTCGTCAACACGTCGTCGACGAGCACGACGCGTGTCGGCGGAACGGCAAGAGCGGCGAACGATCCGCTCATCGCGCTCCGGCGCTCTTCGCCGCGACGTCGAGCCTGCGGGCCGGCCTCGGCCGCGCGGCGAAGCAGCGGCACGACGACGAGCCCGATCTTCGGTCCGACGGCGTGCGCGAGGGCGCTCGCCTGGTCGAATCCTCGTGTCACCTTCCTCCCCCGTGAAAGCGGAACCCACGTGATCGCGTCGGCGTCGAGGTCGCACGCCTGCGCCATCGCGGCGCCGAGCGCCTCGGCGACCGGTCGCCAGCCGGCGAACTTCAGCCGGTGGACGGCGCGACGCACCGGACCTTCGAACAGGAACGGCGCCCGCGCGGCGCGCAGCGGCTCCGGCGGGCAGTGACGACACGAGCGCACCTCGTGCCGAGCGGGCGCCCCGCATCGCTGACAGCGAGGACGTCCGAGGAGGACGATCTGAGCGCGACACGCGGCGCAGAAGGGCCACGGCCCGCTGCCGCATCCCGCGCAACGCTTCGGGAACAAACCGTCGAAGAGCGCCCCGAGCACGCGCGCACGCTACTTCACGGTACCGACGGACGGTGTTGGACGACGCCCGCTACGGCGGGAGCTCGACGTCGAGCGCGCCCTGTGCGCCCTTGCCCTTGGTGCGAAGCTCGACCCGGAGTGATGACTGACCGCGCATCACCGGATACGCCACGACCTTGCCGCGTCCGGTCGTCTCGTCGATCTCGGTCTGCAGCACCTCGAGCCGTCCACCGTTCGCGAACAGCTTCGCCGTCAGCGGCATCGGCGGGTCCGCGTACAGATGCACCTTCACTGAGTCGCCACCGCACTCCACCTGTTCCACGAGCACCTTTCCGTTGCCGACAGGGACGGCCCGTTCGACCTTGACCGTCCCCCGGCGAACGCTCGCGCGCGGCCAGGCGATCGCGAAACGGCGACCCCCGTCGAACGTTCCGGCCGTCCCGTCGACCTCGAGCTCTGCTCGCATCGTGTACCAACCAGGTTCCAGATCCGAGACGAACATCTCGAACGGCACGAACACGTCGCGGTGCGGAACGACGTCGAGCGTCACCGGGGCGATCGGCATGGGTCGCGACACGGCCAGCCCGATCCCGACTACGTTCGCCTCCTTCAAGACGACCTGGTGCGGGTTCGCGTCCTCGCCGCGAAGGATGAACGCGCCCTTCAGCGTCGCCGGGAACCGCTCGAAGCGCGCCCTGACCGTCAGCTGTTCCGTCAGGTCCCCTGCTCCCACGACCGCAGATACTCCTCCTGCTCCTTGGTCAGCGCGTCGATCTCGATCCCCATCGTCTGGAGCTTCAGCCGAGCCACCTCGGCATCGATCTCGGCCGGCACGGGATGAACTTCGGGATCGAGCGTTCCCCGTCGCTTGACGATCCACTCGACCGAGAGCGCCTGGTTGGCGAAGGACATGTCCATGACGGCGGCGGGGTGGCCCTCGGCGGCGGCCAGGTTCACCAGCCGGCCCTCCGCGAGCAGGTGGACCCGCCGGCCGTCCGCGAATGTGAACTCGTCGACGAAGTCTCGGATCCGCCGGACGGCGCCGCCGGCCAGCTCCGCGAGTGCCGACTTGTCGATCTCGACGTCGAAGTGCCCGGCGTTCGCCAACACGGCGCCGTCCCGCATCAGCTCGAGGTGCTCGCGCCGGATCACCCCCGTGTCGCCCGTCACGGTGACGAACACCTCGCCGATGCGCGCCGCCTCCCTGAGCGGCATGACGCGGTACCCCTCCATGGCCGCCTCGAGCGCTGGGAGCGCGTCGACCTCGGTCACGACGACCTGCGCGCCGAGGCCCTTCGCCCTCGACGCGACGCCACGCCCGCACATCCCGTAGCCGCACACGACGACCGTTCGACCCGCGAGCAGCAGGTTGGTCGAACGCATGATGGCGTCGATCGTCGACTGGCCCGTCCCGAACCGGTTGTCGAACAGGTGCTTGGTGTTCGCGTCGTTGACCGAGACGATCGGATACCGCAGCGCACCGTCGGCGGCCATCGCACGCATCCTGATCACGCCGGTCGTCGTCTCCTCCGTGCCGCCGATGACCTCACCGAGCTGATCCTGTCGCTCCTTGTGCAGAAGGCTGACGAGATCCGCGCCGTCGTCCATCGTCACGTTCGGCCTGGTGTCGAGGACGGAGTTGATGTGGCGGTAGTACGTCTCGTTGTCCTCGCCCTTGATCGCGTACACCTCGATGCCGGTCTCCTCGCACAGCGCCGCGGCGACGTCGTCCTGCGTCGAGAGCGGATTCGACGCGCAGAGCGCGACCTCGGCGCCCCCGGCGAAGAGCGTCTCCACCAGGTTGGCCGTCTCGGTCGTGACGTGCAGGCACGCCCCGATCGTGATGCCCGTGAGCGGTCGCTCCTTCTGGAAGCGCTCGCGGATCAAAGCGAGCACGCGCATCTCGCCGGAGGCCCACTCGATGCGCTCGCGTCCTTTCAGGGCGAGTCCGAGGTCCTTCACGTCGCAGTCCATCAGTCCACTGGTTCCTTTCTCATCGCCCGTTCACGCGCTGCCCGAGCTCGGACCGCCGGCGAGCTGCGGTAGGAGTTCCTTGATGATGCGCCTGGTCGTGCCCGCGGCACGATCGGCCATCTCGAGGACCTCCTCGTGCGTCGCGGCTTCGCCGGCGAGGTTCGTCACGCTGAAGAGCCCGAGGACGCGCATGCCGAGCGCCCGCGCGGCGGTCGACTCCGGCACCACGGACATGCCGACGACCGTTCCCCCGGCTCGCCGGAGCGCCTCGATCTCGGCGGGCGTCTCGTACGTCGGCCCCGGCATCGCGACGTAGACGCCGCGGGCGACGTCGATACCCATCGAGCGCGCGCGTTCCAATGCGAGCTCCATGAGCTCACGGTCGAACACCGCCGACATGTCGATGAACGGCGGCGAGCCGTCGGGATTCCGCCAGCCACGGAGCGGGTTCGCGCCCATCATGTTGATCTGATCGACGCCCACGGCGACCTGACCGGCGACGAGCGAGCGGTCGACGCCGCCGACTGCTGCCGTGATCACAATCGTCCTCGCTCCAAGGACCCTCGCCAGCCGAGCCGTGAGCGCGCACGTCGACAGATCGTTGCCTTCGTAGAAATGGATCCGGCCGCGGAACGCCGCAACGGGAACGCCGTCCAGCAGGCCGAGCGACACGCGCCCCTGGTGTCCCGGAACGGTCGGCGCCGGGAATCCTGGAAGATCGAAGAAGGCGAAGGACTCCGCGTCGGTCATCTCGTCGACCACACCGCCGAGTCCCGATCCGAGGATCACGGCGAACGACGGCACGAGCGACGTTCGTTCGCGGACGACGCCGGCGGCCTCCTCCGCAAGGCGGTCTCCCGGCGACGGCAGAACGTCGATGAGGGTGGTCATCGGTTGCTCGGTTCGAGTGCGCGCTTCAGACGAACGATGGCGTCGATCGGCGACGGGTCCACGCCGTTCATGATGGCGTGGTAGGTGGAGACGAGATCCCCGTGGAGCGCCAGGGTGAACAGACGAGCGAGCGCGGAACGACCCGACGCGCGCACCTCCTGCACTTCCGCTCCGGAGGATCGCGCGATGTCGAGCGACAGGGGGAACCGTGCGGCGACGTCGGGATGCTCGCCGGGGTGACGAAGCGCCACGACCACGAACTGGCTCCCTCTGCCTTCCGACCACCCGACCACCTCGTTGTGGTCGAGTTCCGGAAGCGCGCTCCAGAACGCCGGCGTCTTCGCGTTCTCGTTGAACTGCGTCTTCCATCTCGACGCCGCGACGCCGCCGATGCCCTCGGCGGCCCAGATCAGCGGAACGCGATCGCCGATCCTCATCGCCAGCGCCTTGGCGGGGTTCGATTCCGACGGAACGTCGGGACCGCAGCGTGAAACCTCACCCTCCAGCTCCGCTACGGTCTCCTCGAGATCCGAAGCCACGGCCGGCACCAGCCCGATCGACTCCAGCGCGCCGAGCGCGCCGAGCGACACGTACCCGAGCGCTGCGCGAGGCATGAACCCGGTCGGCAGGCGAACGAGACCAGCGCCGACCTCCGTCGCACGGCGCGCAAGCTCCCCCCCCGAGGTGATGGCGATCAACCGGCACGCTCGACGTGCTGCTTCGTCGAACAGCGTCAGCGCCTCGGACGTGTTGCCGGAGTACGACGACGCGAGAACGAGCGAATGCGGTCCGCAGTGCTCGGGCAGCTCGGGCGTGCGAACCACGGTCACCGGAACGTGCAGACGGTCCGCGTAGAGCGCGCGGATCACGTCGCCCGAAACGGCCGAACCGCCCATCCCGCACACCGCGACCGACGTCACGCCCTCGGCGGAGGGTAGGTCGTCGCTCGCGAGGCCGAGCGCGTACCCCTCGCGGCACTGCGACGGGAGCGCGCGGACGATCTCGAGCATCCGCCCCGGATCAGCCGCCAGGAGGGCGGAGGCGTCGTCCAGGCTCGTCACGAGCGCTTCGGCTTGGACGCGGGCTTCTCGGCCTCGTCGATCAGCATCACGGGGATGCCGTCACGGATCGGGTAACGGTAGCCGCACGAACGGCAGACGAGGACCGACTCGGCCTCGATGTAGTCGAGCTCGCCGCGGTCGTTCGGGCACACGAGGATCTCGAGCAGCTCCGGGTCCACGCTCATCGCGTCGCTCCTCTCCCGGCGGCCCGGTGCTCGCTCGCAGGTGCTCTCTTCCTCAACCCGTCGAACCCCCTGTCCGTATCACCGCGAGGACCTCGTCGGTCTTCTCCTTCAGAAGCTCTTCCGTCCTGGATTCCACGTTCAGTCGCAGCAGTGGTTCGGTGTTGCTGGGTCGAACGTTGAACCACCAGTCGTCGAACTCTACCGTCAGCCCGTCCAGCCGGTCTTGGCGGCCGATCGCGTACCCGGCCGCGATCTGCTCGATCCGGCCAAACCGGTCGTCGACGTGGGTATTGATCTCGCCCGAGGAGTAGTAGCGGCGGAGCGGACGGAGCAGCTCCGAGAGCGGAACACGGGCGAGCGACAGCTGCTCCAGGACGACGACCGCTGCGATGAGCCCCGAGTCGGCCCGGTAGTTCTCACGGAAGTAGTAGTGGCCCGAATGCTCGCCGCCGAACGCCGCCCCCGTCTCCGCCATCACCTGCTTGATGAACGAATGACCGACGCGCGAGCGGATCGGGGTTCCGCCGTTCTCCCGGATCACCTCCTGTACGGCCCAGGAGCAGATCAGGTTGTGCACGATCTTCGCGCCGGGCTCGCGCGCGAGCACAGCCCGAGCAACGAGCGCCGTGACGTCCGAACCGCTCACGCCCTCGGCGCGTTCATCGACGAAGAACACGCGGTCGGCGTCTCCGTCGAACGCAAGGCCGACGTCGGCCTCCCGGGCGAGCACCTCGCGTTTGAGGTCGCGCTGGTTCTCCGGATCGATCGGGTCGGCGGGATGGTTCGGGAACGTGCCGTCGAGCTCGGCGAACAGGTGCGTGACCTTCAGCGGCAGACGCGCGAACACGGGCGGCACGACGAGCCCGCCCATCCCGTTCGCCGTGTCGACCACAACGTTCAACGGCCGAACGTTCGGCGCGTCGATGAACGACAGCACGTGCTCCACATACTCGTCGAGGAGATCGGCGCGACGCACGAACCCTCGCGCCGCGACCGGCGGCGGTTCCTCTCCCTCGGCGATCGCACGGATCTCTTCGAGTCCCGTCTCCTCTCCGACCGGTCGCGCGCCGGCGAGACAGAGTTTCACGCCGTTGTATCGCGGCGGGTTGTGGCTGGCGGTGAGCATGATCCCTGCGGCGTCGAGCGAACCGGATGCGAAGTACAGCAGGTCGGTCGACACGAGCCCCAGGTCGACGACGTCGGCTCCGCGCGACGTGATCCCGTCCCGGATCGCCTCGGCGAGCGAGGGCGACGACAGGCGACAGTCGTAACCAACGACGACCGAGTTCAGGTCGGCCCAGTCGACGAATGCCCTGCCGACCCGCCGCGCGACGTCCTCATCGATCTCGTCGGGAACGACACCGCGAACGTCGTACGCCTTGAAGATGGAGCGCAGGTCACGTCGGGGCACGGTTCCGGCATCCTACTCAAGGCGGAGTTCCCAAATCGGCCCACGTTCGGCAGCCGCGCCGCTGGAGCCGCGCTCGACGAGGCTAACGGCGCTGCGGGATCACGCCGCCGATGACCGAGCGGAGCGGAACCGGCTCACCGTCGCGGTACCACCACTTCGCCTCGCAGAGATGGCAGGTCGTGAAGGAAAGGTCGCTGCCGCTGACGCTCATCGTGATCGTGATGACGTCGCCCTGATTACAGATCGGACACGTCCCCTCGAGCTTGTCGAGCTTGTCGAGCTTGTCGGGCTTGTCGGGCATGTGCCTATATGGTCGGCATCGCACCCGGGGGGAGACAATGACCCCCACTCCTCATTTCGGCTGGTCCGCCCGAAGGTTCTCGCGTAGGTCGCGAGAGTGAGGGCCGGTCGGCGTGGGGCCCCTCGCCGACATCCCGAGCGTAGGCCGAACGGTCGCCTCGCCCGTGGAAGCGGGCCGCGCTACGGCTTGACGAGGACGCGCGCCCCGACGGGAATCAGCGGGTACAGCTCCTCGGCGTCCTCGATATTCATGCGGATGCATCCGTGCGACGCCGCGGTCCCGATCGACGATGAATCCCACGTGCCGTGGATCCGGATGCCGGGCGCGTTCAGGTACATCGCGCGCGTGCCCAGCGGATTCCCGGGGCCAGGGCCGATGGACGCCGGCAGGTCGGCCCCCCAGGTGTCCGGCGCCGGGTTGTACCAGGTCGGGTTCTCCACCTTGTTGACGATCTCGAACGTGCCGACGGGGGTCGGATATCCCGGCGTTCCGGTGGCCACCCTGTAGTCCCTGACCACCTCCAGGTCTTCGTACACGACGAGGGTGTTTGCCGAGACGTCCACGACGATCGTCGTTCCGAGGGAGGTGGTCGTCACCTCGGGCGTCACCTCGCGGACGGGGATGTCCACCTCGTCCACCTGACGACCAAGCGCCTTGAGGATGCGCTGCGCTGCGATATCCGACTTGATCTCCTGACCGGTGCGCGAGCGCCGCGTGACGATCTCGCCGTCCTCGAGGGCGAAGCGAGCGTCGACGGCGGGCACCGCGACCTCGCGGTACGCCTGCTCGACGAACGCATCGACGGCGCCTTCGTCCTGGACGTACTCGATTCGAAAGCC
>Ga0299907_10000326_pt1 | contig 22247 bp, 27 predicted proteins | sample RVTome_16_FD_198680 | JGI IMG/M metagenome (GOLD analysis project Ga0299907, IMG submission 198680) | Soil microbial communities from uranium-contaminated site in the Upper Colorado River Basin, Wyoming, United States - RVT152D67 (version 2) ...
TCCACCAAGTCGTCGCGCATCCGAACGAAGCCGATGTCGTGGTCGCCGCCGGCGCCGTCGGGCTCGCCATCAGCGAGGATGGAGGAGCGAGCTGGCGGATCGAGCAGCGAGGCCTGCACGCAACCTACGCGAGGGCCGTCGCCGTCGCGGGGGACACGATCCTGCTCTCGGTTTCGAACGGGCCCCGCGGGGGTCGAGCCGCGGTCTACCGGACCACGCTCGAGCCAAACCTCCATCTCGAGAAGTGCACCGACAGGTTGCCCGAGTGGTTCGACGGGAACATCGACTCCGGCTGGCTCGTCGCTCGCGACTCGGTCGTCGCGTTCGGCTCCGGCGACGGCCTGATCTTCCTCTCGGATGACGAGGGCGAGAGCTGGACGCGAACGGCCGAGGAGGTCCCCTCGATCCGCTCGCTCTGGTTCGTCTGATCCCGTCGGCGCGGCGGTCAGCGCTCGGTATCGGTTCCCGACTCCACGATGTGGTCGGGGGTGTGATGGGCGGCGGGGATCGTGCCGAGCTTGCCGGCCTGGTAGTCCTCGAACGCCTGCATGAGCTCGGCCTTCGTGCTCATCACGAACGGGCCGTACCAGGCGACGGGTTCCCCGATCGGGCGGCCGCCGAGCAGGAGCACCTCGAGCTCTGCGGAGCGTGACTCCTGGCCCTTCGACGCCTCGAGGCGGATAGCGTCGCCGGGCCCGAACACCACGAGCTGGCTGGTCGAGACCGCGATCTTCTCGACGCCCGCCGAACCAGCTCCTGCGAGGACGTAGGCGAGCGCGTTGAAGTCCTCGCGCCAGGGCAGGTCGAGCGCCGCGCCCGGCGCGAGCGTCGTGTGCAGCATCGTCATCGAGGTGTAGGTCCGTCCGGGGCCCGCATGACCGGCGACCTCGCCGGCGATCACGCGCACCAGGGCGCCCGCGTCCGGGGAGGAGAGCAACGAGACCTCGGTCGCACGCAGATCCTGGTAGCGGGGCGGGGCCCACTTCTCGGCCCTCGGCAGGTTGACCCAGAGCTGGATCCCGTGGAACAGACCTCCCGAGACCACGAGGTGCTCCGGCGGACGTTCGATGTGCAGGATGCCCGCGCCGGCCGTCATCCACTGCGTGTCGCCGTCGGTGATCGTTCCGCCGCCGCCGTTCGAGTCCTGATGCTCGAAGATCCCGTCGAGGATGTACGTGACGGTCTCGAACCCTCGGTGGGGGTGCCACGGCGTGCCCTTCGGTTCGCCCGGCGCGTACTCCACCTCGCCCATCTGATCCATGTGCACGAACGGGTCGAGGTCCGACAGGTCGACGCCGGCGAACGCTCGGCGGACCGGGAAGCCCTCGCCCTCGAGGCCGCTCGGCGCCGCGCTCACCCCCCGGACGCGGCGGAACCGCGACCGCGGGGGGACCGCCGGTACGCGGTCGAGTGCGGTGGGGTCGTCGACGGTGATCGCTGGCATCGGCTCATCGAACCTCCGGGATGGCCGGGCTATTCCGCGACCGATCAGGTGTCATGGATGCGCGGTACCGATCGGCACCTGGAAGCGCACCGAGGTCCCCCGGGGTCCGGGGGCGATCTGCATGAGGTCGACGACCTGCCGAGCGAGCCACAACCCGCGGCCCGTGCGCTGCTCGGTTCCGGGTGGGCGGTAGCCGGCGAACGGATCGGCCAGGCCGGGACCGGTGTCGTCGATCTGACAGACGAGGTAGCCGCCGTCCGCCCACGTTCGGAGCGCGGTCGGCCCGGCGCCGTGGTCGTGCGCGTTCGCGAGGATCTCGGACGCGGCGAGCGCGAGGTCCATCGAACGCGACTCGGCGACTCCGGCCAGGGCCGCCCGATCCCTCACGACCGCCCGGCTCGCGGCGGGGTCAAACGGTGGGGGCATCGACGCGGCGTCGCTCGGCACCGGGGTGAGCTGCGGGGTCCACCGCGCCAGCAACGACGAGGGATCCTCGAAGTCGGCGCTCGGACCCGTGGCCCCGTTCGTCCAGACCGCCGGGTGCGTCCGACCCGCGTCGGCCACGACCTCCGGTCGCAGACGCGACCGGTCGTACGTGCAGACGAGCGTCACGGGGAACGATGCGAGCACGTCGTTCAGGACTGATTCGTATCTCGCCCACTCGAGCGCGGAACCGGGCGGGCCGTTCAGCCACAGCGGTTCGCCGATCAGGCGGACGTGCTCGGCTCCTCGTTGGAGGGCGTCGGTGACGAACCGATGGAACGCTCGCAGGCGGGTCGCGGGGACGGGATGCCACTCGTTCGTGTCCTCGAGATGAACCGCGCCGTTGGACTTCACCTCCGACCGAAGCGCGTCGAGCTCGTTCGGACCAAGGGCCCCGAACACCGGCTCGCCATCGGCGACACCCTGTCGGACGAAGGGCACGGTGTACGCGAGGAACTCGTCCAGGCTCCGGTAGACGAGCGCGGGATGCTCAAGGGCATACGACGGCAAGCGGTCGTTCCGGGCGAGCGACATGTGCCGCTACCCGGCCCTCATCGATACCGCGTCGTCTTCGACCTCGATCTCCAGGCCGGCCTCGCCGGAGAGGGCGAATACGACACGTTGCACGATCGACGGAGCGTTGCGCAGCCGAACCTGCTTGCAGCTCTTGGCGATCTTGGTGACCGCGCGGTACGCGCCGGCATCGAAGAAGGTCGCTTCTGCGAGATCGATCGTCACGATTCCCACGCTCCCACGACACGCCGTGGCCAACAGGGTTGCCGTTCCCCGGTCGAGCTCGCCCGAAACATGGAGGACGTCCGCATCCCGGTGCACGCGCATCGCGGCCGAGGCCGGGAACCCCGTCGAGCTTGCGGCGACGGACAGCGGATGGGCTCGTTCGGCGCGTTCGAGGGCCTCGGGTTCGAACCGGTCCTGCCCGAACTGGCAGAGCAAGACCGTGTCCCCTCGCTGGAGCACGCCGAGCTCGTGCACCATCTCCTCGAGCTCCCACCAGACCTCGACGCCGCGAACGTCGCTCAGGCTCCATGCTCCCTCGACGAACACGTGGGCCCCGGCGAAGCCGTCGCGCAGCGCGGCTTCCACGGCGGCCTCGAGCGCGCGGACGTAGGCGTCGGGTCTGAAGGTCTCGCCCGGTGCGAGGACGGGGGCCGCCTCGACCACGATCACCGCACCGGGGTGATGGGGGAGCGGGAGGTCCAACCGCAGGACGTCGTCGGTGGGCCCCTCGGACAGGTACAGGACGCGGGCGCCCGCGACCTCTGCGTTCCTCACGAACGAGCGGGCGAGCCAGGCCAGGTCGGCGTCCGAGCGCGTGAGCGCGTAGCCGTGGTCACCGCCCCGGAGCGCGGCGGGCGAGGCGAACCCTTGGATCACCGCACGAGGATACGGGTTGCCGCCCGACCCTGCGAAGCGGCGGCGTCAGCCGCCGAGCACCGCGTCGCCGCGAAGGTCGCGGAAGAGGGCTCGTGCTCGTTCGCCGAGCACGACGACGCTCAGCCCCCCGATCGTGGAGCCGCTCCCGCTCGCGACCTCGTTCCTGGCGCGCCCGGGCTCGAACCCCGGGGCCGCGAGGAGGAGCTCGAAGATCTGGCTCAGCTCGAGATCGGTCTGGAGGAACCGGCCCCCGGCGAGCACCCACGCGAGGAGCGCCGTCAGGCCCCCGTCCCCCACCCGTTGGCGGAGCGTGGCGAGCGCCGCGATCATCAGCCGTCCCTGGTTGAGGGAACGGCTGAAGTCCCCGGCGGGGACGTCGTGCCGCGCTCGGGAGAACGCCAGCGCCTCGTCCCGGTTCAGGTGCTCGGGGCCGCGTCGGAAATGCGCTCCGGCGGCCGCGTCGTCGATCGCGTATGGGATCCGTACGTCGATGCCACCCACGGCGTCGACGAGGCGTTCGAACCCGACGAAGCCGGTCAGCACGAACGCGTCCATCTGGATGCCCGATACCTGCTCGACGGTCCGCACCATCAGCTGGGGTCCACCACGGACGAGCGCGGCGTTGATCTTGCTCGTCCCCGAGCCCGGGATCGGCACCCACGAGTCACGCGGGATCCCGAGGATCGACACCAGGCCGAGGCGCGGGTTCACCCCGACGATGTGGATCGAGTCGGCGCGCGCGTTGACCGCGGCGCGGCCGGGACGCGCGTCGCTGCCGATCACCAGGACGAACAGCGGATCGTTCGAGGGCAGGCCGGGCGCGAACGCGGCCCGGCTCGTTCGCGGCTGCATCTGCGCGGTCCGGGGTACCCGGCCGCGCACGTCGTAGGAGACGATGCGCCAGTCACCGTTGAGCTTTCGGAGCACGTAGTCGCCGTGATGGGCGATAGGCTCCTGCGCTCCCTCGGAGACGGCCGACGCCTCGAACTCGGTGTCGGCGAACGCGGCGATCGGGTTGCCGTTGCGGTCGGCGAGGAACGTGAGCTTCAGGGTTGCTCGCTCGGGCAGCACCTCGTCGACCTGGTCGCGAACGGCCCCGAGCGTCAGGCGATCGAGGTGTCGTTCGGCCTCCGCACGCGCGTCGCCGGAGAAGTGCGCGAACAACGAGGGACGATCGAGGGTCGGCGCGAGGAACGCCGTCACGTACATGTCCTCGAGATCCCCCCGTATGGTTTCGGCGGCCGCGTCGACGTCCGTGGGTCGCAGCACGCCGTCCGCCCCCTTCCCCGACACATGGACGAGTCGCATCCTGAGGTCCGGGAGCTCGGGACCCGTCGAGCCGGGTGCGTCGCCGCCGCTCGCGCTGGTCGCCGGCGCGCGTCCGCTGTCGCTCGTGCAGGACGAGATCACGAGCGAGACGAGGACGAACAGCACCAAGGCTGCCGGTCTGGGGGTAGCCATCGAGCGCCCAGGGTACGAGACCGGCGAGCCGCTCAGTGGAACGGCGGCGGGTCCTTGTCGAACTCCTCGTAGTGCTTCGAGAGATGGAGGTAGACGTCCTTGCGATCGCTCTCGGGGATGTCGACGCCGCCCCGGGCTCCCAGCAACACCTGCATCGCCGAACGGACGCCGTTCCAGACTACGCGGACGCGGCCGCCCTCGATCTCGTGGTGGGGGAGCTTGTACGCGCCCTTCTCGTGTGGCGGGTCGTTGCCCGCCTCGTCCTGGGACGGGTCGTACCACGCGTGGGCGTCGGCCAGGAGCTTCCACCCGCCGGACTCGAGGATGGTGTCGGATTTGTCCGCCTCGGCGGTCCCGTGCCAATCCCACGCCCGGTCCTCGGGCGCCTTGGGGCTCGTGTGGGGTTCGGGAACTCGGCCCATGTCGCATCTCCTTGCGGTGATGGTCCCTCAGGTGATCGGGTCGCGAGAGGGGAGCGGCCCGGAGGCCGCTCCCCGGTCCCGCGCGACGCTAGGAAGCGCGTCGCATGTCCTTGCCGTAGTAGGCGTCGAGACGGGCGTGATACTTCTCGTCCCGCCAACCACGGTTCGGATCGAACTCGGGCGAGTCCTTGATCTGGTCCTTCGTCATCGCGACCCGCACCTTGTTCGTGTTCAGGTCGATCTGCTCGATCGCGCCGGCCGGGATCACAACCTTGCGGCCGAAGATCCACGGACCGGTGTCGACGACGACGCAGGCTTGTCCGACGTCGTCGGTCGCTTCGTCGATCTTCCCGATCGATCCGTCGCGAGCCTCGACCTCGAACCCCTCGATCTCTCGAGTGGGAACGTCCTTCTTGAACGTCCAGAGCTCGGCGTACACGGGCAACACCCCCTTCGGTGTCCGGTCCATCTGCTTACCCGATCGGAAGGCGTCTACACGTCGATCGCGTGATGCGCCGGGCCTGCTCCGCGTCGCCTCAGACGACGAGCTCGGCGCCCTCGGCCGCGACCGTGCAGCGATCGCCGTCGACGCCCCAGCGGGCGACGACGTCGCCGCGCATGTCGTCGAGCTGGTCGTCCGAGTGCATCGGGTCGTGATGGAACAGCAGCAGCCGGTCGACCTCGGCCTTCTCGGCGAACCGAGCGACGTGTTCGGTGGTCGAATGCCCCCAGCCGAGCCGGTTCTCGTACTCCTGCGGCGTGAACTGGCAATCGTGGATCAGGACGTCGGCCCGGTGAGCGAGCGCGAACCCCGAGATCCAATCGGAGGAGTCGGTCTCCAGATCCGCGCCCAAGGCGGGTTCGTGATCGGTGAGGTACGCGAGCACGCGGCCCTTCGATTCGATGCGGTAGCCGACCGTCGGCCCGGGGTGGATGATCGCGTTCGAGGAGAAGCGCGCCCCGTCGATCCGCCACTCGGACTCGGAGGCGTCGTGGTACTCGATCGTGGCCGGGACCTCCGAGAGATGCACCGGGAACAGCGGCGGGGAGAAGTACGTCGCGATCCGCTGCTCGAGCGACGCGACCGGCGATGCCGGACCCCAGATGTGCAGCTCGGTCTGCTTGCGCCAGATCGGCTCGAACATGCCGAGACCTTCGAGATGGTCGACGTGCAGGTGGGTGAGCAGGAGGAACATGCGCTCGGCGCCCTCACGCACGAGCCGGACACCGAGCTCCCGGATGCCGGTGCCCGCGTCGAGGATCACGACGTCGCAGCCCGGCGGCCGGAGCTCGATGCACGACGTGTTCCCCCCGTAGCGCTCCGTGTCTTGGCCCGGCGAAGCGATCGATCCCCGGCTCCCCCAGATCCTCCCCTTCACCGGCGATCCTCTTCGATGGGCCACATGATGGAGAAGCTCCCGACGAAGTCCTCCGTGTGGGCGAACAGCGGGAACGATGCGGTCTCGACCCGGCGATCGACGCCGTCGGCCGTGCGGAAGATGACGATGCCGTGCGCGGGTTCCTGCTTCAACATCGTCGTGCCGAGCGGGAGTTCCTGGATCGGTAGCTCCACACCCTCGGCGTCGCGTGGACGGGTCCGCATCATCCACTCGTCGATGGTCTGGCCGGCGCCTTCGATGAACGGACGCCTCGTCAGCTTTTCGGCGGCCTCGTTGTAGTAGATGACCGTGCCCTCGGGGTCGAGCAGGAACACGGCCGTGGCGAGCTGCGCGGCGAACGCGCGCGCGAGGATCAGGACCAGGTTGCGCTGCTCAGGGGTCTCCCGCACGGCTGGAGCCTAGTATGAAGGTTGGAGGTCCGTCGGCCCCCAGCGTTCGGGCCCCCAAAGACCGATGTGTCGTACCTCGGCGCGCCGGCTCCCTGCCGCGTCATCGCGCTTCGGCGTATCCTCTGTTGATCGACGTTGAACCACCGTTCAAGTCGGAGAGGATGAGATCCGAGCGTGGAGCGCACCACCGACTTCTGGCTCCAGCCAGCCGAACACGACTGGCGCCCGCGTCCGACGCTGTCCGGGCGCGATCACACGAGCTTCGAGGTCTGGGACGAGGAGCGGGAGCGGATCTGGTGGGGTGACTGGGTCGCGTTCGGCCGTGCCGAGGAGGTCGCCGACCCGGGCGACTACGTCGTGCGGGATGTGGCGGGGGAGTCGGTCTTCGTCGTCCGAAGCGCCGAGGGGAGCCTGAACGGCTTCTACAACGTCTGCTCGCACCGCGGGACGAAGTTCCTCGACGACGAAGACCGCGGGAACCGCCGCAAGGCGTTCACGTGCCCGTACCACGCCTGGACGTACGACCTGGACGGGCGTCTGATCGGCACACCGAACGTGCGGGAGAACGAGCTGTTCGACCGCTCGTCCTACCCGCTGCATCGGATCGCGGTGGACGAGTACGCGGGCTTCGTGTTCGTGAACCTCGCCGACCGGCCGCGACCGCTGATGGATGCGCTCACGCAGGGGACCGAGTCCATGACCGCGTTCGAGCGGTTCGCGATGCAGGACCTGCGGATCGGGGTTCGGCTCGTGTACGAGGTCGAGGCGAACTGGAAGATCATCGTCGAGAACTACAACGAATGCCTGCACTGTCCCACGGTGCATCCCGAGCTCGTCAAGGTCGTCCCGCTGTTCCGTTTCGGGGAGGTCTGGGACGACGAGATGCGTGACGGGGGCAACGACATGGCCCAGGGCGCGACCTCGTTCACGATCGAAGGACGTTCCGAGCTGCCGACGCTGCCCGGGCTGCTGGAAGAGGACCTGGGTCGGTACTACGGCTCGTACCAGTTCCCCAACCTGATGCTGAACCTGCACCCCGACTGCGTCATGTACTACATCGGCTACCCGAGGGGTCCGTCGCACACCACGGTCGTGTCCGAGTACCTGTTCCCGCCGGACGTGATCGCCGACCCCGCGCGCTTCAAGCCCGAGCCGGTCGTTGAGCTCTGGGACCTCATCTCGAAGCAGGACTGGGAGGTGTGCCAGCGAGCCCAGACCGGCGTCGGCTCGCGCGCGTTCACCACGGGCGTCTACCCGCGACAGGACCGGTTCCTGTACTCGTTCAACGAGGACTATCGGGTCCGGATGGGTCGCGAGCCGCTCGGCTAACCGGTTCGACCTGCCGCATCGCGCTCGGACAGCAGGCGAACGGTCTCGCTCCCCACGCGCGCCAGCCGTTCCATCTGCGCCGCGCCGACGTCGAAGGTGGCCTCCGCGTCGAACGCACCCGTCTCGTCCACGGACGCGAAGACGTCGTCGGCGACGACCGCCATGGCGCCGCCGCGGAGCCCCCAGATCCTCGTCAGGACCATGAGGACGCTCGACTCCATCTCGGCCGCCAGGATGTTCTGGCGGCGGGCGTCCTCGTACACCTCGCGCGCCCACGACTGCTGGTAGCCGCCGAACGCGACCCCTTCCTGCGGCGTGTAGAACACGTCGGTCGAGAACGTGGTCCCGACGTGATGCGTCACGCCCTGACCGTGGGCCGCCTGGATCGCCGCGGAGACCACGCCGTGGTCGGCCACGGCCGGGAACTCGATCGGCGCGTACAGCTGGGAGGCCCCGTCGTAGCGAGCCGCCGAGTCGAAGATCGCGACATCGCCGATGCGGACCTGTTCCTGGAGCGATCCGCACGTCCCGATCCGAACGAACGTCGTTGCGCCCACCCGCGCGAGCTCCTCGAGCGCGATCGCGGTGGACGGCGCCCCGATCCCCGTCGAGGTGCACGAGATCGACGCCCCCCGGTAGGTCCCCGTGTAGGTCACGTACTCGCGGTTGCGGGAGACCTCGCGGGCCTCGTCCCAGTGCGAGGCGACGACCGGCACCCTCCCCGGGTCGCCGGGCAGGAGCACGTACGGCGCGACGTCGCCCGGGGCGAGCTTGACGTGGTACTGCGTGCTCACGTCGCTGGGGCTCGTTCGGACGCAGCGTCCCGCTCGGCCACGATCCGGACGATCTCGGAGCCCATGCGCGCGAGCCGCTCGATCTCGTCGCCGCCGTGGTCGAACTGCTCCTGGGGGTCGAACTCCCCCGAGTCGCCCGAGACCCGGAGCACGTTGTCGAGGACGACCGCGATCCCCCCGGCCCGCAGGCCCCAGATGCGCGCGAGCACGAGGATCACGCTCGCCTCCATCTCGGCCGCGACGACGTTCAGGCGCTTCAGGTCGTCGAAGTGCTCGCGCCACGCCGACTGCCAATAGTCGTTGAACGACGAACCCGGCCGAGGGTGCATCGCGTAGAAGGTGTCGGCCGAGCGGGTCGTGCCGACGTGGAACGGGTAGCCGAGCCGTTCGCCGGCCTCGATCGCCGCGGCGACGACCTCGTGGCTGGCCACCGCGGGGAACTCGATCGGCGCATAGAGCCTGGACGCACCGTCGTAGCGCGCGGCCGAGTCGAAGATCGCCATGTCGCCGGTATGGACCCGGTCCTGGAACGTGCCGCACGTTCCGATCCGGACGAACGTCGTCGCCCCCACCCGCGCGAGCTCCTCCATCGCGATCGCGGTGGACGGGCAACCGATCCCGGTCGACGTGCACGAGATCGGGACGCCGCGGTAGGTGCCGGTGAACGTCACGTACTCACGGTTGCTGGCGACCTCGCGGGACTCGTCCCACAGGCTCGCGACGAGCGGGACGCGACCCGGGTCACCGGGCAGGAGCACGTACGGGGCGACGTCGCCGTGCGCGAGCTTCAGGTGGTACTGCAGGCTCATCCGCCGACTTGTACCACCGGAGCGGCCAGCTCCGCTCGGACGCCGAGGAGCCGAACCGGCCGGTCGAGCTCGAACCGCTCGAGCGCGCGTCCGGCCGCGTCGGCGATCGCGACGGGATCCGCGATCGGTTCGTCGAGCGTGACGCCGTGGGTGGTCGTGAAGAAAGGTGCGAACCGCACCTTCACGACCACACGGACGGCCAGCCAGCCGTCGCCTCGGAGATCGACCGCGACCTCGCGCGCGATCCTGGCCACCTCGGTGCGGATCTCGGCCGGATCGGTGAGGTCAAGCTGGAACGTGTGCTCCTTGCTGAGGCCCTTGCGCGTCCAGCCCTCCGGGTGGACCCGGGCCGATCCCTCGCCGCGTCCGAGGCTCGCGAGCCAGGGTCCGGTCCTCGGTCCGAAGCGCTCCGCCAGCACCTCATCGTCCGCACCGGCGAGCTCCCCGACGGTGCGGATCCCGAGGTCGGCGAGCTTCGCCGCCGTCTTGGATCCGATGCCCCACAGCTCCGACGTGGTCAGGCCGAACATCGTCTCGTTCCACTGATCGGAGGTGAGCACGAACACGCCCCGCGGCTTGCCGAACCCGCTCGCGAGCTTGGCCTGGAGCCGGTTGTCCCCGATCCCGATGGTGCACCACAAGCGCGTGCGTCGCAGGACCCGCTGTTGGATCTCGCGCGCCAGGGTCTCGGGATCGTCCGCGGCAACCGCCAGGAACGCCTCGTCCCAACCGGCGACCTCGACCGCGGCGTCGAACGTCCGGAGCGTGTCCATGACGTGATTGCTGGTTTCGAGGTACGCGTCCGCGTCGACCGCGAGGAAGATCGCGTCCGGGTTCCTCTTGTACGCGGTTCGGAGCGGCATCGCGCTCCGGATGCCGAACGCGCGCGCCTCGTAGCTCGCGGTCGAGACCACGCCCCGCTTGGTGGGGTCGCCGTCGCCGCCCACGACGATCGGCTTGCCCTCGAGCTCCGGGTGCCGGAGCCGTTCGACGGCCGCGATGAACTCGTCGAGGTCGAGATGGAAGAGGAAGCGCCGCGCCATCGGCCCAGCATCGCAAACGGGGAGTGGAGGTGTGCGTGCTAGGGCGACGAGGTTCCTGTCATACGAACCCGACGAAAGGAACCGTAGCGAAGAAACAGGGATCGACCGGTCGTACGTCGGCCGGTCGATCCCTGTTGGATCGTTCGATCGAGCCGCTCAGCCGGTGGCCCGGCGTTCGGTCCCTTCGGGCTCCAGGAGCTCCGCGAACAGCGCTCGGTAATGCACGAACCCCTGGCGCATGTCCTCGGTCGAGACATTCGAGACACCCGAACCAACCGAAGCGTCGCGGTCGTCGCCGACCCGCGTCGAGACGTCGTGGGCAGAGCGGTAATGCTGCACGACGTCCGGGTGGTCGACGGAGATGTCTGCTGCACGTTGCTCGAAGTCGTCCATCGGGTACCCGCGCTCCTGCATCACGGCGACGATGAGCGCGTCCGCCTGCCCGAGAGTGCCGGCCGGGTCGTCGACGAAGCGAGCCTGGGTCTGCTCCCAGTTCCGCGTGTAGGCGTCCCTGGACGAGGGGGAGAGCGGGCGGATGTCGAGCTTGTTCAGACGTTCGCGGCGGGCCATCAGGTCCGACTCGCCGCGGCGCACGTCCCCCTCACGGGCGACCGCGCGCTCGTACTCCGGGCCGAACGAATCCTTTAGCTCCGCACGGCGCCGCTGCTGCCTCGCGACGATCGCGACGATCACGACGATCGCGATGACGACGACGGCGGCGATCACGATCCATACCCAAGCGTCCATGGCTGCCTCCTTTGTCGGAACGGCTTCGAACGACTACGGAGGGTTCATACCCATCTCGGCTCCCGCGAAGCGAAGTCCTTCAGTTGACGCTTACGTAAGGCCATGCTGAAATACCGGCTTCGTTCGTGCTAGGAGATGGAGGCGTCATGGCCTACGAGTGGACGATGCACATCGATGCCCCGCCGGACAGGGTGTTCGACGTACTGTCCGACGTCGCGAACCACGGGTCGTGGGCGAACCCGCGCGCCGAGCTGAAGGTCGTCGAGGTCTCGGCCGGGCCGCCGGCGCTCGGCTCGACCTTCCGCTCCGAGCAGGTCTTCGCGGGCAGGGCTCAGACGGCCGAGATCGAGATCGTCGAGTTCGACCGCCCGAACCGGTTCGCGTTCGCGATCAGCCAGCACAAGCATGGCGGCGGAGGCAAGGAGGTCCACTACCGGCATTCGTTCGTGCTGTCGCCGGAGGCAGGCGGCACCAAGCTCGTTCGGACGACCGCCGGCGACGGCAACCCGGTGATCGGTTTCCTCGCGAAGCCGGCGATCATGAAGGACGGGCGCACCTCGCTCGGCAACCTGAAGGAGAAGGTCGAAGCGTCGGCCTGAGCGGCGTCGAACCGCTGCCTGTGCGCGATACTTCGCGCATGCGCGCGGCGGTCCTGTGGGACGTCGACGACCTCCGCCTGGAGGAGCTCGAGCTCGACCCGCCGAAGGCGGGCGAGGTCCAGATCCGGATGGCCGCGTCGGGTGTGTGCCGTTCGGACCACCACTCGGTCCACGGGATCCACCGCCACGCGATGCCGATCGTGCTCGGTCACGAGGGGTCGGCGGTTGTCGAGACGCTCGGGGAGGGCGTTACCGGTCTCGAGCCCGGCGATCACGTCGTCTGCTCGTGGCTCCCGTACTGCGGCGGGTGCCGCCGCTGCACCTCCGGCCGTCCTTCGGTGTGCGAACGGCTCGAGTTGTTCGACCGCGGGTTCCTGTCCGACGGGACGACCCGCTTCTCGACCGGCGGGACGCGGATCCACCACAACGTGCCGTCGTCGTTCGCCGAGCGATCGGTGGTGCCGGCCAACACGGTCTTTCCGGTCGACCCGTCCCTGCCGCTCGAGCACGTGGCGCTCCTGGGCTGCGCGGTCATGACGGGGGTGGGCGCGGTGCTGAACACGGCGAAGGTACGCCCCGGCGACTCGGTGCTCGTGATCGGTTGCGGCGGGGTCGGGCTCTCCGCGATCCAGGGCGCCCGTATCGCCGGCGCGTCCCCGATCGTGGCGGTGGACGTGGTGGGGTCCAAGCTCCGGCTCGCCGAGGATCTGGGCGCGACCGACACCGTGCTCTCGGGTCGGGACCGGGTCCCCGGAGGCTTCGACCACGCGTTCGAGTGTCTCGGTCGAACCGAGACGATCGAGCAGACGATGCGTTCGGTCGCGCCGGGCGGGACGGCAGTCCTCGTCGGGATGGCGCCGCCGGAGGCTCGTGCGCCGCTCGACGCCCTGCGGACTACGACCAAGGAGCTCACGGTGGCGGGTTCGTGGTACGGGAGCGTCGTGCCGCCGCGGGACTTCCCGCTGCTCGCTCATCTGATGAAGTTCGGCGAGCTGCGGCTCGAGCCGATGATCGCCCGGACGATCGGGCTCGAACAGGTCCACGAGGCCCTCGACCGGTTCCAAGCCGGGGAGGAGGCGCGTTCGGTGATCGTCTACGACTGAGCGGGCTGCGGCGGGGGGAAGCCGAGACCCCACGCGTCGTTCCCGCCGTCGACCACGACCGTGGTCCCGGTGACGTAGGCGCCGCCCGGGGACGAGAGGAACGCGATGACGCTCGCGACCTCCTCGGGCGAGGCGATGCGTCCGAGCGGCGCCGTCCGCGTCGCCTCCTCGACGAACGCGTTGCCGTAGGCCCGGAACGCTTCGGTGTCGATCGCGCCGGTTGCGACGCATACGGCGCGGATCCGGTGGCGGCTCCACTCGATCGCGAGCCCGCTCGCGAGGTTCTCGAGCGCCGCGCGTGCGGCCGAGGCGTGGACCATGAGCGGGATCCCCCGTCGGGGGCTGAACCCGATGAAGACCACGAGCCCGCCGTCGCCCGGGATCATCGAGCGCTCGGCGACCGTTCGCGTGAGGTCCCACACCGCGTCCACGTTCAGCCGGTGCACCGCCCGCCAGCCCTTTGCCGAGATGGTCTCGGGCGTCGCGACGAACTGCCCGCCGGCGTTGTTGACGAGCACGTCGATCCGGCCGAACCGCTCGAGGACACGATCGACGAGCGCCGTGACGTGGTCGGGCTCGCGCACGTCGGTTCCGGGGACGGCCAGGACCTCGGTGCCCGCGGCCCCGAGCTCCGCCGAAACCTCCTCGAGCGGCTCCGCTCGGCGTCCGGCGATCGCGACGCGTGCTCCGGTGCGCGCGTACTCGCGTGCGACGGCACGTCCCAGCCCGGTCCCGCCACCCGTGACGAGGGTGACCAGTCCGGCGTTCGCGTCGGGGGCGAGGGGGGAACGGTAGGTCCCGGACACGCGGCCATGATGACAGAGCCGTCGGGGCTACTTGACCCGATGATCGCCCGGGCGTACCACGGGCGCGTGAGCTCCCGGCTGGACGAGCTGGCGCGGGCCACGCCGGCCACGCGCGACCGGTACGTCGACTTCCTTCGCGCCGCGTCGATCGTCGCGGTGGTCTTCGGGCATTGGTTCATCTCGATCAACCACCTCGAACGCGACATCTTCTCGACGACGAGCGCGGTGGGCCTCACCTCGGGGATGTGGCTCGGCACCTGGTTGTTCCAGGTGATGCCGGTCTTCTTCTTCGTCGGTGGGTTCTCCAACCTCGTCACGTACGACTCGTTCGAGCGACGCCGCGAGCCCACCTCGGCGTTCGTCCGGAACCGCCTCGAACGTCTCCTGCGCCCTTCGCTCGTGTTCCTCGGATTCTGGCTCGTGGTCCAGGTGGCGCTCCACCTGCTCGACATCGGGGGACCGGCCGGGCCGCGGCTCTTCGGGCAGACGCGGCTGCTCCGCGGCATGTACCCGCCGGCCGCGACGCTGCCGTTCGGGCCGCTGTGGTTCCTGGGCTTCTACCTCGTGGTGGTATGCGTCGCCCCGGCGACGATCCGGCTGCACCGCCGGTTCCGATGGTGGGTCCCGGCATTCATGGCGGCGGGAGCGATCGTCGTCGACGTCGTTGGCTTCGGCGCCGACCTCCACGGGCTCCGGTACCTGAACGTGGCGTTCGTCCTGTTGCTCCCGCACCAGCTCGGCCACTTCTACGCGGACGGGACGTTCGGCCGCCTCCCCAGGCGCGTGTTCTGGGCGATGGTGCTCGTCGGTCTCGGCGGCCTCGTGGTGATGACGACCGCCTGGGCGTTCGAGCCCTTCGGGAGCGCGCGGTTCGAATGGTTCCCGGGCATCGGCCACTACCCGAAGAGCCTGCTCGGTACCGACGTCGAGGTCGTCTCGAACGCCTACCCGCCCACCGTGTGCTTCCTGCTGGCCGACATCTGGTCCATCGGAGCCGTGATGTTGCTCCGCCCCCGGCTCGCTCGATGGCTCGAGCGCCGGCGGCCGTGGACGATCACGATCTTCCTGAACAGCGTGATCATGACGCTGTTCCTGTGGCACATGACGGCGTACTTCGTGGTCCTGCTCGCCCTGTGGCCGATCGGCGTAGGACATCAGCAAGACACCACCGCGGCATGGTGGATGCTCCGGCCGGTGTTCATCGGGCTCTCGGGACTGGTGCTCGCCGGGATCGTGGCATTGGTCGGAAGGTTCGAGCAGCCCCGTCGTCCTTCTCCTGCAACGTGAAAGGACCGATCGGCCTACAAGTTTCGCCGCCATGGATGCCGATTCCTCTCAAGACAGCGCAGATGCCCCCGCTCTCGGCGCGGGTGGCGTCGAGGCCCGGCTCTTCCCCCTAACGCGTCTTCGGAGCCGGGCCTCGGCTTGGTCGGAGACGCGAGTCTGCCGGGGATCCACCCACCAAGGGATGGCCGCGCGTACCCTGACGGAGTGGCACAGACCGCACCTGTCGAGACCGAACGCCCGGTGGGCGAGGAGGACGTCGTCCCCGACGTGCCGTGGATCGTCATCGTGTGGAACGACCCCATCAACCTGATGTCGTACGTGGTGTACGTGTTCCAGAAGCTGTTCGGGTACCCGCGGGAGAAGGCCACCAAGCTGATGCTCGACGTCCACCACAAAGGCAAGGCGGTCGTTGCCGAGGGCCCCCGCGAACGGTGCGAATTCGACGTCTCGCGGCTGCATGCACACGGGCTCTGGGCCACGATGCAGAAGGACCGCTGAGCGTGGCGGCCCCGATCAAGCGCTCGCGCCGGGGCGGATTCGACCTGCGGATCTCGGCGCAGGAGCGTGACGTGCTCGTGACGCTCCCGGAAACGCTCAGGGCTCTGCTCGTCTCCGGCGACGCGGACGACCCGGTGCTCAAGCGCCTGTACCCGAGCGCGTTCATCGAAGACGAGGAGGCATCGGTCGAGTTCGACGCGATCGTGCACGACGATCTGCTCGAGCAGCGACTGGCGGCGATCGACACGATGGAGCGGACCCTGCAGGCCCGCCATCTCACCGAGGACGAGCTCGTGGCGTGGCTGGCGGCGCTGAACGATCTGCGCCTGATGCTGGGTGTTCGGCTCGCCGTCACCGAGGAAGCCACGCCCGGCGACTTCGCCGGCGATCCCGAGGCCGAGAACGCCTTCGAGCTGTACCGCTACCTCTCGTACCTGGAGGAGCACGTCGTGGCCGCCCTCTCCGGTTGAGGCCGAACGCTCGACGCTCGCTCCGGCTCTCGCGTGGGAGTAGTCTCCCCCGGATGCCGACGACGGGGGGTTCCTGGATGTCTCGACGTGCCCGCACCGCCGGACGGGTCGGCGCGTTCCTCGCGCTGGCCGTGCTCCTGACGGGATGCATCAAGCTCAACATGGATCTCGGCATCAACGCCGACGACACCGTCAACGGAGCGATCGTGCTCGGCGTCCAGAAGGAGCTGCTGGAGCTGACGGGTCAGAGCGCCGAGGACCTGCTCGGGGACGCCGACCTCATCCCGACCGGGGCAACCGGAGTGGTCGTCGAGCCGTTCGAAGACGACGAGTTCGTCGGCCAGCAGATCATCTTCGAGGACCTTCCGATCGCGGAGTTCAACTCCGGCGCCTTTGGCGCTTCGGGTGCCACGGGGATCTCGGGGGTCACCGGCGGCGGCGATACGCTGAACATCGCGCGCGAGGGCGAGACCTTCGTCGTGACGGGCGTCCTCGACCTGTCGAGCGGCCTGTCGGGCGCGACGGGGCCGTTCGCCGGGACCGGGGGGGCGCAGCTCTTCGAGAGCGCGGACATCCAGATCTCGATCACGTTCCCGGGTGAGGTCGTCCAGGCCAACGGCGAGGTCGACGGCAACACCGTGACCTACGTGCCCGAGTTCGGGGAGCGCCTCGAGATCAACGCGACGGGCAGCGCGATCGACAACGGGCAGGCCGCCGACGTGGTCGGCGGCAGCGATTCGTTCCTGCCGCTGCTCCTGATCATCGCGGGGGTGGCCGTCGTCCTGCTCGTCATCATCTTCCTGGTGGTGCGCAGCCGCAGCAACAAGGATGGCGGCGCGGGCACGCCGACCGGGTTGGGGGAGCCGGCGCCCGCGGCGACACCCGGGGTCGCGCCACCACAGCCGGGCGCCCCGCCCCCCGCACCGCCGGCGCCGCCGATGCCGCCGGCCACGCCGCCGCCACCCGCCGAGGGCTGAACCCGAAGTCGTTGTTCGATCGGAGCACCCGCCGCGGGCCGGCGGGAGGTTCGTTCGGCTGCTGCGGTCAGGCGGCGTTCGGCAGCACCCGGCGGATGAAGACGTCCTCCGGGAGCGGGGCCCACTCGCCACCGTCGAGGTGGACGACGGTCTCGACGGGCGCGAGGGCGCGCGCCGGACCTTGGATCTCGAGGATGCCGCCGTCCAGACGGGCGGTCGAGCGTTGGCACGGGCAGGTCGTGTCCGATCCGATCAGCTCGAACGGTGTCCCGCACGCGAAGCAGTAGAGCCACTTCACCGGTGCCGGAGCGAGCGTGTCGACCATCTGATCCACCCCTTCCAGGTTTGACGTTGCGGTCCGGCGTGCAGGGGGGAGGGGGCCCGCCGGACCGCTCCGTCATCCTTCTGGCCGGTTGACTACCCGGGCCCCCGGACGCCCAAACACGGGGACGGGCTCATCCGGCCACCGGAGGCGAGCGGCGTTCGAGCTCGAACCAGACGGTGTTCGTCGAGTTCGCGACCACGCCCCACCGAGCGGCGAGACGGTCGACGAGCAACAGCCCCCATCCTGAGTTGCGCTCGCCATCGTCGTCGGTGAGCCGGGGCTCGAACCCGGGGCCGCGATCTTCGACCTCGACCCGGACGACCAGCGGGCGCACCGAGACGCGGAGCTCGATCGGGTCGAACCCCTCGCCGTGGCGGATGCTGTTCGTGACCACCTCGCTGACGAGCAGCCGGAGGTTCTCGAGCAGCGGTTCCTCGACGGCGTCGGCGAGGCGGTCCAGCGTTTGCCGCGCCTGTGGGATCGAGTCGGGCACCGGCTCCAGCGTGAGCTCGAGGTTGGTCATCCGACCACCTTGATCGTGAGGATCGCGATGTCGTCCCTCGGCTGACCGCTCCGGAAACCGACCACGGCGTCGACGACGCCGTCGGCGATCCGTTGCGCGCCCGCACCGGCGAGCTCGGACAGCGCCTCGTGGAGCCGGACCTCGCCGAACGCGTCCGAGTTCCGGCGTTCGTCGGTGACCCCGTCCGTATACAGGACGAGGGAGTCCCCCATGCCGAGATCGATGGCGCGGTCGGTCAGGACGGGGTCATCGAAGACGCCGATGATGGTCCCGGGCGTTCCGGCGACGTCGATCGAGCCGTCCTCGTGGAGCACCAACGGGAGCGGATGGCCACCGGTCGCGATGGTGACGCGCGCGTCGTTCCCCGATCGGCGGAGCCGGACACAGCACGCGGTGCAGAACCGATTCTCGTCCGTCTGCTTGAGGACCGCCTGGTTGAGGGTCTCGAGGATGGCACTCGGACGCCCCTCGCTCATCGCGGCCGTCCGGATCGTGTACCGGGCCAGGCCCATCATGGCGGCGGCCCTGGCTCCCTTGCCCACCACGTCGCCGATCACGGCGATCCAGCGATCGGTCTCCGCTTCGAAGACGTCGTAGAAGTCGCCGCCAACCTGGGTTCCTTCGGCGGCGGGGAGGTACCGGGCGCCGATCTCGAACCCGGGGATCGGTGGGAGATCCGGAGGGAGCAGGCTCCGCCGGAGGGTCTCGGCCACGTAGTCGCGTTCCTCGTACAGACGAGCGTTGTCGAGGGCCAGACCGGTACGGGCGGCGAGCATCCCGGCGAGCGACAGGTCCTCCTCCCCGAACGGCGGCGACGACCCGTCGCGCACGAGCTCCAGCACGCCCAGCGTGCGGCCTCGCGCCGCGAGCGGGACCACGATCGCGGACGCGAAGCCGAGGGCGCGGGCGAGCTCGAGCTGCTCGCCGGGAGCCATCACCTGCTCCATCTGCTCCTGCGGGACGCGTGGGATCAGCAACGGTTCCCCGGACTTCAGGACGCTCGCGACGATGCTGTTGGCGTCCTCGAGCTCGGGGAGGTGGGCGGTGGCCATGCGCTCGACCATGCCGAACCGACCGGGGTCGCGGTGCGCTCCGAACGCGGCCTCGATCTGCCCGTCGCGCCCGCTCACGAAGGCGATGCTGTAGTCGCAGACCCGGCGCGCCGCCGCCCCGGTGGCGGCGGCCAGCACCGATCGCATCTCGAGCGAGGCGGCCATGGCCACCCCGGCCTCGACAAGGACCTGCAACCGGGCGCGCGCCTCGGCCTCGAGCCCCCGGGCTCGTTCGGCCTCCTCTCGGGCGCGTTCGGCTTCCTCACGGGCCTCCTCCGCCTCCGCCTGGGCCTTCTCGGCGAGCTCGCGGGCGCGCCGCTCCGCGTCGAGCATGCGCTGCTCGAGCGAGCCAGCCGGGTCGGTCATCCCGTCTCCTTTTCGAGGATCCTGTCGACGTCGATCGTGGCCTCTGTCGTGGCCTCTGGGGGATTCCCCCTGGGGCACAAACCTATGCGTGAGACGAGGGCGGAGGGTCGGATCAGCTCCGAGTGACCGGCACCGAGATACGGAGCACCGCGCGCTCCCGATCGAACTCGGCGTCGGGGAACAGGCCCTCGATCAACGCCCGACGCGTCGACCTTCCCGCGAATCCGTCGAGCTCGTCCGGCGGCCGTTCGAACGAGCCGGAGGGGTCGATCTCGAGGAGCAGGCGGTGATCGTCCGACAACGTTCGGACCTCGACCCCGTCATCGGCCACGCGCTCCTCGATCGCCTGCGCGCACGCCTCGGTCGCGACGAGCCGCAGGTCGTCGATGGTCTCCTCGGAGACCCCGAGCCGTCGTCCGACCGCCCCCACGAAGGCACGGACCGATGCGACGTGCGCAGAACCGGGTGGGATGCGGATGGCGAGGCGTTCCATGTCCACTCGTCGCCTCTGGACCTCAGCTCGGGGGGAGCTCGGCGGTCGAGCCGACGATGTCGAACACGCGATCGAGGCCGGTGAGGGTCAGGACCTTCATCGGGGTCCCGCCGACCCCGACCAGGACGAGCCGTCCGTCCCGCTCCCGGATGCGCTTGAGACAGGTGACGAGCGATCCCAGACTGCTCGAGTCCATGAAGTCGACCTTGGTGAGGTCCAGAGCGAGGTGGTCGACGCCTCCTTGGATGAGCTCCAGCAGGTGATCTCGGAGCGGTGGCGAGGTGTGCAGGTCGAGCTCGCCGGCGACCACCACCACCGTCCAGGGCCCTTCGGTGCGAGTCTCTACGATCACGTCCATCCGTGCCTCTTTCGGTTGTGGGTCATGTCCGGCGCACGCGTCCCGAGGGCCGTGCCCGAGCTTGCCTAGTATAAGGAGCGCGATGGCCGGCCCGAAGAGCGACCTCATCACCGTCTCCGTTCCGCCGGAGAGCGGATCCGTCCAGGTGCTGCGCGCCGTCACGGCATCGGTCGCGGCGCGGATGAACATGCCCTTCGACGGTATCGAGGACCTGCGGCTCGCCGTGGACGAGGCGTGCGCCTGGTTGATGGGACTCGCCCGGGAGGCCACGTCGATGACGCTCCGCCTCCGCCCGATGGACGATCGCCTCGAGGCCGTCGTCTCGATCGATGCCGTCGGACGCGCCTGGCCACCACCCGACCTCGAGCAGAGCCTGTCCTGGAAGGTGCTGTCGGCGCTCGTCGACACCGTCTCCCTGGATGCGGAGGCATCCGGACCCTCGATCCGTCTCATCAAGCGGACGCTCGAGCCGTCGCGGACCGCATGAGTGCCGCCGACCGCTCGATGGGTTCGACCGACCGTGAGATCGAGGTCGCGCTCTTCAAGCGTCTGCCCGGTGACACCGCCGCCCGCGATGAGCTGGTGGAGATGTTCCTGCCGCTCGCCGAGTACCTCGCCCGCCGGTTCGACCGCCGCGGCGAACCGTTGGAGGACCTGGTGCAGGTCGCGAGCGTCGGCCTGCTGAACGCGATCGACCGTTTCGACGTGGAACGCGACGTCCAGTTCTCCACGTACGCGGCCGTCACGATCATCGGCGAGCTCAAGCGTCACTTCCGCGACAAGGGGTGGGCGATCCGCGTCCCCCGGCGTCTCCAAGAGATCGGGCTGCGCGTGAACACGGTGCTACCCGTGTTGTCGCAGGAACTCGGGCGATCTCCGACCGTGGAGGAGATCGCCGCACGCTGCGAGGCTTCGCCGGAGGAGATCCTCGACGCGATGGAGGCGGTCCAGGCGTACTCGACGACGTCGCTCGACTCTCCGGTCGGCGAGGAGGGGGCGGCACCGATCGAGGTGCTCGGCGGCGAGGATCCATCGCTCGAGATCCTCGAGGGCTGGGCCTCCATCGCGCCCGCGGTCAAGGAGCTGCCGGAGCGAGAGCGGCGCGTGCTGTACCTCCGTTTCTTCCGGGGGCTCACGCAATCGGAGATCGCGGGCGAGGTCGGGGTGTCACAGATGCACGTGAGCAGGATCCTGTCGCAGACCCTGGCCTTCCTTCGGGGCGCGGTCCTCGAAGAAGGAGATCCGCTCCGCGAGGCGGAACCTCGCGGAGCGGATCTGGACGATGCCTAGTCCAGACGCTCGCGTCGAGGTTTCACGCAACCTCCGCAACGGTAACTCTGCGCTGTGGGCGATCCCCGTTCGGCGACCAGGATGTCATCGAACGACGGGTCCGGCGGCTCCGACGAGGATCCCGAAGAGCGGCTGAACCGCGAGCTGATCGAGCTCCTGAACGAGCCCGCGTCGCGCTGACCGGCGTGCAGGTGCTGTTCGCCTTCTTGCTCACCGTGCCGTTCAGCGGGCGGTTCCCCATGCTCACCGACGGTCAGCGAGCGATCTACTTCGCCACCTTCGTGGGCACGACGATCGCGACGGGTCTGTTGATGGCGCCGACCGCGTATCACCGGATCCGGTTCCGCCAGGGTGACAAGGAGCGCATGTTGCGGACGTCGAACG
>Ga0299907_10000327_pt1 | contig 22247 bp, 22 predicted proteins | sample RVTome_16_FD_198680 | JGI IMG/M metagenome (GOLD analysis project Ga0299907, IMG submission 198680) | Soil microbial communities from uranium-contaminated site in the Upper Colorado River Basin, Wyoming, United States - RVT152D67 (version 2) ...
CGTTCAAATGCCGAACCAGCACCTCGCCGACGAACTCCTCCGGGCTGAGCTCCCGGATCCGGGATAGATCGAGCACTGCGACTTGCTGCACCCCGAGACCTTCGAGGATTTGGATTCGCTCTCCCACGGTCGTTATCAGCCTGGGTTGCTCTCCGGGGACCAATACCTCGATCGGGTGGGGCTCGAAGGTCGCCACGGTCGGGACCAGACCGTCTGCGACCAGGTGGCCCAAGAGATACCGATGCCCGAGATGGACGCCGTCGAGGACACCGACGGTCACCGCTGCTGCCGGCCCGGGCGCCCAATCCTCATGCGGCCCTTCGAGGACCCTCATCCCGGGAGCACCACTTCGGGCCGGGCGAGGTCGCCATTGCGCCGATAGACGGCCAACAGCCGGCCATCGGTGTCGAGGACGCGGGTGGGAACATCCTCGGGCGCCTCGGCGAGCTCGGACGCGAGGAACCTCATCCCGTGACGGACACCACGCGCCGTCTCTTCGCCCACGACGACCTGGGGCAACCGTCCCAGCGCATCGGAAGGCGCCAGAAGCTTGTCGGCCCAGTCTTCGATGTCATCGAGGGGTAGTCCGTGCTGCTCGAGGGTGAGGGTCCCGATCCTCGTCCGTCGTAATGCGGTGAGATGGGCCCGCCCCCCGAGAGCCGAGGCGAGATCGTCGGCAAGGGACCTGACGTATGTCCCCTTGCCACATACGACGCGAAAGGTGACCTCGGGGTATGGAGGTGCGCCGACCGTGAGAATCTCGAATTCGTGGATCTCGACCGGGCGGGCGTCCCTTTCGATCACGACACCCTCCCGAGCGAGCTCATAGAGACGTCGGCCCTCATGCTTCAGGGCCGAGACCATGGGCGGAATCTGGCAGATGGTGCCGATGAACCGCGCCGCAGCGTCGACCACCTCCTCCGGGCTGATCGGCATCGGCTCCCGGGTCAACACGGCTCCGTCGGCATCGAGGGTGTCTGTCGCCACCCCGAACAGGGCCGTGGCCAGGTACTCCTTCTCCTGGTCCTGAACGTATTTGATCAGACGGGTGACCGGGCCGATCGCGGTGACGACCGCCCCGGTGGCCATGGGGTCGAGTGTCCCCGCATGGCCCACCTTCTTGATTCCCGTGGCCTTCTTGACCTCGGACACCACCCGGTTGGAGGTGATGCCACCAGGTTTGTCGATCGTCAAGAAGCCGGAAATCATCGATGCCGGCCGATCAGTGCCCTGATCTCCGCGAGTGCCTGCTCCGCCGTCCCGGTGTAGGTGAAACCGGCGGCGAGCCGGTGCCCCCCACCACCGAGTGCGGCGGCCAGGGATCCGACATCCGTGCCGCCCCGTGACCGCAGCGAGACCTTCACCCGATCGGCCTCGAGGACCTTGAGGACCGCAGCCGAGTCGGCCTCTTCGGCCATCCGCACCAAGTCGATGAGGTTGTCCATGTCACCCCAGTCGATCCCGGCAGAGGTCAGATCCTCGGCGGTGATCACACAAGTGACCAGGCCGAGATCCTCGTGGAGCTCGGCACGAGCCAAAGTCGATGCCGCCGCCTTGAGATATCCGAAGGGCGCCTCCTCATAGACGTGTCTCGAGATCTCGGGTGGCCGTGCCCCGGCCTCTACGAGTCGGGCCGCGGTGGCGAAGGTCGCCGGGGTCGTGTTGGCGTATTGAAAGCGACCGGTGTCGGTCACGATTGCGGTGTGGAGACAGGTGGCGATCTCCGGGGTGACCGGCCAGCCGAGCACGTCGAGGACCCGAAGGACGATCTCGGCGGTGGCGGCGGCAGCCGGGTCGATCAGGGAGATGTCACCGAACCCCGTGTTGGTGACGTGATGGTCGATCACGATGAGCGTGCCCGCTTGGCCCGCCTTCGGGGCGAGCTCGCCGAGACGATCGGGGGACCCCACGTCGAGCACCACCATGGTGCCGGGTCGGTCCGGGAAGTCTCCGGGCGCCACGAGGATGTCCGTAGGCAGGAAGGCGAGATTGTCGGGCACGACGAAAGGCGAACCGAAGCTGGCTTGCACTTTCATCCCCGCGTTGGCCGCGGCGATCCCCAACCCCAGCATGGAGCCGAGGGCATCTCCGTCGGGACCGACGTGACAGGCCAACGCAAGGGACTCCGCTTCGCGGATCGCCTTGGCAGCCGTCTCGACCTCGTTCATTCCTCTTCTTCCCTTTGGCCGGAACCGATCTCACGCAACAACGCGTCGATCCGGGCGCCCTCGATGACGCCCTCGTCCATCCTGAATTCCAGCATGGGGGTGAACTTCATCCTGACCTGGGCACCGATGGCCGACTGAAGCCGGCGGGATGCCTTCCGTAGCGAGAGGATGGCGGGCTCCTCCTGCTCGCGCTGGAGAACGTCGATGTAGACCGTCGCCTGGCGGAGATTGGGAGCAGTATCGACCGCGGTGACGGAGACCAGTTCCAGACTCGGGTCGTTGAGCTTCTCGATCTCCTCGGCGAGGATCTCACGAAGCGTCGAATTGACCTTGCGCATCCTGGGGCTCGGCTCTCTCATTCGGGTTTTTCCAATTCGCTCTCGAAGAAGTCGAGTACCTCGACGTCGGGCCTCGAATCCAGGTAGGCCCTGATCCTGCCCACATGGGCATGCAGGCCCGGCCCGTCGGGTGCCACTATGGCCAATCCGATGGTGGCGCGCTGCCAGGCGTCATGGTGGCCCACTTCGGCGACGCTGTAGGAGCCGAGTCTCTTCAGGCCCTCGATGATCGGGCGGAGGGCTCCTCGCTTCTCCTTCAGGGATTGGGGCGACTGAAGATGCAGCTCCACCCGGAGGGCCGCCACCCTCATCAGGTCCTGGCGACCTCTTGGATCAGGTAGACCTCGATGCTGTCGCCTTCCTTGATGTCGTCGTAGTTCTCGAGCCCGATGCCGCATTCGAAGCCGGACTGAACCTCGCGCACGTCGTCCTTGAACCGACGCAACGATCCGACGACACCGTCGTAGATGACGATTCCGTCGCGGAGAAGCCGGGCCCTAGCGCCCCGCTGCACCTGGCCCTCGACCACGTAGCAACCGGCGATGGTGCCCTGCCTGGGGACCTTGAAGATCGCTCTGACCTCCGCAGTGCCCAACACCTGCTCTCTCTCCTCGGGGGCAAGCTGGCCCACCAACAGTTGCTCGATGTCATCGAGAAGCTCGTAGATGATCCCGTAGGTGCGGATCTCAACTCCGGCCTGCTCGGCGGCGCGCCGAGCCTTGGGCTCCGGCCGCACGTTGAAGCCTGCGATCACCGCCTCCGTGACCTCGGCCAGCGTGACGTCGTTCTCGCTTATGCCGCCGACTGCGCCGTGAATGATTTGGATCTTCCCACCCTCGCGCTCGATCTTCATGATCGATTCCCGCAGGGCCTCGAGTGATCCCTGGGCGTCGGCCTTCACGATGAGGTTGAGCATCGCGTCCTCCGAACGCAACTGGTCGAGCAGTCCCTGGAGGCGGTCCCGAGCCGTCGGCATCGCCTGGGCGATCACCCGGTCTTCCTCATGGCGATCGGTTGCGATCTTGCGCGCTTCACGATCATTGGCGACGACCTCGAAGAAGTCACCCGCCGACGGCACGTCGTCCCAACCGATTATCTGCACCGGATCGGACGGGCCCGCGCTCTTCAACTGGTTGCCTTTGTCGTCGGTGAGCGCCCTCGCCCTACCCGAGACCGAGCCTGCCACGAATGCATCGCCCTTCTTCAGCGTCCCCCGTTGGATGATGACCGAGGCCACCGGGCCCCGTCCCACCTCGAGCTGGGCCTCGACTACGACGCCGCTCGCATTGGCCTTGGGGTTGGCCTTGAAGTCCTCCAGCTGGGCGATCAGGTCGATCACCTCGAGAAGGTCGTCGATCCCGGTGCCGTTGACGGCTGAGACCTCGACGCTGGGCGTGTCGCCACCCAACTCCTCCGTCACCACGTTCTGCTCGGTCAACTCGGTGCGGACCTTGAGGGGGTCGGCGCCGGGCAGGTCGATCTTGTTCACGGCGACGATCATCTTGACGCCTGCCGCCTTGGCGTGTGAGATCGCCTCGACCGTCTGGGGCATGACCCCGTCGTTGGCGGCGACGACCAACACCACGATGTCGGTGATGTTGGCGCCCCGGGCACGCAGGGCGGTGAACGCCTCATGACCTGGGGTGTCGACAAAGGTGACCCGCCGGTCACCGACCTCGACCTGATATGCGCCGATGTGCTGGGTTATCCCGCCTTCTTCGTCATCGACGACATTCGACTTGCGGATCGAGTCGAGCAGCGTCGTCTTCCCATGGTCGACATGGCCCATGACCGTCACCACGGGAGGTCTCGAGACCAGGTCCTCGGGGGCGTCGTCGAACTCGGGCTGCTCGGCCACTGCCGGAGGCGCCGCCGCCTCTTCGACCTCGACGATGTAACCGAAGCCCTCGGCGATCTCGTCGATCAATTGGGCGGGCATCTGCTGGCCGGCCCCGGCCGGGATGCCCCTGCCCAGGAGCTCTTTGACCACTTCGGTCACCGGCTGTCCGATGGCTTCGGCGAATTCGGTGACGGTGGACCCCGAGGTGACGGTGGCCAGCTCGACGTCCCGTTCCTCGACGGCCGGCTCCTCGACGGCGGGCTCCTCGACTTCTGGCTCGCTGTCATCGGCGGCCGGTACGGGTTCGGCCTCGGCGTCGGTGGAAACAGGTGTCTCCGGCTCGTCGCCGGCGATCGCCAGCCTCAGCAGCTCCGCCGACTCATCGTCCAAGCCGGACGAGGCAGTCTTGACTTCGAGCCCGAGCTCCTGGGCATTCGACAGGACGTCTTTCGAGTCGACGCCCAGCTCGCGGGCAAGTTCATAGATCCTCAAGTCGGGACTTCCCCTATTCGCTTTCGTCTTCGGAGACGGGAGCGGTCACCGCATCCTCATCGTCCGGGGTGTCGGGCGCCTCGTCGGCCTCGTCTGCGGTCTCGGCGACCTCGGCGGCCGCCGGAGCCTCCGCTGCAGCGGTCTCGGCGATCTCGGGGGTCTCGGGGGTCTCGGCGGTCTCGGCGTCAGCCGTCTCGGTGGTCTCGGCGGTCTCGGCGGTCTTTGCGGCCACGGTGTCAGCCGCCGCGACCTCTTCGGGGACACCTTCGTTGTCGGAGCGGATGTCCACCTTGTAACCCGAGAGACGAGCGGCGAGACGGGCGTTCTGGCCCTCCTTGCCGATGGCGAGTGAGAGCTGGTGCTCGGACACCACGACATCGGCGGTCTTCTCCTCCTCGTCGATGTGAACTTCCTTCACCTTCGCCGGTCCCAGCGCCTCCGCGATGAACTGACCGATGTCGTCACGCCACTGCACCACATCGACCTTCTCCCCGCGAAGCTCGTTTACCACCTGGCGAACCCTGGACCCGCGCGCGCCGACGCAGGCTCCTTTGGGGTCGACATTCGGGTCGTGTGAGATGACGGCGATCTTGGTCCGGTGCCCCGGTTCCCTGGCGATGTTCACGATCTCCACCGTGCCGTCGGTCAGTTCGGGCACCTCGAGCTCGAGGAGACGTCTGACCAGGTCGGGATGGGAGCGGGAGACCACGATCTGGGCACCCTTCGTCTCGTTCTTGACCTCGAGGATCAGGGCCTTGATCCGATTGCCCCGCTCCAGCCTCTCGAACGGGATCCTCTCCGACCCGGGGAGGATCGCCTCGGCATCGCCGAGGTCGAGGATCACCGAGCGATAGTCGACCTGCTGGACGATGCCCGTGATCAGATCACCTTCACGCCCCTCGTACATCTCGAAGACCCGCTCGCGCTTGGCTTCGCGCAACTTGTGCTGCATGACCTGCTTGAAGGACTGGGCCGCGATGCGGCCAAAGGCCTCGCCCTCGGGCGTGTCCTCCCACTCCTTGATGACATTGCCGTCCTCGTCGAGATCCTGGGCGTAGACGGTGACCTCGCCGGAGTCGGGGTCGATGGTGACCCGCGCCTCCTCGGCGGCGCCCGGACTCCGCTTGTAGGCGGCAACCAGGGCGTTGGCGAAGGCATCCAGGATGGCGTCGACCGCGACCCCCCGCTCCCTGGCGAGGACCTCGATGGCCTCCATCATCGTATCGAGCTTCATCGTTCTCCTTCAGTGACCTGGCTTGGGGGCCTTCTCCCACCGAAACACGGTGGAGGCCTTGAGTACGGCGTCATAGGGCACGGTGAGGGTCTCATCACCGAGATCCATCGTGAACTCGGTCTCGTCGGCGCCGGCGATGGTGCCCATGAGTGTCGCGTTGCGTTCGCCGAGTTTGACCTTTGCCTTGACTTCTCTCCCTACGGACTTGACGTAATGGCCGGGGCGCCTCAGCTTCCTCTCCAGGCCAGGCGAGGACACCTCCAGCTGGTAGGACCCGTCGAGATCGGTCTCGTGATCGAGCAGACGGGACAGACCTCGTGACACCTCGGCGAGGCGGTCAACATCGAGCCCCTGACCGTCGACGACGACCCTCACCCGTCTGCCCTTGCCCGCGCCGGTGACCTCGAGATCATCGAGCTCGAGGTGCTCCGCGGCGAGATATGGCTCTGCCAGGCTCCAAATGTCAGTCGCAGTCGTCAAAATTTCGTTTCTCCACAACAATTCAGGTGGCCGCCAAAGGCGCCCACCTGACCGAGTAGCGTCCTGTTGTTACGAGGATTATAAGTCGGAGCCGGGATTGACCCCAACGCCGGGCCGGGCGGCCGAAACCAGGGTCGCCAACTCCTCCACGACCTCGTCCACGGCGACCTCTCGCTTGCGGAGCTCCCGTCGTTCCACCACTTCGACCGTCCCCGACTCGATCCCGCGCGGGCCGACCACCACCCGGTAGGGAATCCCGATCAACTCGGCGTCGGCGAACTTGACCCCCGGCCGCTCGTCACGATCGTCGAGGAGAACGCTGACCCCGCGGGCCCCAAGCTCCCCGTAGATGCTCTCGGCGGCATCGGCGGCAGAGGCGTCGTCCCCCCGGATCACCGCTACCAGCACCTCGTATGGCGCTACCGACACCGGCCAGATGATCCCCTGCTCATCGTGATTCGACTCCACGATCGTCGCCATCGCCCTCTCGACGCCAATGCCATAGGAGCCCATGATGATGGGGTGGCTGATCCCTTCCTCGTCTTGGACGAAGGCATCGAAGGCCTTGGTGTACTTGGTCCCGAGCTTGAAAATGTGCCCGACCTCTACTCCCTTCCACCGCTCTAGCTCGCCCCCGCAAACCGAACAGCTCTCGCCGCCTCCGACCGCACGGAGGTCGGCCCATTCCGTGACAGACACGTCGCGGTCGAGATCGACGCCGGTCAGATGCCAATCGTCCTCGTTGGCCCCGGTCACCATGTTGGACCTGTCTCTGAGCGCGTGATCGGCGATCACCCTCCGCCCTTCCACCCCTACGGCTCCCAAGCTCCCCGGACCCGCGCCGAGCAGCTCACGTATCTCCTCCGGCTGCGCCGGTCGCACCGCCTCGGAGCGCAGAGTGTCCTTGAGCTTCTGCTCCTGCAGGTCATGGTCTCCACGAAGGAGCAGCAGAATGGGCTCCTTCTCCAGGTAGTAGACGAGTGTCTTGATCTGCCGTTCCGGAGCGGCGACCTCGGGATGAGCGTCGGCAAGAGCCTTGATCGTGGTCAGCCCGGGTGTGGACAGGCGCTCCAAGGCGGCCTCGCCGCCATCGTCGATGACGGCCAGGGCAGAGATCGCGGTCTCGACATTCGCCCGGTAGTCGCAGTTCCCGCAGGTGATGATCCAGTCCTCACCGGCCTCGCTCCTGATCATGAACTCGATCGAGTCGCCGTCGCCCATGATCCCCGACGACGCCGTGACATCCACCGGATCGAGCCCGAGTCGATGGAAGATCCTGAAGTAGGCCCGGTAATGCTTGTCGAAACCGGAGTCGAGACCCGGCTCGTCGATGTCGAGGGTGTAGGAGTCCTTCATCGTGAACTCCCGAACCCGAAGCAGGCCGGACTTCGGCCGAGGCTCGTCACGAAACTTGGTCTGCAGCTGATACCAGATCTGGGGCAGCTCACGGTACGAGAAGAGCTCCGTCGAGAGCATGGCGAATATCTCCTCGTGAGTCATGCCAAGGACGTGGTCGACGTCCTTTCTGTCCTTGAGCCGGAACATGTCGTCGGCGATGTCGTACCAACGACCCGACTTCTGCCATATCTCCGCGGGGTGCAGGGCAGGCAGGAACATCTCCTGGCCACCGATCCGATTCATCTCCTCCCGGATGATCTGGGCGACCTTGCGTCTGACCAGTTGGCCGAGGGGCAGCATCGTGTAATGCCCCGCGGCCAGCTGGCGGATATATCCGCCCCTGACCAGGAGCTTGTGGCTGATCGCCTCGGCTCCTGCGGGATCGTCACGGAGTGTCGGGATGAAGGCTTGTGACCAGCGCATGAGTTGGCGGGTGACGGTAGTCAGGTCATAGGTCAGGTCAGGAAGGATTCCCCTCCATCCGGGTCACATCTCGACCTGGATGCCCACCTCTATCACTCGCTCCGTGGGGAGGCCGAAGAAGCGGACCGGGCTCGCCGAGTTACGGTGCATCACGGCGAACAGCCGGTCCCGAAAGGCGCGTGGCGACCAGCCCACCCTCGGGATGACGGTCTCGTTGCCGACCACGTAGATGGCGTCGTCGGAGTCGAATCCGAAGTCGGCGGTCGTTATGGCTCCGAGCGCCGACGGCACCTCGGGTGTCTCCATGAACCCGTACCGGAGCAGGATTTGGAAGAACCCCTCACCGAGGTCGTGCACCGTCGCCCGCTTGGCACGATGAACCCGGGGGACGCCGGCCCATTCGACCGTCACGATCAGGACCGTCTCATGGAGCACCTCGTTGTGCCTGAGATTGGCGAGAAGAGGAGGCGGGGTCGCGCCCAGGTTGGAGAAGAGGTACACCGCCGTCCCCGGCACACGTTGTTGCGGGTGGGCCGCAATCGAGCCGAGGAATCTCTCCGTAGAGAGCTCTCCGCTGCGGGTCTGGGCGGTGAGACGGGCTCGTCCGGTCTTCCAGGTGACCATGATCGCGAGCACCACTGCTCCCACGGCGAGTGGGAACCAGCCACCTGCAGCCACTTTGATGATGTTGGCGGCGAAGAAGAAGATGTCGATCAGGAGAAAGACCGCCGTGATCGTCCCCGCCGTCGCCAGACTCCACCCCCACAGTCTCCTCATCACCATGTAGAGGAGAACCGACGTGATCACCATCGTCGTGGTGACCGCCACGCCGTACGCGGCCGCGAGGTTCGATGACGAGCCGAAGGCGAACACGACACCGACACAGACGACCATCAATGTGTAGTTGACCGCACCGAGGTAGACCTGGCCGATCTCCCGCGGCGAGGTGTGGTCGACGTTCATCCTCGGGAGATATCCGAGCTGGATCGCTTGCTGTGTCAGTGAGAACGCACCCGATATCAGAGCCTGTGAGGCGATCACGGTGGCCATGGTCGCCAGGAGGATCAACGGGATCCGGCCCCAGTCGGGCGCGAGGCTGTAGAAGGGGTTCTCGATGGCGTCGGGCTCGAAGACGAGGAGCGCTCCCTGCCCGAAGTAGTTGAGAAGGAGCGACGGGAAGACGAGCACGATCCACGCCAGCCGGATCGGGCGTCGGCCGAAATGGCCCATGTCCGCGTAGAGCGCCTCGCTTCCCGTCACCACCAGGAACACCGCTCCCAGCGCGAGAAATGCCATCCCGGGAAAGCTCGCGACGAAGGCTGCCGCGTAGGTCGGGCTCACCGCGGCGAGGATCTTCGGATGTTTGACGATCTCGGCAACCCCGAGTGCGGCGATCGAGGTGAACCACACGATCATGACCGGGCCGAACAGCGCGCCGACTTTGGCGGTCCCCTGCCGCTGGATGAGGAAAAGTGCGACGATGATCACCGCTGCGATCGGCGTGATGTATGAATCGAGATCGGGAGCGATGACACCCAGGCCCTCCACGGCGGAGAGGACCGAGATCGCCGGGGTGATCACGCCGTCTCCATACAGAAGGGCGGTCCCGAAAAGCCCGACCAGCAACAAAGCAGTTCGCCGACGCCTCCTGTCGCTGGTGTGGTGTCCCGTGGCCAGGGCGGTGAGGGCGAGAATGCCTCCCTCGCCGTGATTGTCGGCCCTCATCACGAAGAGGAGGTACTTGATCGAAACGACGAGGACCAGCGACCAGAACATCAGGGACAGGATCCCGAAGACCGTCTCCTCGTTCACGACCAGGCCACCGGCAGCGAGAAACGACTCGCGGAAGGCATACAACGGGCTGGTCCCGATGTCGCCGAAGACAACGCCGAGGGCGCCGAGAGATGCGATCAGCAGGTACCTGGACCCGCGGCTCTCTTCTTTCATGCGACCGGTCAGTGTGCCACGAATGGGATCAGCGGGTGACGATCAGGCGGGAATCCATCCTGCCGACGCTTGAATGAAGGCATGATCTTCGAGATCCGCGACTACCACTACCAGGCCGATCGCCTGGAGGAGTATCGGGTTTGGGCTGGCGAGGCCGTTGTCTTCCTCGGAGAGAGATGGGATCTTCTCGGTTGGTGGATGGACTCGGGAGCAGCCCCGCGGATAATGGGATCGGATCCGATGCAACTGAAGCATGGCCTGGCCAACATCACCTGGATGCTGCGCTGGGACAGCATCGAGGAGCGCGAGTCCGCCTGGGAGGAGTTGTGGGAGGACCCGAAATGGCTGGACCTATGGGATCGTCACCCGGGTTTCGAGGGCTATCTCCAATTGGCCGTGAGATTCATGGAGGAGGTTTGAGCGGGCGCGTGGATTCAAGGGGATCATTTCCCGAGGACTAGCTTCGCTCCGGATGCCTATGGAACCCGTTTCTCCCAGCCTCGAGACCGAGACGGTCCACGGTGGGCATCCCGTCGACCCGGTCACCGGGGCGATCGTGCCCCCGATCCACACCTCGACCACCTACGCCCGCGACTCCGATTACAGCCTGATCGGGGACTACCTGTACGGGCGTCATGGCCTGCCGAACTACCCCCCGGTGGAGGAGCTGGCCTCCAAGCTGGACGGCGGTGCCGGCGCCATGTTGTTCGGGTCGGGCCTCGCCGGGTTTGCCGCCGTCGTCGAGACCGTGGCGCCAGGCGGGCTCGTGGTGGCTCCCCGAGTCATGTACTACGGCGCGCAGCAATGGCTCCGCCGGCTCGACTCCCTGGGTCGAATCGAGCTCACCCTCTTCGATCAGAGGCGGCCCGAGGCCCTGGAAGAGGCTGTCGCCGGCCGAGAAGCCGATCTGGTTTGGATCGAGACGCCGGTAAACCCGACCTGGGACGTGATCGACATCGCCGGGGCGGCTCGTAGCGCCCACGACGCCGGCGGCAGGCTGGCCGTGGACTCGACGGCCGCCCCATTGACCACCCAACCCATCGCGCTGGGAGCCGACCTGACCTTCCATTCCGCGACCAAGTTCTACAACGGCCACTCCGACGTGAGCGGTGGAATCGTGGTGACCGCTGAAAGAGATCAGCAGTGGGAACAAGTCATGAGTGTGCGCACGCACCAAGGCGGGGTGATCGGCCCCTTCGAGGCCTGGCTCCTGCTCAGAGGGATGCGGACCCTCTATCTGCGGGTTGATCGAGCTTCGGAGAGCGCACTTGCCCTGGCCCGGCATTTCGAGGCCGACCCGCGAGTCGATGCGGTCCTCTATCCGGGGCTGGAGTCCCATCCGGGACACCAGGTAGCCAAATCGCAGATGAAGAGAGGGTTCGGCGCCATGCTCTCGATCCGGGTCGCCGGTGGGGCTGCTGCGGCCCGAGGAGTGGCTACGTCGACCAGTGTCTTCGTCCCGGCCACCTCGCTCGGTGGTGTGGAGAGCCTGATCGAGCATCGTGCGGCCGTCGAGCCACCCGCATCGGTGGTGCCCGACGACCTCCTGCGTCTTTCGATCGGGATCGAGCCGGTGGCAGACTTGATCGCAGACCTGGAAACGGCTCTCGGCGCGAGCACCTGACCTCAGACGAAATCGAGAACCCCCGTCAATGGCCTGGGAACCCGGTCGAGATCGAGGGCCTCGACCAACAGCGACGCATACCTGAGTTTCCGGCCCGATCGGCTGCCCATGAATCGCCGCAGGTGGCTGACCGCCGGCCGTCCTCGATGGGCGGGCTGCCGCTGCAGCCTCCGCAGAGAAGCAAGTTCACCCTGGGACTCGATGACCCGCTCGACCGCATCGATGCCGAGTGCTCTTATCAACTCGTCCTCGAGATCCTCCTCACAGACGAAGAAACCGAGCAGCTCCAGGTCCCCACGATCCAGAACAGGGCCGTAACCCGCCAGTTCCAGCTCGCGGCGAAAGTCGCTCTCCTCCCCGGCGTCGCACAACCCGGCCACGCGTTGACCGCTTCTGAGACGACGGAGATGGAGGCCGATGTTGGTCGCTCCGCCCATGGCCACCACCGCGGCGCCCTCCGCGGACAGGTCACGCCCCCGACGCCGCGCCAGGGTCTCCAGAGCTGCCTTGTCACTGGCACCCTCGACCAGGACGACCGTTGCCGATGCTGATACCGCCATGCCGACACGATGGCAGGGGTCGAGGCCGGAGGCCGGAGATTTACCGTAGCCCGCCGCTGACGTCGGGCTGGATCTGGTTGGATCAGCCGCTCTCGGCCACCTCGGCGACCCGCTCACGACGCTCGGCGGCCCGATTGGGGTCACCCTGGATCTCGATCAGTTGCTCCCTGGCCGCAGAAGCAAGCTGCTCGGCGTTGGCGTCGGCGTGGGCGAGACGACTCTCCACGCCCTCCTCCACCAGCTTCCTCGCCTCATCCAACAGGGCCTCGACCATGTCTGCCTCAGGCACCACCCGCACCACCTGGCCCTTGATGAACAGATGGCCCTTGCCCCGTCCGGCGGCGATGCCGATGTCCGCCTCCCGGGCCTCTCCCGGCCCGTTCACGACGCAACCCATCACGGCGACCTGGATGGGCAGGTTCTCGGCCTCGAGCGCGGCCTGAGCCCTGGTGGCGACGTCGATCACATCCACCTCGGCGCGGCCACAGGACGGGCACGCGATCAGATCGAGGCCCTTGCGTTCCCTCAGGCCGAGGAACTCCAGTAGCTGCCGTCCCGCCTTGGCCTCCTCCACCGGGTCCGCCGTGAGCGAGAATCGGATGGTGTCGCCGATACCCTCGTTGAGCAGGGTCGATATCCCGGCGACCGACTTGATCAACCCGGCCGGCGGCGGCCCGGCTTCGGTCACCCCGAGGTGCAGGGGGTAGTCGATGGTGTCGGCGAGGAGCCGGTATGAGGCGACCATCGACGGCACGTGGCTGTGTTTCACCGAGATCTTGATGTCATGGAAGTCGACGTCCTCCAGGTACCTGATCTCCTTCTGTGCCGACTCGACGAGGGCCTCGGGCACCGCCGACCCGTATTTCTCGAGGAGGTCCTTGTCGAGCGAGCCGGCGTTGACGCCGACACGGATCGGGATCCCTCGATCGAGCGCCTCGCGGGCGACGGTCTTGATCTGATCCTCTTTTCGGATGTTGCCCGGGTTGAGTCTCAGCCCCTGGACGCCTGCCTCGAGGGCGGCGAGAGCCAGCCGATACTGGTAGTGGATGTCGGCGATGATCGGAACCGGGGAGCGGGGAACGATCTCGGCCAGGCCCTGTGCGGCTTCGACTTCGTTGCAGGTGATCCTGACGATGTCGGCGCCGGCGCCGGCGAGGGCATAGACCTGAGCCAGGGTGCCGTCGACGTCGGCGGTCTTCGTGGTCGTCATCGACTGCACGGTGACGGGTGCGCCGCCTCCAACGGGCACCTTCCCGACGTGTATCTGGCGGGTACGACGACGTTCGATCATGTCATCGGAGGGTAACGGTGGGTGCCCGTCTAGGGAGCTGACAGATCGATGGGATCGACCACGTCGAGGATGATCGCGACCAGGCCGAGGAAAGCGAAGATCCCCACCACCGCGACCGCGATCGGTGCCAGCTTGCGCACATCGGCCGTTCTCCCCGTCACCTTCTCGTAGAAGGCGACTGCGAAGTGCCCGCCGTCGAGAGGGGGCAGAGGAATCATGTTGAATGCGGCGAGGGTTACGTTCAGGATTGCCATGGTCCCGGCGAGAGCCACGAACGAGCTGGTCTGGGCGCCGAGGTTGACGATTCCGATCGGGCTCACGGGCCGCGCCTCGAGATCGACGTCGGTCTCCCCGACGAAAACTCCGAGGTACTGGGCGATGCTGGAAGGCGACAGGAGGTTGCCGATCGCCTCGAAGGTGAGACGGATGCCGGTCCCCAGCTCACCGGCCGCGAGCCCGATTCCCTCGAACGGGCCGGGCTGCCGACGCGGGTCTTCGGGCCGCACTCCCAGGAAGCCGGCGGTGGTCCCGTCCGGGAGGGTGTTCTCGGCCAGTTCGACATCAAAGGTCATCTGTGAGCCGGCCCGAGAGACCGTGACCGTGGTCGGCCCAGGCCCGGCCGCGGCCAGGGCATCGATCGCCCCCGCCCAACCGGTGACCCTCGCCGACCCGATGGCGACCAGCTCGTCGCCGGGCTCGAGCCCTGCTTCGGCCGCCGGGCTCGGCCTCTCCACACCGTCTTCTTCGATCGTGGGCACGATCTCGGCGACCACCGGTTGTGGGTCGGACACCCCGTTGACCATGAAGATCGCATAGAAGAGCAGGAAGGCCATCAGGAAATTGAGGCCTACCCCGGCGAGCACGACGAAGCTCTTCTCCCAGAACTTCTTCTCCCGGTAGGTGCGCCCGAGATCCTCGGGCGCCACGTCTTCGAGGGGGTTCATCCCGACGATACGGACGTATCCACCCAAGGGCAGCCACTTGAAGCCGTACTCGGTCTCACCTTTCTTGGTGGACCAGATCTTGGGGCCGAAGCCGAAGAAGAACTCGTTCACCTTCATCCCCACCGCCTTTGCCGCGAGGAAGTGACCCGCTTCGTGAACTGTCACGAAGACGATGATTGCGAGAGCTACGCCGAAGCCCTGAAGCATGGAGTCAAGTTACCCCGGCCACCCTGCTATTCAGCATGTGCCGGCGATGAGCCCGGTGGCGGTCTCACGTGCCTCGGAGTCGACCGCGATCACGTCCTCCACCGACCTCAGCTCACGGTGAGACACGGTCTCCAGGGTCCTGGCGACGACATCGGAGATCCCGGTGAAGCCCAGCCGGCCCTGGAGGAATGCGTCGACTGCGATCTCGTCAGCCGCATTGAGGACCGCCGGCGACGAGCCGCCACGACGACCCGCGTCGAAGCAGAGGTCCAGCGCCGGGAATGTCTCCCGGTCCGGCTTCTCGAAACTCAAGTCGAGACCCGCCAGATCGAACGGCGCGGCGAGGCCGGTCGCCCGGTCGGGGAGGGTCAAGGCGAATTGGATGGGGATCCGCATGTCGGGATGCCCGAAATGGCCCTTCCACGAACCGTCCGAGAAGGCCACCGCCGAGTGGAGAATGGACTGGGGGTGGACGACTACGTCGATGTTGTCATAGGGGACATCGAAGAGGAAATGGGCTTCGATGACCTCCAACCCCTTGTTGAAGAGCGTGGCCGAGTCGACTGTGATCCTTGGGCCCATGTCCCAGGTGGGATGGGCCAGGGCCTCCTGGGGAGTCACCGTCTGCAGCGACTCCACGGTACGGCCCCGGAACGGGCCTCCGGATGCCGTCAACACGAGCCGCGCCACCGAATCGGGCGGTTCCCCGATGAGACACTGGTAGAGAGCGGAATGCTCGCTGTCCACGGGCACCAACTCCCCCGAGCTGTCCGCCAGAGCCTGCTTCACGACGGGACCACCGGCTACGAGACTCTCCTTGTTGGCCAGGGCGACCCGATTGCCTGCCTCGAGCGCGGCGACCGTGGCCCGGAGACCGGCGGCGCCGACGATGCCGTTGACCACCGTGGTCCCTGGCATCCTTGCCAGGTCTATCAGCGCCTCGTCGCCGAATCGGGCGCGACCGCCGGTGTCGGAGAGAAAGGAGCTCCGCTCGTCGGAGGATCCACCCGAAGCGACCACCGCCGCATCGGGGTAGCGCGCCGCGATCCCGGCGAGGGATGGCGACGTTCCCCTGGCTGCGACGGCCACCACCTCGATCCCGAGATGGTCCGCTACCTCGAGGGTCTGGGTGCCAATCGATCCGGTCGCCCCGAGGACGACCAACGGATTGATCACAGCAGTCCGAAACCCCTGAGCAGGACGTAAACCGCGGGGACCGCCAGGATGAAACCATCGACCCGGTCGAGGATCCCACCGTGACCGGGGAGCACCGATCCCATGTCCTTGACCCCGAGAGATCGCTTCACACTCGATTCGAGCAGGTCACCTATGGGGGCGACGACTGCGACGACGAGGGCGATCGCCACCGCCCTCCCGAACCCGAGGGCCTCCCACGAAGGGAAAAGCACGAACAGCGAGGCGACCGCAACGGACGCGATGAGACCCCCGATGAGACCCTCGACCGTCTTGTTCGGGGAGAGTTGTGGCGCCATCCGTCGCCGCCCGAAACCACGGCCCACGAAGAAGGCCCCGATGTCGTTGAAAGCGACGACCACAACCAGGAACAGGATCGTGGCGACGGGCCGGGGCCCCTGTTCGATGAGGATCGCGAACGAGAGAAGCCCCATCCACAACATGCCGGCAATCGTCAGAGAGGCGTTCTCCAGGGCATCGCGCCGAACCGACAGGGAGTAGAAGAGGATCGTGGCGACGGTGAAGCCGGCCGCCCATCCGCCGATCGCCCCCGGCCCGGAGGCTTGGGCGCCGACCGCCATGAAGACCACCCCGAGCAGCCCGAAGAGCGCCAGAGGACGAAACCCATGACTGCGGATGGTGGCGTAGAACTCCCCGGCCCCGACCACCATGACCACGGCGATGAATCCTGCGAACCACCAACCTCCGAGAAGAAGACTTCCCAGGAACATCCCGAAGACGATGAGACCCGAGGCGACGCGCATCGTGACGTCCGAGGCCGCGGCTTGTTCCGCCGCCTCGTGCTGCTCCTCCGATTTGAGCGCGGTCCCGGTCACGTCCTCGAAACCGACGAGCCCCGATCCGACCCCGGGCAGAGAAGCGGCTACCGCTTGCTGTTCCCATTCGGCCTCGGCGGACCGGCTGACCTCTTCGGCCAGGCCCCGGTACTCCTGGGTGGTGTTGGCGCTGTAGTCCGAGGACGTGTATTGGTCGAGTTCTGAGGACTGGGCCGCCATCGACTCCCAGTCGCTGAGGTCGGGGCCTTCGGCGCCGGCCTCTCTCTCATCGTCGGCGGGCTCGAGAGCGTCGGCCCGGTCCTCATCTTGCTCTGGCTCGGGCTCGGTTTCGGGTTCGGAGTCATCGATCCCGGGCAGGGTGACGACCTCGGCCTCGTCTTCGTTCCGCTCCCAGGGACGGGAGAATCCCTTGTCCTTCTCGCCGTTCACCATCAGACCTCCAACAACTCCTCTTCCTTCTTCGCCACCAGACCATCGATTTTCTCAACGTAGTCATCGGTGAGCGTTTGCAACTCGTCCTCGCCACGGCGGATGTCGTCGTCGGAGATCTCGCCGTGGAGGGCCTCCATCTCACTCTTGGCATGACGACGCACGTTCCTGATGGCCACCCTGCCCTCTTCTGCCATGTTCCTGACCACCTTGATCAGGTCCTTTCTCCGCTCCTCGGTCAGTGGAGGGAAGGCGATTCTGATCACGTTGCCGTCGTTGGAAGGGCTGAGGCCCAGGTCCGAGGTCTGAAGCGCCCTCTCGATGTCGGAAATGGTCGCCTTGTCATAGGGCTGGACGACCAGGAGTCGGGCTTCGGGAACGGCAATCGAGGCCAGCTGCTGAAGGGGCGTCTGCGTGCCGTAGTAGTCGATCGTGATCCGCTGCAGCAGCTGAGGATTGGCCCGGCCCGTCCTCACGGTGGCGAATTCTGAGGCTACGTGATCAACGGCCATGCCCATCTTGTGGTCGGCCTCGCTCAAGAGGTCGCTGATCATTCCTGTCTCCTCGCTAATGGATCACGGTCCCGATCTGGTCGCCCCGAACCGCCTTGAGGATGTTGCCTGGCGTGTTCATGTCGAATACGACGATCGGAACGTCGTGCTCTTTGCACATCGTAACTGCGGTCGTGTCCATGACCCTGAGTTCACGCGCGATGAATTCCATGTAGGAGAGCTCGGTATGCCGGACCGCACTGCGGTTCGTGGCGGGATCGGAGTCGTAGATGCCGTCAACCTTGCTGGCCTTCAGGATGACGTCAGCGTTCATCTCGATCGCCCGGAGCGCCGCCGTGGTGTCGGTGGTGAAGAAGGGATTGCCGGTCCCGGCGGCGAAGATCACCACCCTCCCCTTCTCCAGGTGACGCACAGCCCGCAGCCGGATATAGGGCTCGGCGAGCTCCTGCATCGTTATCGCCGACTGCACCCGGGTGACGACGTCCTGTTTCTCCAATGCGTCCCTGAGAGCGAGGGCATTGATGACCGTTGCCAGCATCCCCATGTAGTCGGCCGTGGCCGGATCCATCCCCTTGGCCGCCTGGGACACGCCCCGGAAGATGTTGCCGCCGCCGACCACCACCGCCACCTGCACGTCGCCGTCGTGGGCTTCGGCGATCTCCTCGGCCACCCGGTGCACGGTCAGCGGATCGATTCCGTAGCCGACAGCCGGGTCTGCAAATGCCTCTCCCGAGAGCTTGAGAAGGACCCGACGCTCGCTTGGTTCCGACATTTGTCTCCTATTCCCCAATCGCCAGTCTGGCGAACCGTCTCACCGATATGTTCTCGCCCATCTTGGCGGCGAGGTCCGCGACCAAGTCGCCGACCGTGCCGTCATGACGCTCCGGGTTGACGAACTTCTGGTCGTACAAGACGTTCTCCGCGTACCAGGCCTCGATCTTGCCGTCGACCATCCGTTCGACCACATCCTCGGGCTTGCCCTCGGCTGCCGCCTGGCGGCGGATCAGGTCACGCTCTTTGGCGAGGGCGTCGGGATCGACGTCGTCACGGGTGACCCAGGCGGGGTTCCCCCAGCTGACGTGGAGGGCGATGTCGTCGGCAACCCGGCGGAAGTCGTCGCTCTTGGCGACGAAATCGGTCTCGCAGGCCAATTGCACCATGACGCCCATCACGGGACGGTCGTTCTGCATGTGGATGTACGACCCGATCGTCCCCTCGTAGGCATCACGGTCGGCGCGTTTCGCCATTTTCGCCTGCCCACGCTCCCGGAGGAGCTCGAACGCCTTGTCCATCTCACCGCCCGCATCGGTCAACGCCTTCTTGGCGTCCATCATCCCGACCCCGGAGTCGTTTCTGAGCTTCTGGACGTCCTTGGCGGAGAAATCGGGCATGGTCAGCCCTCGTCCTCGTCGCCCTTGGCCTGCTTGGCGCTCGCCACCTTGCCGCCCTCGGCCGCCGCGTCGGCGATGGCCGCGGTCACCAGGTCGATCGACCGTATGGCGTCGTCGTTCCCGGCTATAACGAACTCGACCTCATCCGGATCGCAGTTGCTGTCGACCAGGGCGATGATCGGAATGCCGAGACGAGCAGCCTCTGACACCGCGGTGGCCTCGGTGTTGACGTCGACGATGAACACCGCGTCAGGCACCTTCTTCAGCTCGGCGACGCCGCCGAGGTTTTGCTCGAGCTTGGCGAGCTCGCGCCGCAGCTTGAGCCGCTCTTTCTTCGGCAACTGGTCCATCTCCTCGGACGACTCCATGTTGCGGAGCTCGCGCATGTAGAAGATCCGCTTCTGGATCGTCTGGAAGTTGGTGAGCATCCCGCCCAGCCAGCGATAGTTCACGAAGGGCATCCCGGCGCGGCCGGCATGCTGAGCAATCGAATCCTGGGCTTGTTTCTTGGTCCCGACGAAGAGGATGGTGCCCCCGTCGGTGACGATCTCCTTGACGAACTTGGCGGCGTCGTCGACCTCGGTGACCGTCTGGCGGAGGTCGATGATGTGGATTCCGTTGCGCTCCCCGTAGATGTACGGGCGCATCTTCGGGTTCCAGCGACGGGTCTGATGCCCGAAGTGGACGCCCGCCTCCAAGAGCTGCTTCATGGTTACGGCAGCCATGAGTGTTCCTTTCTGGTTGTTCCTCCGCATCCGCGACTGGTGTCGCATCCGGGGACCGGATGACCCTCTTTCGGGCCTGGCCCGACCAGTGAGGGTGCGCATGCGTGCGTGATGCCGCAATTGTACGGGTGGCACCGTCGGTTTTGGTAATCGAAGAGGTGGTGAGACGGGCCCGGTCAGGTCCAGGAAGGCTCACCGATGCGGTTGCGAAGCGACATCATCGTCTTGGCGTGAATCTGGCACACCCTCGACTCGGTGACACCGAGGACGTCGCCGATCTCGGAAAGGGTCATTCCCTCGTAGTAGTAGAGGGTCACCACCAGCCGCTCCCGCTCCGGGAGCTTGTTGATGGCGTCTACCAGGCCCTCGCGGGTCTCCTCCGCCTGGAATGCAGCTTCGGGAGACACCCCGGACGGATCGGCCAGCATGTCGCCGACCGAGGTCTGGGAGTCGGAGCCGACCATGTCGTCCAAGGCCCCGATGCCGGAGCGGCCGATCTCGGCGAGGGCACCTTGGAGATCCTCGACCTCCATTTCCAGGGCGATGGCCAACTCCTGCTCGGTGGGGGCTCTCTGGAGCTGATGCTCGAGATCGGCGATCGACGACTCGATCCGCCGCGCCCGGGACCTCACCGAACGGGGCACCCAGTCCAACGCCCGCAACTCGTCGAGGATTGCCCCCTTGATGCGGTTGATCGCATAGGTCTCGAATTTGAACCCACGCTCCAACTCGAACTTGTCGATGGCGTCGATCAACCCGAACAGCCCATAACTCGCCAGGTCGTTCTGGTCCACGGATCTGGGCAGCCCGGCGCCGACCCGGCCGGCCACATACTTCACGAGAGGTGAGTAATGAAGGATCAGCCGTTCCCGGGCTGAAGGCTCACCTGAAGCCTTGAAGCTCGCCCATAGGGAATCGACCATTCCGGTCTCAGGCCCTTGGGTGGCTTCGGTCATATGTCCCTCTCAAGTGTTGTCGGCTCACAGCAGTGTAGATCTGGGTCGTCGCCAGGTCGGTGTGACCCAGCATGTCCTGGACGGCGCGCAGGTCGGCCCCGCCTTCGAGAAGATGGGTGGCGAAGCTGTGCCGTAGGGCGTGGGGAAAGGTCGCCAGCCTCTTTCGGACGACCCGTCTGATACCTCGCTGATCGAGACGGCCGCCGCGAGCACCCACCCAGAGGGCCGATCCGGCCCCGGCAGAGGCAAGCGGAGGCCTGCCCGACTCGAGGTACCGGATCATCGCGTCCCGGGCCGGTCGTCCCACCGGGACCCTTCTCGTCTTCTCGCCCTTCCCGGTCACCGTCAGGAGGTCGCCGCCGACATCGGCAACGGTCATCGATGCCAGCTCCGAGATGCGGAGCCCGGTGGAATAAAGCACGTCGAGGATGGCCCGGTCCCGGAGCCCGAGGGGGGTGTCGGTCTCGATCGACTCGATCCCGGCTATGACCGCCCGGGTCGGGAGGGCATGGGGCAGGGGTCGGCCCAGCTTGGGGCGGGAGATCCCCTCGAACGGGTTCACCTCGATGTCACCACGGCGACCCGCGTCGGCGTAGAACGCCCTAACGGCCGATGCCTTCCGGGCCACTGATCGTCGCGAGTAGCCCTCCTCGTCGAGATGGGCGAGGTATCGCCTAGCCGTGCGTCGGTCGACATCTGCGGGCCGGCCGGCGCCCTCGCCGGCCACGAACGCGAAGAACTGGTCGAGGTCGCGTCGATAGGCGGCCACGGTGTTGGGCGAGAGGCCGCGTTGGTCCTCGAGGCGCGCCAGATATGCCGTCACCAGAGGCGCGGCCCACGAGGGTGAATCGTGGGAAGTCACTCCCCTGATGCTATTGGCGTGGGCGGCTAGTGATCGGAATAGGTCGGGATCACCCGATCCCCGACCTTTCTCACCTCACCGTCGAGCTCGAGCCGACCCAGCCTGACCAGGGCCTCGGTGATCGTGCAGTCCCAGTGCCCGGGAAGGTCCTCGATGTCGATGCCCTCGGCCGGCAGGCCACCGTCCGGCGGCGACGACCCGACCTCAGGTGCGCCCAACAGCAGTGACAGCTCCTCGATCAGGTCGTCGGCGCCCAGCACCGGGTAGGCACCGTCACGGATCAGCCGGTTGCATCCGACGGATGCCGGACGGTCGACGTCTCCCGGCACGACCAGCACCGGACGTCCCATCTCGGCCGACAGCCGCGCGGTGATCAGCGCTCCCCCGGTCTCGCCGGCCTCCACCACCACAGTCGCCGATGCGACCGCGGCGATA
>Ga0299907_10000328_pt1 | contig 22197 bp, 19 predicted proteins | sample RVTome_16_FD_198680 | JGI IMG/M metagenome (GOLD analysis project Ga0299907, IMG submission 198680) | Soil microbial communities from uranium-contaminated site in the Upper Colorado River Basin, Wyoming, United States - RVT152D67 (version 2) ...
CCGCGCTCTTGATCGTCTTGTCGACCCGCCGCTGGTTGTAGGCGAGCAGGTTCACCGCCGACGCCACCACGTCGACCGGTGAGCGGTAGTTGATCTCGAGGGCGTGGACCGCCGCTCCAGGGAACAGCTTCTCGAAGTCGATGAGGAAGACGGGGTCGGCCCCGGCGTAGCCGTAGATCACCTGATCGTCGTCCCCCACCCCGAACACGTTCATCCCGGGAGCGGACACCAGCCGGATCAGGAGCAGATAGGCGGGGGTCAGATCCTGGAACTCGTCGACGAGGAGATGTCGGCATTGGGCCTGCCAGTGGGCCCGGAGATCGGGCAGCCGGCACAGAGCTTCGATAGCGCCATAGATCTGCTCGGCATGATCCGCTTCCCCGTGTTGCTCCAACCCTTCCCGGTAGCGGTGATACGTATCGGTGAAACCGGGGACGTCGTCCCTCTCCGCCTCGACCAGGTCAGGGTCGCGCAGCCCGATCCGCACCTCGTCGAGGGCCTCCAGATAGGGACCGATCACATCGGTGTTGGCCCGGGGCGGGGCGGCGGCGATCGGCTCGAGACGACGTCGCTGCTCACGCTCGTCGATGAGGCGGAGGTGGGGTTTGGCCATGCGCAGGATCTCCCAGCCCAGGGAGTGGATGGTGCGGACATTGAGCCTCTTCCCCTCGGGCAGCCGTTCCACCATCTCCTCCGCCGCCCGCCGGTTGTAGGCGAGGGCGGTGATCAGTTGCGGCTCGATCGACCGGTCTTCGATGAGATGACGGACCCGGGCGGTGAGGACCCGGGTCTTGCCCGAGCCGGCTGGGGCGACGACCCGTGCCGGGCCGACCAGATGCGAGACCGCCTCCAGCTGATCGGGGGCGAGGTCAAACGGGGGCGTCTTGAATGCGGGAACCTCGGTGTCCCGGCCCAGATCGACCGATTCGTGATGGATCAGGGTCAGACCGACGTCGACTGGCTGTCGGGGCCCTCCGTCGATCCACGCCGGGGTGCCGTCAGCCATGACCACGTCGGCGTCGCCTCCGATCGTCACGTCGAGACGTGCTGCCGCCTTGTGCCCCCACCACCACACCGGGGGGTCGGTGCGGGCGTCATATGAGTTGTGCCACACCGCCTTGACCAGCCGTTCCCGGAGAAAAGTGAACCGCCCCCCGAGCTGATATGGATCCAGGTCGGTGGTCTCGTCGCCTTTCAGCTCGTCGGAGCTCACGTCGAGCTCGTACACCGTCGGCATCCGATGCACATACCGCCGCTGCGCCTCTTCGACCGTCTCGGCGAGTCGGACCGGGTCGGCAAGCAGCCCGGAGTCGATGCGTACCCGATCGGCTTCCGCCCACGGCGCAGGGGCGGGGGCTCCCGCGCCCACCACCACTGACCGACCGAGTTGTGCCGGGCCGGGGACTGTCACTGTTGCCAGGTTACGACCGCACCAGGACAGATTCGATGGCCCTCTTCCCGGTGCCGGCCGCACCGCAGCCGTCGCTCAGGCGGCGGTGCGACGGCGGAACAGATAAGCCGAGACCGGGACCGCGATGATGAGGAGCGCCGCGCACCAGACGAGCGCCCTGACCGCATGGCCCCCGATCGGTGTTCCCAACAGCAGTCCGCGGGCGGTCTCCACGATGGGGGTGACCGGTTGGTTCTCGGCGATGGCCCGCAGGAAGGGAGGCAGGGTGTCGGTGGGGACGAAGGCGCTGCTCACATAGGGAAGGAACACCAGGAAGAAGGCAAAGCCGTTGGCCGCATCCACGGTCTTTGCCAGCAGACCGAGGATCACCGAGATCCAGGTGATTGCGAGCACGAAGAAGGCGATGACCCCGATCACCCCCAGCCATTGCCAGAGATTGGCGACCGGGCGAAAGCCGATTGCCATCGCCACCCCGAACACGACCGCGGTGACGAGCAGGTTGCGTGCCATGCTGGCCACCACATGGCCGGCCACTGCGGCCGAGCTGGGGACCGGCATCGAGCGGAGTCGATCGATGAACCCCTCGGTCAGGTCCGCGGTCACCGACGTTGCGGTCAGGGCGCTGCCGAACCCCGCGGTGAGGAGGATGATCCCCGGGACCACGTAGTTGACGTATTCGCTCCCGGTGGCGATCGCCCCGCCGAACACGTAGACGAACATGAGCAGGATGGCGACGGGCAACACCACGGAGAGGATGAGGGCGTCGGGTGTGCGCAGGATGTGACGCATGCTGCGCCCGATCAGGACCCATGCCGACCCCGGGAACGAGCGACGTGTGGCGGTGATCTCGAGGGTCATGGACGCACCACCTCGACGTCCTGTCGGGGGGAACCGGTCAGGCTGAAGAACACGTCGTTGAGCGTGGGCTCGACCACCCTCAGCCCTCCCGGAGTGATTCCCGCCTGATGGAGGCGGTCCAAGATCGCCTTGAACTCCCAGGGGCCGTCGAGGCTCATCTCCAATCGCCTGGTCTCTTCGCTCACGATCAGGTCCGGAGAGTCGAGCAGGGAGCGGGCGGCCTCGAGCTCCTCGCCAGTCGCGAACGTGAGCTGGGCCCGCTCCGTGCCCACCTGCTGTTTCAGCTCCTCGGGACTGCCTTCGGCGATGATCCGCCCTTCGTCGATCACCGCAATTCGATCGGCAAGGCCGTCGGCCTCTTCCAGGTACTGAGTTGTCAGCAGGACTGCGGTGCCCCGACCCATCAGCCGGCGGATCACCTTCCACATTTCCTCCCTGGCTCGGGGGTCGAGCCCGGTGGTCGGCTCGTCGAGAAAGAGGACGGCGGGGGTGGAGACCACACTCGCGGCCAGGTCGAGACGACGACGCAATCCGCCCGAATAGGTCTTGACCACCCGCTCGGCAACTCCGACCAAGTCGAACTGCTCCAATAGCTCCCCGGCCCGGCTCCGAGCCGCCGAGAGCCGGAGCCCGCGCAACCGCCCGATCATGATCAGGTTCTCCCGCCCGGTGAGCAATCCGTCCACCGACGTGTCCTGCCCGGTGAGACCGATCACGGCTCGCACCCGGTCCGGCTGGGTGAGGTCGAACCCTCCCACGGACGCCGCGCCTGCATCGGGGCGGAGCAGGGTGGTGAGGATTCGCACCGCGGTTGTCTTGCCCGCTCCGTTGGGCCCGAGCAAGGCCAGCATCGAGCCCGCGGGGACGGTCAGGTCGACCTCGTTCAGGGCCACTTGATCGCCAAACCGTTTGCTGAGTCCGCTGGCGACGACCCCCGTTGCGTGCCCGGGTCCGAGCCCATCGACCATTGTGTTATGAACCATCATTCCTTGATCTCCGTGCGTGATACGAAGTTTATACACCGTACAAGGTACGGAGTCAAGCCTATTTCCGGTTAACATGGCACCCCATGGCCGAACCGAGCTCGGGGAACATCGGATGGGACCCGCTACGGGTCGAGTTGCTATGGGGCCTCAAGCAGCGGCCAAGCCGAGGGCCGAAACCGACACTGACCGTCGAGAAGATCGCTCGGACCGGGATAGAGATCGCCGACGAGGAGGGGCTCACCGCCCTGTCCATGCAGCGCATCGCCGACCGGCTCGGGGTCGGGACGATGTCGCTTTATACCTATGTCCCGGACAAGGCCAGCCTGCTCGAGGTCATGCTGGACATGGCCTTCGAAGGCACGACTCCGCCGGATCGGGGGAAGGACTGGCGTCACTTCCTCGAAGCCGGAGCGATGGCGATCCTGGCCGCCTACGGACGGCACGCCTGGGCCATCGAGGTTTTCATGGGAGGACCGCCTCTGGGTCCCAGCCAGCTGCGGTTCCTGGAAGCCGGGCTTCAGGCGCTGGACGGCACCGGGCTCAGCGACGAGGAGAAGGTCGACGTCGTGCTCTCGATCTCCTCCTACGCCCGCGGCGCGGCTCACCTTGTAATCGGGATCACACAAAACCTGGAGAAGACGGGCATGACCGAGGAGGAGCTTCAAACCGCGTACGTAGAGGCCTACGCCCGCGTCCTCGATCCGGATCATTTCCCGGCTGCGTCTGCGATCTTCGCCACGCCCCCGGGCGGGGACGTGGACGCCGAAACCGATTTCGGGTTCGGATTCGGGCTCCAGAGGCTCCTGGACGGCATCGGCGCCCTCATCGAGTCCCGATCGTCTCAACCGGCGTAGTGGTCTGTCGGTGAAATACTGCCGCGGTGTCGCCGAGTCATCGGAGTCGCTGGCAAGGACGCAGGACGAAGGCGCACCTGTCCGTTCGTCGAGGACGAGGACGCCGCCAGCGGCATCGAGGGCCGGCGAGACCGCGTAGCTATTTCAGCGACGGGCCACTAGCTGGCCCATCGCTGGCCGGCCATATCACCCGGCGACGAGCAGCAGGGCGTGGATGGCGACTCCGACCAGAGCGCCGACCACGGTCCCATTGATGCGCACAAACTGGAGATCCCGCCCCAGCTGCAGCTCGAGGCGGTGTGAGATCTCGTTGGCGTCCCATCCGGCCACAGTGGTTTCGATCAGGCCGATGACATCCTCGTCCCACTGGTCGGCGAGCCGCTCGGCCGACCCGGCGATCCAGTCGTCGATCCGCTCCCGGAGGGCGGGATCGTCGAGCACCCGCCGCGCCCACCAACGGATCAGCTCCGCCAACTTCTGTTGCAGCTCCGATCCGGTGTCGCCCGCGGCCCTGTCGAGGCTTTCGTGGAGTATCTGCCACTGGGATTGGATCGCCTGCCCCAGCTCGGGGGAGTCGAGGATCCTGAGCTTCGACTCCTCGATGCGGGAGGCGAGATCGGTGGAATTGCGAAGATCGTCCGCCATCCTTCTCAACATCCGCTCGATATCGGCGCGGATGGGATGGTCCGGATCCGAGGCCACGTCGTCGACCAGGATCCCGAACGAGGCGATGATCCGCTCGAACACTAGGTCGCTGGCCCAGGATGGGACCCACCAGGGGGCAGACTGCTCGAAGCTCTCCCTGAAGTACGGAAGGTTGTCGGCCAGGAGCACCTCGATCCCGCGCATGGTGGCTTCGATCGACTCTCGGGTCTTTCCCCCCTTCAACCAGGCGTCCACCACCAGGGAGATGAGGGGAGTCACCGGGGTCTGGCGGACCCAATCGAGGGATGCCTCGGTGACCACCGAGGCCACCTGCTCGTCGTTGAAAGAGTCGGCGACGTTGGCCGCACTCTCGATGGCTCGCCGCGCGGCGAAAGCCGAATGCTCGGGCGTCTCGAGCCAGGTGGCGACCCGCCCGGCGATGTCGGCCTGAGTGAGCCACTGACGGAGGTTCTCCGGGTCGAGGAAGTTCTGCTGGACGAACTCGGCCAGACCCCGTCCGATCTCGTCCTTGCTGCGTGGGATGAGGGCGGTGTGCGGGATCGGGATACCCAACGGATGCCGGAAGAGGGCGGTGACCGCAAACCAGTCGGCGATGCCGCCGATCAGAGCAGCCTCGGAGGCCGCCCTGATGAACCCGTTGATCCCGTCCTCCGGACCGAAGAAGTGGCTGACCAGGAAGACGACCAGAGCACCGAACAGGAACCCATTGGCACGACGCTTCCAGCGACGGAGCTCTTCGAGCCGTCGTGCTTCGTAGTCACCTGAGCCCAGGCTGAGGCCGTTGCTCACCGGGGGCATCGTACGGCCGGGCTCGGCAAAAACCGGGTCGGCCCCGAGACCCCTCCCCGTCTGCGGCGGTACCTATCGGTGTTGGTGACCCTCTTCGTTCCGGGCGACCTCGACGGTCTCGATCAGGTTCTGCAACGCCTTGTCGAGGGTGTACCCGTCGATTTCCGCGCTCTCTTCGAGGTCTTCGATCGTCAGGTATCCGGTCTTGCCGTGGTCCTCATGTGGCAACAAACAGCCACAGGTCAGGCACATCGCGACTCTCCTTCCTGTCGTTGACTCGATCCATTCAACAGGAGGCTACGGAAAGTCAGCCCATCGGTCGGCAGCCGCCTCGGGATCAGACAAAGATGGGCGATCCAAGCGATTCCCAAGTGGAACCTCATAGACAAGTCGTAACCTCGACCACTGGTACGAAGGATGGGACGACGTCTGAACAGGAGGCTCGAACATGTCGTCAGAAACGGTGAATCTTCGAACCCTCGACGGTGGTGAGGTCGGTCTCGACGCGGCAGTCCTCGACCCGATACCGGACGGTGCCCGGCTCCGCCCTGGCAGCCCCGGTTTCGAGGATGCCACTCGCATCTGGAACGGGATGATCCACAAGGAGCCGGCCCTGGTGATCCAGCCGGAGACAGCTGGCGAGGTGGCGTTCGCCGTCGACCTCGCCCGAGAACACGAGCTCATGTTCTCGATCAAGGGCGGGGGTCACAACATCTCAGGGCTCGCCCTCGCCGACGGCGGCCTCACCCTGGATATGTCGCGCATGAAGGCGGTTCGGGTCGACACCGACTCCCGTCTGGTGCAGGTGGGGCCGGGCTGCCTCCTCGGTGACGTGGACAGGGTCACCCAGGAGCATGGCATGGCCACCACTCTCGGGTTCGTGTCGGAAACAGGAGTGGCCGGCCTCACCCTCGGAGGAGGCTTCGGCTACCTGTCACGCAGGTTCGGCTACACCGTCGACGACCTGGTCGAGGTGGAGATAGTCACGGCAGACGGCCAGACGAGACGGGCCAGTCGGGCTTCCGAGCCCGACCTGTTCTGGGCACTTCGGGGCGGCGGCGGCAACTTCGGGGTGGTCACCGAATTCACATTCCGACTCCACGAGGTCGGTCCTCAGATCATGGGTGGTCTCATCGCCTGGCCTGCCGAAGACCACGCCGAAGACGTCCTCGGCCTGTACCGGGAGATCACGACCAGCGCGCCCCGGGAGATGACGCTGGTCGCAACCATGCGACTCGCCCCACCCGCCCCATTCATACCCGAGCAATGGCATGGCAACCCGATGGTTGCCATCGTCGCCTGTCACACCGGAGAACCGGCCCAAGCCGCGGCCGACCTGTCGCCGATCAAGGAATTTGGGAAGCCGATCACCGACCAGGTGATGGCGAAGACCTACGCGGAGCAGCAATCGATGCTCGACGCCACCCAGCCCAAAGGAGCCAACTACTACTGGAAGACCGAGTTCATCCCCGGTCTGAGCGACCCGTTCCTCGACGTGTTCCGGGCCAATGCCGCCGGAATCGAGTCGCCGATGTCGCAATTCATGATGTTCCATGTCGCAGGGGCGATCAACGAGCATGTCGAGGATGACGGGGCTGTCGGGAACCGGGATGCGGCCTTCGTCACTGGCGCCGCAGGCGCCTGGCCGGCGACCGACCCCAACGGCGAGTCTTACCAGGCCTGGGTTCGGTCCGCGTGGGAGAACATCCGCCCCTTCTCCACCGGCGGGAACTACGTCAATTTCCAGACGACGGACGACGACGTCGCACGCATCGAGAGCGCCTACCGGGGCAACTACCACCGGCTGCGCCAGGTCAAGGCCGAATGGGATCCGGGGAACCTGTTCCGGGTCAATCGCAATCTTGAACCCGACCGGCTTTAACCACCCCTGGGCCGACATCGGTGGTGAGTCCGAGCCCGGTTCCCGCTGCCCCTCAGAATGCCGTGCGGACCATGGTCCGACGGGGATGGGTCGCCACCCAACGACCGATGATGAGGATCGCAGCCGCGGTGCTGAAAACCCCGTAGCCGACGAGGGCCAGGTCAGCTGCGAGCCAGCCGTAGACCCCCCACAAGACCGCCTCCGCCCCGGCCAGGGCCCAGGTGGCAGGTGACACACCGCTGGGATGACGCTCCTTGAAGACTGACATCAGTTGGGGAGCGACCTGGATCACCGGGGTCACCGCCAGTACCAGACCCATCGCGACCAATCCTCCACGACTGGCGGAGAGCGCCATCAACACGGTGTAGAGGATCGCTGACCTGATCCAATGGTGGCCCCGGTCGAGCCGGATGATCACCACGAGCGTGATCCCGTATGTGACCAGGGCGATGGTCGGGGCCATCGCCGGCGCCCACATTCCCTGTCGCCACAAGTAGTCCACCCAGGCCAGGTTGGTGATGAGACCGAACCCGGCCCATGTGGCCGAAACTCCCCTGGTGTCGCCACGTGCGACCAGACGCACGATCTGGGGGACCAGGAAGATCGCAGCCAGAACTGTGGCGGTGAGGGCAAGGAGGTTCATTGCGGTTCAGGCCGGCTTGGCCCGTTTCATCTGCCCCGGGGCCGGCCTCGTCGTTGCCCCTTTTCCCCTGCTCGCCCGTCTTCGCATCGGGGTGAAGGTACGGGTAAGGCGTTGGGCCGAACATAGGGACATTCCCCCATTCGGGGCCAAAACCTTCACGATTCCTTGTCACGAAGTGTCAAATTCCGGCTGGCCTGTTCGTCGTAGGGGATGAACGGGTATGCAGGCCAGGTATTAGGAGGTCAGACCCATGACAACTACAAGAAACCCCAATCTCGATGTCGAGCGTCTTCGCCGGGAGGTGACCGGACAGGTGATGGCACCCGATGACGCCGGTTACGACGCCGCCCACGAACTGTTCAGTCCCGTGTTCGACACGGTCGCTCCGGCCGTCATCGTGCAGGCGTCCGATGCAAATGACGTGGCCACGGTTCTCGTCGCTGCCCGGGAAACCGGTCTCGAGCTCGCCATCCGCAGCGGTGGCCACAGCGCCGCCGGCCACAGCACCACCGACGGTGGCATCGTCCTCGACGTGCGCGCACTCAAGGCTCTCGAGATCGATCTCGAGTCCAACACCGCATGGGCGGAGTCCGGTCTCACCGCCGCCGAGTACAGCAACGAGACCAACGCTCAGGGGCTGGCCACCGGGCTGGGCGACACCGGCTCGGTCGGGCTCGGCGGGATCACCCTTGGCGGTGGCATCGGCTTCCTCGTCCGCAAGCACGGCATGACCATCGACTCCCTGCTCGCCGCCGAGGTGGTCACCGCCGACGGAGACCTGGTGCACACCGACCACGAGTCGCACCCCGATCTGTTCTGGGCGATCCGGGGCGGTGGAGGCAACTTCGGGGTCGCGACCCGATTCCAGCTGCGGCTCCAGCCTCTCGACAACATCCTCGGCGGGATGATGATCCTTCCCGCGACACCTGACGCCATCGTCGGGTTCATCGCCGAGGCGGAGGCCGCTCCGGATGAGCTGTCGACCATCGCCAACGTGATGACCTGCCCCCCGATGCCGTTCGTCCCCGAGGAACTGCACGGGAGCCTGGTGATCATGGCCCTGGTCGCCTGGTGCGGCGAGATCGAGGAAGGTCAGAAGGTCATGGGTCGCTTCCGGGCCCTGGCCTCACCCATCGCCGACATGGTTCAGGAAATGCCCTATCCCGAGATCTACGGACCAGAGGACGAGGAGTACCGGCCGCTGGCCGTGGCCCAGACGATGTGGGCCGATAGCTTCGACCAGGGGACCGCGGAGACCATCCTCGGTTATCTCGAGGACTCCGACGCCCCGATGCGTGTGGCCCAGCTCCGGGTCCTGGGCGGGGCGATGGCTCGGGTCCCCAACGAGGCGACCGCATTCGCCCATCGCGATCGCAAGATGATGATCAACGTCGCCTCTTTCTTCGAAGGCCCCGACGACCGTTCCCGGCGGGTGCAGTGGGTGTCTGACCTGGCCAAGGCCCTCAGCGACGGCGACCCCAGCGGCTATGTGGGATTCCTCGCCGACGAGGGACAGGATCGAGTTCGGGCCGCCTACCCCGGCACCACCTGGGACCGGCTCCGTCAGATCAAAACCCAATACGACCCCGAGAACCTGTTCCGACTCAACCAGAACATCCCGCCGGCCTGACGCCGTTTCCTCCCCCGGAGGGGGAGGTGGCCCGTCAGGGCCGGAGGGGGCGCAACGTCTGGCGCGTGCCGACGATCCCCCCTCCCCGGTTGCGCCGGTACTCCCCGTTCGGGGGGAGAAACGGCGCTAAGTACCTCAGGTAGCCGCTAGGCCCCGGGCGGTCTCCTCGGCCGCTTGGGCCGCCTTGGCCGCCTTGTCGGCGGCGGCACGGGCCGACTTGGCCCGGCTTCGCGCCTCGGTCAGTGCCTTCTTGACCGTCTCGAGTTGCTCGTCAGCCGCCACCGCCTCCGCCTCCAACTTCCGGGCCAGGTCACGGGCCTTCTCCGCGGCCAGCGCCGCCTCCTGGCCGGGGTCGAGGGCCGGTGGCGGAGGAAGCTCGGTGTCACCCCAGCCGATTCCCGACGGCTCCAGCTCCCGGACCAACGTCCCCGCCTTGAGATCGGCCTCGCCTTGGGAGTCGGTGGCGACTGCCAACAACGTCCGGTTGATTCGATCCTTCGACTGGATCGAACCCCCACCGAGCTCGGCCATCGCCGACTCGGTGAGCTCGGTCACCGTTTTCCTCCGCAGCTGCGATGCCTCCTCCAACGACTCCCTCGATCCCGCCGACCGGAGCCCCTGATGACTATCGAGCAGCCGGTCCACGGTCTTGGGGTGATGACGCGCCACCTGGTTGAGGGCCCAGGCCACCACCGATGGCTTACGCAACTTCCCCACCCTCTTGGCTTCCATCTCATCTCCATCGGCGCGGAGACGTCGCACCAGACCATCACGGGCGGCGGTGAACTGGTCCAACGGCAACGAGAAGAGGTCAGCGGCCTCGACAATTTCCGGGATCTCGTCTTTGGGCATGGTCCAAGTTTGGCGCATGCCGGGGACCAGGTGGTGCCGATGCCCGCCGAGTACCGTCACGTCATGGCTTTGGGCTCTGCGGACCTGGATCGCATCGCCGGGGCGAGGGAGGTGTCGATCGAGACCCGGTCCGGCGATCGGCGCATTCGGACCGTGATCTGGGTGGTGGTCGACGACGGCGATGTCCTGGTGCGCTCGGTGCGAGGAGAGGGGGGCCGGTGGTACCGGAGGGCGGTTGCCGATCCCGAGGTGAGTCTCCTGGTCGGGAGTGACCGTTACCAGTTCAGGGCGGTCTCTGTCGCGGATCCCGATGACATCGAGAGGGCATCCGATGCCCTGCGCCGCAAGTACCCGCCGGGCCGGTCCCTCGATTCGATGCTTCGCCCCGAGGTCCTCGGGACCACACTCCTCCTCGAGCCGGTGATCTAACGTCCGATGCAAACGTTTCTCTTCACTGACATCGAGTCGAGCACACGGCTCTGGGAGGAGCACCCCGAGGCGATGGCGCCGGCGCTGGCCCGCCACGACCAGATCCTGACCCGAGCCGTCGAACAAGCCGGCGGCAGAGTGGTCAAGACGACGGGTGACGGGTTGCTGGCGGTTTTCGATTCTCCGACCGACACCGTCGTCGCCACCATCGACGCTCAGCGGGACCTCGATGCCGAGACGTGGGGGAAAACCGGGCCGCTCCGGGTGCGAATGGGAATCCATGCCGGCGACAGCGAGAACCGGGACGGCGACTTCTTCGGCCCGGCGATGAACCGGACCGCCAGAATCATGGCTGCAGGGCACGGTGGTCAGGTGTTGCTCTCGGCCGTTGCAGTCGAGCTGGCCGACGGTCGGCTCCCCGCCGGGGCCGAGCTGCGCGACCTCGGCATCCACCGGCTCAAAGACCTGACTCTGCCCGAGCATCTATATCAGTTGGTCCACGACGACCTGGAGACCGAGTTCCCCCCTCCTGTCACCCTCGACGCTCGCCCCCACAACCTCCCTCTGCAGGCCACCGAGTTCTTGGGGCGTGCCAACGAGCTCGCCGCCATCCAGGTCATGCTCTCCTCGCCGGGCACGAGGCTGCTGACCCTCACCGGCCCCGGTGGAGCGGGCAAGACCCGTCTCGGCCTCCAGGTGGCGGCTGAGCAATTGGACCTGTTCCGGGACGGAGTCTTCTTCGTGGACGTGTCGGCGGAGCGTGACCCGGATGCCGCCTTCGAGGCCATCGTCCGCGCTCTCGAGCTTCCAGTCTCCGGGGGCGGCGATCCGCTCCAGGTGTTGAAGTCCCGGCTCCGCGATCGGCAAATGCTGCTGGTCCTGGACAATTTCGAGCAGGTCACGGCTGCCGCCGTCGGGCTGTCCGAGTTGCTGCAACAGGCACCGGAGGTCAAGGTCGTCGTCACCAGCCGGGAGACACTCCGGATACGTGCCGAACATGTCTTCCCGGTTCCGCCGTTCTCCCTCCCTCATCCCAAGGACCCGGCCCCGGTAATCGCAGGATCCGAGTCGGTCCAGTTGTTCACCGAGAGGGCCCGGGCGGTGCGTCCCGGTTTCGCCATCTCCGACGACAACGCCGCCGTCATCGCCGAGATCTGTCTTCGTCTCGATGGCCTGCCCCTGGCCATCGAGCTCGCGGCGGCCCGGCTCAATGTGTTCACCCCGTCCGACCTCCTCGAACGTCTTCGAGAGCGGCTCGACGTCCTGGGCGGCGGGGGCCGGGACCTCCCCGACCGGCAGCGCACCCTGTGGGGTGCGATCGGCTGGAGCTATGAGTTGCTCGAGGAGGACGAACGCGAGATCTTCGAGCTCATGTCGGTGTTCTCGACTACGGATCTCCAGGCGGTCGAGGGGGTTGCGGCCGCGGCCCTCGGCGGCGGCCTCGTGGTCGACTCCCTGGCCTCCCTGGTGGACAAGAGCCTGGTTCGAACCGACGACAGCGGCACCTCGCAGCGATTCTCGATGCTCCTCATGATCAAGGAGTACGCCCAGGACCGGTTGGCCGAGTCTCCCGATCGGGAGGAGGCGGTGCGCCGCGCTCACGCCCTCGAGTTCTCCGCCCGTGTCCGAGGGCTCCAGGACCGGCTGCGAGGTGTGGAGCGTGAATCTGCCCTGGAGGATCTCGAGTCAGAGATCGGGAACCTCAGGGCCGCGTGGCGCTTCTGGGTCGGTCAGGGCGATCTGGGACAGCTGTTCAACCTCATCGAAGGGCTGTGGGCCTTGCACGAAGCGAAAGGTTGGTACCACGCCGCCATCGAGCTCGCCTCGGACACCCTGGGGGTCCTGGCCTCCGCCGAGCCGTCACCCGAGCTCGCTGCCGAGGAGCTCACCTTGCGCACCAGTCTGGCCCGAGCCTTGATGGCGGTGCAGGGTTATGGGCCGGAGGTGGAGGAGGCGTTCAAACAGGTGCTGGCGATGTCGGAGACAACCGGGACCGCGGCGCAACGCTTCCCGGTGCTGCGTGCCCTCGCCACTTATTACATGGGCATCACCAAGTTCGAGGAGGGGGCCGGTTACGGGCGGCAACTCCTCGAGCTCGGCGAACGAGAAGGCGACGAGTCGATTCTGATCGAGGGTCACTACGTGCTCGGCTCGGCATTGGCGTTCGCCGGCGATCTCGAGACCGGTCTCCCCCATCTCGACAAGGCGATCGAGCTCCACGACCCCCGGATCCACGGCTCCACCCGATTCCGTCTCGGACCGAACACCGGGGTGGTGGCCCGGGTTGCCTCCGGGCTGATCCTCTGGCAATGCGGCGGACTCGACCGTGGGATTGCCCGCGTCGGCGAAGCCCTGGATCTGGCGCGGGAGCTCGACCACCCCTACAGCATCGCCTACGCCCTGTATCACAACGGTTTTCTCGAGCTGATCCGAAGCAGGTTCGAGGACTGCCGGAGGCACGCACGGGAGCTGGCGCAGGTGGCCGACGAGGACGACTATCGGGTCTGGAGCACCCTGGCCACCGTCCTCGACGGGGTGTCCCAGGCGGCCCTCGGCAACACGGAGGAGGGACTGGCCCTGACCGAGACCGGGGTCGCCCTCTACCAGGGCCTGAGCACTCCTCCGGTCTTCTGGCCGCAGATCCTTGCCTTGCGCGCCCAGGTCCATGCCATGGCCGGCCAACTGGGACGGGCACTGGAACTGATCGACGAGGCCGTCGGGGTGGAGATGGGCCAGGCGATCAGCCCCGAGTTCTTCGTGGTCCGGGGTGACATCCAGATGATGGTCCCCGAGCCCGACCTGGCGCGGGTCGAGACGGACTTCCTGACCGCGATCGAGCGTTCCGGGGAGCTCAGACTGATCGAGTTGAAAGCCCGGACGAGACAGGTCGGTCTTCGTCGGATGACCGGCCGCTCACCCGACGGAAGCGACGAGCTGGCCGAGGTCTACGCCACCTTCACCGAGGGCTTCGACGAGCACGACCTGGTCATGGCCCGCGACATGCTCGGGCCCATCGCCGAGGTGTAGCCCCGGCAATCAGTTCGATGCCGTGGTGACCGCAACCCGGAAGTTGCGATCGACCTAGCCGATCAGTCGAAGAGGACCTGGGACAGCTCCCGGTAGGCCCCGACTGGGTCGTCACCGAGAACGTGGATCCCGACATGGTCCGCCCCGGCCTCATGATGGGCCCCGAGCCCGGCAGCGACTTCCTCCGCCGTGCCATGGAGGACCAGGGCATCGACCAGCCGATCGCTACCACCGCCGACAAAGTCCTCCTCGGTCCACCCCTCCCGGAGCAGATTGTTGCGGTAGTTGACCCTGCCCACATAACGAGTGACGATTTCTCGCCCCTGGGATCGCGCCTGATCCAGATCGGTTTGGAGCACCACTTTGTGCTCCGGGGCGAGGAGCGGCCCTACGCCCATCACTTCACGGGCGTACCGCGTATGCCGGGCGGTGGTCAGGTAGGGGTGGGCACCCGCGGTTCGCGCCGCGGCGAGGGTCAGGGCACGAGGGCCGAGGGCCGCCAGCACCAAGTCTTTCTCGGGCACGCCGTCGGCATCGAGCTGGTCGAGGTAGTCGGCGATCTTCTCGAAGGGCCTTGCCCATTGCTCGGTGGCCTCCCGATGCCCGATCCCGACTCCGAGCAGGAACCGGCCCGGATGTCGCTCGGCGATGCGCTCATAGGACCGGGCCACGGTTGCGGCGTCCTCCCGCCACATGTTGACGATGCCGGTGGCAACCGGAATCCGCCCGGTCGCGTCGAGCAGCTTTTCCACGTCGACGAGATCGCCCTTGGGAGAACCGCCGACCCAGATCGCCCCGTAACCCAGGTCTTCGACCTGTGCCGCCAAACGGGGAGTCATCCCCGACACCATTCGCCACACTCCGTAGGCGCCAAGTTCGACAGTCATCTGGGACCGTGTTGTAGCCGCCCCCGGGTCAAAGTCCAAGGAGGCGTTCGATCAGACCCTGCCTCGGCCCTAGATTCAGAGCGATGCACAACTATCCGCTTCTCTGTCGCCCAGGATGAGAAGGGTCATCGCCTTCGAGGTGGTCACCGCCGACGGCTTCTACGAAGGGGAGCACGGGGAGTTCGACTGGCCCAACATCGACGATGACTTCAACAGACTCTCCGTCGAGCAGACCTCGAACTTCGACACACTCCTCTTCGGACGGGTCACCTACGAGGGAATGTCCTCCTACTGGCCGACACCGATGGCGGCCGAGCAGAACCCACCCGACATCGTCGACTTGATGAACCGGCTGCCCAAGGTGGTGTTTGCCAACTCCCCCGTCGACACCTCGTGGAACAACACCACGTTGGTCACCGGCGACTCCGCGGCGGCCGTGGCCGACATGAAACAGGGGGCGGGAGGAGACATGGTTTCCTACGGCAGCTTCCGGTTGGTGACGAGCCTGCTCGAAGCCGGGCTCATCGACGAGCTACGGGTGATGATCCAACCGATCCTGCTCGGCCGTGGCAAGCCGATGTTCTCCGCCCTGGCCGACCGGATCAGCCTCGAGCTGATCCGGTCGACCACATTCGCCTCAGGGAACGTTCTGCTCAGGTACCGGCCGAGGACCGGCTGAGCTTTATTCTCCCGGCGACACTGGCTGTTGTCAGCCCAGTTCGTCGAACAACGGCTGGTAGCGGGCCACGATCTCTTCAGGTGATTCGTCGGTGCCGGTGACGGTCACCTCCTCGACCATGTTCACCAGCACCTCCCCGACCGCGTTGGTGTTGGTGCCAGGAGGGATCTGGGCCTCGAGGCTCTGGAAGATGTCGAGCAGCTCGGCCGTGAAGAACGGCTGAGCCTCCCCCATCTGCTCGCCTTCGAGGACCGGGATCGACTGGACCACGCCGGACTCGAGGTCGAAGTACCGCTCAGCGGCGATCTCGGGATCCGAGAAGTACCGGAGCACCAGGCTCGCCTCATATGGGTTGGCGGTGTCCGCAGCCATCGACCATCCACGGGGCACGCCGATGTACACGCCACCGTTCTCCTCGTGCACCGGGTAGGGCGCCGTCAGCCAATCCTCCCCGTACACGTAGTCGTCGAGCATGAACCCGCCGCCTCCGTTGAGGCCTTCTTCGATGAAGGGAAGCTCCCCCGCAACGAAGGCGCCCTTGCCTTCGTCTGCCTGGTTGATCATGAACTCGGGGTCGGTGATGCCCTCCTCGAACATGGTTTGGAGCCAATCGACCATCTCGATTCCCTGCTCCGTGTTCACGTTCGGGACGTTGCCCTCGAAGGGCACCCCGAACGAGTACAGCCAGCGAAACATCCGGTCGTGACTGGCGCCGCCGGTGGCGAAGTAGGCGGCCAGATCCGGGTTGGCGGCCTGAACGGCCCGGGCCGCATCCAGCATCTCCCAATACGTGTCATACGGCGGGAGCGGGGCGCCCGCTTCCTCGAGCATCGGCACGTTGTAGAACAGAGCGTCGACCAGGCTCTTGTTCGGGAAGTGATAGATCTCGTCGTCGTAGGTCCCGTCGGTGAATACCGACTCGGGAATGGTGGCGTAGAGCTCGGGATCCTCCTCCTCCCAGGTCGCCATCTGCTCGGTCATCGGCGCCAGCAGCCCGGCCTCCATGAAAGCCGGGGTCAGATGTGAGTCGATCTCGACGAGGTCGGGCAGTTGTTCGCCGGCGTCACGCATCCGCAGCATGTCGGTGAGGACCGCGTCGCCCCGGATGTCGTAGGAGACGCTCACACCCTCTGCCTCGAGCGCCCCGAACTCGTCGGCTGGCACCGTCTCACCGTTGAACCAGGCCACCACCTGGGCTCCCTCACCCTCGCCTCCTGTGGCGGCCGAGGTCGTGGTGTCTTCGGCGCCACCGCCGTTGCATGCGGCCACCAACAACAGCATGGCCACGGACGCGCTCAGCCGCCGCAGTCTCCGTTTGGCTCTCGATTCCATTTCTCCTTCTCCTCCATGTCGTTTCCTGCTCGTCGTCCGAATCTGCGGCCGTCGGGCCGCGAAGCCTTATGTGGTGCTCACTTCAGTGCTCCACTGGTGAGGCCGCTCACGACATACCTCTCGAGACGGAGGTAGACGAAGATGAACGGGATGATGGTCATGATGGCGAAGGCGGCCTGACCGGGATTGTCCTGAAACCCGGTGGTCTGGGTCATCAGGAAGAGCTCGTAGGGCAATGTCCTGCTGCCCGGGCTCGAGGTGAGGCCGAGCACGAGGTTGAACTCGTTCCAGGCTTCGCGGAAGGCGAGTACCCCGATCGTGATGATGGCGGGGAAGGCCAGCGGGAGAACGATGTATCGGATGCGGCTGAACAGGGTCGCTCCGTCGACATTGGCGGCTTCCTCCAGCTCCCGCGGCACTTGCTGGAAAAACCCGACGAACAGCCATACCGCCAGGGGCAGGACCGTTGCCGTGAAGGCGACGATCAGAGTCAGCAGCTGGTCGATGGCGCCCAATACCACCGCGATTCGGTACAGGGGGACCATCAGGCCCAGACCCGGGATGAGTCTCGGCAGCAGGGTGAGGAGGAGCAGGAGATGCCGGCCCCGGAAGCGGAATCGGGCGAAGGCATAGGCGGCGGGCACGGCGAGCACTACGGTCAGCAGAGCCGTCCCCAGCCCCACGACCATGCTGTTGATGAATGCGTCCTGAAATCCCTGACGCTCGATGACCGAGCGGTAACCGTCGAGCGTCGGATTCGACGGGATGAGCCCGGGATCGGCGGAGACGTCGGCTCGTGTCTTGAACGAGATCGACAGTGTCATCAGGACCGGGTAGATCGTCCAGACGGCGAGGGCGAGCAGCGGGATCATGATCCCGATCCTCCGCAACCACCGCTTCATCCGCGCCCCGGCCGGAGAGGCGGGCCGCGGCTCTGACATGACGGTGGCGGGGGCAGTCGTGCTCATGCTGCCTCCAGGTCATAGCGTCTCGATAATCCCCAGTAACCGAGGGTCAGCACCGAGTTGAAGACGAGGATGACGACCACGATGGCGAGCGCCTTGTTGGTCTCCAGGTCGATGAAGGCGGCCTCATACAGCGCGATCGGCAACGTTCTCGTGGCGTCGACCGGCCCGCCACCGGTGAGGGCGATGATCACCCCGAGTGAGGTGAGCGCCTGGTAGCTGAGCAGGATGGTGGCCAGGGCGAGTTGGGGAATGATCAGCGGGATCGATACCCGCCATGCCCGCTTCCAACCGGTGGCTCCGTCGACGTCGGCGGCATCGAGCAGCTCTTTGTCCACCGTCATCAATCCGCCGAGTAACAACAGGACGACGAGAGGGAGGTCGGACCAGACCTGGGCCAGCATCGAGGCCAACATGGCCAGAGTCGGGTTGGAGAACCAGGCGAGATCCTGGATGCCAAACAGGCCCAACACCTGATTCACCTGGCCGAAATCCCGGTTGAGTATGAGGCGGAAGATGACCGCCGTCGCGATGCCCGAGATCAGATAGGGGACGATCGTCAGGCCGCGCATGAAACGCAACTTCCCGGTTGCCCGGCTCAGGGCAAAGGCGAAGATCAGCCCGACCGGGATGCCGATAATCAGTACTCCGGAGACGAATACCAGGGTGCGAGTGACGGACCAGAGGAAATCGGGGTCCTGGAAGAGGTCGACGTATTGGCCGAGCCCGACAAAGTGTTGTGGGCCGCCGATGGCGTCCGTGTCGAAGAGGCTGCCCCATACCGCGTAGAGCACCGGGAACATGAGCAGCGCGGCGATCACGATCATCGACGGCCCGGAGAGGAGATAGGGGGTGGCTCCGCTGTGCCCGACCAGGCTGGACCTATCGGCTCGGGTCAACACCCGGCGGCGCCGAGAGGGCGGCCCCGCACCTAATTCGGGGTGGCTCCCGTCCTCTCGGGGCAGCGGCGTGTCATCCTGCTCACGGACCTGCTCGGAGTGAAACGCGGCGATCGTGCAATATATACACGATCAGGTACAGCGGACGCGGGGCCGACCCTCCGATGACCCCAACCGCTCGCCCTCAGTTCACGATGGCTCCCCCGATGAGGTCAGACCTCTACGGGCGGAAGTGGTTTGGTTGTGGGGCCGTTGATGATCGCCCCGGTGTATTCGTATCGGGAGCCGTGACAGGGACAGTCCCAGGTCTTGGCCCGGCTGTTCCAGTCGACGATGCAGCCCATGTGCTGACAGCGGGCTGAGAGAACATACGACGTGCCGTCGTCGTGGAGGTAAGCGGCGACCTTCTCGCCGTCGACCTCGACGACGGCTCCTTCTCCAGGGCGAAGATCGAACATGGAACGGCTCACGGTCTTGGCGATGAGGACATCGGAGGGGGCTTCATGGGCGACCCGGTTGGGAACGACCCGCTGAATATAGCGAAGCGATCCGGTCATCCCCTTGTTGCCCACCACCGCCAGGTCGTAGTCGGAGGCATAGTTCGAGATCTGAACGGCGGGCTTGCCTTTGACCACGATGCGCTCCATCTCGTCGCCCCCCAGGCGGGCAGCCGTGTCACGAAGCACGATGTCTCCGATCAACTCGTCGCCGACGTAGATCAAGGCGACTTCGGCTCCGAGGTCCTGGGCGAGGGCATGACCGTGGCGAGTCGCTTGATGGGCGGTGAGGGAGCCATCGGTGGCGAGCAGGAACTTCTCGTAGGTGTGGGGGCCGATCTCGGGATCGGAGCTCCGCACCACCAGGATGTCGGTAGGAGAGTGATGCGCGACCTGGCTGGGGATCCCACCGACGCTGAATCGACTGGCCGGGCCCATCCCGTGGTCCCCGATGACAAGCAGATCGGCGCGGAGCTCGGCGGCGGCGGCCACGATCGAGGTGGCGGCCTCTCCTGTGCGATGCTCGGCCTGAGCCTCGACGCCGAGGACGCGGGCTCGTTCCACCGCGGACTGGAGGATCTCGTCGCCTCTCCCATGAGTCCCTCCGCTGTCGTCGCTGACATGGATGAGGATGAGCTCCGCCCCGAGTTGCTTGGCAAGCAGGGCCGCGGTGGTCTCGGCCACGGGGGAGGTCGGTGAGTCGTGGGCCCCGACGATGATCCTTCGGTAAGCACTCAAAACGGCTTCAGAACCATCAGGTAGACGATGAGCATCAAGGCCACGAACCCGGTCCCGGCCGTGAGGACCGGGTTTCCCGAGTTGAGGACGCGAGTGAAGTCATCCCTGGATACGGCAGTCCCGGAGTCCATCAACTCGAGCACCATCCGAATCCGCCGGAAGTGTCCCCGAGCCATGGGGAACATGAGCACCCCGACCGCGATCAGCAAACCCAGCGACACCCAGATCCAGCCCTGGTCGAACCATTGGCCTTGGACGCCGGCGCCGATGCCGCCCACCAAGAGCACCAGGGTCGACACGTAAAAGGCGCTCACCGTGGCCGCGCTGAGCTGGAGGATCCCCGAGATCTGCTGTGGCTCACGGACCCGGCGCATGAGCAGCGTCGCCGCCATCGAGGTGCCGTGGGCGGCGACAAAGCCGACGACCCCGGCCAGATGGATGAACTTCCACCAGCCGTAGCTCATGGGATGAGGGTTCCACAGCAAGGGCGATGCGTCAATCAACAGCTGCCCCGCGGTGAGGCTGAGAGCTAGAGGCGCTCGAGCTCGGCCATCTCCTCCTTGAGCGCCAGCACCATGTCCTCGAGCGTGCCGTCGGCGACGGCCAGGCCGAGTACGAGCCGGTCTCGCACCGATTGGGCAAAGCCACTCCGGTAGATGATGCCGGAGGCTTTCTTTCGGTTGGAGACTTCCAGGTAGGACGCCCTCCAATCCTGAGTGACGGTGTCTGAGTGAAAGACGTCGACAGTCTTGGAGTACTCCCATGCCCGGTTCCGGTTCGGGGAGGAATAGAGGACTCGATGGGTGGTGATGCATGCGGTCCCGTCGGAGTCGATGATCCTCTGCACCTCGGGTCTGAAGACCGGCCTGCCATCGTGGGCGCCGGCCCGGTAGGAGACACCATTGGTCACCCGGTAGCCCACCCCCCTGGAGTCTTCCTGATTGCCGCCACTTGCTCTGAGCTCGACGATGCCGGAGCCGCGAAGGACCAGGAGCACTCGCTCGTTTGTCTTGAGCGGGACACCGAGACCGGTCTGTTCGACTTGTCGGCACACCTTGTCCAGGTTCCCGGCCATGTAGAGGAGCTCGGCGACGTGGCTCACCTCCTCGTTCCAGGCGGCGAGACCAGACTCGTAATCGGCCGTCTCGGATACGAAGCGTCCTTTGATCCCCCTGAAGATCGCAACCTCCCAATCGCCGCTTGCTGTGAACCTACTCACTCCGATCGCCCGGCGACCCGTGGGGCCCCCTGAGCACCGGATCAGGGGGTTCCCCGATGGTGGCGGATCGGACGGGAACCGAGACTTGTCGGCATGAGCAGCTACCGAAAAGCCCTCGATCTGGCCCGACAGGCCCCTTCGACCCGCAACCGTTACGTCGACTTCCTCCGCGCCGCCTCGATCATGGTGGTGGTGTTCGGGCACTGGCTGTTGTTCGCTCCACAGATGCTCCCCGACGGCCCGGTCTTCGGAAATCTGCTCTCGGTCACGACCTGGACTCACTATCTGACCTGGATCGTCCAGGTCATGCCGATCTTCTTCCTGGTCGGTGGGTATGCCAATGCCGTCAGCTGGCGATCGGCCCAGCGCAGAGGTGAGCCGTATGGGGCCTGGTTGCGAGCCCGTCTGCGACGGCTCTTGCTACCGGTCGTGCCGCTGCTGGCGGTGTGGGCAGCCGGGGCGTTCATTTTGCTCCAGACCGCCATCGACCCCGACGTGATCCGGATGGCGTCCCAGGCAGCGCTGGTGCCGGTCTGGTTTCTCGCCACCTATGTGGCGGTGGTCGCTCTCACCCCGGTCACACTCCGGGCCTGGGACCGGCATGGGTGGACCGCCATCGTGGTCACGGCCGCCCTGGCCGGGCTCATGGATCTGCTCTCACTCGGCCTGGGCCTCGAGGTTGCCGGGTATTTCAACTACCTGTTCGTGTGGGGCACGGTGCACAGCCTCGGCTACGCCTGGGCCGACTCCAGGATCGGTGGGGTCACACGACGGCTGGTGGCCTCTGCGATGGGCCTGGTCTCGACCGCCGCGCTGGTCATCTGGGGCCCCTATCCGGTGGCCATGGTCGGTCTCGACACCGCGGGAGTCACCAACAGCCAGCCGCCCAAGGTCACGCTGGTGGCCCTGGCCCTGTTCCAAGGCGGCCTCCTCCTTGCCCTCGAAGGCCCGGCC
>Ga0299907_10000330_pt1 | contig 22173 bp, 18 predicted proteins | sample RVTome_16_FD_198680 | JGI IMG/M metagenome (GOLD analysis project Ga0299907, IMG submission 198680) | Soil microbial communities from uranium-contaminated site in the Upper Colorado River Basin, Wyoming, United States - RVT152D67 (version 2) ...
CCAGCGCGAAGAGCTTGGCCACCACGGTGGCCACCCCGTCGAAGTGACCCGGCCGCCCGGCGCCGCACAGGCGGTCGCCCAGGCCGGCGACGTGGACGGTGGTACGCGGCGGCCCATCCGGATACATCTCGGCCACCGCAGGGGCGAAGACCAGGTCGACACCCTCGGACCCGGCGACCGCCAGATCGCCGTCGAGGTCCCGCGGATACCGGTCGAGGTCCTCGGCCGGCCCGAACTGGAGGGGATTCACGAACAGGGATACGACCACGAAGTCGTGGTGGGCCCGGGCGGCCCGCATGAGGGAGCGGTGCCCCTCGTGGAAGGCGCCCATGGTGGGGACGAAGCCCACGATGTCCGGGGAGGCAGCCCCCGGGTGTCCGCTGCGCCGCGCCGCATCGAGACGGTCGCGCAGGTCGGACGTGCGGGTGACGACGGTCGGGTCCACCGAAGTTCCTTCAAACCTTTCGTTCCAGCCCCGTTCGGGGTGCCGGACTACTCGGACGCCTCTAATCGTAGCGGCGTGCGGCGGACACCCTGCCAACCGGCGGCGGGGGCCACGACCACCCCCGGGGCGACGTCGGCCAGGGGCGCGAGCACGAACCCCCGCTGGTGGAGACGGGGGTGGGGAACGATCAGGTCGTCCTCCGCCACCCGCTCGTCGCCCACCATGAGGATGTCGATGTCGAGCGGCCGTGGACCCCAGCGTTCGCCGCCCCGATCCCGCCCCGCCTCCACCTCGAGCCCCTGAGCCAGCTCGAGCAGGCCCCGGGCGTCGAGCGCCGTGTCCAGGGCGACGACGGCGTTGAGGTAGTCAGGTTGGGCCGGGCCACCCATCGGCTGGGTCTCGTAGACGGCGGAGACGGCGACCACCATCCCCGCCCGGGCGGCGAGCCCGTCGAGGGCGAACTGCAGGTGGGCCAGGCGGTCGCCCAGGTTGGACCCCAGGCCCAGATAGGCGATGCTCACCGTTCGGGGCTCACCGTTCGGGGCTCACCGTTCGAGGCTCACCGTTGGATGCGTACGGCGACGTGGTCGAGGGCCACCGGGACGGGCGGGCGCAGCTTGCGGACGGTCACCACCACACTGTGGATCCGGGGATCGGCCTTGGCCGCCTCGGCGATGCGGGTGGCCAGCGTCTCGAGCAGCGCGCAGCCGCCCTTCTCCACCAGGGCCACCACCCGGGCGGTCAGGGCGTCGTAGTCGACGGTGTCGGAGAGGGTGTCGCTCCGCCCGGCGGCGGTCAGGTCCAGACGCAGCTCCAGATCCACCTCGAAGGGCTGGGGCCGCGCCTGCTCCTCGGGCAGCACCCCGTGGGCGCCCATGGCCCGCAGCCCGGCCAGGATGATCGAGTCCATCGGGTCGATGAGCCTAGGCGGCCGGCTACGAACGGCCGGGGCCGAAGCGGATCACGGCCTTGGAGAAGGGAATCAGGTCCCGCCGGTACTGGCGGTGGACGTCGGCCACGGCCTGGTCGGCCTCGGACTGCTGGGCTTTGAGCTCCTGCTTGAGGCATTCGATCCGGACCCGGGCGTCCTCCAGCTCCTCTTCCAGGGCGATGATCCGCTTCACCCCGGCCAGGCTGACGCCCTCGTTGGTGAGCTCCTGGATCCGTTGCAGGCGACGGATGTCGCGGTCGGAGTAGCGCCGGGAGCGTCCCACGGTGCGCTGGGGCTCGACCAGCCCCTTGCGCTCGTAGATGCGCAGAGTCTGGGGATGGACGCCGGCCAGCTCGGCGGCCACCGAGATCACATAGAGCGCCCGGTCTTCCTTCCGCTCTGGGCTCATGACGTCATCAGACCCCCAGGTGGTGACGCGGGTTGGCTTCGGTGGCGGCGGCCAGCGCCTCCACCGCCTGGCGCTGCTCGTCGGACAGCATCTGGGGCACGACCACCTCCACGGTCACGAGCAGGTCCCCGAATCCGCCGGCGGCCTTGGGCATGCCCCGGCCCCGGACGCGCAGGGTCTTGCCGTGAGGGGTACCCGGGGGGATGCGCATCGTCACCGGCTGATCCATGGTGGGGACACGCACCTCGGCCCCCAGCGTCGCCTCGGAGAAGGTGACGGGCAGTCGCAGCAGCAGGTCGTCGCCCCGCCGGCCGAACAGCGGGTGGGGGGCGACCGACACGTTCACGAACAGATCCCCGGGGGGACCGCCGTTGCGGCCCGGCGTGCCCTTGCCCTTGACCCGGACGCGCTGGCCGTCGGCCACGCCCATGGGAATGCGGACCTTCACCTCCCGGGTGCGGGTCTCGGCCCCGCCGCCGCCGCAGCGGGGACAGGGCTTCTCCACGATGCGTCCCGAGCCGGCGCAGCGGGGGCACACCTGGGAGAACGAGAACGGGCCCTGGTCGACGGCCAGCGTTCCGGCGCCGGCGCACTGGGGACAGTTCTGGGGGAGGGTGCCGGGAGCCGCTCCGGTCCCCCCGCACTGGGAGCACGGGGCGGCGCCGGTGAGCTGCACACCGATGGTGGCGCCGTGGACGGCGTCCTCGAAGGCGAGGTGGACCTCGGCTTCGAGGTCGCCGCCCCGCCGGGGCCCGGCGGCGCCGGTGCTGAAGCCGCCGCGGCCGCGCTGGCGGTTCCGGCCCCCGAAGAGGTTGCCGAACAGATCGCCGAGGCCGCCCATGTCGCCGCCGGTCTCGAAGCGCACGTTGTTGCCGTCGCCGAAGTCGAAGCCGCCGAAGCCGCCCGGGCCCCCGGCGCCGAAGTTGGGGAAGCCACCCGAGCCGGCCAGGGCCCGGACCTCGTCGTACTCCTTGCGCTTGGCCGCGTCGCCCAGGACGTCGTAGGCGGCCGAGACCTCCTTGAAGCGCTCCTCGGCGCTCGTGTCACCCGGGTTGGCGTCGGGGTGGTACTGCTTGGCCAGCTTCCGGTAGGCCCGCGTGATGTCCTTCTCGGCGGCGTCCTTGGACACCCCGAGGGTGGCGTAGTAGTCCTTCTCGAACCACTCGCGCTGGGGGGCCATGGCTAGGTCGCGACCTTGACCATGGCCGGCCGCAGCACCCGGCCCTTGAGGCGGTAACCGGTGCGGACCACGTCCCGCACCCCGGGCTCGCCGTCGTCCTCGACCGACATGACGGCCTCGTGCTCCTCGGGGTCGAAGGGCTTGCCCTTGGCTTCGATGCGCTCCAGACCGACCTTCTCCAGGACGCCGAGCAGCTCGGAGTACACCAGCTCGACGCCCTTGCGGAGGCGCTCGGCGTCGGTGCCGGCGTTGAGCATGGCCAGCTCGAAGGCGTCGAGCACGGGCAGGAGCTGCTCGATGAGCCCGGAAGTGGCCCGTTCCAGATGCGACGTCTGGTCCCGCATCATCCGTTTGCGGAAGTTGTCGAAGTCGGCCTGGAGGCGGCGCAGGTGGTCCAGGTACTCGTCCCGTTCCGCCCGCAGCCGCCCCATCTCGCCCGAGCCACCCTCCTCCGGTTCCCCGGCGGTGCCCTCCGGCTCGTGGGCCAGAGCCTCGATGGGGTCCTGCGCAGGCACCCCCTCCTGTGTCTCTGGCGGCTTCGCCGCCCCGCCTGGGGCCCCAACCCCAGGCTCCTCCGGAGCGTGGGGCCCCTGCCCCACGCCCGGCCGTGCATCCTGATCGTCCGTCATCGGGCTCAGGCCCCCCGCTCCTCGTCGACGATCTCGGCCTCGGCGACCTCCTCGTCGGCCGGGGTGCCGCCGGAGTCGTCGGACGACTGCCCACCGCCGGCGGGGCCCGCGCCACCCGAGGTGGAGGCAGCCTGCTGGTAGAGCATCGAGGCGAAGCTCTGGCTGGCCGCGATCAGGCCCTCGTGGGCCCGGCGGATGGCCTCCACCTCGGTGCCGGCCAGTGACTCCTTCAGCGCCTTGAGGGCGTCCTCGATCTTCGTGCGCTCCTCCGCCGGGGCCTTGTCGCCCTGCTCCCGCAGCAGCTTCTCGGTCTGGTAGACGAGGGTGTCGGCGTTGTTGCGGGTCTCCGCTTCCTCCTTGCGCAGCCGGTCCTCGTTGGCGTGGGCCTCGGCCTCGCGCATCATGCGCTCGATCTCGTCCCGGTTGAGCGCCGACTGGCCGGTGATGGTCATCGACTGCTCCTTGCCCGTGGCCCGGTCCTTGGCCGAGACGTGGACGATCCCGTTGGCGTCGATGTCGAAGACGACTTCGATCTGGGGGATGCCCCGCGGGGCGGGCGGCAGGTCGACGAGCTGGAACTTGCCCAGCGTCTTGTTGCGGTAGGCCATGTCCGACTCGCCCTGGAGCACGTGGATCTCCACCGACGGCTGGCCGTCCTCGGCGGTGGTGAAGACCTCGGAGCGCTTGGTCGGGATGGTCGTGTTCCGCTCGATGAGCCGGGTGAAGATCTGGCCCTTGGTCTCGATGCCGAGCGAGAGCGGCGTCACGTCCAGGAGCAGGATGTCCTTCACCTCGCCCTTGAGCACGCCGGCCTGGATGGCGGCGCCCACGGCCACCACCTCGTCCGGATTCACGCCCTTGTGCGGCTCCTTGCCCGTGAGCTCGGTCACCAGGGCATGGACGGCGGGCATGCGGGTCGAGCCGCCCACCAGGATCATGTGGTGGATGTCGGACTTGGTCAGGCCGGCGTCGCGGATGGCCTGCTCGAAGGGGCCCTTGCAGGCGTCGAGGAGGTCGGCCGTCATCTCCTGGAACCTGGAGCGGGTCAGCTTCGATTCCAGGTGCAGCGGGCCATCGGGGGTGGCGGAGAGGAAGGGCAGGTTGATCGTCGTCTCCTGGGTGGACGACAGCTCGATCTTGGCCTTCTCGGCCGCCTCCTTCAGGCGCTGGAGGGCCATCTTGTCCTTGGACAGGTCGATGCCGTGGGCGTTCCTGAACTCGGCCACCAGCCAGTCGATGACCCGCTGGTCCCAGTCGTCTCCGCCCAGGTGGGTGTTGCCCGCCGTGGCCTTGACCTCGAAGACCCCCTCGCCGATGTCGAGGATGGACACGTCGAACGTGCCTCCGCCGAGGTCGAAGACGAGGATGGTCTGATCGGTCTCCTTGTCCAGCCCGTAGGCCAGGGCGGCGGCGGTGGGCTCGTTGATGATGCGCAGCACCTCGAGGCCGGCGATGCTGCCCGCCTCCTTGGTGGCCTGCCGCTGGGCGTCGTCGAAGTAGGCCGGCACGGTGACCACGGCCTGGGTGACGGTGTCGCCGAGGTAGCTCTCGGCGTCCCGCTTGAGCTTCTGGAGCACGCGGGCCGAGATCTCCTGGGCGGTGAACTTCTTGCCGTCGATGTCGATGCTCCAGTTGGTGCCCATCTCCCGCTTCACCGACCGGATGGTGCGGTCCGGGTTGGTGATGGCCTGGCGCTTGGCCACCTCGCCGACGAGCACCTCGCCCGTCTTGGAGAACGCCACCACGGAGGGAGTGGTCCGCTGTCCCTCGGCGTTGGGGATGACGGTGGGCTCACCTGCTTCGAGCACCGACACGACGGAGTTGGTGGTGCCGAGGTCGATGCCGACGGCCTTGGGCATGGGGTCAGCCTCCAGTGAGATCGAGGGTCGTAAAGGAAACTTGAGTGTGATCATATCAACTTCTGCGAGTGTCCGGGAATTCCCCTCCGGGAGCTCCGGACGTTCCTGTGGGCGCGCCAAACGGGCCGCTCAGCCGCGGCCCGCCGGACGCCGGGTTATGCGCCCGTTACCGGGACAGATACTTCCCGGACTGGTCGACCTCACAGAAGACCGGTCGGGCGGCGCAGAGCTCGGCGTGGAGCCGGGCGCCGTAGGCGGAATCATCGACCAGCGCCGGAGCGCTGACGGGATTGATGCTGACCGGGGCCTCCACCGCGGAGACCGCGGCCGCCACGGGCTCGGGGACGGGACAGGCAAGCTGGCCCCCGGCCGAGCCGGGCAGGCACATGGCCGTCCCGATGTGGGGCGCGCCGGGCGCATGCTGAAGGGACAGGTCCGAGGTGGCCCCAGCCAGCGCGGGCAGAGCCGAGAGGGCGAGGGTGAGAGCAACGGAGGCGATGACTCGCTTCACGGGTGGCACCTTTCATCCGACTGCGGGATGGGTCGGCCCTGAGCAGCCCGTTTTACACGAATTTCGCCGCATTTGCACGTTGTTTATGAGTCTGAAGAGTCCGGTTGAGGTTGGAGTGGTCAATTCAATGCGTCGCGCGCCACTCGTCGTCCCAAGCCCCGGGGCCGAGGTGCCAGCGGTCGGTGCGGAAGGCCATCGCCTGAAAGCTGGCCAGCAACCCGGTCGGGTCCGCCTCCGTGGTCACCTCGATCAGGTAGCCGGCCGTGCGCTGGGACCGCGACCGTTCCCGAGCTTCGGCGACCAGGGGGGTGCCCTTCGGGGCGGGCGCCAGGAACTGCGCCTCGACGGAGAGGGCGACGCAGATCCGGCCCCAGGAATTCGATGCCACGGCCAGCGCCGCGTCGGCCAGGGAGAACAGCGCCCCACCGTGCACCCCACCTACGAAGTTGCGGTGGTCGTCGCCCGCCACCCATCGCAGCCGGGCCCGGCCGCCCGTCCACTCGACGAGCTCCACGCCGAGCAGCCGGGCCAGGGAGTCCCGGCGGAACAGCGCATCGAGCCGGGCACGGTTGTCGGGATCGATGGCGAACACCCCCACGTCGACGCTTCGGTGGCCCATCACTAGCATCGCCGGGTCCTCTGAGCGAGGAGGCTCCATGCCGCTGGACCCGCAGTGCCAGGCCCTGCTGGGGGCAATCGAGTCGATGGGCCTTCCCGCCTTCGCGGACATGACCCCGGAGGAGACCCGGGCGTCAGTGCAGGGCTTCACCATGCTGATGGGCGAGCCCGAGGAGGTGGTCAAGGTCGAGGACCGCCAGATTCCGAGCCCGGATGGAGCGGTCCCCGTCCGAATCTACACCCCGGCCGGTGCCGGTCCCGGTCCTCTGCCCGTCCTGGTGTGGTTCCATCTGGGCGGGTTCGTGTTCGGCAGCGTCGGATGGGTGGACGCCATCACCCGGGCCCTGGCCAACCGCTCCGGTTGCATCGTCGTCTCGGTCGACTACCGGCTCTCCCCCGAACATCCCTACCCCGCCGCCCGCGACGACGCCTGGACGGCGGTCACCTGGGTGGCGACGCACGCCCCCGAGATCGGCGCCGACCGCGACCGGTTGGCCGTCGGGGGCGACAGCGCCGGGGGCAACCTGGCCACGGTGTGCTGCCTCATGGCCCGGGAGCAGGGCGGCCCGTCCATCGCCTTCCAGCTCCTCATCTACCCGTCAACCGACTGCACCGAAGGCTCCTTCGAACTCCCGTCGCACAAGGAGAACGGAGAGGGCTATCTCATCTCGAACGCCGACCTCCGGCTGTGGTGGGGCCATTACCTCTCCGGCGGCGCCAATCCCGCCGATCCCTACCTTTCGCCGCTCCAGGCCGCCGATCTGTCCGGGCTGCCACCCGCCCTGGTGATCACCGCGGAGTACGACCCGCTGCGGGACGAGGGCGAGGAGTACGGCCGGCGCCTGGCCGAGTCCGGAGTGCCCACGGAGGTGCGGCGCTACGACGGGCAGATCCACGCCTTCTTCGTGGCGCCGGCGGTCATCGAACGGGCCCGGGAGTGCATGGACGACGTGGCCAACACTCTCCGCAAGGCCCTCACCTGATCCGAAGGGCAGCCCGGGGGCGGCCGTAGACTCTTCGGCGATGCTGATTGCTCTTCGCCTGGCGGCTCATACGTCTCCTTCGGTCGCTCCAGATGCTCGCCGCGCCATGACAATGGTCGTGTGGGCCGGGCGCCCCAGCCGCCAGGCCCTGCTGCGCAGGTCCTGATGCGCCGGGTCAAGCCCCATCAGCTCGTCTTCGCCTTCGGCGTCATCGCCGGCGCCGTGTTCATCGCTTCGGGGATCTCGCCCGCCATCTTCGATTTCCACGACGACTCCGAGGTGGCCCGGGAAGTCTTCGGCAACATCCCCGGGTGGGTGAAGGGCGCCTTCTACGTGGTGGTGGGCGTGGCCGCCGTGCTGGTCGGCCGGTTCGCCTCCCACCGGGTGCGCAACTGGGAGCGGGGCGGGCCCGATGACCGGCGCAGCACCCGGGAGAATCTGCCGAGGCGCCTGGCCGACTTCCGGGCCGGGGTGTGGATGCGCACCCTGCTGCGCGACCCGGCGGCGGGGATCATGCACTCGCTCCTGTACTTCGGGTTCCTGTGGCTGTTCATGGCCACCGTCATCCTGGAGGTCAACCACCAGGTTCCCGAGGCGCTCAAGTTCCTCCACGGCGACGTGTACCGGGCCTACTCACTCACCTCGGATGTGGCCGGCGTCGCCTTCCTCACCGGCGTGACCTGGGCCGCCATCCGCCGCTACCTCTTTCCGCCCTATCGCATCTGGACCAAGACGAAGCCGGAGGACGCCTGGATCCTGGGCACCTTCGCCCTTATCGGGGTGACCGGGTTCCTCACCGAAGGCCTGCGCATCGCCGAGACGGGCCGGCCGGAGTTCGAGAAGTGGTCGGTGGTGGGCTGGCCCATCTCGGCCGTGGTGGACGGTTGGTCGGCGGGGGCGGTGGAGACCACCCACCAGGTGCTGTGGGCTGTCCACTTCCTCGGCTTCCTCGCCTTCCTGGCCCTGCTGCCCAATACCAAGCTGCGCCACATGTTCACCTCGCCGCTGAACATGTACCTGCGGCACCGGCCCCGCCCCAAGGGGGCGATGAAGCCGCTGCCCAACCTGATGGAGACGGAGCTGGACAGCTTCGGGGCCTCGGCCATCGAGGACTTCACCTGGAAGCAGCTCCTCGATACCGACGCCTGCACCATCTGCGGGCGCTGCACTTCGGTGTGCCCGGCCAACCAGACGGGCAAGGCGCTCGATCCCCGGGAGATCGTCCTCAAGGTGGGCGAGGTCATGGCCGCCACGGGCAGTCCCAAGGTGCGCCCGGTGGTGGGCGTCGAGGGCGACATCAAGGTGTCGGCCAACTCGGTGCTGGAGCGCATCACCGCCGAGGAGGTGTGGGCCTGCACCACCTGCCGGGCCTGCGACGAGATCTGCCCGGTCAACATCGAGATCCTGGACAAGATCCTCGACGTCCGGCGCTACCTGTCGCTCATGGAGTCGAACTTCCCCACCGAGCTCGGGAACGCCTACCGGGGCATGGAGAACTCGTCCAACCCGTGGGGCATGGGCCAGAACGAGCGGGCGGCGTGGACCCGCGGCGTCGACATCGACGTGCCCGTCGTCGACCCGGCGGCGGGCAGCCTGGACCACGAGTACCTGTACTGGGTGGGCTGCGCCACATCCTTCGACGACCGCAGCAAGAAGGTGGCGGCGGCCACGGCCAAGCTGCTCCACCGGGCCGGCCTTGACTTCGCCATTCTCGGGCCCAACGAGCTGTGCACCGGCGACCCGGCGCGGCGTTCGGGCAACGAGTACGTGTTCCAGATGCTGGCCATGCAGAACGTCGAGACGCTGAACGGCCTCGGCGTGCAGAAGATCATCGCCAGCTGCCCCCACTGCTTCAACACGCTGCGCAACGAGTATCCCGACCTCGGCGGCCACTACGAGGTGATCCACCACTCCCAGCTGCTCATGCAACTGGTGGAGGAGGGCCGTCTGTCGCTCACCGGCTCCGCTCTCGACGAGCGCATCGCCTATCACGACTCCTGCTACCTGGGGCGGCACAACGACGTCTACCTGGCACCCCGCAAGGTGATCGGTGCCATCGGCGGCGTGTCGGTGGTGGAGATGCCCCGCAACGGCAACCGGGGCCTGTGCTGCGGCGCCGGCGGGGCCCGCATGTTCATGGAGGAGCGGACGGGCAAGAAGGTCAACATCGAGCGCACCGAGGAGGCCCTGGCCACCGGCGCCGACCGTATCGCCGTCGCCTGCCCGTTCTGTTACATCATGCTGGACGACGGGGTGAAGGAGAAAGGCGCCGACGAGACGGTCAAGGTCTCGGACATCTCCATGGTCCTCCTCGAGGCCGTCGAGAGCATCCCCGTGGCCAGCGCCCCCACAACCACGCCGGTCGCCCCCACGCCGGCGCCGGCTGAGGGCTGACCGTTCGGTCTAGCGCTCGGCCCGCTTGCCCTCGAAATTGAGGTAATAGCGGGATGGTGTCGGCCCCCGCTGGCCCTGGTACTTGGAACCCGTCGTATCGCTCCCGTAAGGGTGCTCGGCGGCCGAATCCATACGGATGAACGAGATCTGGCCGATCTTCATGCCGGGGTAGATGGCGATGGGCAGGTTGGCCACGTTCGACAGCTCCAGCGTGAGATGACCGTCCCAACCTGCATCGACGAAGCCGGCCGTGCTGTGAATGAGCAGGCCCAGCCGGCCCAGCGAGCTCTTGCCCTCGAGGCGGGCGACCAGGTCGTCGGGGAGTGCGACCCGCTCCAGGGTGGAGCCGAGGACGAACTCGCCGGGGTGGAGGATGAAGGCCTTGTCGTCCCCCACCTCGACCAGCTCGGTGAGGTCCTCCTGGGGAAGCTTGGGGTCGATATAGGGCGTCGTGTCGTTGCGGAACACCCGGAAGTAGCGGTCCACCCGCAGGTCCACCGACGAAGGCTGGATGTAACTCTCGTCCAGGGGATCGATCACGATCCGGCCCTGGGCGAGTTCCTTGCGGATGGAGGCGTCCGAGAGAATCACGGGTGCGAGCCTAGTGTTTGGAGGTGTCGCCTCACGGAGGCGTCGGGGCTAATCTGGAGGGCTGTCGCGGGTGTAGTTCAGAGGCAGAACATCAGCTTCCCAAGCTGAGAACGCGAGTTCGATTCTCGTCACCCGCTCCACACCAAAGCGCTGGTCAGGGTAGAATTCCTGACCGGCGCTTCTGCTTTCCCGGAGCGCCCATCGCGCGCTCATCGCGTCGCAGATTTCGGACGGACACGGATCGAGGTGGACGATGGCGCACATCGCGAAGCGCACGACGACCGGCGGACAGGCCCGCTGGGACGTGCGCTGGAAGGCGCTCGGGCGGTGGCAGACGAAGACGTTCAAGCGTCGCTCCGATGCCGACGCCTTCCGCCGCTCGGTCGAATCCGACGAGCTCCGGGGTGTGGTCGTCGACGTGCGCCGCTCGTCGGCGCTCTTCGAACAGTTCGCCACCGCCTGGCTGGCGACCAGGCGTCGGCCCGATGGCCGGCCGCTCACTTCGGCTACCAAGGCGCTCTACACCGACCTGCTGCAGCGCCTGATCCTGCCGACGTTCGGGCCCGCCAAGCTGGCGTCGATCCAACCCGCCCAGGTCCGGTCCTGGCACGCCGGGGTCGCCGACCGGACGTCGCCTCTCCAGGCGGCCAAGGCCTACCGGCTCATGAGGACGATCCTGAACACCGCCGTGCGCGACGGCCTGCTCGCAGCCAACCCCTGCAACATCGAAGGCGGCGGTGTCGAGCGCAGCCCCGAGCGGCCACTGATCGACACCGAGGCCGTCTTCGAGCTGGCCGAGGCAATCGACCCTCGCTACCGGGCGCTCATCCTGCTCATCGCCTTCGGCCCCGGCTCCCGCAAAGGCGAGTTCCGGGCCTACCGCCGCCGTCACGTCGACCTGCTCCACGCCCGGATCCGCACTGAAGTCCAGGAACAGGACACCGGCGGCGGCGTGGTCGCCTCCGCCCCCAAGAACGACTCGGCCCGCTGGACGACACTGCCCGAGTTCATCGTCGACGAGCTGTCCCACCACCTCGACACCTACGCTCAGCCCGACCCCGACGGCTACCTCTTCACCGGCCCCAAGGGCGGCCCTCTCGCCCCCGTCCACTGGTACAAGAGCTTCCGCCTCGCCCGCGCCGCCGTCGGCCTGCCCGAGCTCCACCCCCATGACCTGCGTCATGCCGCCGGGACGTTCTTCGCCCAGCAGGGCGCAACGACCCGCGAAATCATGGCCCGCCTCGGCCACCGCTCCCGAGCCGCCGCCGATCGCTACCAGCACGCAGCGGCCCGCCGAGACGCGGAGCTCGCCGCCCGGCTGAACACCGTGGCCAAAGAGGCACGCTCCCGGCGAGGCCGGGACGTCCGCTGACCCGGGCGCTTGCGATCGGATGAACGCGGGATGGGCCACTGGGCTGACCGCTTGACCGCAGTCCTGTCCCGCGGGGTCCACGCTCGTTCACCGCCGTCGAAAGCTGCTGGCCAGAGCGTTGCGAACTTCCACGGACCTCGCCTGAGGGCCACACCTTTCCGTCCGCTTGGTTGCCAGCTTGGCTGTCAAACTTCAGATCCCGCTGGCCTCTGCCTTACGAGAGCGATTCTGGGGGTCCATCGTCGTCCATGGGCGTCCATCGTCGCAGGTCAGCCGGGGTTGTCACCGCTGGCAGGACGGTCTGGATCACGGTGGATGGCACCGGATGTGCCATGGATGTGCCATGGCGGACAAGGGAACCGCTCCTCGATCAGCTCTCCACCCGAGCGTCGGGCGGGCTAGCGAGCACGCTTCGTAGGGCCCCAACCACCCTCGACCTCCGCCTCCCGAACGCTCCCGGGCCGGACTCGCAGGGACTGACGTGGACCAACGTGGCTGGTCACGGCTATGGGAAGACCCGTATGGAAATTCGAGCGGGTTCGCCCGAGTTCGCGGGGCCGACGGTCTGTCCTTCGGGAATTGGTTTTCTACGGGCTGCTCGACGACCTGCGACGGTTTGCCCCGCTCCGCTCACGGCGCCCCGGCAGCGTCCGGACCAGTCGGCTCCCATCTCGGCGTTCAGTTCAGGCCGTTGGGCAGTCTTTGACGGTTAGCCTTTGACGGTGGGCACGACCGGCCTTGTGGCCATCCTCTTCACCGACCTGGTCGGGTCGACGGAGGCTGACGCCCGGTTGGGGGAGGAGCGGGCGGAGCAGCTGCGTCAGACTCACTTCGCCGTGCTGCGGGAAGGGATCAGGAAACACGCTGGGACCGAGGTGAAGAACCTGGGAGACGGGCTCATGGTCGCGTTCGGGGCGGTCAGCGACGCCGTTGCATGTGCAGTCGCAATGCAACAGGCGCTCGAACACCACAACCGCCGGGGGGGCGAGGCGCTGCCCATGCGGGTCGGCGTCGCCGTGGGCGAAGCCACCCACGAGGATTCCGACTACTTCGGCACCCCGGTGATCGAGGCGTCTCGCCTCTGCGCTCGGGCTGAGGGAGGCCGCATCCTCGTCACCGAGATGACACGGGCCCTCACCGGCACCCGGGGCGGTCACCGCTTCGAAGCGCTCGGGCCGATAGAGCTCAAAGGGCTGCCCGAGGCGGTACCCGTGCACCAAGTCCGCTGGGAGTCCCTGGTCGACGACGCCCCGCTGCTCCCGGCCCGGCTCCCCGTCGACCGATCGCTCGCCTTCATCGGCCGGGCCGGCGAGCGCGAGGTGCTGGAGCGGGCCTGGAAGCAGGCCGAGCAGGGAGCACGTCAGGTCGTGCTCTTGGCGGGTGAGCCGGGTATCGGCAAGACCCGCCTGGGCACGGAGATCGCCCTCCATGCCCACCACAAGAGCGGCCTGGTGCTGCTCGGCACCTGCGACGAGGACCTGGCCGTGCCCTATCAGCCCTTCGTCGAGGCGCTGCGCCATCTCGTGGCCGTTTGCCCGGACAAGGAGCTGGCCGAGGCCTTGGCTGAGCGGGGCGGGGAGCTGACCCGCCTCATCCCCGAGTTGCCCCGCCGTGTGCCCGCCCTACCACCTCCCCAGGGCGTAGATTCCGAGACCGAGCGCCATCTGCTCTTCTCCGCCGCCGCCGACCTCTTGGCCGCAGTGTCATGCTGGCGGCCGGTCCTTCTCCTGCTCGACGATCTCCATTGGGCCACCAGGCCCACGCTGCTGCTGCTCAAACACCTCATCCGCTCAGGTGAGCGGATGTCGTTGCTCATCGTCGGGACCTACCGCGACTCCGACGTCGGCCGAGGTCATCCGCTCACCGAGTTGCTGGCCGAGCTGCGGCGGGAGAGCGGCGTCGAGCGACTCAGCCTGCGGGGCCTCTCCGACGGCGAGGCCGTGACCATGATGGAGACCCTCGCCGGCCACGACCTGAAGGGCAGCGAGCTGGCCCTGGCCCATGCGGTGTATGCGGAGGCCGACGGCAGCCCGTTCTTCATGCGCGAGCTCCTGCGACACTTCATCGAAGCGGGCGAGCTGGTCCAGGAGGGAGACCGGTGGACGTTCCTGGGAGAGGTCTCAGGGATTCCGGACAGCGTGCGGGAGGTGATAGGGCACCGCCTCTCCCGCCTGCCCGAGCCCGTCGACCGGTTACTCACGCTCGGTGCGGTGATAGGCCGGGAGTTCGACTTGGCCGTCCTCGGCCCGCTGGCCGCACTGGACCGAACCGCGGTGGCCGAGGCCCTGGCCGAGGCGCGCCAGGCCGCTCTGGTACGGGAGGTCAAGGGCTCTCCAGGCCGGTTCACCTTCGTCCACGCCCTGATCCGCCACACGATCTACGACGAACTCGGCCCGGCTCGCCGAATGGAACTGCACCGCCGCGTAGCCGAGACTCTCGAGTCGCTGGGAGGGGGCGACGCCTACCTGAGCGATCTCGCCCACCATTGGGTGCTGGCCACCCCGGGGACCGGGGTCCGGGCGGACGACGTGGCCAAAGCGGCCAGCTACGCCGAACAGGCGGGGCGCCGCGCCATGGCCTCTCTGGCTTACGAGGAGGCGGCCCACCACTTCGAAGGCGCCCTGCGTGCTGCCCGCCAGGGCGGCGACGCCGCGCAGATCTCCGAGTTGCTCATCGTCCTCGGCGAGGCCCAACGCTGCGCTGGCGACCCCACCCACCGGGAGACGTTGCTGGAGGCCGGCCGCCTGGCCCTCGAGCACGGCGACGCCGGCCGTGGCGCCCGCGCCGCGCTGGCCAATCAGCGTGGGGTGTTCAGCCGCATCGGGGGCGTCGACGGTGACCGGGTGGCTGCCCTGGAAGCGTCGCTCGAAGCTGTTGGTCCGGCCGCCAGTTCCGTGCGGGCCCGGCTCCTTGCCTCGCTCGCTACCGAGTTGCACTTCGAGGGCGAGCAGCGCCGGCTCGAGCTGGCTCGGGAGGCTCTGGATGTCGCCCGGCAGCTGGACGACCCGGCGACGCTCGCCCAGGTGGTGGCGGCCCTCTGGTTTGCGGCTTGGGGCTCTGGCGCCCAGGGCGAGCAGGGTCCGCTGGCCGCCGAGCTCGGTCAACTCGCAGGGCGCTTGGGCGATCTGACCCTCGAGTTCCATGCCGGGGTTGCGGTGTTCCTCACCGCTTCCGGGCAGGGCGACATGGAACGGGCCGACGAGGGCCTGTCGCGGAGCGTACGGATCGCTGAAGAGCTCGGCCAGCCCGTCCTGCAGTGGCGGGTGGCCTATCTGCAGGCGTGCCGAGCGATGGCCGCCGGCCGCTTCGAGGAGCTGGAGCAATGGGCGGTGGAGGCGCTGCGCCGGGGCCAAGCGGCTGGGCAGCCGGACAGCCTTCCGCTCTCGAACAGTTCGCTTTTTACCTCCAGGATCCTGGAGGGAAGGGGTGAAGAAGCGCTTCAACTGCTGGCACCGGTGATCGAGCAGTTCCCCGGCGCGCTGGTTTACCCGGCCGGGCAGGCCTGGGCCCTCGCCGAAGAGGGCCAGACCGAGGAAGCCAGGGCCATCCTTGAGCATTTTCGCCAACCGGGAGCGTTCACCGGCGTTCCCCACGACTATCTGCGCCTGCTCATGCTGTGCTACTTGAGCCGAGCCTGTTACCGGCTCGACGACCCTGCCATGGCCAAGGAGCTCCACGACCTCCTGATCCCGTTCCGGTTTGCTATGGCCGGCGGCCAGACCGTCTGGATCGGGCCAGTGACGCACGATCTCGGCCTCCTCGCCACGGTGCTCGGGCACTACGACGACGCCAATGATGACTTCGCTGAGGCTGTCGACGCGCAGGACCGGATCGGAGCCCGGGGTACGGTCGTACACACCCGATTGGAATGGGCCCGCATGCTGCTTCGACGGGGCCGTCTCGAGGACGCGCTCAAGGCGCGCACCCTGCTCCAAGAAGCGAAGGCCAGAGCACGGGAGGTCAACATCCCTGCCGTCGAGGCGCGCATCGACGAGTTGCTGGCGTCGGCTCACCGACATGGTCGGAACCAAGGTCAAGCTGGCGCGTAGCAGTTTTGATCTATGTAGAGAAGGTTGTAACCAGCCTCGGCCGCGTCCCCGGAAACCGAATCGGCGGCCTCGGCGCTGATGGCTCATAGGCCGAGGTCGGGGCCGAGATCGACGCCGGGAAGAGGCGGGAGGGCGATGTCGGCACCGTCCCTACGCTGGGATAGTCCGAGGGCCTTGCTGGTGGAGCGCTCGATGCCGGTGCGGGGCAGATGAGCTGAGAGGTCGATGGTCCTCAGGTCGATGGACCGGAGGAGCGCCTCGAGGTCATGGTCGGACTCGGCGTGGTTGTGGCGGGGCGCCGTTGCTTCGGGTTCGTTGGTCCGCCCGGGGAGGCTGGTGGCGAGGTCGGCTTCCCAGGCGAGTTCGGCGGGGTGGCTGAGGAGCCAGTCGCTGCGGCGGGTGATGGCGGCTTCGACTTCGGGGATGCGGGCCACGGCCCGCTCGACGTCGTAGAAGCGTCGTCGGCTCCGGCCGAGTTGGCCAGCCGAGCGGGCTCGTTCGTCCTCGAGGCGTCCCAGGTCGCGCTGCTGGGCGTGGATGCGGTTCCGGGTCTCGTCAATGGCGTGCTGGTCGGGCCGCCGGAACCGGCGATGTCGGGTGAGCGCCTCGAGGCGGCCCCGGGCGTCGGCGACGCCCTGGCGGGTCGTGGCGATGGTCTGGTCGAGGCGGCGCACTTCTTTCTGGGTGGCGGCCACGATGTTGCGCAGCACGGGCACGTCGGAGCGGAGCCGCCGCAGGCGGCGGAGCTCGGGTCGGCGATCGGGGCCGGCGCAAGTGTCGATGTGGGCGCGGGCCTGTTCCCAGAGGCGCCGCAGGATGGCCGGGTGGTCGCTGCGGTCGAGTTCGGTGCGGAGGGCCTCGGTGGCGGAGACCTCGGCCGAGGAGCGGCGCATGGCAGCGGCAAGGACCTCGACGGGTCCGGGGGGCGGGCGGTGGCCGTGGCCGGTGCCGGCCGCCTCAGTGACCACACAGACGCGGTTCTCATAGCGGCCACGGGTCATCCCGACGTAGAGGTGCTCGGCCATGGTGGCCGAGTCGGCGAGGAGCACGGCCCGGTCGACGGTGACGCCTTCGGCTTTGTGGACGGTCACCGCGTAGGCCAAGGCGACGTGGTCGGCGACATAGGGAGCGGGGAGGACGACCCGGCCCCGGTTCCCGAGATGGGAGACGACCAGCGAGCCGTCGAGGTGGCGGACGTCGACCCGCCAGCGGTCGCCGTTGCGGACCCAGACCCCGGCGGTGGTGATCAGGCGCCGATTGTTCTGCGTGCTCACGATCTCGTCGCCGCGGCCGACGGCCTGGGCGCCGGCGACGAGCCCACCCGGCTCGACTTCACCGGCGTCGACCCGCACGGCCCGGGCCCGCAGGGCCAGGGCGTCCACCATGGCGTGGTCGGGCGCCACGACGACGATCGACTCGCCGGCGCGGCGGGCGGCGAGCCAGGCGGAAAAGGCCTCCTCGACCATTTCCTCCCGGTCGCCGCCGACGATGCGGCCCCGGGCGTCGTACTCCTCGAGGACCGAGGCGTCGCCGTTGCGCAGGCGCAGGCTCGCGTTGGCCTCCCAGGGGTCGGAGAAGCGGCGGACCTCGCAGAGCTCGGCGGCGCGGCCGTCCGCCACCAAGAGGCGGAAGAGACCGCCTGCGTCGACCGCGCCCAGTTGGCGATGGTCGCCTACCAGCACGAGCTTGGCCCCCACTCGCTGCACCACCCCCACGAGGCGGGCCAGATCCTGGGTCGAGACCATCCCGGCCTCGTCGCAGACGACCACCTCACCCGGAGTCAGCCGGAAGTCCGGGACCACCTGGGGGCGGTCCTGCTCGTAGAGGAACTTGGCCAGCGTCTCGGACGCCAGCCCGGACTCGTCGGCGAGCACCCCGGCGGCCACGGCGGAGACCGCCAAGCCCCTCACCGGTATTCCCGATGCCGCCCACGCCTCGCCAGCAGCCCGCATGAGCCGTGTCTTCCCCGCCCCGGCGGGCCCGACCACACACACGATCGCCTCCCCGCCAAGGCATACCCGCCGCAACGCCGCGGCCTGGTCGTCGCCCAGACCGTGGTCGGTGACGGCCCGCTCCACCGTCCCCCGGGCGGCCACGGCCACCTCGACCTCCCGGCCCCGAGCCACGGCGTCGAGCACCTCGCCCTCCCGTCGCAACGTGTCCCGGGTGCTCTGGCGGGAGGCGCCGTGGCGTTCGTGGGAGGGCAGTCCGTCCCGGCGGCGCAGACCCCGGGGCACCTCGGCGGAGAGCGGAGCCGCCAGGGTGACCACCTCGGGATGGGCGAGCACCGCCGCCGAGGTGGCCTCGATCCATGCCCGCCCGGCCTCGGCGTCGCCGGCGAGAGCGGGCGGCAGGCGGCGGGCCACCGCCTTGGCCACCTCCGCCCGGCCCCAGGTGGAGCGGGCCCCGGCCAGTTCGGCCACCAATTCGTCCACGACCGCCGGTTCGGCGACCTCGGGCGAGACGGCGCGGTCTCGCTCCTGAGTCCGACCCAACGTCGCCGCCAGCCACCGCTCCGGTGCCCAGCCGGCTTCGGCCGCCTCCGTCCACCACCGTCCGCCCAGGGTCGCCTCGTCCTCGTAGTCGGCCTTGGCCGGCCGAGTGTCGTAGGCGGCGAACTGGTACTGCTCGGCCCGCTCGTCGTCCGTCAACATCCGCCCCAGTCGGGCCTCGGCCGCGGCGATGCGCTGGGCGCCGCGGACCTCGACCTCCTTGCGACGCTTGGAGAAGTGCTTGATCAGCCCTCGGGGGACGCCCAGGATGTCGGCCTGGCCGTTGCGGTCGACCGGCTCCCACTCCACCCCAAGCCGGGCGGTGAGCTCGACTCGCAGGGTGGCGTTGTAGAGCATGCCGGCCGCCTTCTGGAAGGCGAAGATCTCCCGGCCGTCCAGAGAGCGCCATCTCCCGTCGGCGCAGCGGACCTTGTTGGCGACCAACACATGGGAATGCAACTGGGGATCGCCGGCCCGGGACGTCCGGTGGGTGAACGACGCCGCCACGTACCCCTCGGTGTCGACCTGGAACATGCCAGCCTTCCCGGTCCGGGAGAACGCCGCATGCTCCTCCAGGAAGTCCAGCGCTGCGGCCACAGCGGCGTCGTGGGCGGCACGGACCTCCCCGGCCACCTCGCTCCCGCCGAACGCGCCGACCAGCGACACGCTCTTCGGCGGCGAGAACGACAGGGCGAAGCCGGTCACCACCGTCCGCTTGGAGTCGTGCTTGTACGGGAGACCGAGGGGCTCGCCTGTCAGAGGATGGCGGCCCTCGTCGAACAGCCGGGCCAGCTGCCCCTCCTCGACCGTGCCCGGCAGCCCGAGCATTGCCGACCCGGAACCCACCCAGACACCCAGCTCGTCGCCGTGCTCGAGGAAGTAGTCCTCGACGCCGACCTCGTGGTCGTAGTAGCGCCAGCTCCCCAGCGTCATGGGCACGAGACCGTTCAGACCCGCCGCCCCCTTTGCCGCACCCCCGGTGCAGAGGTGTCCCGCTGTTTAGCTTTCATGGGTGCGGTTATACAGGGTGTTCTCGTGATTGGGAAGGGCAAAAGATGCAGGTCTCTTAGAAGGGTAATTGATGGATAATGACGGATAGCGGTGGACGGTTGAGAGGGGATGAGGTGGAAGATGTCCGTGGACGTCCATGGGGCTCGGATCGGGCGACGGACCGCCACGAGCGCAGCGGACCGGCCCCGCCCACTCCATCCCATCGAACCTGCGTAAGCGCCTGCGGGTGGAGCATTCAGAGACCTCGGCGGGCCGGACCGAAAAAAAATCCTGGGCCGTGTGATGCTGTCCGGCGCGTCCGGCGAGTGCCCTCTGGTAGTCCCTAGTACTCCCTGGTTCTCGTTCGTTCGTCGTTGACGCTTATGTGTCAAAGATTTTCTCAGATTCCCTGTCGCATATCGCCGTTACCATGCGCATAGGTACGGATGAGAGTGGACTTGAGCACGGAGGTGCTGGGGAAATGAAGAACCCGCTTGATGACCGGCTTTCGGTCGAGACATCGCAACTCTGGGACCGCCCCCCGCTTCGCGTGGTCCCAGGCCTGAGCCCGGCGTCTGGGCCGACCGGCGACCAGGACGACCTGACCGATCGAGACCCACCCAGCGACAGGCCGATGCCCGTCCTGCTCCTCTCGATCCCACAGGCCGCCAAGGCGCTCGGGATCGGCCGGAGCAAGCTCTACGAACTCATCGCCGACGGCGAACTGGAGACCGTGCACATCGGTCGGGCCGTTCGCCTCCCGGTCGATGCCGTTGACACGTTCGTGCGGAAGCTCCGGCAGCCTCCGCCCCGGCAGCCAGGGGCATGAGGACGGTTGTCGTTCCGGTGGGCGGCGCCGCAGGCTCTCAGCTCTCGCCGCTGGCGAACATGCTGGCGAAGAATTGGCGCACGATAGCGGCGGCGTTGTCGAACGACTGGGTGGAGAGGTCGTGGTCCGCAGCGAGGCGTTCGTACCGCCCCGGCCAGGAGTCGGGGAGGGCAGGGAGCTGGTTCGGCGGATCGACACCGTCACGCTCGGCCCAGACCTGGCGGGTGGCCACCGCCAGCGTGACCGGGGCGAGCAGGTCGTGCTCGATCAGGATGACGAGGTCGACCAGGTCACGGACTCGGGAGTTCTCCCGGTCGCCGAAGTCGCGGAGCATGCCGTGGAGCTTCTCGGCGGCATGGCGGTGGACGTCGATGATCTCGATGACCGCGGCCGGTACGCCGGCGAAGTCAAGCGAGTTGGGCAGCGTGACGCGGTCGGTGGCGTCGAGTTCGTGCGCTCGGGGGGAGACGTCGACCTGAAGCCCGCCGAAGGGTTTGCCGGCCAGGGTGGCGGCGACCTTGACGCGCCAGGTGAGGTCCCCGGCACCGTCCTCGGCGAGTGGGACCGGTCGTCTGGCCGCCAGGATGAACCCGTCGCCGTCCTGGTCCGTGGTGAGGGCGTCGACGAGGCGCTCGTGGAGTGCTCCAGCGCTGGGCACCGGACCGCGGAGTCCGAGGTCGAGGTCCTTGGTGAGGCGGGCGTCGTCCCGGAGTCGGACCTCGAGCGCCATCCCGCCCTTGAGCACCCACCGTCCTGGCTCGACGGCTTCGAGACGGGCCACGATCCGCTCGAAGAGCACTCGGCGGCGCAGCCGGTCGAGGTTGATGCCGGTCTCGTTCGATCGGGTGAGGAGTCGCTGTTCGAGGGCCATGCGCAGGGCGGCCGGCGTCCCGTAGGTCACAGCCGTCCGGCTCGCTGGAGGGCCCGTTCGATGTAGAGGGCAGCTCGGCTGTCGACCACCTCGGACCGGGCCCGGAGGTTCCGGATGGTCAGAAGGCCCTCATGGAGGGCTTCGTCGATGGCACGAGCCAGTTGGTCTTCATCAGGCGAGTCCGCCGCCACGTCGATGATCGATCGGGTCGGGGTCGTGACCCGGAAACCGCTTCGGTCGAGGACGTCGGTCTCGGGTAGGCGGGCGTGATGGAGGACGAGGGCGTCGTCCGTCATGGTGAACCCAGGAGGGACCGTCAGGTGGAGGCGTGCCGACTCGAACTCGCCGACGCCATGCACCGACAGGGCCGTCTCATGCGACACCACACCCCGAGCACGAGACCACAGTGTCCAGCGGGCTAGATCGTCGTGCCTGTCGGGCACCCACTCGGCGAGACGGAACAGCCCGCGATCGACACGCAGCCAATTGGCCGCCCCAACATGGTGGGCCTGCGCCTGATACGAGTAGCCAATCGTCTTCGCCTGCGCCGCGGTGAAGTAGCCGCCCTGCCCAACCGCTAGGTTGAACAGCTGTCGTCGCAGTTCCAGCCGATCCCCGGTCACGGGTCAATCCTACAAGAAAACTTGAGTTCTGAAGAACGTAAAGGAATGGAACTCAACTTATGCCTGCAGACGGCCCAAGCCGGAGCCCCCGCGGATTCCCAGGCTGTTGACGCCGGCGACTCGACTCCATCGCGCGTCCATCGCGCGGGCGCTCACGTTCGGGGCTGTTCGCCAAAGAACGTGCACCCACTCTGACCAGCACTTTCTGTCCGCTGACATCCATCGAAATCCGTCTGAATCAGCTTCCCAAGCTGAGAACGCGAGTTCGATTCTCGTCACCCGCTCCGATGCCCCGCCGGATCGCCGTCCTCCTAAGCCCTGGTTGTCGCCGTCGCCGGCGCCTGCAAGGACGAGCCGGTGAAGTCCACCGAGGTGTCCGTCTACGACCTGCGCCCGG
>Ga0299907_10000332_pt1 | contig 22147 bp, 23 predicted proteins | sample RVTome_16_FD_198680 | JGI IMG/M metagenome (GOLD analysis project Ga0299907, IMG submission 198680) | Soil microbial communities from uranium-contaminated site in the Upper Colorado River Basin, Wyoming, United States - RVT152D67 (version 2) ...
AGGTAGCGGATCGACACGGACGGACGCGCCGGAGCATCTAACCCCAGCAGAGGCAGAACGGGTGCCCGGCCGGGTCGGCGTACACCTGGAAGCCATCGTCCGCCGCCAGATCGTCGGCCGCCTTCAGCAGCCTGGCGCCGAGCGCCATGACCTCCTCGTGGGCGGCGGCGACGTCGTCGACGTACACGTCGAGGTGGATCTGCTGCGGCGCCCCGTCGGGCCACTCCGGTTGGATGTGGTTGGGCGCGAGCTGGACGTCCATCCGAGGTTCCCCGTCGACGGAGATGGTGTGCCAGTCGTCGTAGGCGTCGACCGTGCCTCCCAGCACCCCAGACCAGAATGAGCTCACGGCTCCGATGTCCGCTGCGTCCAGGACGACGATCGTTCGAGAGATCTTCATGACGTCATCGTGTCATAGGTTGCGTAGGCGAGCCGGCCGGCCTCGCTGGGCTCTAGGCGCGATCCTTCGCCGAGCGATTGAACTGGCGGGCTTCGGTCGAGCCGTCCAGGGCGAGCGTCGAACTGGTGCCGCCGCTGATCGTTTTCGCCACCCGGTCGAAGTAGCCGGTGCCCACCTCGGTCTGGTGTTTCGTGGCGGTGTAGCCCTCGGACTCCAGCTCGAATTCCCGCTCCTGCAGCTTCACGTAGGCGGTCATGGCCTCGTTCGCAAAGCCGCGCGCGAGCTCGAACATCGACGCGTTGAGCGCGTGGAATCCCGCGAGTGTGATGAACAGGAACCGGTAGCCCATCGCCGCGAGCTCCTTCTGGAAGCGCGCGATCGTGGCCTCGTCCAGATGCTGTGTCCAGTTGAACGACGGCGAGCAGTTGTACGCGAGGAGCTTGCCGGGGAACTCGGCGTGCACGGCCTCCGCGAACGTGCGCGCCTCGTCGAGGTCCGGCGTCGAGGTCTCGCACCACAGCATGTCCGCGTACGGCGCGTAGGCGATCGCGCGCGCCACCGCCGCGTCCATGCCGCTTCGCACCATGTGGAAGCCCTCGATCGCGCGCGCGCCGGTGAGGAACGGCGTGTCTCGTTCGTCCAGGTCGGTCGTGAGTAGCGTTGCACTAAGCGCGTCGGTCCGTGCCACCAACACCGTCGGCACGTCGAGCACGTCCGCGGCCAGTCGTGCCGCCGTCAGCGTCCGGATGAAATGCGACGTCGGCACCAGCACCTTGCCGCCCAGGTGGCCGCACTTCTTCTCGCTCGCGAGCTGGTCCTCGAAGTGCACGCCGGCGGCGCCGGCCTGGATCATCGCCTTCATCAGCTCGAAGGCGTTCAGCGGCCCGCCGAACCCCGCCTCGGCGTCGGCCACGATCGGCGCCAGGTAGTCGGCCGCCTCGCCCTCTGCCCAGGCGATCTGGTCCGCGCGCTGGAGCGCGTTGTTGATCCGCCTGACGACCGTGGGCACCGAGTCGGCCGGGTACAGCGACTGGTCGGGGTAGGTCTGTCCGGCGAGGTTCTGGTCAGCTGCAACCTGCCATCCGCTCAGGTAGATCGCCTTGAGGCCGGCCTTCACCATCTCGACGGCCTGGCCGCCGGTGAGAGCTCCGAGCGCCTGCACGTGGTCCTCGCCGCGGAGCAACTCCCAGAGCCGCTCGGCGCCGGCGCGGGCGAGCGAATGCTCCACGCGGATCACCCCTCGAAGGCGCACGACCTCCTCGGCCGAGTACGGGCGCTCGATGCCGGCCCAGCGTTGGGCTGCCCACCGCCGCTGCAGCTCGGCGGACTCGGTCCGGATCCGGGTCTCGATCTCCATCCTGCTTGCTCCTTCGTCGCTCGTGTGATCCAGGGCGGAAAAGCAGAAGACCCCCCGGTGTCCGGGAGGTCTCCGGCGCACGCCATTGGGTGTTGGCGCGCGCCGCTAGGAGTCGGCTACGTTCTTGAACGGCCGTTCAAACATGTCTGGATCGTAGCAGCCCTCGAAGGGGTTCCGTCAATGGGCGCATCGATATGCTCCCGCGGCAACGCGCATCGGGAGGTCGCGCAGATGACGTTCCGCGGGTGGCCGGTCGAGGCGCTCGAGTTCTTCGAGGGCCTGGCGGCGGAGAACACCAAGGCGTACTGGCAACGGAACAAGGCGGTCTACGACTCGCTGGTTCGCGCGCCGATGGAGGAGCTGCTCGCCGAGCTCGCTCCGGAGTTCGGTGACGGGAAGATCTTCCGGCCCTATCGGGACATCCGGTTCAGCGCGGACAAGTCGCCGTACAAGACCGCCATCGGAGCCGTGGCGGGTGCAGGCTACGTTCAGCTGAACGCCGAAGGGCTGGCGGCAGGATCGGGGATGTGGGAGATGGCTCCCGATCAGCTGGAGCGGTATCGGTCATCGGTGGACGACGGCCGGTCCGGTGGGAAGCTCGATCGCCTGGTCGCGAAGGCGAAGGCCGACGGCCTCGACGTCACGGGCCACGGGGTCCTGAAGACCGCCCCGAAGGGCTACCCGAAGGACCATCCCCGGATCGAGCTGCTGCGCTTCAAGGGCATCGTCGCGTGGCGTGAGTGGCCGGCCGGCGCGTGGCTGGGAACGGCGAAGGCCAAGGACCGCGTGGTCGAGTTCCTTCGCTTCGCCGAGCCGCTCAACACGTGGCTCGCTACGCATGTCGGATCCTCGACCTTGTCCGAACGCAGGCATTGATCGTTTACGGGACGATCTTCGAGATCGGGAGCTCGAGGATGTCGGTGGCGCCCGCGGCCTTGAGCTCGGGGATCAGGCGGTTCACGCCGCGCTTGTCCACGACCGTCTCGATCGCGTAGCCACCCTCCGACAGCTGGGACACCGTCGGCGCCTTCATCGACGGCACGACGGCGAGCACCTCCTGCATCCGTTCCTCCGTCACGTTGAGCTTGATCAACACGCGCCCCTCCGCCTCGAGCGCGCCCCGCAGCAAGGTCACGATGTCGTCCATCGCGGCGCGCTTGGCGCCATCGTCGGCAGAGTCGACGTTCGCCACCAGGACTGGGTCGGACACGAGCAGCGTCTCCACGATCTTCATCCCGTGCGCCCGCAGCGTGCTCCCCGTCTCGGTGATGTCGACGATCGCGTCCACGATCTCGGGCACCTTGGCCTCGGTGGCACCGTAGGACCAGGTGACCTTGACGGGGATGCCGAGGTCCTCGAAGTACCGCTCGGTGAGGTGCAGGAACTCGGTGGAGATGCGTGTTCCCGGCGGGATCTCCTTGGCGGTGTTGGCCGGATGCTCGTTCGGCACCGCGAGCACCACCTTCGTGCCGTGGCCGGTCCCGGACCTGGCGTAGCTGAGCGTCGTCAGCACCTCGACGTCGGCCGCGGTCTCCGCGATCCAGTCCTGCCCGGTGATCCCCAGGTCGAACAGGCCGTCCTGCACGTAGAGGGGGATCTCCTGCGGCCGCAGGATAGAGACACGCTCGATGCGATCGTCGTCGATCGTGCCGTGGTAGTCGCGTTCCGATCCACGACGCACGCCGAGATCCGCCTCCTCGAAGAGGCGGAGCGTCTGGGCCTCCAGGGACCCTTTGGGCAGCACCAGCTTCAGCATCAGCGCTCCAGCGTACGGAAGAAGCACGTGCGCTCGCCCGTATGGCAGGCGGCGCCCTCCTGGTGGACGCGCGCGAGCACGACGTCGCCGTCGCAGTCGACGCGGATCTCCTCCCAGTGCTGGGTGTGGCCACTGGTGTCGCCTTTTCGCCACAGCTGTTCCCGGGAACGTGACCAGTAGGTCATCCGGCCCTCCGAAAGCGTGCGCTCGAGGGCCTCGCGGTTGGCCCACGCGACCATCAGTACGTCGCCGTTCTCGGCGTCCTGCACGACCACCGTGACGAGCCCGTCCCGGTCGAATCGAAGATCCTCGAGCTGCACGGTGTTCTTCACCGCACCGGCCTCACGGCGATGCCCTCCGCCGCCAGGTGCTCCTTGATCTGCCTGATCGTGAGCCGGCCGTCGTGAAGGCGTGACGCCGCGAGCACGGCGTCGGCGCCACCGTCCCGCAAAGCCGCGGCGAAGTCCTCCACCTTGCCGGCGCCGCCGGACGCCACCACCGGGACCGTGACCGCATCGCCGATCGACCGCAGCAGCGTCAGGTCGTAGCCCTCTCCCGTGCCGTCGCGGTCCATCGACGTGACGAGCACCTCACCGGCTCCGTGGGTAGCGGTCGCCTCGGCGGCCCATTCGACCGCATCGCGGCCGGTGGGCGTTCGCCCGGCGTCCACGTAGACCTCCCACGAACCGCTGCGGCTCTTCGCGTCGATCGCGATCACCATGCACTGCGTCCCGAACCGATCGGCGCACCGGCTCAGGATCGAGGGCTCCCGGACGGCGGCGCTGTTCATCGACACCTTGTCCGCGCCTGCACGGAGAAGCGCTTGGGCGTCGTCTTCCGTGCGGACGCCGCCGCCGACCGTGAGGGGGATGAACACCTGCTCAGCGGTCCGTGAGATGACGTCGAGTGTGGCCTGCCTGTCTTCGACGGTTGCCGTGATGTCGAGGAACACCAGCTCGTCGGCGCCGTCGGCGTCGTAGCGCGCCGCGAGCTCGACCGGATCGCCCGCGTCGACCAGGTCGACGAAGCGCGTGCCCTTCACGACGCGGCCGGCGTCCACGTCGAGGCACGGGATTACCCGCTTGGCGAGCATCAGCCGCGCGTGACCTGGGAGAGCTTGAGTGTCTTCTCGTACAGCGCCTTTCCTGACACGGCGGCCTCACAGCCCAGGTCCCGGAGCGCCCACACGTCGTCGGCGTCCCGGATCCCGCCGCTCGCGATGACCGGACGGTCGGTGAGCTCGAGCACGTGCCGGTACAGACGGAGGTCCGGACCGTCGAGCGTGCCGTCTCGTGCGATCGCGGTGACGAGGTACCTGGGCGCCCCGGAATCGTTCAGCGACGCGACCGTCGCGTCCAGCTCGGGCCCTTCCTCCTTCCAACCTTTGATCATCACGACGCCGCCGCGGACGTCGACGGCGACCACCACGTGCTCGGCGAACTCCTCGACCGCTCTGGCCACGAACCCGACGTCCGCGGCGGCGGCGGTGCCGAGGATCGCTCGCTTGGCTCCGAGCTCGAGCACCTCGCCGATCTGCCCGAGCGATCGCACGCCGCCTCCCACCTGCACGGGTACCGCGACGGCCCGGCAGATCTCACCAACCACGCCGCGGTTGTGCCCGTCGTCCAGAGCGGCGTCCAGGTCGATCACGTGGAGTCGCCGGGCGCCCTCCTCCTGGAAACGCACGGCCACCGCGACCGGGTCGTCGCCGTAGGTCGTCTGCTCGGCGGGGTCGCCGCGCACGAGGCGCACGGCCTTTCCCCCGAGGAGGTCGATCGCGGGGATGACGATCACGTGAGGGCCTTGACGACGTTCTCGTAGATCTGCAGGCCTGCCTCGCCCGATTTCTCCGGGTGGAACTGCGTGGCGAACACGTTCGCGCGTGTGACCGCTGCCGCGAGCGGACGACCGTGCTCCGCGACGCCGACCGTTCCCTCGGCCGGCTCCGGCGCGTAGGAGTGCACGAAGTAGAAGGGCGTTCCGTCGGGGATCCCTTCGATGAAGGGGTGCGATGTGCGCCATTCGACTGTGTTCCACCCCATGTGAGGGACCTTCACGGTCGCGGGAAGCCGCCGGACGTCGCCGGCGAGCACCCCCAAGCCGGGCTCCCGATCCTCATCGCTCCGCTCGAAGAGCACCTGCATGCCGACGCAGACGCCGACCACGTGCCGGCCGCTCGCGGCGAAGTCCCGGATCACGGTGTCGAGGCCGCGTCGGCGGATCTCGCGCACGCAGTGGCCGAAGTGGCCGACGCCCGGGACGATGAGACCGTCCGCCGAGGCGACCTCACGCGGCTCGCCCGTGACCAGCGGCTCGCCGCCCACCCTCGCGACCGCGCGCGCGACCGAGTGGAGGTTGCCGCTTTCGTAGTCCAGGATCGCGACGTCGGGCACCTACAGCGTTCCCTTCGTGCTCGGGATGTCGCCGCGTCCCGACGGCGCGCACGCGTCCGCGAGGGACCTGGCGATCGCCTTGAACTCGGCCTCCACGACGTGATGCGGCGAGCGCCCCGACAGGAGGCGTGCGTGGATCGTGAGGTTCGCCGACTGCGCGAACGCCCGCACGAAGTCCTCGACGAGGCCGGTGTCGAAGTTGCCGATCGTCTCGGCCGGAACGTCGACCTCGTACAGCACGAACATGCGGCCCGACAGGTCGAGCGCGACCTCGACGGCCGCCTCGTCGAGCGGCACGGTGATCGATCCGAACCTGCGGATGCCGGCTTTGTCGCCGAGCGCCTCGGCGAGCGCCTGGCCCAGCGCGAGGCCACAGTCCTCCACCGTGTGATGGCCGTCGACGTCGAGGTCGCCGGCGCACGTGATGGCCAGGTCCCAGCCCGCGTGTGTGCCGAGCTGTTGAAGCATGTGGTCGAAGAACGGCAGACCGGTGTCCGCCTTGGCCGAGCCCGCGCCGTCCAGCGAGAGCTCGACCCGCACGTCGGTCTCCTTCGTCGTGCGGGTCACGGTCGCGGTCCTCGTCATCCGGCCAGCACCTCCTTGACGGCGGCGAGGAACAGATCCACCTCGGGCTCCGCGCCGGCGGTCACCCGCAGCGCGCCCGGCACGACGGTCGTCATGTCGCGCACCAGCACGCCGCGGTCGAGCAACGCCTGCCAGAGCTCGCGCGCGTCGATCGGGGGCGCGAACAGGACGAAGTTGGCCTCCGACGGGTAGACGGTCATCCCCGGCACGGCCTCGAGGGCGGCGGCGATCCGGTCGCGTTGCGACCGGATCGCATCCACGATGGCTTCCGCCTCCCGCTGGTAGTGCAGGCCGCCGATACCGGCGGCCTGCGTCAGCGCCGACAGGTGATAGGGCAGGCGCACGCGTTGCAGATCCTCGACCACCTCGGGCGTCGCCGCGAGATAGCCGATCCTGGCGCCCGCCATCGCGAACGCCTTCGAGAAGGTGCGCGTGACGGTGACGTTCGAATGGTCGGCCACGAGCTTCAAGGCGGACTCACCGCCGAACTCCTGGTACGCCTCGTCGACGATCACGAGCGAGCGAGGCAGCGCGTCGGCGAACGCCTCCGTCATCTGCACCGGCTGGGCGTTTCCCGTCGGGTTGTTCGGCGAGCACACGAACACGACGTCTGCTCGTTCGGCGACCGCCAGATCCACCTCGCGCTCGGTGAGGACGAAGTCCCCGGGAAGTCTCAGTTGGACGAGATCCGTCTGCGTGAGCCAGCAGACTCGCGAGTGCACCAGGTACGTGGGCTCGAACGTTACCGCGCGCCGGCCGGCTCCGCCGTAGGCCTGCAGGAGCTGGGTGAGGATCTCGTTCGAGCCGTTCGCCGCCCAGATGCCGTCGAAGGGATGACCGATCCGCTGGGCGAGCGCCTCGCGCAGCTGAACCATCTGGCCGTCCGGGTACCGGTGCAGCGGCAGCCTGCGGAGAGCCTCGGCGAGCTCTTCGAAGAACCCGTTCGGCAACGGCTGCGGGCATTCGTTCGCGTTGAGGCGTGCGGCCACCTCGAGCTGAGGCGAGAGGTAGGCCGCGGTGTCGCGCAGCCCCGCCCTCGGCTCCGCACTCACCCGTCGACCCGTCGGGCGCGGGCCGACATCGCCTTCGCGTGGCCCACGAGGCCCTCGGCGTTCGCGATCGCGGAGGCGCTGGTCGTGTGGCGAGCCACACCCTCGGGGGCCACCTGGACCACGGACGAGACGGTGACGTAGTCGGCCGCTCGTAGGCCGCTCGAGAACCGCGCCGTGCCGGCCGTGGGCAGCACGTGGTTCGACGCGAGCCCGTAGTCGCCGAACGGGACCGCGCTCCAGGGCCCGAGGAACACCGCCCCCGCATTGCGGATCCCTTCCAGTAGCTTCTCCGGCTCACTCACGACGAGTTGCGCGTGCTCGGGCGCGAGCTCGTTCACGACCTCGACCGCGTGATCCAGATCGCGGACCAGCACCGCCCTGGCGTGCGTGAGCGCGGCGTCGACGATGTCGCGCCGTCCCGATCGCGGGAGCGCCTCCAAGAGCGCCGCCCCGACGCGCCGCGCCAGCTCCTCGTCCGCGGTGATCAGGAAGGTCCGTGCCTCGGGGTCGTGCTCCGCCTGAGCGATCAGATCGAGCGCCGTGAGCTCGGGGTCCGCCTCGGCGTCGGCCACGATCGCCAGCTCGCTCGGCCCGGCGAGTCCGTCGATGCCGACCTGTCCGACCAGCTGCCGTTTCGCCTCGGTGACGTAGACGTTCCCGGGCCCCACGATCCGGTCGACGGACGGGACCGATTCCGTGCCATAGGCCATCGCGGCGATCGCCTGGGCCCCACCGGTCTTCGCGACACACGCGACGCCGGCCCGCCGGGCCGCGTACAGGACCGGCGGATGGATCGTGCCGTCGGCCTGCGGAGGGGTGCAGAGCACGATCTCGTCCACGCCGGCGACCACCGCGGGGATCACGGTCATGCACACCGACGACGGATAGCGGGCACGTCCGCCGGGCACGTAACAACCGACGGATTGCAACGGACGAACGATCTCCCCGTAGCGCACGCCGTCGCGTTCCTCCCACCATTCCCTCGGCAGCTGTCGTTCGTGGAGGTCGCGGAGCCGCACGCACAGCTCGTCCAACGCGCGGCGGAGGTCCTCCGGCGTGTCGCCCTCGGCGCGCTCCAGCTCCTCCTCGGACACGAGGATGCCGGACGCCGAGAGGTCGGCGCCGTCGAAGCGCAGGGCCAACTCGAAGAGCACCTCGTCACCTTCGACGAACACGCGCTGCAGGATGCCGCGCACGGTCTCGTTGATGGCGGGATCGAACTCGAGTTTGGAGCCCTCGAGCCGCCCGCCCCGCTCGCGCAGGTCGAGGAGCTCGAGCATCAGGGCTCCCTGTGATGGTGTCCGGTGGCTTTCGCCAGCCGTCGTTCGCGGACGAACAACATCCATCCGCTCACGCCTACCACGGTGGCAGCCACCAGCAGCATGACCAAGGCCAACAGGAACGTGGAGTCGCGGTCCATGGAAGACCGCAAGGGTACCGAACCCGCCGGAAGGGTGGCCCTCCCTAGGTGCGCTGGGAGCGCCTGGCTTCCGTGCGCCTCTCGGTCTCGAGACGTTCGAGGTCGACGTCTTCGCGGGACAGATAGGTGAATGCCGCGCCGATGGCCGGGTGTACCTCGGCGATCAGCCGGTGCATCTCGTGGGCGACGACGCGATACGTGGGATGACCCTGGGGCTGGGAGCGCAGCTCGGTCAGGTGCATCGCCTCGCGGGCCGTCATCTGCATCACGAACCGGATCCGATAGGCCATGGAGACGGCGTACTGCGCCGCATCGGGGAGCCCAGCCTCGAAGATTGCGTCGTGGGTCTCACGAGAACGCCCCATCGCTCGCTCCCATTCGGCGAGCAGCCCCGCATCCTCGACCTCGGTCGGCACGTGGTACCCGAACGACGGGGTCAAGCGCTGCCATTCGATCGTAAGCGGGCGATGACGCTGGAGGTCGCGGAACGCTCCGTAGTCGCACAACACGTCGAACCGGTAGGACGTGCGCTCCCAGGCACGGCCGGGCTTGTGGCGGCGGTTCGTCCGGTTGCCGACGCTCGCGGCAAGGATCTCGGCCCGCTCCTCGGCAGACATCGCGCGTGCCAGACCGAGCAGCTGGTCGTCGGGGAGGTCGCTCGCCGCGTACAGCACGCCCGCCGTCACCTTGATCTCTCCCTCGGGGTCGTGATCGGTGAGCGTCACCACCGGTCGCTCGCCGGGATCGACGCCGTCGAGCAGCTTCGCCGCGAGCTCCTCCGTTCGTTCGCGCACCTCGCGCCAGTACCGCGACCAGGCCACGCCGCGCTCAGCGACGTCCACGCGCTTCAGGAACTCCGGGATCACCTCGCGCAGCTCGATCAGCATCAGCCGTCCGTACTCCCGTGCTTCCGCCAAGGGATGGACGGCCAGGCGCATCAGGAGCTGTTCGTAGGACTGGCCCGTGGCGTAGATGCCGACGTTGGAGCGCGTGCCGGCCGGCAGCAGCAGCCGCAGCGTGTCGCAGGTCTTGGCCATGATGGTCTGGCGGTACACGAAGTCCGAGTCGGCCGCGTCCTTCGGGAACCGAGCCTGGTAGTAGGTCTCCATGGGCTCGTACATCCGGCCGTATGTCCCGAACAGGTCGTCCAGCAACGTCCGGTAACGGTCTTCGAGCGGCGTCTGGGTGAGCTCGTCGGCCGACGACGCGCGCCACGCGCCGCCGGGTCGGTCGTCGTAGCGCATGTAGCGCGTGGACTGCTCGAGGTAGGCGGCAAGCCGACCCCATTCCAAGGCCTTGCAGAGCAGCTGTGAAGCTTGTTCGCAGGCCAGGTGCACGCCGCCGAGCTGTGCGATCGAGTCGTCGCCGTACTCGACGAACACGCGGTCGTAGAGCCGCTCGGCTCGTCCCCGGCCGGCGCTAGAGAGGCCACCGCCCGGCTCGACGTCCTCAGCGAACTCGTCGAGGAACAGCCTTCGGAGCGACTTCGTCGTTCGCGAGTACCGGGCAAAGAGCGCGCCCTTGACTACCTCCGGCAGGTTCGTGAGGGCGAAGACCGGACCTTCGAGGTTGGTGACGTGCGGCGCGAGCCTCTCGCGCTCCTCGTCCGTGAAGCCGTCCTCGACGTACCGGTTCACTCAGTCGTCCCCCGGGGGCGAAGGCGGCAGCCCGGTGAACAGGGTCACCGTGGAGCCCATCTCCACCTCGGTCCCTCCTTCCGGATCCTGAGCGGCCACCTTGTTCGGGTTCGGGCAGACGGGGTTGGGCGTGACGGGATCACCGAGCTCCACCTCGAGTCCCTGCTGCTCCAGCGTGTTCCGTGCCCTGGCGAACGGGAAGCACACGACGTCCTCGACGATGACCGTGCTCGGCCCCGCCGAAAGGACGATGTCCACGAAGGAATCCCGCTCCACCTCCTCGCCGGCCGGGGGGTTCTGAGCGATGACCGTTCCGACCTCCGCGTCGCTCGGCTCCTCGACGGTGTCGCCCAGGAGCAGGCCCTCCCCTTCGAGGAATGCACGTGCTTCGTCCTCCGTGAGCCCCGTGAGATCCGGGACCTCCACCGAGGGAGGTCGCCTGCCGACGACGATCGTGACCTGAGTGGTGTCGGGATCTTGCACCGTGTCGCCCTCGGGGTCCTGCTCGATCACCACGCCGATGTCCTCTTCGTCCTCAACGGGCCGGCGATCGACCTCGACCTGGCTGAAGCCCGCATCGTTCAGCTCGATGATCGCCTCGTCTTCCTCCAGCCCGATCACCGATGGCAGCGCTCTCGGTTCGAGATCACCGGGGTTGTCGTCGTTCGTCAGGACACCGGCGAGTAGGAAGCCGAGCGCGGTGAGGATGGCGATCACCAGGACGCCGATCAGCACGCCCAACCACACTTTTCGGCCCGAACCCGGCGGCTCCTCCCGTGGCGGGAGCACGGAGGTCGGCTGGGGGCGTGAGATCACCTGGGTGGCCGCCGCGCCGCCCGCGGCGAGCAGGGGCGTGGCCTGGACGTCCTGACCGGTCCGCACGCGCTCGAGGTCGTCGGCGAACTCCCGGGCCGATTGGTAGCGATTGGCGGGGTTCTTCGCCAGCGCCCGCATCACGACGGCGTCGAGGGCGGGCGTCACGTCGCTGTTGATCTCCGAGGGTGGCGGGGGTACTTCGTTCACCTGCTTGTAGGCGATCGCCACGGGCGAGTCGCCCGTGTGGGGCGGGCGCCCTGTGAGCAGCTCGTACAACACCGCACCTGTGGAGTACAGGTCGGTACGCTCGTCGACGGGCCGCCCTTGCGCCTGCTCCGGGGACATGTAGGAGGCGGTGCCGAGGATCGCCGAGGTCTGCGGCGCGGTCTCGGGACCGGCCACGAGACGCGCGATCCCCAGGTCCATCAGCTTCACCGTGCCGTCGCGCGTCACCATCACGTTGGCGGGCTTGATGTCGCGGTGGATCACGCCCTGCGCGTGCGCCGACGCCAGCGCGCCGCAGATGCTTCCCACGATCTCGCACGTCTGCACGACGGTCGGCCGTCGCCCGTCGCTCAGGAACTCGTGCAGCGTCTTGCCTTCGATGAACTCCATCACGATCCACTGCGTGTCGCCGTCGGCGCCCGAGTCGTAGACAGCGACGACGTTCTGGTGGTTCAGGCGAGCGGCGGCCTGGGCCTCGCGGCGGAACCGATCGACGAAGCTGGCGTCACGCGCCCACTGCGAGAGGAGGATCTTGATCGCGACGGTGCGGTTCAGCACGGGGTCGTGGCCCCGATAGACCTCGGCCATGCCGCCGCTGCCGATGCGCGCCTGCACCTGGTAGCGGTCGCCCAGGACCGTCCCATTCACCAGCTACGCACCTCCCAGATAGGCTTCGATCACAGCGCGGACGATGGGCGCGGCGACCGCGCCTCCGGTCGCCTCGGTGTTGCCTCCACCGTTCTCAACGATAACGGCGACGGCGATCGACGGTTCCTGACCCTCCCCCGCCGGGGCGAACGCGGTGAACCATGCGTGCGGCGCCGTGCCCGCCCCTTGGGTCGCCGTGCCTGTCTTCCCCGCCACGGGGATCGGGAACCCGGAGAACGCGCTCGACGCGGTTCCCCGCAGGACCACCTGCCGCATCATCTCGGTGAGGATCCGGGCCGTGCTGTCGCTGATCGGCTGCCCGAGCCGCTCCTCGCGATACTCCCTGATCTGGCGGCCCTGCGGGTCGCGGACCTCCCTCACCAGCCGCGGTCGCATCATCACGCCGTCGTTGGCCACGGCGCCGGCGATCAGGGCATGCATCATCGGGTTGGTGAGGTCGTTGTCCAGGCCGACCCCGCTGTAGGCGAGCAGCGGGTCCTGCCCGTTGAAGTAGGCCGCGTCCGGGAACCGGCCGGGCTCGAACTCGAGCACGAACGGGATCGTCTCCTCGTCGCATCCGGTCCTGGTGGGAGGGAACGTCGCACAGAACCCGAAGTCGTGCGCCTGCTCGGCCATCTCCTCGGCGCCGACCTCCAAGGCCACCTCTCCGAACGTCACGTTGCACGACTCCACGAACGCCTGCAGGAGCGTGATCGACGACGCGCCGCCGCTGCAGTGTGTGTCGGCGAAGTTCTGTAGCTCGTTGCTGGTCAGCGGCAGGTCGAGCCGGTGGGGGTTCGGCCATACGCTGTCGGGTCCGAATCCGTTCTCGAGGGCCGCGGCCGCGGTCACGATCTTGAACGACGAGCCGGGCAGGAACAGCTCGTCCGTCGCTCGTGCGATGAGCGGGCGGCTCTCCGCCTCCGTGAGCCGTTCCCAGGCCCGTCGGATCGACCGATCCGAGCCGGTCGACAGCTCCGAGGGATCGAACGAGGGGTTCGACACGAGCGCGAGGACGTCGCCGTTGCGCGGGTCGATCGCCACCACCGCGCCGGGGAGCGAACCCAGCGCGTCGGCGGCCGCACGCTGGAGATCGTGGTCGAGCGTCACCACCACTGAAGCGCCGCGACGGGGCCGGCCCAGGATCAGGTCGGAGAGGTTCGCCACGGCGAGCTCCGGCGCCTCCCCCGAGAGCTCGTCGCCCATCGCCGACTCGAGCCCCGAGCGCCCGAAGATGCGTGAGTAGTACCCGGTGATGTGCCCGTACAGGGGCCCCTGCGGATACTGCCGGTCGAACCGGAGCGCGGACCCCTCCGCAGCCTGCACGCTCTGCGCGAGCACGACCCCCTCCCGCGTCAGGATCGTGCCGCGCTTGATCTTGTACTCGGCGATGATCTGGCGCGCGGCGTTCGCCGGATCGTTCGCGATGCGGTCGGCCTCGACGACCTGCACGTAGGCGAGCTGGACGAACAGCAGGGCGAACAGCAGCACGAAGCCGATGCCGACCCGACGGATCTGCCGATCCATCTAGGCCAGCTTCCTCTGCCAGGGCCCGGCGGAGATCCGAACGAGCAGCCCGAGCATCACGAAGGTCGCGAGCCGGCTCGTGCCTCCGTACGAGACGAGCGGCAGAGGGACCCCGGTGAGCGGGATCAAGCGGGTCACCCCGCCCACGATCACGAAGACCTGCAACGCCAACACGGTCGTGAGCCCGACGGCCAGCAGCTTCCCGAATCCGTCCAGGCGTTCGAGCCCGATCCGCAGGCCCCGGCCGATCAGGGCCAGGTACAGGAGCAACAGGGCCGCGCCGCCCAACATGCCGAGCTCCTCGCCGATCGCGGAGAACGCGAAGTCGCTCGTCACGAACGGGATCAGCGTCGGCGAGCCCTGACCCAGGCCCGAGCCTACGAGGCCTCCCGTCGCGAGCGCGAACCAGCTCTGGGCGAGCTGCCCGTATCCCCGATCGTGCACGGTGGCGGGATCCAGGGCATGGAGCCAGAAGTCCACGCGTTCTTGGACATGGGACAACGCGAGGTAGCCGAGCGTGGCGCCGGCCGCGAACAGCAGCGCGCCTATCACCAGGTAGCCGACGCGCCCGCTCGCCACCCAAAGCATCACGACGAATACCCCAAAGAGCAGCAGCGAGGCGCCCATGTCGCGTTCTAGGAACAGCACCGCGAGCGAAGCCGCCCACGCGAGCAGCAGCGGCCCGAGGTCCTTGACGCGGGGGAGCCCGAACCGGCCGATCCCCTCCGCCAGAAGCTCGCGCTTGGCAGACAGGTAGGACGCCAGGAAGATCACGATCAGGATGCGACCGAACTCGGCCGGCTGAAGCGTGAGCCCGCCGACGCGGACCCACAGACGAGCTCCGTTGATCTCCTCACCGATCCCCGGGACGACCGGCAGCAACAGCAGGACGAGGCCCGCCAGCCCGATCGTGTAGGTGAAGCCGTCGAGCTGCCGGTCGTCGCGGATCAGCAGCAACGTCAGGATGAACACGCCGACGCCTAGCAGCAGCCACAGGGCCTGCTGGTCGGCGACCCGTTGGTTTCCGCCATCGACCATGATCCGGTAGATGACCGCGAGGCCGATCCCCCCGAGAACCGCGGCGAGGGGGAACAGCACCGGGTCGGCGCGTCGAGCCGTCCATCGGATCACGAGCCACGCTGCGATCGAGCCGGCGGCATACAACACCGTGTACACCGCCATCTGCTCGGGCAGTTCCCCTTCCAGACCCAGGAATACCAGCGCGTAGGCGAGCAGAGAGATGACGACGGCGAGCACGAGCAGGCCAAGGCCGCTGTTGGCCCTCGGCGCCTGCTCGATCTCGGCACTCACGTCGGCTGCTCCTCGGCGGCCGCGATGAACCGCCTCATCTCCTCCACGATCTGCAGCGCCTCCTCGCGGCTGGGCGCGGTCAGGCCGTTCGGCAGGTTGCTCCACAGGGGGTTGCCGGTGACGTCGGCTGCCGGGATCGTGGTCTGCACCTCCACGTGGCTGAGCTGGAACCCGAGGACCTCGGCGGGGATGCCCTGATAGACGGCCACGCTGCCCTGGTCGATGCCGACGTACCACTGGCTCTCGACGAACGCCCGGACGCCGAACAGCAGCGCGAGCACAACGGCGAGGCCGACGCCGGCCCGCGCCGCCCATCGCAGCATCGTGCTCCGGTCGACCCCCGCACGGGCGGCGCGGGCCGCAGAGCCACCTCCTTCGGTCGATGCTCCCGGGCCGGGCTCGGCCTCGGACACGTCGAGCACCAGCACCGTGATGTTGTCAACGCCGCCGGCCCTGTTCGCCGTTCGAACCAATCGGTCCGCCGCTTCCTGCGGGGTCGTCGAAGCCTCGAGGATCGCCTGGATCTGCTCCTCGGACACCATGCCCGTGAGTCCGTCCGAGCACAGCACGAGGCGGTCGCCGTCGAGCAGTCCGATCGCCTCTTCGTCCACGTCGACGTCGGGCTCGATGCCGAGCGCGCGAACGAGGACGTTGCGGTGCGGATGATGCTCGGCTTCCTTCTCGGTGATCTCCCCCGCCCGCACCATCCGGCTCACGAGGGTGTGGTCCTCCGTCAACCTTCGCAGCGCCCCGGCGCGCAGCATGTAGGCACGTGAATCGCCCACGTGCGCCAGGTGCGCGCCTTCGGCGGAGATCATCGTGGCGGTGAGCGTGGTCCCCATGCCTGTGAGCCGGCGATCCTCGGCCGCGCGCTCGAATACCAGCCGGTTCGCTTCGCGCACCTGCTCGCCCAGGGTGCCCTTGCCCTGTTTCGAGAGATCCTCGATCGTCGCGAGCGCCAGCTGCGAGGCGACGTCTCCTCCGCGGTGGCCGCCCATCCCGTCCGCCACGGCGTAGAGGGGTGGCTCCACGAGGTACGCGTCCTCGTTCCCCTCACGAACGCGACCCACGTCGGTCGCGAACCCCGCTTCGATCTTCATCGACGCAGCTCCAAGACCGTGGTGCCGATGCGGATCCGGTCTCCCGGCTGCACCTGCGCCGGCGACGCGAGCTTCTGGTCGTTGACGAACGTGCCGTTCGTGGAGCCCAGATCCTCGACGTACCAAGAGCTCTCCTTGCCGAAGACCCGAGCGTGCTGTTGGGAGGCGTACGTGTCCTCCAGCTTCACCTCGCAGTCGAGCGCGCGCCCCACGGTCATGCTCGTCGCCATCTTGAAGGTCCTCGGCCGGCCGCCGTCGGGTGGGTAGACCACGAGCGTGGTCGGCGGGGGCGTCGATGCGGCCGCCTCCTTCCCTCTCCCACCGCCGCGGGTGGAGACGGTCCGGTCGACGTTCATCCCTCGCACCGCCCAACGCATCGAGCGCCAGATGAACAGGAAGAGCAGCGCCAGAAGCCCGTACTTCAGGGCCGAGAGGGCGAAGGGCGTGACGCTCTGCGCGAGCATGCCGTCACGACCTCCGGAACTCGACCACGGTCGAGCCGATCGTGATCCGGTCGCCGTCGTCGAGCTCGCGGCTCTGCACCGTGGCCCCGTTCAGCTTCGTCCCATTCGTGGAGCCGAGGTCGGTGAGCGTCCATCCGTCGCCAGTGCGTTTGACCTGTGCATGTCGCCTGGATGCCCCCTTGTCTCGCAGCACGATGTCGCAATCGGGGAGGCGCCCGATCGTCACCACGTCCCGCGCGAGCGGCACCGTTCGCTCGCCGGAGTCCTCACGCACCACCAGGATGGCACCCGCCTGTGACGCGGGCTCGACCTTCTCCTCGCCCTCCCGATGCGACGACTCGCACTCGATGTCGCCCTTCTTTAGGCCCTCGTCGACGAAGAGCTCGACCTCGGGTGGTCCGACGAGACCCCAGCCGCGTTCGGTCGCGTTGTCGCGCACGACCTGCTCCAGCTCGGCCACGAGTGAGGACTCCATGGGCTCGAACCGCTCGGCGTCTGCCGGCGAGATCGAGAACTCGAACCTGTTGGGTGCCCAGATCTCGGAGACCCCTACCGTCTTGCGCGCGTCCATCTCACGGAGGATGCGCTTCGCGAGCTCGACCGGCTGGACGCCGCTACGGAACGTCTTTGAGAAGAGGCCTTCCACGAGGCCTCCGAGCCGGCGTTCGAAGTCGCGGAGGATGGGCACGGTCACGAGCGCGGGTGCTGGGACCCCGACCCGGCCATCCTACCGGTCGGTCGTCGCTGAACCTGATCAGGAAGGAGTGGCGTGCTCGGACGATCGGGCGTGCTCCCAGAGAGGGTTCGCGAAGCCGAACCGCTCGTCTGCGGGGAGTCGCCTCCACCACCATTCGCGGAGCTTCCAGTACGTGCGTCTGGCGAAGACCAGCACCAGGCCGGCCAGGACGAACCGTATCGCCGGCAGCGGTGCGATCCTCAGTTGCTGGGTCACGACCCCGCCGGCCGCGGTGAGCGCCCAGACGGCGAGCGCCAGGAGTCCCACCACCCCCAGGTGCCGCATCAGCAGGTCGAACTCGAGACGTGTACCCTTCACGCCGTTTCCATCGGCGCGGCGAGGTCGCTGGGCGTATCGGCCCGTGGTCGGTTCTCCGCTCACCGTTGCCGTGACATGGCTCCCCCGTCGGCGGGACGGGCCTGTGCCGGGAGGGTGACGGAGCTTCCTACACAGGCGCGGTCGGAACGCGCGACTCGACAGATGTCGTCACGAGAGGCCACGTCTCGGCGGGGAAGACCGGTCCCCGGGGAACGGTGGCGGCGACCGCGACGGGCTGCGTGTCGCCGAGCAACGGGAACACCTCTCGCAGCGCCGCCGCGAGCGGCCGCCCGTCGATGTAGCGCTTGCCGGGAGCCTCCCGCAGGCACCGTTCGACGATGGGTCGGAGCGCGTACGGCAGGTGGTCGCCACCTTCCGGAGGTCGCCGGCCGGACAGCATTTCGACCAGGATCGTGCCGACGGCGTAGACGTCGGCGCCCGGGCCGCTGGGCTCCCCTCGGCGTTGTTCGGGGGCGGCGTAGGCGAGGGTCGCCCACGACGGGGGTTCGGCGTCGCCCGCTTCGGGGGCGACGCCGAAGTCCAAGAGCTTCACCGCGCCGGCGGGCGTAAGCACCACGTTGGCGGGCGAGACGTCGCGATGGGCGACGTCTCGCTCGTGCGCGTGGCCGAGGGCATCCGCGAGCGCCACGGCGATCTGGACGGCGCCCCGTGCGGGGAGCCGTCCGCGCGACTGGAGCTCCGCAGAGAGGGCGCGTCCAGCCACGAACTCCATCACCAGGTAGGGCCTGCCGTCGGCTTCGCCGACGTCGTGCACCGCAACGATCCCGGGATGCGCGAGGCGCGCGACCGCACGCGCCTCGCGGCGTACCCGCCCCGCTTCGGCCGCGTCCAGGTCCGTTCCCAGGACCTTCACCGCGACCGTGCGGTTGAGGAGCCGGTCGACGCCTTCGTACACCACTCCTGAGCCGCCGCGGCCGATCAGGGCACGCAGCTCGTACCGCCCGCCGAGGACCCGGCCGACCCGACGCTCATGGGGAAGCATGGCTCGAATCGTACCCCCGAGCAGCGCGAAGACCTGCTGTTACCATCGCCGCGTCGGGCGAGTGGCGGAATTGGCAGACGCGCACGGTTCAGGTCCGTGTCCGGTTCACCCGGGTGGGGGTTCAACTCCCCCCTCGCCCACCACTGACAGAGCAATGGTGTCAGGCTCTGGTGATGCCTGAATTCGAACTGGACGACCGGACCGAGCCGTTCGCTCCCGGCGACGGGGCCGCGGTCATCGAGGTGCTGCGCGGCAAGGTCTGGACCGTGCGGCCCGTGACGGTGATCGAGGACACCGCGGACGAGATCGTGCTCTGGTTGGCGGCCGGCACCACTACCCGCTACCCGACGGGTACCCAACACGGCACCCACACCGTGCAGCATTGGATCACTGGAGACTGGGAGCTGATCGACCGGAACTGGGGGTCGCCCGGCATCCTTCGTCTCTCGCGGCCAGGCGATCCTTTCGAGGTGTGGGTGTCACCCGGTGAGACGTCGCCCTGGTACGTGAACCTGCAGGAGCCACTCCGCCGCGTCAGTGCGGGTCACGACGATGGACCACGTGCTCGACATCCTCGTCGCACGGGATCTGAGCTCGTGGCAGTGGAAAGACGAAGAAGAGTTCGACTACGCCCAGCAGGTCGGCTTCTTGACCCCCACTCGCGCCGCCGAGATCCGAGACCTTGGACTGGCCATCATCAAGGCCGTCGAAGCCGGCCAACCTCCCTGGGAGCCTTCCTGGGCCAAGTGGTCACCACCGGCGCAGGCAGGGCTGCATTGATCCCAGTCCTGGAAGCGCGGAGTAGAGTCCCCCTCGCCCACCACAGGGTCGTCGTGTGAACCATCTTCCCGCGTGCGCCCGGACATCGGTACCGTTCGGTCCGTGGATGACGCACATCCGCTGAGACCGATCCTCGAGCGCGCTGCTCGAGGTCGATTCCCGCCAACGGACGGCAGCATCAGCGTGTTCGGCCCTCCTCCCGGTAGATCCGAGGCCGTGATCGCCTTCACGGCGCACCACGTCATCGCGGCCGACGTCGACCCGGACGAGGTGCATGCTCATCTGACATCCATGGACCTCGGCGCACCCATGAACGCAGAGTTCCTCGCGTGGCTGGGCCGCCACGTGGGCAGCCCGCCCGGCAGCTTGGACGTCGTGCTGGCGGCACCTGGTCTCCCGGGCCCTAGCGCCGACACGCTCCTTCGTGACGCCGGACGGATGACCCACGACAGGGTGGATCGCGCCGAGCGATACAGGGAGGAGGTGTCCGTCTACTCGGACTCGGAGGAGAGCGCGGTCGTCGTCCTGGGGCGCGGCCTCGCCGGTCGGCGTGAGCTCTCTCTGGAGATCCATGAAGCGATGAGGGGACGAGGGCAGGGGCGCCGCCTGCTCCGGGCAGCGCGCGCCCTGATCCCGGCGGAGGAATCCGTTTTCGCCCAGGTGGCAGCGGGCAACACCGCGTCATTGCGAGCATTCCTCGCCGCCGGGTTTACGCCGATCTGCGCAGAAGTGCTGTTCCTCAGAGGCAGGGCGGGCTGACGGGGGCCGGAGCGGCTGGCATCAACCCAGGGGGGTCGGCAGACCCGTTCGCCTGCCGGTACGGTCGGGCGGTGAACGACACCGGCGGTTCCGGTCACTACTTCGAGGAACGCCCCACCGCAGGATCTCGACCGAGGTCCGTTCGCCTCGGGCTTCCCGACGTGGGAACGTTCGATCTCGTCACCGATCGAGGTGTATTCGCGGCGGACCGGATCGACCCGGGGACGATGGTGCTGCTGCGAAGTATCCCGGCGCCGCCGAGCGACGGACACCTGCTCGACCTCGGGTGCGGCTACGGCCCGATCGCGGTGACGCTCGCCGCTCGCTCACCGCGGGCCACGGTGTGGGCCGTCGACGTGAACGAACGCGCTCTTCTGCTGACGACGCAGAACGCGCGAGCTGCCCAGCTGGCGAACGTCGTCGTCGTGCCACCCGAGGAGGTGCCCGCCGACGTTCGCTTCACCGCGGTGTACTCCAATCCTCCCATCCGCATCGGCAAGCCGGCCTTGCACGCGTTGTTGGTGCGGTGGCTCGATCGTCTGGAGCCCGGCGGCTCCGCCTGGCTCGTCGTCCAGCGTCACCTCGGTTCGGACTCCCTGGCGGCTTGGCTGCGCGAAGAGGGCTACGAGGTCACGCGCCGCAGGTCGTCTCGCGGCTACCGACTGTTCGAGGTGAAACCCCTTCGGCCGCCGTCGACGGAACCTCGCTGACCCTCGCGGAGTAGGAGGGGATGAGTCGGCCTTCCAACGACCCACAAGGAGGACGAACATGCGTGGGAAGCCCGCCATCCTTCTCCTTTCCCTCGTGTCGGTGGCGTGCACGGCGCCGCAAGGCCCAGCGACGCCTCCCGTTCCCAGGTCGGCTCTTTCCCCAGGGGAGTTCTTGCTCCTCGACACTCCAGGCGGGATCGGGTTGATGGATGCTGCGACCGGTGAGCTGCTCGATGATTTCGAGGGCGCGGTCGCAACCCCTGACGGCTCCGCGCTGTTCCGCGCACGGGGTGACGGTTCCACCACGAGCGTCGATCGGATCGATCCGGCGACCGGCGAGATCGAAGACAGCACCGTGATCCGCGGCGAGCTCACGGTTCGGACCGTGTCCTCGTCGGGTCGCGTGGCGCTGATGTCGACACCGGATACCTGGGTGCCGCGACGGCGGACGACGATCGTGATCCTCGACAGCGGCTCGGGAGACGTGGAGCGGTTCACCCTTCCGGGGAACTTCGAGCCCGAGGCGTTCTCGACCCGCGCACGAGGTCTGTTCGCACTCAGATACCAGCCCGCGCTCGTTCCGACCACGTATCGCGTCACGCAGCTCCGGCTGCGAAGCGGCGACGTCCGGCCCGTCTACGGGCCCAGCAAGGTCGCGAAGGTCGTCGAGAACATGACTGCGACCCGTGTCCACCACGCGATGTCGCCCGGTGAGAACGTCCTCTACACGCTGTACACGAACCAGCCACCCGACTTCCTCGCCGACTCCGCAGACGTCGATCCGGAGCATGCACTCGCGTTCATCCACACGTTGGATCTGAGGAACGGCACGGCCGTATGCATCGGGCTTCCGAAGTCCTTCGGCACCGTGTCGCGCGCTGCGTCGGCCCTGGCAGCATCGCCGGTGGGCAGGGCCGTGTACGCGATCGATGCGAGGGGAGGAACCGTTGTAACGATGATCGGCAGGACGTTCACGGTCGAGGAGCACCGTGTGGACCTGTCGGTGCTCGGACGGGGACCCGTCTCGGCACGGGTGAGCTCGGATGGAGAGTCCCTGTTCATCGCCGGTGCTGCAGGCATCTTCGCGCTCGACACCGAGACGTTCGAGCCGCTCCCGTTCGCTCCGACGCCTGCTCCGGTGACCGGGATC
>Ga0299907_10000333_pt1 | contig 22130 bp, 21 predicted proteins | sample RVTome_16_FD_198680 | JGI IMG/M metagenome (GOLD analysis project Ga0299907, IMG submission 198680) | Soil microbial communities from uranium-contaminated site in the Upper Colorado River Basin, Wyoming, United States - RVT152D67 (version 2) ...
AAACACGCGCCAAAAGCGGAGCGGGCCCTGGATAACCTCTCGGCGGTGATACCCCGTCGGCTCGAGTTCCTGGTCGCACCCGACCTGCCCCCAGCCCAGCTCGCCGAGGTCTTCTCCTCGGCGGGTCATCAGTTGTTCCTGGTCGGAGGATCGGTGCGCGATGCCTTCCTCGAGCGTGCGGTCGAGGACTTCGACTTCGCCACCGACGCCCGGCCCGAGCGCATCGCCAGTCTCCTCGACCCCTGGGCCGACGTGGTCTACACGGTGGGGGCCACCTTTGGCACGGTCGCCGCCCGCAAAGACGGTCGGACCGTCGAGGTGACCACGTTTCGCAACGAGGTGTACCGCGACGACTCGCGCAAGCCACACGTCACTTTCTCCGACGACATCGAGACCGACCTGTCACGCCGCGATTTCACCGTGAACGCAATCGCCCTGTCCTTGATGGGCATGGAGCCGGTCGACCCCCACGGAGGGCTGGCCGACCTGGCCGCAGGGGTGCTCAGGACCCCTCTCGACCCCAGCGTGTCCTTCTCCGAGGACCCTCTGCGCATGCTTCGCCTCTTCCGGTTCCAGGCCACCCTCGGCTTCACCCCGGAGGAGGGGACGGCCGGCGCCGTGGGTCACATGGGGGACCGGCTCGGGATCGTGTCCGCCGAGCGAATCAGGGACGAGCTCTCCAAGCTGTTGCTGGCTCCAACCCCTGGTGACGCCCTCTCCCGGGTGGTCGCTTCCGGTCTAGCCGCCCATTTCCTTCCCGAACTTCCGGCACTGGCGATGGAACAGGACCCGCACCAACGGCACAAAGACGTGCTGGCCCACACCATGGCGGTAGTGGACAAGACAACGCCCGACCTGGTCCTGCGCCTCGCCGCCCTGTTCCACGACATCGGCAAGCCCGACACCCGCCAGTTCGGCCCCGACGGTGTCTCCTTCCACCACCACGAGGTGGTCGGATCGAGGATGACCCGGCGCCGTCTGAAGGCCCTCCGCTATCCGAAGGACATCGTGGACGACGTGTCGAGGTTGGTCTTCCTCCATCTCCGGCCCCACACCCTCAAGATGGGCTGGACCGACTCGGCGGTCCGCCGCTATGTGCGCGACGCGGGACCGCTGCTGGAGCGGCTCAACGAGCTGGTCCGGAGCGATGTGACCACGGCCAACCCCCGCCGGGAGCGGACGGTGCAGAAGGGGATCAACGAGTTGGAGGAACGCATTGCCGAGTTGGGCGCCAAGGAGGAAATCTCACGACTCAGGGCGCCGATCGACGGCTACCAGGTGATGGGATACCTGGGAATTGGGCCGGGTCCTCTCATCGGTGACATCATGGGGCTGATGCTGGAGAGAAGGATCGACGAGGGCCCCTACAGCGTGGGCGAGGCCTACGCCATGGTTCGGGACTGGGCGATGGCCCAGGGGATACCCGATCCGGGCTCGCCGCCGGACGAGGAGGAATGAGGTGAAGGTCGTGCTCGCCTACTCCGGTGGCCTCGACACCTCCGTGATCCTGGCCTGGTTGCGCGAGGAGCGAGGGGCGGAGGTGATCGCCTATACCGCCGACGTCGGCCAGGGCGAGGAGGTGGGCGAGGCCAAGGAGAAGGCCATCGCCACCGGCGCCGTCGACGCCGTTGTCGATGATCTGACCCATCGGTTCGTGACCGGCGCCATCTTTCCCGCATTACGCGCCGCGGCGGTGTACGAGGGCCACTACCTGCTCGGGACGTCGCTGGCCCGTCCGATCATCACCGAGGGGCTGGTGCGGACCGCACGGGCCTTCGGCGCCGATGCCATCTCCCACGGTGCGACCGGCAAGGGAAACGACCAGGTCCGCTTCGAGCTATCCGTGGCCGCTTTGGCTCCCGACCTCGCGGTGATCGCTCCCTGGCGGGAGTGGGACCTGTCCGGGCGCGCCGATCTCATGGAGTACGCGCAAGCGCGCGGGATAGCCGTGCCGGTGACCAGGGAGGCACCGTATTCGATGGACGCCAACCTCTTTCACATCTCCTACGAGGGCGGGGTGCTCGAGGATCCGTGGGCCCCGCCACCGGCCGGGATGTTCCGGCTCACCACCGACCCCAGGGACGCCCCCGACGAGCCCGAGGAGGTGGTCATCGGCTTCGAGCGGGGCAACCCGGTGTCGATCGGGGGACGGGAGATGGGTCCGGTGGAGATCCTCGAAGCGGCGAATGAGGTGGCGGGCCGGCACGGGGTGGGTCGGGTCGACATCGTGGAGAACCGCTTCGTGGGCATCAAGAGCCGGGGGGTGTACGAGACGCCGGGTGGGACGATCCTGCACCTCGGCCACCGAGCGGTCGAGTCGATCACCCTTGATCGGGAGGTGCTCCACATCCGTGACGGCCTGATCCCCCGTTACGCCGAGATCGTCTACAACGGCTTTTGGTTCAGCCCGGAGCGGACTGCGCTGCAGACCCTCATCGACGAGATCCAGGAGCCGGTGACGGGCGAGGCGCGCATCGTGCTCTTCAAGGGCAGTGCCGCCGTCACGGGGAGGCGCTCCCCGAACAGCCTGTACGACCCGGGGACGGCCACCTTCGAAGCCGACGATGTCTATCGCCAGGCCGACGCCGAGGGCTTCATCTCGCTCAACGCCCTGCGCATCCGGGGATTCGGCGGTGGGGAGGTGGAATGACCCTTTGGGGAGGGCGGTTCGATTCCGGGCCCGGCGAGACCCTGTGGGCCTACACCACCGATGTCACGGATCGCCGTCTTCTCGCCGACGACATCGAGGGGTCGATCGCCCACGTCACGATGCTGGGGGAGACCGGCATCCTGGCCGAGGCGGAGGTGTCCGAGCTTCGGGACGGCCTGGGCACGATCCGGGCCGAGGCGGCGCGGGGCGATTTCGAGTTCTTGGACTCGGACGAGGACGTCCACAGCGCCGTGGAGCGCAGACTCACCGAGTTGGTCGGCGAGGTCGCCGGGAAGCTGCACACCGCCCGCTCCCGAAACGACCAGGTCGCCCTCGACATGCGTCTTTATGCCCGCCGGGCTGCCGACCATCGCATCGACCAACTCCAGGGGTACGCCCTGGCCCTGGCCGGCATGGCGGAGGAGCACGCGTCGACGGTGGTCCCCTCCTACACCCATCTCCAACAGGCCCAGCCCACCACCCTGGGGCACCATCTGCTGGCCTATGCCTGGATGGCCTTGCGCGACGCCGAACGGTTCGCCGCCGCTCGAGGCCGGCTCGACGTCTCTCCGCTGGGCGCCGGCGCCTCTGCTGGCACGTCGCTGCCGATCGACCCCGAGACCACAGCCAGGGCCCTTGGCTTCGGCGCCGTGTTCGAGAACTCGCTCGACGCCGTCGGGTCCCGGGACCACCTCGCCGAATTCGTCTTCTGCTGCTCCCAGGCGATGGTGCACCTCTCGCGTCTGGCCGAAGAGATCATCATCTGGGCGACCCCGGAGTTCGCCCGCGTCCGTCTCGGCGACAGCGTGACCACCGGGTCGTCGGCCCTTCCCCAAAAGCGGAATCCCGACATCGCCGAGCTGGTCCGGGGTCGCGCAGCCCGGGTCGCCGGTCTGCTGGCCTCGATGATGACCCTGCAAAAGGGCCTCCCCCTCAGCTACAACCGCGATCTCCAGGAGGACAAGCGTCTCGTATTCGACGCCGACGACACGTTGGCCGGCTCATTGCACGCCATGACCGAGATGTTGGGCCAGACCGAGTTCCTGCCGGTCACCCCTGCGGTCGACACCGCCAGCCTCGACCTCGCCGAGGCGCTGGTCGGCCGGGGGATCCCCTTCCGCGAGGCACATGCCGCCGTGGGAAAGCTCGTCCTGGGCCTCGACAACAAGGGCCGGTCGCTCCACGACGTGGGTATCGAGGACCTGGCCAACGCCCACGCCGGGTTCTTGGAGGCCGATCTCGAGCTGATCGACTCCGCCGATTCGGTGGTGCGCCGGCACAGCCCGGGTGGGGGCAGCCCGGAGTCGGTCCACACCCAGGTCGCCGACCTCCGGTCCCGGGTCGCCGGGTCAAATCGTTCTGATCGTCCCTAACGTGCCCACGTGATCGTCCTGGTCATCCCGGCCCTTCTGGTTGCCGTGATCAGCCTCGCAACGTTCGCCGGGCGCTGGGTGTGGTGGCTCGACGTGCTGGCCAACTTCCGGGCTCAATACGTCGTGATCCTGGCCGTCCTCGGCCTTGTCGTCGCCGTCAGCCGGTGGCGGCGGACCGGGCTTGCCATCCTCGGTGTGGCCTTGTTCAACCTGATCTTCGTCGCCCCGCTCTTCGTCGGGTCTCCGGGGGATCCAGTCGCCGGCTCCCCGGACCTGAGGGTGATGAGCTTCAACCTCCTGTCCACCAACGAGAGCTTCAGCAACGTGATCGAGTACATCGAGTCGATCGAGCCCGATGTCGTCCTCCTCCATGAGGCGAGCCGGCCTTGGGAGGTGGCGGTGGCTTCGGCGGGTCTCGACTACGAGGTGATCCGGGGCCGCTCCGACAACCTGATCTTCGGGACTCTCGTCCTGGTCAATGAGAGTGCCGAAGCAGTCTCCTACGGCTTCGCCGAGGGGGCGGCGCGCGCCATCATCCTCGAATACCAGCCCGACGGGTGGACGGTGCCGGTCAAGATCCTGTCCTCACATCCTCTCGCCCCTTCGACTGCCGAGCGAGCGCGCCTGCGCGACGCCCAACTCGCCTTTGCCGCCGAGTGGGCGGCCGAACAGGAGGGCGCCTTCCTCGTCGTCGGCGATCTCAACGCATCGCCCTGGTCGTGGAACTTCGGACGTCTCGCTGACGACGGGAACCTGCGCAACTCTCAGATCGGATTCGGCCTCCAGCCATCCTTCTCCGCCAACTCGATCCTCCTGTTGCGGGTCCCGATAGATCATCTCCTCCACAGCGAGGAGCTCCGGGTCCGGGACCGTCGACTGGGCCCCGCCCTGGGCTCGGACCACTTCCCCCTGATCGTGGACCTGGAGCACGCTCCGTAACCGAAATTCTCCCGATGAGCCGCGCCAGGCGCGGCCTGACGCGACAATTTGGACTAGAACTCCCGGTACCGTTCCCGAGATGACCGACCAATTCGCCGATCGTCGTCGACGGCTGGCCGAGGAGATTGGTGAGAACGCAATCGCCATCGTTCCGGCGGCGGTCGAGATCACCCGGAGCAACGACACCCATTTCGACTTCCACCAGGATCCGAGCTTTCGCTATCTGACCGGATTCCACGAGCCCGACGCGGTGGCGGTCATCATCCCGGGCCACGACGACGGCGACTACACCCTGTTCGTGCGGCCCCGCGACCCGGAGATGGAGGCCTGGAACGGCTACCGGGTCGGGACCGAGGGTGCCAAAGAGCGTTTTGGAGCCGACATCACATACGAGATCGACGAGCTGGACGAGGTCCTGACCCGGTACATGATCGGGCGGGAGGTCATCTGGTACCGGACCGGCGACCCACAACACGACGATCGGGTGAGCGGTCTCCTGGCCCGGGCCCGGAGTCATCGCGACCGATTCGGGCAGTCGGTCCCCTCGTCGGTCCGGGACATCTCGGTGCTTCTAGCCGATATGCGTCTCGTCAAGAGCGAAGAGGAGATGGACAGCCTGCGTCGGGCCTGCGAGCTGTCCGCCCGGGGTCATGCCGAGGCGATGCGCTTCGGCGCTCCCGGCATGTACGAGTACCAGGTGCAGGCGGCGCTCGAGTACCACTGGCGGCTGGCCGGGGCCCGGCACAACGGGTATTCGTCGATCGTCGCCTCCGGAGCCAATGCCTGCATCCTCCACTACGTGGAGAACGACAGTCTCATCGAGGACGGCGATCTCATCTTGATCGATGCCGCAGCCGAAGTCGACGGCTACTCGTCGGACATCACCCGCACCTTCCCCGCCAACGGAGGCTTCAGCGGGCCGCAGCGAGCCATCTACGAGGTGGTGTACTCGGCGTTCCAGAAGGGCCTCGACATGTCCGCTCCCGGCTCCAGCCTGCGGGCGATCCACGACGCGGCCACCCGGGTCCTCACCGAGGGGATCGTGGAGCTGGGGCTTCTCCCCAAGAGCGTCGAGGAGTCACTGGCCATGCACCACTACAACCAGTTCTTCTTCCATGGGACCGGCCATTGGCTCGGCCTCGACGTCCACGACGCCGGCACCTACCGGGTCGAGGCCGTGCCTCGCAAGCTCGAGCCGAGGATGGCGTTCACTGTCGAGCCCGGGCTCTACATCTCCCGGGAGAAGGGCGAGATCGAGCTGACCCTCCTCGAGTACGACCAGGACGAGTGGACCATGCGCCGGGTCATGGAGGGCCGGGCGTCGGCGATGGCCAAGGAGGCCGAAGCCCGGGCGAAGGCGGAGAAGATCACCCACACGGTGCCGCCCGAGTTCCTAGGGATCGGGATCAGGATCGAGGACGACGTGGTGATCACCGATTCCGGTCACGAGAATCTGACCCTCTCGGTCCCGTCCCGGATCGACGAGGTGGAGGCTCTCTGCGCCGAGGTCTCGGCGCTTCCTCGCGGCTAGCGGGCGACTAAACCGTCGCCGGGATGGCGTAGAGCAGGACGGCGAAGAAGTGAAAGCTGCTTCCCGCGATCACCAATACATGGAACAGCTCGTGATGGGAGAAGGTGCGGGGGAACAACCGTGGGCGTCTCATCGCATAGATCACCGTGCCCACCGTGTAGCAGAGCCCGCCTAACGCAATCAGAGCAAAGGCACCGGGGCCCAGCTCCCGCCAGATCCACGGGACCCAGATCAGGGCGGACCACCCCATGATCATCTGAAGCGTCACCGACAGATGGGTCCGGATCTCGGGCATGAGGACCTTGAGCAGGATCCCGGTGATGGCGAGGCCCCACATCACCGTGAGCGACAGAACAAGGGCCGACCCTTCGAGGGAGGCGATGGCGATCGGGGTGAAGGTCCCAGCCACGACCAGGAAGATCGTCGAATGGTCGATCCGCTGCAGCCGGACCTTCCATCGCTCCTCCCAGGGAACCGAGTGATAGAGCGACGAGACCGTGAACATCACCAGTAGGGCGCCGCCGAAGACGATCGCCCCGATCACCGCCCCGGTGCGGCCCCAGGCCCGGTCGATGAGGAGAACCAAGCCGACGGCGGCGGCGATGGCAGCCGTCCCGTGGAGAAACCCCCGGATCGGGTTCTGCATCTTGCCCAAGGTCAGTCGGTCCATGTCCACGGCAGGGTATCGGCAAACAGGTCGTGTGCAATGAGCCAAGGGGGCGGGCGGCGAGGCCATTTTGAGACGAAAAGGGTCCGGTGACCCAGACGGTGAGCGAGCCGTGGCCGCTGGGGCCGGTACCATGAAACCTTCACCATGGCTCTTGGTGTCCTCTACCGCCTTTACGAGCGCAATCTCGTCAGCGGTCTCGATCGGGACCGTCTACCCCGTCACATCGGCATCGTCCTCGACGGGCATCGTCGTCACGCCCGGGAGGAGCGGCTTCCCACGTACACCGAGAGCTATCGGGTGGGGATGCGCCGGTTCGAGGAGTTTCTCGGATGGGCCCACGAGCTGGAGATACCGGCGGTCACCGCTTGGGTTCTCTCCCGGGAGAACCTGTCCCGGCCCGCCGAGGAGCTCGACCCGTACTTCGAGGTCCTGGTCGAGCTGTTCGGGCGGCTTCCCGCACTGTGTCAGGGTTATGACATGGGGATCAGGTTCATCGGGAGCCTCGATCTACTTCCCGACGAGCTGGTCTCGGCGGCAAAGAGCGCGGAGGAGGTGCAGTCTTGGGGGACTCGGCGGCTCAACATCGCCATGGGTTATGGAGGTCGTCAGGAGATCGTCGACGCGGCCAAGGACTTGGTGGCCAAACTGGCGGCTGACGGCGTGCCACCCGACGAGATCAGTGCCCGCATCGACGCACATTCCCTTGCCTCCCACATGTACTCAGCAGACATGCCCGACCCGGACCTCCTGATCCGGACCTCTGGCGAGTCGCGGCTCTCGGGATTCCTCCTCTGGCAGTCGGCCTACGCCGAGTTCGTGTTCGTCGACGTCAACTGGCCCGCCTTTCGCAGGGTCGACTTCCTCCGCGCCCTCCGCGACTTCACCAGCCGCGAGCGCCGTTTCGGCAAGTAGGAGCATCGGCTTACCTGAGGTACGTAGCGCCATATATGGCGCTACGGGAGCAGAGAAGAGAACGGTCGCGGTTTCTATGTCGGTCTAGCGCCAATAGTTGCGCCACGTACCTCAGGTACGCGTCACGCGGTGACCATGTCCTCGTCGAGGTGGCTCACATCGCCTAGTTGTCTCAGGGAGAAACCCCAGCCGGTGCTGATCCGGGCCATGGTGAGACGGGAGACCCCGGTGTGGGGCTGGCGGAACCGCTCCCACTCCCAGGGGACCGGCTCCAGCCCGAGAAGATGCCCGAGGACGACGGCATTGGTCCCGGCATGGGCCACGATCACGACCCGTTTCCCGGGGTCGTCGACCTCCCACAGATGTCGATGCTCTGCGTGCATGGGCCGGATCCCATGTGCGCTCATTGTCTCCTCGAGGCCGGTCACCACCCGTCGATGGAAGGCACGGAAGGTCTCCCCGCCCGGCAGCCCATCCCACATCTCCTCCATGGTGCGGAAGCTGGACTCCCTGAGCAGCCTCTCGATCTCATCGGCGGGCGAGCCGTCCCAGGCCGGTGGGTTTTGCAGCTCCTTGAGCCACGGGTAGACCTCGGGCTCGATCTCGACCTCAGAGGAGACCGGGTCCGACGTCTCGATCGCGCGACGCATCGGCGAGACCCACAACTCATCGAGCGGCTCCTGAGCTCCCAGACGATGGGCCACTCGCTTTGCCTGCTCGTGACCGAGCACGGTCAGATCCGGGTCGTTGCGGGCGATGCGATCCGGGGTCCAGTCGGGCTGGCCATGGCGGACCAGGTAGAGATCCATGCCCGCACGGTACCCCCGCCACCCGGGATGGCTCATACCGGCATCCCAGGCAATACGATGACCCTCCGTGTCCCGCAAAGCCCTGATCGATCACCTGCGCAGCCACGCTCTCTTCACGGACGGGCCCTACACCCTCCGGTCCGGTCTCCGGTCCGATTGGTACCTCGATGCCCGGAAAACGACCTTCAGCGGCAAGGGAGCGCCGATCGTGGGGGCGGCCGTGCTCGAGGTCCTCGACCCTGAGGTGCGAGCCGTCGGTGGGATGACGATGGGAGCCGACCCGATCGCCCTCGCCGTGGCTGTGGTTGCCCAGCAACAGGGTCGGGAGGTGGATGCCTTCTCGGTGCGAAAGACCACCAAGTTGTACGGCGCCGGGGGGAGGGTCGTCGGCCCGGTGAGGGCCGGAACCCCGGTGGCGATCCTCGAGGACACCACCACCACCGGGGGAGCAGCCCTGGAGGCGGCGGAGGCCGCGACCGCTGCCGGTCTCCGGGTCGTGCAGGCCATAGCCCTGGTCGATCGCTCCGACGGGCGGGCCGCCGATGCCTTCGATGAGCAGTCGATCCCCTATGTGGCCCTGGTGCTGCCCAGGGACCTCGGCGTCAAACGATGAAGGTCGTCGTCTCGCGATCGCCGTTACGCATGTGGCTCCTGGCGATCGGTGGCATCCCGCTTCTCGTGATTGCGGTGGACGTGCTCACCAACCGCAGGATCACCAATTGGCTGCGGGAACTGATATTCACCCCGGAGGACACCCAGATCTACGAGCCGCGTGATGTGATTTGGGCCTGGGCGATGCTCTTCTTCTCTGGTTTCCTCGTCCTGTGGGGGCTGAAGGAGCTGTTCCTGCCGACCAAGGTGATCGAGGCCCGGGATTCCGGGCTGGCGGTCAAGCTGAGGGGCCCGTTCCGCAAGCCGGACCTCATCCCGTGGGCGAACATCGTCGACATCGTGCCCGGCGAGATCGTGGACGAGGGAGACATCCTGCTCCTGCTCCGGATCAAGCTGCTGGGCCGGGGCGACCTTCCCGAGCACCCTTGGGGGGCGCGCTGGATCGAGACGCGGGTCCTCGGCCTGCTCGCCGAGGACTGGGCCACTCCTCCAGCCAGGGTTGCCGACAGCTTGGCCGAGTATGCGGTCGAGGCGGCCCGCCGTGAGGCCAAAGCCAGGACGGCCGGCCTATGGGAATCATCGTGATCGCTGTCGGCGCCCATGTTCCATCGGTGAGGCCAATGGAAGAAGCCCGCGAGAGAAACGCCGACGTGGTCCAGATCTTCCTGTCCGATCCCCAATCCTGGAAGAAGCCCTCTCCCCGGCCCGACGCCGAAGCACTGCGCAACGCCCCGATCCCGGTTTATGTCCACGCTCCATACCTGATCAACGTGTGCGCCGACAACAACCGGGTGAGGATCCCATCCCGACGCATCCTGCAGGAAACCTGTGACGCAGCCGGCGAGATCGACGCCACGGCCGTGATCGTCCACGGCGGCCATGTGACCGGTGACGGGCCCCAGGAGGAGGGGATCGATCGGTGGAGGAAGGCGCTCGACTCGATCGACACCGAGGTCCCCGTGCTGATCGAGAACACTGCGGGCGGGGACAAGGCGGTGGCGAGGCGGGTCGACTGGATCGGGCGGCTCTTCTCTGAGGTCGGTGGCGACGGGGTGGGATTCGTCCTCGACACGTGCCATCTGTGGGCCGGCGGCGAGCCATTCGACGAGGTCGTGCCCCGGATCATGGAGGCCACTGGTCGCATCGACCTGGTCCAGGTCAACGACTCGAAAGACCCCTTCGACTCCCGACGGGACCGGCACGAGAACCTGGGCAAGGGGCTGATCCCGCCCGATGAACTGGCTCGGGTGATAGTCGAGGCCAACGCCCCGGTGGTGGTGGAGACCCCGGGCGATGTCGAGCAGCAAGCAGCCGATATCGAGTGGGTCCGCGCCATCCTCTGACCATTTCCTCCCCCGGAGGGGGAGGTGGCCAAGAGTTCCCCCCTCCCGGCTGCGCCGTACTCCCCCCTTCGGGGGGAGAAACGGGCCGGAGGGGGCGGTGTTTCCTCCCCCGGAGGGGAAGGTGGCCCGTCAGGGCCGGAGGGGGCGTTTTCTGGTCGCGCGTGATCGAGTCCCCCCTTCACGGCGATAGGACTCACTCGAAGATGCGCTTCGGTGCGGCCTTTTGCTTCTGATGCTGCTTGCGCCCCCCGGGCTCCGGCTCGGGAACGGGCCGTGGATACCGGTCCTCGAGGGCGATTGCGATCGGGGTCGCGGTGAAAACCGAGGAGTAGGTGCCGACCAGGATGCCGAGGAGGAGGGCCAGAGCGAAGTCGGCCAGGGTGTCACCCCCGAGCACGTAGAGGGCGACCAAGATCATGATCGCACCGAGGCCGGTGTTGATCGTCCGCGGCACCGTCTGCAGGCATGCCTCGTTGGCGATGGGGCCCAGGGGCTCGCCGGGCCGGTCGGCTTGTTTCTCCCGGATCCGGTCGAAGATCACCACCGAGTCGTTGATGGAGTACCCGATGATGGTGAGCAGCGCGGCCAGGAACACCCCGTCGAGGGTCTTGCCCATCCAGGCGAATACCCCGACCACGATGATGACGTCATGGAACATCGAGACCACGGCCGCGGTGCCGATGGTCCACCTGAACCGAATAGCCAGATAGCCCAGCTGCATGAGCAGGGCTAGCCCGAGGCCGATGAGGGCGCGGTTGCGGATCTCCTGGCCCAGGGTCGGCCCGACGAACTGGTCCCGCACCACGGTCACCTCGCCGCCGATCCCGGCCACTGCCTCCTCGAGCAACAGCTCCTGTTCCGGATCGAGCTGCTCGGTGCGGATCACGATGTTGCCCTGGCCGGTCTCCTGGATCAGCGCCCGGGGCAGACCCTGGTCGGCCAGGTCCTGTCGTAGCTCCTCGATGTCGACCTCTTGGGTGGTCGAGAACTCGACCAGACGCCCACCGAGGAACTCGAGGCCGAAATTGAGGCCTCGGGCGAAGATGCCCGCTCCGGCGATCACCACGAGGATGGCCGAGATGATCAGCCAACGCTTGTGGTTGGCGAACAGGTTGGGACCGGAGGTCCGCAGCCACGTCTGGAACCTTCGGCCAACCGTCATCCCCATCAGGCCCGGCCGGCTCTCCAGGGCGCCGATCTTCGACAACAGCTCCAACAGCACCCGGGTCACCACGAGCGCCGAGAACATCGAGACCAGGACACCGATGGTCAGAGTGACCCCGAACCCGCGCACCGCGCCAGAGGCGAAGAAGAAGAGGAGAACTGCCGCGAGCAGGGTGGTCACGTTGGCGTCGGCGATTGCGCTGAATGCCCGCTGGAAGCCCGCGACCACCGATCGCCAGAGCGACGGGTCCTCGGCGTATTCCTCTTTGGCCCGCTCGTACACGAGGACATTGGCATCTACCGCCATCCCAATGGCGAGGACTAAGCCGGCGATGCCGGGAAGGGTCAGCGTCGCCCCCAGTCCGGCGAGGACGGCGTAGGAGAGGAGGCCGTAGACCACCAGGGACACCGCCGCGGCCAGGCCCATGAGGCGGTAGAAGGCGATCATGTAGAGGATGGTGAGGCCGGCGCCGATCAGGGCTGCTTGAAGACTGGCCCCGATGGCCGACGCACCGAGGGAAGGACCGATGGTCCCCTGCTCGATCACCTCGACCGGCACCGGTAACGCGCCGGCTCTGATCAGCAGGGCGAGCTCGCCTGCGCTCTCCTCGTCGAAGTTGCCGGTGATGAGCGTCTCGCCGCCGGTGATCCCGACGCCACATTGCACCGACGTGGAGACACCCGGGCTAGAGAGGACCGTGTCGTCGAGGACAATGGCGACGCGACGTGCCGGGTCTCCGACCGGGGCGCACGCCGCTTCGGCAGTCAACTCGGCCCATTGCTCTTCGCCCTCGGGGAGGAAGGCGATTGAGACCGCCCACAGGCCCGACCCCTGGCTGTCGAATATGGAGGCGGCGCTCTCCACCTGCTCCCCGCTGACCGCAGCCGGGCCGAGGACCAGGTCTTCCCCGGGCTCACCGGGGAGGACGATCGCATCCGGCTCTTCGGGCTCGGTCCCCGTCGTCACCGACTGGAGGACCGGGTGGAAGGTGAGCTGGGCGGTACGCCCGATCACCTCCAGAGCCTGGTCGGGGTCGTCGAGGCCAGGGAGCTCGATGATGATGCGGCGGTCTCCCGAAACCTGGAGCGTGGGCTCGGCAACCCCGAAGGCGTCGACCCTCCGCCGCAGGACCTCCAGGGTGCGCCCGGTAACGTCGGCGTCGACGGTGACCTCCGCGGTGTCCTGGGCCTCGAGGACGATCTGGGTCCCACCACGCAGGTCCAAGCCCAGGTTGACCGGGTTGTTGAGGACGATGTAGACGGCCGCGCCTATCGAGACCACGGTCCAGAACAGACGCCACCGCGACACTTTGGGCATGGAATCCCTCTTCAGCGTGCGTGGAACCCGAGCATGGTATCGGGCATCGTTTTCGAAGCGAGATCCCGTCAGTCGGGTTGGTCCGTCTGCTCCCTCGCCTCGTTGAGGTCCATGGTCAGCTCGTCGACCGCCAGCAGGTCCTGGTCCACTTTGCCGGTGCGGTACCCCGCCCGGCCCACCATGTGGGCCGCCACGGGAGCGGTGAGCATCTGGAACAGCCCGACCAACAACAGTGTCCAGATGATCGGACCGGAGCGGACCCTGAAGCCGTAACCGGCGAGACCGAGGATCACCCCGAGCACCTGGGGCTTGGTGCCGGCATGCATTCGTGCCAGCAGGTCGGGGAAGCGGCGGACGCCGACGCCTGCTGCCAGGCTGAGGAAGCCGCCTGCCAGGAAGCAGATGCCGGCGGCGATGTCGAAGGCCAGGTCCCAGCTCACAGCTCGTCCTCTCCGGCCTCGTGGGCCGCGATCGCCTCTTCGAGCGCCTCCCGCTCGGCGTCGTCGGCCGCGACCTCCTCCGGGGTCTTGATCCGAGCCTCTTCTTCGGGCTCCACCGCGGCGTACCGGGCCACTGTGACCGAGGCGATGAACCCGACCAGGGCCAGAGCCACCAGGATGGGGACCGTGTCGAGACGGCGATTCCAGGCCGCCTCCAGCGCCACCCCGATGATCAGGATGCTGGTGATCATGTCCAGTGCGATCACCCGGTCGAGCATGCTCGGCCCCTTTTCAACGCGGAGCATGGCGAGGATCGCCCCGGTGACCAGCATCGCTCCGCTGATGGCCACCACGATCATGATGGGGCATCCTGAGTGGCACGTCCCTGGCGGAAGATGCCCGCTGCTTCGAGCTCATCGGCGCTGGCCAGAGCCCGCATGACCCTCTCCTCTTGGGCAAGGGTGTCGGCCCGCACCTTCTCGATTCCCCCGACGGCGTCGACGTCGAGCACATGGAGATAGAGGACGCCGGTCTGCCGGTTTGCCTCGATCACGATCGAGCCCGGGATCAGGGTCGTCAGCTGGGAGGTCAACGTCAGATACAGGTCCGACTCGTTGCGAAGGTGGACCCTGATCACTGCTCCGGTGGGCTCCCGTCCCGGGTTCAGCGCCAGCAGCGCCACCTGGAAGCTGGCGCGGACCAGATCGAAGAGAAACTGTGCGATCAGGGTGATCGCGGGCAGCGGGTGGATCCGGCCCCGGAAGTCGATCGTCGGGAGCGGCAAGAACATCGTGACCAATGCACCGATGACGAGCCCGATCAGGATGTTGGCGGCGGTGAAGTCGGCCCAGAGCATCACCCACACCGCGGTGAGCCAGATCACCATTCGCCACGAGAGCCGACGCCGGCCCACCGGGATCATGGCGGCGTCTCCGTGAGCGCTTCGGGGGATTCCCCCTCCCCGCGCTCTCCCCGGGAGAACACCGCATCGATATAGGGGGTCTGCGCCCGCATGTCGTCGGCGGCTCGCTCGGCATAGCCGAACAGCGGCCCGGCGAAGAGGGTGAGGGCGAGGCCGACCGCGACCAGCGCGGCGGTGGGGCCGACCATGCCTCCGGGGAGCCTGGTCTGGGGCAAGTCTTCGGGCACCTCCTGCCAGAAGGCCTGATTCCACGCCTTGACGATCACATACAGGGTGAGCAGGGAGGTCACGACCCCACCCACGACCAGGGCCAGTGCCGGCCCCGAGCCGTCGGCGATGCCGGCCTGGAGCAGGCCGACCTTGCCCAGGAACCCCGAGAACGGAGGGATCCCCGACAGACTCATCGCCGGGATGAAGAAAAGGACGCCGAGCAGCGGCGCGACTTTGGCCAAGCCGCCGAGACGGGTCAGGGAGGTCGACCCGCCCCGTCGCTCCATGAGGCCAACGACCAGGAACAGCGAGGTCTGCACGGTGATGTGATGGACGACGTAGAAGATCGCCGCGGCGAGGCCGGTGCGGCTGGACAGGGCCACACCGAAGACCATGTAGCCGATATGGCTGACCAGGGTGAACGAGAGGAGACGTTTGATGTCGGTCTGGGCCACCGCTCCCAGGATCCCGATCAGCATCGTCGCCAGTGCCGCCCCCATCAGCAGGCCGTCGACCCGGCCTTCGGCAAAGAGCAGGGTCTGGGTGCGCATGATGGCGTAGATGCCGACCTTGGTCAGCAACCCGGCGAACACCGCGGTGACCGGGGCGGGGGCGGTCGGGTAGGAGTCAGGCAGCCAGGCCGACATCGGGAAAACCGCCGCCTTGATCGCGAAGGCGATGAGGAGCAGCAGTTGGAGGATCAGCCTGGTCCCGCCGTCGATCTCGGGGAGCCGTTCCGCCAACTGGGCCAGGTTCAGGGTCCCGGCTGCCGAATAGACCAGGGCTATCGCCACGAGGAAGATCATCGAGGAGACCACGGCCACCACGACATAGATGGTCCCGGAGCGGATGCGGGCGACCGTCCCGCCCAGGGTGAGCAGGACGAAGCTGGCCAGGAGCAGGATCTCGAACCCGACGTAGAGGTTGAACAGGTCGCCGGAGAGGAAGGTGTTGGCCACTCCGGCCACCAGCACCAGGTAGGAGGGGTGGTAGATCGCCACCGGCGCCTCCTCGTCCCCGTCGGCGAGACCCTGGGCCAGCGAATAGATGAGCACGCACAGGGTCACGGCCGCCGACACCGACAGCATCAGAGCGGAGAGCCGGTCCGCCACCAGTGAGATGCCCACCGGTGCCGCCCAACCTCCGACGTCGACTACCAGTGGGCCCTGATCGGCGAGCCAGAGGAGGCTCACCGCCACTGTCAGCACCAGCGTGAGCACCACGACGCTGATCGTCCTCTGAATTCTCGGGTGCCTGATGAACACCAGGGCGAGACCGGCCCCGGTCAACGGCAAGATCACCGGCAGGGGGACCAGCCAGCTCACTGTCGGTCCTTCCCGTCTTCGGTGGTGGAGCCGGTCAGCTCGGCCATCTCGTCCCGGGCCTCGGCGGCTTCCTGGTCGAGCGTTGCGAGCCGGGTTTCCTGTTCCAGATCGGAGTCGACCACTTGATTGCTGGCGGCGATGCGAGCGAGACGTCGGTCCTCGAGGTCGTCCTGCACTTCGTCGTGCCGATTGAGCTGCCATGAGCGATAGGCCATGGCGAGGACGAACGCCGCCATGCCGAGTGTGATCACGATCGCGGTGAGGACCATGGCCTGGGGGAGCGGGTCGCTCATCTGATCTTCGGGGGTGAGACCAACGATCGGAGCCCCGCCCGGCGGCCCGCTGACCACCAGCATGAAGAGGTTGGCGCCATTCGAGATGAGGATGATCCCGATCAAGACCCGGGAGAGGCTGCGCTCCAGCAGCAAATAGACACCACCGGCGAACAGGGTCGCGATCACCACGAGCAGGACGAGGTTCGGGGAGTCCAGCATCAGCGACGGTCCTGAATCGGTCGAGCCGGCTCCAGCGCCGGGCCCACCAGGTCGCTGTCCTCGCCGGAGGCCTCGCCCTGTCGATCGATCTCGGCGCCGAGGCTGCGCAGGACATCGAGCATGAGCCCCACCACCACGAGATAGACCCCGATGTCGAAGAACAACGAGGTGACCAGATGCACCTCGCCGAACACGGGAATGGTGAAGTCGATCACCGCGCTCTGCAGCACTTCTCCCCCGAGGAGCAGGGGGATGAGGCCGCTTCCGGTGGCGAGGAAGAGACCGGAGCCGAGGAGGAGCCCGGGGTGGAACGGAGCGGCTTCCGCCAACTCGTAGCGGCCTCCCGCCAGGTAGCGGACGGTGAGTGCGAGACCGGTCACGAGACCGGCGGCGAAGCCGCCGCCAGGTGCGTTGTGGCCCGAGAAGAGGAGCCAGATCGCGAACACCAGAATGGTGTGGAAGAGGAGTCTCGTGGCCACTTCGAAGACCACCGAGCGCCGTTGTGGGGCCAGGGTGCGCCCCCCGCGCAGCCATTCCTGGGAACGGGCCCTCCCCGAGGCGGCCGGGCGGCGGAGTGGCCCCATCGGGTCGGGGTCCTCCACCCCGAGCACGGGGAGCTCTCCCGTCGTGTAGTCGCGGGCCCGCCGCACCTCCCTGCTCCGGGTGCGGATGAAGACGAGCGAGGCCACTCCGGTGGCCGCCGCCACCAGTACCGAGATCTCGCCCATGGTGTCCCAGGCCCGGATGTCGACGAGGGTCACGTTCACCACGTTGCGCCCGCCACCGAAGGAAACCGCCTCCTCGGGGAAGATCTCTGAGACCGGGGGCTGGGTCCGGGACTGGGGGACCACCATGGCGAACCCGGCCACGGTCACCCCGACGACGATCCCGGTAGCGAGCCGGAGCCAGCGGTCGGCCGCCAGGGGCCGGTTCGAGAAATAGGCGGGGAGCCTCCTCAGCACCAGGACGAACACGACCAGGGTGATCGTCTCCACCAGGACCTGGTCCAGTGCCAGATCGGGGGCCCCGTAGAGCAGGAACAACATGGCGGTCCCGTACCCGGTGATGCCGGTGAGCACGACGGCCTTCAAACGGCGCCGCGATCGGGCCGCGAGCACCGTGGCCACCACGATCAGGGTCCCGACGAGAACCTGGGGCACGGCCTCCACCGGCCGGATGCGAGCGGGCAGCGAGGTGTAGAGCAGCATCGCGCCGCCGGGAAGGACCACCGAGATCCCGAAGATGATGGTCAGGTAGAAGGGGAGCGAGCCGCGTTGAAACAGTGAGGTGACGTCGCCGGCGAAGTTGTCCACGGCCTGAAGGGTGCGGCGATAGATGGTGTCGGCGTCGAGGAGACTGGGAAGTGCCGATTGCCAGCGCTCGACCTGCTCCCTGATCAGGAACAGGAGTAGACCTGCACCGAGCACGGTCATCGAGAGGAATAGACCGGTGGTCAGCCCGGGCCACAGGACGAGATGCCCGGGCTCCCCGGCCGGATACAAGGCGGCGTACGGGTTGAGCAGGTTCTCCCCGAGTTGGGGGATCAGGGCGACGGCGAGGCCGCCGACCGCGAGGACCGCCGCCGGGACGAGCAGCATCAGCGGGGGCCGGATCACGTCCACGGGCTCGATGTCGGCAACCTTGGACTTGGTGGCGAAGGCGCCCCACCACAGCCGCAGCCCGTAGGCCACGGTGAGCACCGATCCGACCAGGAATGCGATCGGGACCACGACATCGACCCACGCCCGCCCCGTGGCCACGTTGAGGAGGCCCTCGAGGGCGGCCTCTTTGGCCACATACCCGGCGAACGGGGGGAGTCCGATCATCGAAGCAGTGGCCAGGGCGGCAACCAGGGAGGTCACGGGGAGACGCCGCCACACCGAGGACAACTGGCGCAGGTCACGGGTTCCGGCTGCGGCGTCAACGACCCCCACCACCAGGAACAACGAGGCCTTGAACATCGCGTGCGCCCCGAGCAGGGCCAGGCCGGCCAGGGCCAGTTCCTGGGACCCGGCTCCGAGAAGCAATGCGAGCAGCCCAAGTTGGCTGACCGTGCCGTAGGCGAGCAACAGCTTGAGATCGTGCTGACGGAGCGCCTGATAGCCACCGATGACCAGGGACAGGCCGCCCACCACGACCACGAACACCTGCCAGGCATCGAGCCCGGCATAGCCCGGGGCGAGACGGGCTACCAGATAGATACCGGCCTTGACCATGGCAGCGGCATGGAGATAGGCACTAACCGGGGTCGGGGCTGCCATCGCCGCCGGTAGCCAGAAATGAAGGGGGACCAGAGCTGACTTACTGGCAGCACCGACCAGGAGCAAGACCACAGCGGTGACGGCCAGGCCGCCCTGAGGGGGGTCGGACAGGATCGCGGAGATGCTGTAGGTCCCGGCGAGGTGCCCGATGAAGAGGATGCCCACCAGCATCGCCAGTCCGCCGGCCGTGGTGACCAGGATTGCCTTGGTCGCAGCACGTCTCGAGCTCGTCCGGGTCGTGTAGTGGCCGATGAGGAGGTAGGAGAAGACCGTGGTCAGCTCCCAGAAGACGAAGAGCTGGATCAGGTTCTCGCTGGTGACCAGCCCCAACATGGCTCCAGCGAAGCCGAGGAAGACAGCGGCGAATCGGCCCAGGCTGGTCGAGGTCGGGGAGAAGTAGGCCGAGCAATACACCAGGACCACCGTCCCGATCCCGGCCACGATCACGACCATCAGCCACGACAACGTGTCGAGCCGGAAGGAGAGGTCGATGCCGAGCATCGGGATCCAGGACAGATGCGACACAGGCCCGGTCCCCGCGGTAACTGCCACGGTGTGGCTGAGCGCCCAGACCACCGCAGACGCCGGCACCAGCGAGAGGAGGAGGAAGGCGCGCCGTCCCAGCCATCCGATCAGCGCGGGGGCTCCCACGGCGGCAAGCGCGTGGGCGAGGAGGAGCAATACCAAGGTGCTTTGCGAGGATAACAAGCGCCCCAAATCGCCATCTGGCCCGGCCCGGTATCCTTGCCCGATGCGCGAGAAAGTCACGGTTCCAACCATCAGGGCTCGCAAGGGCGGGCCGAAGATCTCAATGGTCACCGCCTACGACTACCCGGGCGCGGTGATCGCCGACCGGGCAGGGATGGACATCATCCTCGTCGGCGACTCGGCGGCGAACGTGGTCCACGGGATGACCACCACGCTCGAGTTCGGTCTCGAGGAGACGATCATGCACGCCCGGGCGGTAAAGAGGGCCGACCCCAGGGCCTTGTTCGTCGTCGACATGCCCTGGCTCAGCTTTCACATCTCCCCCGAGGACGCCGTCCGGAATGCGGGGCGCATCGTCCGGGAAGGCGGGGCCGAGGCAGTGAAACTCGAAGGGGGCCGCAAGCGGTTGCCCGTGATCGAGCGCATCCTCGACGCCGAGATACCGGTGATGGGCCATCTCGGGTTGACCCCGCAATCGGTCCATGCCATGGGCGGTTTCAAGGTGCAGGGGAAGATGGTCGACGCCGCCCGGGAGATCGTGGAGGACGCCATCGCCATCGCCGAAGCCGGGTGTTTCTCGATCGTCCTCGAAGGGGTGCCCGACATCCTCGGTGAGCTGATCACCAAGGAGGTGGACGTTCCCACGATCGGCATCGGAGCCGGGGCGGCGACTGACGGGCAGGTGCTCGTGTTTCACGACGTGCTCGGGCTCGGGTCGGGGAACTACCCGAAGTTCGTGCGCAGGTACGCCAATCTCGCCGACGAGGCGGTAGCCGCCCTGGAGAGATATGTGGCCGATGTGGGTTCGGGTGAGTTCCCCGGCGAGGAGGAGAGCTACCACGTCTCCGAGGAGATCGCGGCCGAGATGCTGAAGGGCCGCCCGTCCGTATAGGGCTCGTCCTGTCGGCGCTGTGGCTGGCGGCCTGCGCCACCACGACCACCCCCTCTGCCCCGATCCCGGCCACCGACGCGGCGACAACGACGGCGGCCCCTCCGACGAGCAGCTCGGCCGAGGAGACGCCCGATCTGCCGACCACTTCGATTTCCGTAGCCGGAGTCGATCTGCAGGTGTGGGTGGCCGACGACACCGACGAGAGGTCCCAGGGTCTCAGGGGGGTGGGATCGCTCCCGACTGACATCGACGGGATGTTGTTCGTCTGGGACGCTCCGACCGAGACGGCCTTCGTCATGGAGGACACCCTGATCCCGCTCGACGTCTGGTTCTTCGATGCGGAGGGGGTGTTGATCGGCTCTCATGAGATGACGCCCTGCACCGCCGATCCCTGCCCCGGTTACCCGACTCCGGGAGCGGTGTCCTGGGCCTTGGAGACACCTCAGGGTGGGCAGGCGTTCGAGATCGGGGACCGTCTCTCGACTTCTGCATCGGGCTGAGATCGCCCTACAATCAGATCTCCGCACCGACGTCTCGCGCCGTTTGGATGCGTGAAGCCCCTGCCCCACCGAGTTGGTGGGGCCTTCCGATACGGATGTCCACAGGAGGTCACATGCGCGATTATGAAGTAATGACGATCCATCGGCCCGACCTGGCCGAGGACGAGGTCGAGGCCAGGATCGGCGAGTTGGAAACACATCTCTCCGGTCAGGGCGCCAGCGTCGATGGGCGCGACATCTGGGGGAAGCGACGCTTCGCCTACGAGATCGATCACTTGTCCGAGGGTTACTACTCGGTGGTCACTTTCCAGGCAGAGGCGGCTGCCGTCGATTCCCTCGATCGATTGCTGTCACTGGCCGACGAGGTGGTTCGACACAAGATCGTGCGCAAGGGCGCATGACTGGAATCTGTCGCGGTGTCACGGCATGATCGACACCGGGACGTGAGAAGAGGAGATTTCGCATGTCGAACAACGTCACTCTGATAGGCAACCTGGTCGACGACCCGGAGCTGCGCTTCACCCCGTCGGGGGTGGCGATGGCCAAGATCCGTCTGGCGGTGAACCGCCGCTGGCGGGGCAACGACGGCGAGTGGCAGGAAGACACCAGCTTCTTCACCGGCACCGTGTGGCGGGAGCAGGCAGAGAGTGCCGCCGAGTCACTGCAGAAGGGGGCGAGGGTCATCGTGTCCGGTCGTCTCGAGCAGCGGAGCTGGGAGACCGAGCAAGGCGACAAGCGCTCGGTGGTCGAGGTCCAGATCGATGAGATCGGCCCGTCACTGCGCTGGGCCACCGCTTCGGTGAACAAGACCCAGCGCTCCGGTGGTGACTGGGGTGGTAGTGGTGGCGGTGGCGGTGGCGGTGGCGGTGGCGGTGGCGGCCAGGGGGCCGATGTCCCACCGGCCCCGGTGGCACGAGATAGCTACGGGCCTGACGAGGCACCGTTCTGATCTAGGAGTTACAGAGCAATATGGCGAGAAAGAGCACCAACAACCCGCGCCCCAAGCGGCGCCGCGGGATGGAAACGCGCCGGGGCCGTCCCAAGCCCTGTGCGTTCT
>Ga0299907_10000334_pt1 | contig 22119 bp, 23 predicted proteins | sample RVTome_16_FD_198680 | JGI IMG/M metagenome (GOLD analysis project Ga0299907, IMG submission 198680) | Soil microbial communities from uranium-contaminated site in the Upper Colorado River Basin, Wyoming, United States - RVT152D67 (version 2) ...
GGGACGAGGCTGAGCTCAGAGCAACGCCTCGAGACGCTTCGCCATCTTCGGCGAGGCGCCCTCGTCCTCGTGCTTGAAATAGCAGAACACGTCGGCGCCGGCCTCCAGGGCCGGGCCGATCCTGTTCGCCCACCCTCGGAGCTCCTCGTCGCTGTACTCGGTCTTGCGCAGCCGGAAGTAGCCCGCCGGCTCCCAGCTCAGGTCGTCGGGTCTTGGATCCTTCTCGTCGGTCTCGGCGACGCACCAGGCCACCCCCTGCGCGAGCAAAAGGTCGCGCGCCTCACGCCAGGAGTCGTCACGGAACTCCATGGCGAACCGAGGCACGTCAGGTCCCGGGGCCGGCAGGTATCCGACGAAGGACTCGATCAGCCCGCGGTCGTACTTCAGCGACGGCGGGCACTGGAACAGCACGCAGCCGAGCCGGTCGCCCAGCGTTCGCGCGATCTCGAGGAAGTCCCGGACGTCGTCGTCGGCGTCCGCCAGTCGCTTGAAGTGCGTGATCCGTTGGTTGGCCTTCAGGGTGAACACGAACCCGGGCGCTGCCTGCTCGCGCCACGTTTCCAGGGTCTTCGCCTGCGGGAACCGACGGAACGTGTAGTTGATCTCGACGGAGCTGAGCTGCGAGGAGTAGTAGGCGAGGCGCTCCCTCTGCTTCAGTCCTTCGGGGTAGAAGACGCCGTGGCCCCATTCGTCGTACGCGAAGCCCGACGTGCCGAGGTAGAAGCTCCCGCCCACGATGTGCATCATGGCAGGAGATGGCCGAGGAGCGATTCCGGATCGAGGTGCCCAGCAAGGGCGATGTGAGCGCTGTGTTCGGGTCGGCGCCGGCGCCCATCGCCACGTTGGTCGTCGCGCACGGCGCCGGCGCCGGCATGGACCATCCCTTCATGGTCGGCTTCACTCGGGCGTGCAACGAGCTCGGCCTGGCCACGATCCGATTCAACTTCCCGTACATGGAAGCCGGACGGAGATCGCCGGGCACCGCGGCGGTTGCGGTCGAGGCCTGGCGTGCAGCCTTCACGGCAACGGGTTCGCGCGCCGGGGATGCGCCGGTATGGGCAAGTGGCAAGTCCTACGGTGGCCGGATGGCGTCCATGGCCGTCGCCGATGGGATGCCGGCAGCCGGCCTGATCTTCCTCGGCTATCCCTTCCATTCGCCGGCCAAGCCAGATCAGGTTCGAGCGGAGCATCTGCCTCGGATCGAGGTTCCCATGCTCTTCATCCAGGGCACGAAGGACGCCTTTGCTCGCCAGGACCGGATGGAGCCGGTCCTGCGCGAGCTCGGCGCCCGTGCCACGCTGATCCGTATCGAGGGCGGCGACCATTCGTTCAACCTGTCGCGGAGGGACGACCCCCGCGACGTGGGTGCGTCCCTGGCTGCGCCAGCCGCGGAGTTCATCCGGGATCACTCATAGCCATGCCGCGCAAGCACCGTCGGGATCCTGCACACTTCTTGCCGCCCGCCCCGGTGCGACCCGCGCGCCGGTCCGATCCACCCCCGTGGGCGCTCGCTCCCGGCTACGAGGTGCGCCAGGTCGTCGGGGACAAGGACTACCGCTGCCCGGGCTGTGACCATGCCGTGAGGCCGGGTGCGTGGCACCTGGTCGTGGTGCCTCTCGCGGACGCCGATGCTCGTCGTCACTGGCACACCGAGTGCTGGCGTCGGGAGCTCCGCCGGCTCGGTGCCTATCGATCGCCGCCAGCCTGACTCCCGAGGCGGATGTTGTCATACGAGCGGATGTTGTCATACCCAGCTGTATACGATTTGACCGTGGACGATGCGGTCCGAGCTCGGATGTGGGAGGTCGGAGGTCGCTGGTACGCGGCGGTGCTCGATGCCCCGGTCTACGTCGAGGTGACAGGCACCTCGAAGAGGTCGTGTCTGGACGAGCTGCGTACCGCGACCGGAGACGACGTCGTCCTTACAGTCGAAGTGATACCGAGCGTCGTCGGCGTCGCCGAAGCTGCCGAGATCATGAGCTGGGACAAGCGTCGCGTGGTCACGTACATCGACCGGGGCTCGTTCCCGGAGCCGCTGACGACGCTCGCCTCGGGGAGGATCTGGCTGCGGGAAGACGTCGAGTCGTTCGCGGAGGAATGGCGAGCCCGGCATCCGAACGCCAAGGGTGCGGCGCCGACGTGATGGAGGCCGAGCGGCGTCTCTACCTCATCCGGCACGGGAAGGCCGACAGGCGCTCCTCGCACGAGATTGAAACCACACGCGGCGTGGCCGCCGACCCGCCGCTCGACGACACGGGACGTCAGCAGGCCGACGCCCTTGCGAAACGGCTCGCTCGGATGCCCGCGCCCGCCGCCCTCTACTGCTCCTCGCTCACCCGGGCGCGCCAGACGATCGAGCCGTTCGTCGAAGCGACCGGCGCGGACGTGACCTACGACGACGACCTGGCCGAATGGTTCGGAGGCGAATGGGAGTTCAAGGAGTTCGAGGAGCTCCTGATCGAACATCCCGAGATCCCGAGTCGCATCCTGCTGCAGGACCCGCTGTTCCATCTGGCGCCGGGTGGCGAGCCCTTCGACGCCTTCCAGAGCCGCGTCGTTCACGTGATCGAAGCCGCGTTGAGGTCGCACCCGGATGGTGACGTCTGGGTGATCTGCCACGGAGGTGTGATCAATGCGTACCTGGGCTGGTTCCTCGACATCGAGGAGCAGGAGATGTTCTTCCTGCCACCGAATACGAGCATCAATACGGTTCTGGTTCGTGGGGATCGCAGGCTTCTCTGGTTCCTTTCCGACGACACGCATTTCACGGCGCCGGAGCTCTTTCGCGAGAGCTGACCCTATACTCCGCCACCGAACCCTCAAGCGAAGGAGACGCGGCGTGCCCGTGAGGTTTCTGACACCGGAATGGGCCGAGGCTCTCAAGACCGAGCTCAACGGGAGCGAGACGTTCCGCTCCGCGGCGGCGGGGCAGAACGCGACCATCCAACAGGTGATCACCACGTCCGAGGGTGGTGCCACGCACTACTGGATCAAGATCGCCGAGGGCGCGATCGACCTCGGCGTGGGCGACACCGAGGCGCCGGACGCCACCATCACCCAGAGCTACGACACCGCGGTCGCGCTCGCGAGGAACGAGCTCTCCGCCGTCACGGCGTTCATGACCGGCAAGATCAAGATCGCGGGGAACATGGGTCTGTTGCTCGGCCTGCAGGGAGCGCTCACCCAGCTTCCGGTGGCCATGCAGGCGATCGACACCGAGTACTAACCACCCGCCTCGGTCCCGCTCACCGAGAATCGGGATTGCGCGCGAGCCAGGAGGCGGCCGCCCTCGTCCTCGATCGAGGCCTCCGCGTATGCGAGCGTTCGGCCGACCTTGAGTGCCCGGCCGCGCCCGAGGATCCGGCCAGGATGTGCCGGCGACAGGAAGTGCACGTCGAGATTCGCCGTGATGTGGAGCCGGCCGGGCTCGATGATCGATCGAACGGAAAGGCCACAGGCGGTGTCGGCCAGGATCGCCAGCATGCCGCCGTGCACCAGTCCTTGAAGGTTGACGTGGCGATCGTCGACGTCCATGGCGACCGTCACCTCGCCGAGCTCCGCCTCCACCACCTCCATCCCGGCCCACGTGTGGAAGACTGATGCCTCCAGGCGCGCGCGAAGATCGGCGGTCAGATCGTTCACGCGGCACAGTCTGGCACGGGGTGAGTTGCGGGGTGCCGGGAGGAGGTTCGATGGACGTCGACATCGACGGACGAGGAAGAACGCAGCCGGAGAGCGACCGCGTCTGGAGCATCGAGACCCACGGGATCGATCCGATCCCCGATTCGGACCGACACGGGAAGCCGCAGGAGCTTTTCTGGATCTGGTGCGCTGCCAACATCGGCATCCTGGGCGTGACCTACGGCGCCTTCCTCGTCGTTTTCTACTCGCTGAATCTGTGGCAGGGGATCCTGGCAGCTCTGATCGGGACCATCTTGTCCTTCTTCCTGGTCGGGTTCGTGAGCCTTGCCGGCAAGCGCGGAGGAGCGCCGACCCTCGTTCTCTCCCGGGCGGCGTTCGGGATCAGGGGCAATGCCCTCCCGACGGTCGTGTCATACGTCTCGCTCGTCGGATGGGAGATCATCCTGGTGGCGCTCTCGACCCTTGCCGCGGAGACGGTCCTGGAGCGGCTCGGATGGCTCTCGGGCGACCTCGCGCTCGTTGTCTCCTTCATCGTGATCGCGGGCGCCACGATCGTCATCGGCCTGCTCGGGCACGCCACGATCGTCAAGATCCAGACATGGTTCACCTGGGGCTTCGCGATCCTGACGGTGGTCTTCATTGGGCTCGCGTGGTCGTCGATCGACTTCGACGCGGTGTCGGGGCTTCCCACGGGGCCGTTCTGGAGCGGGTTCGTGGCCGGGACATCGATCATCATGGCCGGGCTCGGGATCGGGTGGGTCAATGCCGGCGCCGACTACAGTCGCTATCTGCCGAAGGGCGCCAGCTCTCGAGCGGTCGTGGGGTGGACCGTGTTCGGAGCGAGCGTGGCGCCGATCATCCTCATCGTGTTCGGGGTCCTGCTGGCGGCCGACAACGCGGATGTCGCGACATCGGGGGCGAACCCGATCGGCGTGCTCGCGGAGCCCCTGCCGACCTGGTTCCTCGTTCCGTACATGGTCGTTGCCGTCGGAGGCCTGATCGGCGGTGCGCTTCTCGACATCTATTCGTCGGGATTGAATCTGCTCACACTTGGCCTGCGCGTTCCGAGGTACCAGTCGGTGGTGATCGACGGCGTGCTGATGCTGATCGGCAACACGTACATCCTGTTCTTCAACGACAACTTCTTCCTGCCATTTCAGGGGTTCCTGATCACGCTGGGTGTATTGCTGGCGGCGTGGTCGGCGATCTTCCTCGTCGACATGGGTCTCTACCGTCGCCGGGGCTACGCGGAAGGAGATCTCTACGCGGTCACGGGACGCTATGGAGCCTGGAACGTCGCCGGCGTCGCATCCTTCCTGGTCGCCGGCTTCGTCGGACTCGGTCTCGTTTCTTCCGCTCCCACCGGCGAGCCGGCGTGGATCTTCTCCTGGGTTGGGTACCTGCTGCGCTGGTTCGGGTGGGAGGACACCGCCTTCGCCACCAGCAGCGTCGGGCTTCTGCTTGCCTTCGCGATCGCTGGGGCCCTGTACGCGGTGCTCTCGAGGCGCGCCGTCGATCGAGCGGGAGCGACCGTCGGGTCGTGAGCGCACCGCCGCCCGCCTCGGACCCGCTGGTGGTCGTCGTCGACATGCAGGAGGTGTTCCGCGATCCCGAGAGTCCCTGGGCGACACCGGGATTCGATGAGCTCGTGGAGCCGATCGACCGCTTGCTCGAGAAGGCCGGCGATCGTGTGGTGTTCACCCGGTTCGTGCCGCCGACACGCGTCGACGGCAGCTGGCGCCCGTACTATGAGATGTGGCCCGAGGTCCTCGATCCGGATCGGGCGGCGTGGTTCGAGCTCGCCGAGCCGTGGCGGGACAGGGGCGGGAGCACGCTCGACAAGCCCACGTTCTCCAAGTGGGGTGCCGAGCTCGAGACCTTGATTGGCGCCGACGGAACGCTCGTCGTGTGCGGCGTCGCCACCGACTGCTGTGTGATCGCGACGGCCATCGCGGCGGCGGACGCCGGCGCATACGTGCGGGTGGCGGCCGACGCGTGTCGGGGCGTCGATCTCGGGGCGCACGAGCGAGCACTCGACGTGATGGCCGGATTCGCCCCGCACATCGAGATCTCGAGTGTGGACGAAGCGCTGGTCGAGACCGCTACTCCTTGATGTACGGCTTGCCGTCCGCGGCGGGTGGGCGTACCCGATGGGCGGCGCCGGCAACGACGAGGATCGTCACGAGGTACGGCGCCATCGCCAGGAACTCGGACGGGATCCCCACCTGGAGGATGTTGGCCTTGACTCGCAGAGAGTCGGCGAATCCGAAGATCAGGGCGGCTCCGAGGGCGCCGACTGGGTTCCATCGCCCGAATATCATCGCCGCCAGGCCGATGAACCCGCGGCCGGCCGTCATGCCCTCCTCGAACCGTCCTACCGAGCCCAGGGTGAAATATGCCCCGCCGATGCCGGCCACCATTCCTCCAAGGATCACGTTCCGATATCGCGTGAGCAGGACGCGGATGCCGACGGTGTCGGCGGCCTTCGGATGTTCACCCACGGCTCGTACCCGCAGGCCCCAGCGCGTGCGGAAGAGCCCGATGTACGAGCCGGCAACGATCAGGAACAGCAGATACACGAAAACGTTGTTCTCGAACAGGATGGGTCCCAGGAAGGGGATGTCGGATAGGACCGGGATCTCGATGTTCTGGAACCGGCCCGGGTTGTTCAACTCGAGGTTCTTGGCCAGGTACTGGCTCGTCAGGTAGCTGGTCAGGCCGAGGGCCAGGATGTTGATCACTGTTCCCGCCACGATCTGGTCCACCCGGTACCGGATCGCCAGCAGAGCGAGACCCCACGCCACCACACCCCCCATCGCGGCGCCGGCGAGCAGCCCGATCCACAGGCTGTCCGTGACGCTGGCGGCGACGGATCCCGCGAACGCGCCGAACAGCAGCATCCCCTCGATCGCGATGTTGATCACGCCCGACCGCTCGCAGAGCACGCCGGAGAGCGCTCCGAAGGTGATCGGCACCGAGCGGAGCAACGTGCTCTGGAGCATCCCGATGAGGCTGAGCGAACCACCTTGCGTCGCCCATACGAGGAACGAGAAAACGAAGAGGGCGACGACGATCCCGAGCACGACGTTCACGCGCGCGCCGAACCCACGGACGAGTTGCATCCCGCCGAGGAAGAGGCACACGGCGGACAGCACGTAGGCGGTACCAGCGCTCGGGACGACGATGTCGGGGAGCTCGAAGAAGGTGTCACCGCGTGCGGGGTTGAGCCCGAGGCGGGATTCGACGCCCGCCTCTGCCCCGGCGCCGAACACGAGGGCGATCAGGAGTCCGGCGACGATGAACAGAACTCCCATCACCCTCGCTCGAGCGATGGACGCGGGGGGCGCCCCAGCGCCAATGGTGGCCTCCCTCACGCTCCCCAGCCCTTCGCGAAGGCCTCCGGGCCGGCGACTCGTCGCGCCTTGATCCGGAAGATCGCCCGCACCAATGCCGGGGCGGCAACGAACACGATCACCAGGGCCTGGATGACGACGATGATGTCGATCGGCGTCTGAGTGACGACCTGCATCGAGCGACCCCCTGTGCGGAGGGCTCCGAAGAGGAACGCGGCTGCCACGACCCCGCCGGGAGTGGCGCGCCCGAGCAGCGCGATGGCGATGCCGGTGAACCCGAGCCCCGATGCGAAGGCCGGGAAGAGGCTCGGCGCGATGCTCGCGAGCTGGTTCGCGCCGGCCAGCCCCGCCAATCCTCCCGCGAGAGCCATGACCACGACCGTCGTTCGCGCTGGATGCATGCCTGCGGCGCGAGCGGCTTCCGGGTTGGCCCCGACGGCCCTGAACTCGAAGCCGATCGTGGACCGCTTCAGCAGCCATGCCACCGCAACCGCTGTCGCGATCGCCAGGAGTATCCCCACATGGACGCGCAGGCTTGGTCCCGCGAGGTGCGGGAAGCTGGCACCGATCGGCTTCGAGATCGGTTCGGCTTGCTGCCCGTAGTAATCGGTGGAGAGCAGGAACAACAGGAGGCTCACGGCGATGAAGTTCAGCATGATCGTCGTGATGACCTCGTGCGCCCCCGTCTTGGCTTTCAAGAAGCCGGGGATCGCGCCCCACGCCATCCCGCCCGCGAAGGCGGCGACGACCACGAGGATGAGCTGCAGCGGGCCGGGCAACTCCGTCACGGAGATCCCCGCGGCCGCTCCCGCCATCCCGGCCGCGTTCATCTGCCCCTCGGCCCCGATGTTGAACAGGCCGGCTCGGAAGCCCAAGGCGACGGACAGGCCCACGAAGATCAGCGGTGTCGCCGAGACGATCGTCTCGGAGAGCGGCGAGAAGGTCGACCGGATCTGATCGAGATCGCCCGACCCGATCGCGCTGGCGATCTCGGTCGGGTGGCCGATCGCACCAGTGAGGAGCGCCTGATACGAATCCCGGATGGCCACCCACGAGGCCGAGAGGGCCTCGCCAGGCTCGCGGAAGAAGCCCGCCCACTCGCGGACCGCATCCTCATCGGTGAGGATGATCAGGACGGCGCCGATCGCGAGGGCGGTGACGACGGCCAGCACGGGCACCGCCAGTGAGCGCAACCATCCGAGCTTCTCGCCGGTGGCGAGCTCCGCGGCGAACGTGCTCTCGGGTTCGGGGGGGATCTCCGGGCCTTCAACCACCGGCGGCCTCCCCACTGGCACCCGCCATGAGGAGTCCCACCTGCTCGCGCTCTGCCCTGTCACCCGGGAGCACGTCGACGATCCGACCCTGGTACATGACGGCGATCCGGTCGGCAAGGGCGAAGACCTCGTCGAGCTCGACCGAGACCAACAGGACCGCGGCTCCCTCGTCGCGCTTCTCCACGATCCGTTCGTGGATGTACTCGATCGAGCCGACGTCCAGTCCGCGTGTCGGTTGGCTCGCTATGAGCAGCCGGATCGGTCGCGAGAACTCGCGGGCCACGATGACTTTCTGTTGGTTGCCTCCCGAGAGCACCGAGGCGGGGGCGGAGACGGAGCTCGTTCGGACGTCGAACGCCTCGGCCCGTTCCTCGGCGGCCCGCTGAACTGCATCCTGGTCGCGAACGATCCAATGCGCGAAGGGAGCCTCGTCGAAGGTGTTGAGGACGAGGTTGTCCGAGATTGCGAAGTCGAGGATGAGCCCGTCCTGCTGACGGTCCTCGGGGACATGTCCCACGCCGGCCCGGAGCACGTCCTTGGGGGAGGCGCGAGTGACGTCACGGCCGAGGATGTGGATCGACCCGCTAACGGACGGTCTGAGACCCGTGATCGCCTCGACGAGCTCTGTCTGGCCGTTGCCCTGAACCCCAGCGACGCAGACGATCTCTCCGGCATGAACGTCCAGCGAGACGCCGTCGACTACCGGATGACCCCGGTCGTCTCGGACCACGAGATCGTCGATCTTGAGCACCACATCGCCCGGGTTCGCGTGATCCTTCGAGACCTGCAGGTCGACGTCGCGGCCAACCATCATCGCTGCGAGCTCGGCGGCCGAGGTTTCGGCGGGCAGCGTCGCTCCGACCACTCGACCCCGACGCAGCACCGTGATGCGGTCGGCGATCGCCAAGACCTCCTTCAGCTTGTGGGTGATGAAGATGATCGAGGTCCTGAAATCGCGAGCGAGCGCCCGCATCACTCGGAACAGCTCCTCGGTCTCCTGTGGCGTCAAGACCGCTGTCGGCTCATCCAGGATGAGGACGTTCGCCTCCCGATACAGCGCCTTCACGACTTCAACACGCTGCTGGACACCCACGGGCAGCTCTTCGACGACGGCGTCGGGGGGGATGTCGAACCCGAATCGACGGCTGATCTCCGTCACCGCGCTTCGAGCCTCTCGTCGATTCAGCAACCCGAAGCGGCCGACCGACTCGTTTCCCAGCATGACGTTCTCGGTGACGGTGAAGACGGGGACCAGCATGAAGTGCTGATGGACCATGCCGAGCCCGGCTGCGATAGCGTCGCCGGGAGAGTCGAAGTGCACGAGCGTGCCATCGATCAGGATCTCACCCTCATCGGCCCGGTAGAGCCCGTAGAGGATGCTCATCAGCGTGGTCTTCCCAGCGCCGTTTTCGCCCAAAAGGGCGTGGATCTCTCCTTCTTCGACCACGATGTCGACGTGGTCGTTCGCCAGCACGCCAGGGAATCGTTTCGTGACGCCTCGAAGCTCGAGCCGCACCGAAGTCCCTCCTCATGCGAGGCTGGAGGTACCGGACGTCTGACCGGTACCTCCAAGCCTCGGAGCGCAGCGCCTAGGCGGGGTAATCCTTGGGGTTGACCGAAACGGAGCCGTCGATGATGCCTTGCTCAAGCTCTGCGAGCTTGTCCTTCAGCTCCTGTGGCACCTCGGCGTCGAAGTCATTGAACTCTGCGATCTCGACGCCTTCGTTCTCGAGCGTCCCGACATACAGACCGCTTTGGAAGGTGCCCTCGATGACCGAGCTCATGGTGTCGAAGACCGCCACGTCCATGTTCTTCTTGATGCTGGTGAGCATCAGGCCGCACGAGTCGGGGACGGACACGCAGCCGTCCTGGTCGACCCAGATCACGGACACGTCACCGGCATCCTCCGCCGCCGCGATCGTGCCGAGGCCCGTTGGCCCGGCAACCGGCAGGATGATGTCGGCGGCCTCGTTGATGAAGTCCTCGGTCACCCGGCGTCCGGCGTCGGAGTCGTCGAATCCGACCGTCGGGTCGGGCGATATCTCGGTGCCCTCGCCTGCCTCACCGGCGTCTGGATCCCAACCCAGGAGCTGAACGCTCGTGCCATTGTCCTGGTTGTAGGAGCGGATCCCAGCTGCGAACCCGTTCATGAAGATGGTAACGGTGGGGAACAACGTCCCGCCGTACGTGGCGACCGTTCCGGTCTTGGTCATCCCGGCCGCGAGATAGCCGGCCAGGAAGGCCGCCTCATCGGTCTGGAACGTCAGCTCGCTCACGTTCTCGAGGGTGACGTCCACAGGGTTCTCCGGATCCGAGAAGTCGAAGATGTCGTAGTCGACGATCGCGTAGAGCTGGTCGGGGTTCGCCTCTGCGGATTCCACCGTGGCCGGGCCGAAGTTGAAGCCAGCAGGGATGATCAGGTCGCAATCCTGGTTCACGAACTCCTGAAGGAACGGCGCGTAGTCCTCCTCGGACTGCGACTCGACGAACGTGTACTCGATGCCGAGCTCCTGCTCGGCACGCACCATTCCCTCATGGATGTTCTGGTTGAAGCTTCGGTCGTCCACGCCTCCAGTGTCGCTCGCATAGCAGCCGTGGAAGCCTTCACCCGGGAGCGGTTCGCCTCCGGTCGGCTCGGTGCCTCCGCCATCCTCGTCCGTCGCGCATGCCGACGCGATGATCGCCAAGATGGCTACCACGGCCGTCAGGCGTCCCAGCTTGCTCATGCTCTCCCCCTTCGCTCGAGCGCCTCCCGCGGCATCATACGCAAGCGCGAGCGGGCGGGTTTGCCGGGTGGTGGCGCTCACACGGTGCCGTACAGGCGATCGCCGAAGTCACCGAGCCCGGGAATGATGTAGGCCTTCGCGTTCAGGCCACGGTCGAGCGCGGCGGCGACCACCGGCACATCGGGGTGGTCGGACTGGAGGCGCGCGAGGCCCTCCGGCGCAGCCACGATGCAGACGAACACGATGTCGTCGGCACCCGCCTTCTTGGTGTACGCGACGGCCGCGGTCCCCGACCCCCCCGTGGCGAGCATCGGATCGAGCAACAGGGCGCGCCGGCCCTCCATCGGCGGAAGCTTGGCGTAGTAGTCGCGGGGTTCGTGGGTCTCCTCGTCGCGCTCCATGCCGAGGTAGCCGACGATGGTCTCCGGATAGAGGTCGGTCGTCGCGTCAAGGAGACCCAGGCCCGCGCGCAGGACCGGGATCGCGACGAGGCCTTTGACGATGCGTGTCCCCTCGAAGGGCTCGAGCGGCGTCTCGACATCGTGCCGAGTGGTGGCCAGGTCCTTCGTCGCCTCCAGGACAAGCAGAGCGCCGAGCCGTCGCGTCGTGGCTCGGTACACGGCCGGCCCCGTGGTCCGGTCCCGAAGCCGGGTCAGGAGCTCTCCGGCGAGCGGATGTTCGAGCACGGTGAGCGCCATGGCTGGGGCGCATCCTAGCCTCCCTTGCCAGCCAGGGCCCGACCTGGCACCATGGCCGCCGACATGCAGCGTTGGTACGGCGATCGCTTCTTCTACTTCGGGCGCAGCCCGGCGTAGTCGCTGTCGCCGAAAGGAGCACAGGGACCCCGGGCAGAAGACCCGGGGTCGTTCGTTCCCGGGCCCGGCTCGGTGGACGGAGGTCGCGATGGTCGTCGTGATGGAGCGAAGCGCCACCGAGGCGGAGATCGAGTCCGTCTGCGAAAGGGTGCGTGCAGCCGGGGGCGAGGCCTTCGTTTCGCGCGGCGCGGTGCACACGGTGATCGGCCTCGTCGGCGATACGGAGCGGTTCCAAGCGATCCCCTGGGGCCAGATGCGCGGGGTCGATCACGTCATCCGGATCGGCAAGCCCTACAAGATGGTGGCCGCCGACCTGCATCCGGAGCCCACGACGGTCAAGGTCGGCACGACGCCGGTGGGCCGGGGCACCTTCACGCTGATCGCGGGGCCGTGCGCGGTCGAGAGCGAGGAGCAAGCACTCTCGGCCACGACCGCCGCGAAGGTCGCGGGGGCGACGATCCTGCGCGGCGACGTCTTCAAGCCGAGGACGTCGCCCTATTCGTTCCAGGGGCTGGGAGAGCGGGGGCTGGAGATCCTGGAGGAGTGCCGACGGCGGACGGGTCTGCCCCTGATCGTGGAGGTCGTCGACGTCTCTCAGGTGCAGCACGTGGCCGAGGTGGCCGACTGTGTGCGCGTCGGGACGCGGAACGCACAGAACTTCGAGTTGCTGAAGGAATGCGGTCTCACGAACAAGCCGGTCATGCTCAAGCGTGGCCTCGCGATGACGGTGGAAGAGTGGCTGCAGGCGGCCGAATACGTCGCCCAGCGTGGGAACTCCGAGATCATCCTGTGCGAGCGGGGTATCAGGACCTACGAGACCGCGACGAGGAATACGCTCGATCTGGCCGGGATGGCCGTGGCGCAACACGAGTCCCACCTGCCGGTGATCGTGGATCCATCGCACGCGGTCGGCGTACGGCACCTGGTCGCCCCGATGGCGCTCGCAGCCGTCGCGGCGGGCGCCGACGCGGTGATGATCGACGTGCATCCGGATCCGGAGCAGGCGCTCTGCGACGGGCCCCAGGCGTTGTTGCCGGTCGAGATCGAGGAGCTCGGCCGGCGACTGGCCGCGGTAGCCGAGGCGGTGGGCCGAGAGGTCATTCGTTGAGCCACCAAGGCCGCACTTCGGGGGTTTCCAGGGCCAGCTCGGCCTTCCCCAGGAGCATGACGACGCTGGAACGTCGTGCGTGAGCGAACTCCCCCTCGAAGGCGGTGAGGACGCGCCCGGTGGCAGTGCGGAAGAGCCGGAGTCGTTTGCGCCCGAGGTCCGTCAGGATCACGTAGACGGCGTCCGCCTCTCGCTCGAGGTCGACGAGCCAGCCGCAGCGAGCTTTCCGGTCGTCATCCTCGTTGCCTGGCGCGTGACTCGCATCTGTCGTCCGAGTTCGGAGAGGCTGAGGTCGCGGGCGTCCGTCAGGAGCTCGAGGATCCGGTATTGGGCGAATGAGATCCCGAGTTCCTGCAGGGACTGATCCATGGAAACCTGGGCGCGATGCTGGAAGCGTTGAGCCGCACAAAGGACCTCCCAGCCGCTCGCGTCCCGGATGCCTTCCTCGCACATTGCGGATGTATAGCGGTGGGCACCGACACTGGAACGCGCGTGGATGAGCGACGCCTCGGGATGACCGACGCCCCGGGACGGCTTTCAACCCCTTGTCACGAGCCGCAGGCCCGCCGGCCTCGTTCGTGACAAGGAGTTACCGCTTGAGACGGCCGTCAGAATCGGTAACCCCTTAACATGGCCGCTCGCGTAGGCGAACGGTGTGGCAGCAACAGGTTCACACGCCCGCAAGCCCAGACACCTCGAACTCAGCCGGCCGCGACGTTGGGCGTCAGCTCGACGATGTCGGTGCTGCCGCGCCAGCGAGCGATCGCGTCGCTGGGACTACCCGGGCGGCTCCGGCGACGGTCAACGAGGAGTTTCGCGGCCTCTTCCCACTCGGCCCCATCTAGGCGGCGTTGCGCGGCCCTGAACTCCTCGAGTGACGTGTCACGCAACTTCCTTCTCGTGACGACCACGAGCTCCGGGGCATCCGGGACGCCCGGGATTGATTGTTCTTCCGACCCCGGCTTCCGCTGCGAGAGCAGGTAGATCTTTCCGTTCTTGTATGCGAACCATGCAGGCACCGTTCGTCGCTTCCCCCCGCGCTCGGCTCCCACCCAGATCACGTCGGACTTCTTGAGACCCTCCTCGGTCGCTTTGGGCAGGCTCGTCGCCGCGGCCTGCACGTACACGGGCAGCTCCAGCTCACCCACGACCTCCTCATCGAGGATGAAGGATGCGAGGTACGCGCCCGACTCGTCGAACACTCCCGTGTCCACCGTGTCCAGCTCCGTGGTGAGATCCATCCCACCCACCATGCGCCGGATCTCGGGGCCCCAGCGGAACACCATGCGGCCCGAGGGACCGTAGAAGCGAACCTCCTCGTGCACGAAGCCTGTCGGCACCTTCCAGGCGCGGAAGATCACGAACGGCAGCGCCGGTCCCGGCTGTCCTACGAGATAGATGCCGTCGGGAGCGGTTTCCCCGTAGGAATCCCACACACGCTGGTCGACGACGGCGGCGGCGACGAGCTCCCCGACTGTCATGACGCGGGTGAGGATACCCTGACGCCCTCAGACGGTTCGCGCCAGCCACAGCCGCGGCTCGGAGATCTCCGGCAGGCTGGGCAGCGCCTCGGCCGATCCCCACATCCGCGCCAGGGTCGCCTCGTCGGTCATCTCGACCACCGTGTCGCAGAACGCCAGGCCCTGCTGGTACTGCTCCCGCTTCATCTCCACCCCGAGGAGTCGCTCGAACACCGGATCGGAATGTTGACCCTCGTCTCGACGCATCGCAGCCTCGGCGATCCGCCCGTGAGATGACAGCAGCTCGCGCCCCAGCACGTGCATCACGTGGTCGCCGTAGCCCTCAGCCGCGGCCATGAAGGCTTGGATCCTCCCCAGCTTCAACCGCTGCTCCTCGTCGAGGACCGCGCCGAAGAGCCCGCCATCCCCTCCCTCCAGCGCACGCTGGAAGCCCTCGGGGTCGGAGGGGTCGAGCCCCTCGAGCGTGGAGCGGATCTGATCCACGTCGATGGACAGCGTTGCAAGGAAGTCGTCGACGAGTCCGACGAAATGCGTTCGCGTCCACGCCTGGGCGAACTCGAGCCGGTGCGTCACCTCGTGTAGTGCGACGAACGTCCGAAACTCGGTGGGATCGAGCGACCAGTCGCGCTCGAACGCCGCGATGTTCGGGACCACGAAAAGGAGCGCTCCTGTGCCCGATCGCGGGACGGCGACGTCGTACTGACCCATGACATGTTGTGCGAGCAGGCCGAGCACTTGCCCGATCTGGGTTCCCTGCAGCAGTGGACTGAGTTGGCCGAGCAGCCCCGCCACGCCGCCGCCCTCCGTCGGAAGCTCTTCGCTCATCGCTCGAGTCAGCGCCTGCCCCATCCTGGCGGCCGCGGGTTCGAGCAGCCCGCGCAGCGACTCGGCGTTCGCCGTGACCCACTCCGCCCGACGGATGGGTCGGATCGCGACGATATCGCCGGGGGGTTCAAGGCCCGTGAGTCGCGCAACGTGCAGCTCCGCGACCCGGACGGCTTCCTCGAACGAGCGATGGTCCTCGGCAGTGGGAGCTTGATCGTCGCCGGCATCGACCGCCGTCGCGATCCCGACCTGGCGAGCGAGCTCCCAGTTCACCGGACCACTGGACGCGGCCATGACCCGCTGAAGCTCGCGAAACAGAGGTGCGTCGCGCAGCGCATCGGGATCCATGTCTCCGAAGTCGGATGGGAACCCGCCGGGAATGTCCATCTCGCAATCGTACGACCAGCCCTCCGATACGATGGCCGCGGTGTCAGACGACCGGCTTCTCGTCCGCGTCCAGGCCGAGCCCCTTTCCGTCGACGAGGCGCTCGCTGCCGTCGCCGACCCACAGGCGGGCGGCTCGTGCGTGTTCGTTGGCACCGTTCGGGACCGATCGGCCGCAGGCGACGTGACCGCTCTGCGTTACGAGGCGTGGGACGAGCTGGCGGGCCAGCGCCTGACCGAGATCGCGCGTGAGCTGGTCACGCGCTGGCCCGCCCGCCGCGCTGCGATCCTGCACCGCACCGGCGATCTCGCGGTGGGCGAGGCGAGCGTGGTCGTCGCCGTCTCTGCTCCGCACCGGGCCGAGGCGTTCGAGGCGTGCCGCCACGGCATCGAGCGCCTGAAGCAGGACGTGCCGATCTGGAAGAAAGAGGAGCTAGTGTCCGGGGACGCGCACTGGGTGATGGGGAGCTGATGGGCCGGGATCTGGCGATCGACCTCGGCACAGCGACCACGCTCGTGTATCGCGAGGGCGACGGGATCGTCTTGGACGAGCCAGCGGTGGTGGCGATGCACGCCGGCACGGGCCAGGTCGTGACGATGGGCGAGGAGGTGTGGGACCGCCTCGGCGGCCACGACGGCAGCGTGGTGGCGGTGCGGCCGCTCTCGGCCGGCACGATGACCGAGTTCGAGATCACCCAGCGCCTGCTCGAGCTTGTCCTTCATCGGGTGGGAGCCACTCGTTTCCCACGGCCCCGGGTCCTGATGTGCGTTCCGTCGATGGCCTCTGAGGTCGAGCGTCGCGCGATCGAAGAGGCCGTGCACACTGCGGGGGCCGGTCGAGTCATCCTGGTCGAGGAGCCGCTCGCCGCGGCGATCGGCGCGGGTCTCCCGGTCCACGAGCCTGTCGGCAATCTCATCGTGGACGTCGGTGGAGGTCGTTCGGAGATGGCGGTCGTCTCGATGGGCGGGGTGGTGGCCAGCCGAGGCGTTCCCGTCGGTGGCTTCGACATCGACGCCGCGGTCCAAGAGCACGTCCGTGCGAAATACGACGTGGCGATCGGGGAGAAGGCTGCAGAGGAGATCAAGATCGCGATCGGATCCGCCTTCCCAGCGCCGGGAGGGAAGGCCGCCATCGTGACCGGCCGAGGTCTCGCCGGAGGTGACACCGTCGAGATCAAGGTGACCGAGGACGAGATCCGGCAGGCGGTCGTCGGCCCGATCCACACGATCGTGGAGACCGCGAGGGCAGCGCTCGCCGACGCCCCACCCGAGCTCACACACGACGTGCTGGAGACGGGCATGTTCCTCACCGGCGGTGGAAGCCTTCTCCGCGGACTCGACATGCTGCTGGCCCAGGAATGTGAGGTGCCGGTGCACGTCACCGAACGGCCGCGCGAAACGGTGGTGACCGGCGCCGGCCGGATGCTCGAGCATCTCGCGGACTATCAGTCCGCCTTCCAGTTGGTCCGGAGGAACGCCATCCGATGACGTTCTCGATCGTCGCGTTCGATCGGGCGACGGGAGATCTCGGCGTGGCGGTGGCATCGAAGTTCCCGTGTGTCGGAGCCGTCGTGCCCTGGGCAAAGGCGGGAGTGGGCGCGGTCGCGACCCAGGCGTGGGCCAATCCTGCATTCGGCCCGGAGGGGCTCGAGCTGATGGCCTCCGGGGCGTCGGCTGCCGACGCGCTCGATCGGGTGCTTCACGCCGACGAAGGGCGCGATGACCGACAGGCCGGGTTCGTCGACGCCCGAGGTGGAACGAAGAGCTTCACCGGTTCCAGGTGCATGGATTGGGCGGGAGGCATCTCGGGGGAGCATTTCGCCGTTCAGGGCAACATCCTGGTCGGCGAGACGGTGGTGGCCGGCATGGCATCGGCGTTCACGGCGGCGGAAGGCGATCTGAGCGATCGGCTCCTGCACGCTCTGCTTGCGGGCGACGTCGCCGGCGGTGACAAGCGTGGCAAACAGTCAGCCGCGATGCTCGTCGTGCGCCACGCGGGTGGATACGAGGGACGGAACGATCGGTACATCGACCTTCGGGTGGACGATCACCCCGATGCCCCGGCCGAGCTCGCGAGACTCTTCGAGGTGTGGGACGACACGATGCTGGTCCGCAACGACCCGCTCCTCGAGGCGACGCCGGAGCTCGTATCCGACCTGCAGAGGAGGCTGGCCGCCCTCGGGCGATACGCCGGTCAGCCGACGGGAGACTTCGACGACGGTACGCGTTCGGCGTTACAGGAGTGGGCCGGCGAGGTCAACCTCGAGGGCCGGCTCCGCGAGGACGAGATGATCTCCCGGCACCTGCTGAGGGAGCTCCGCGACATCACGCCCGACATCCACTAGGGAGCCGGTGGCACGCCGCCGTTCAGCCCGCCGTTGGTCGCCGCGTCGCCGAATAGGTCCACGACGAAGGAGCCCCCGAGGTACAGCACGAACGCGAGCGTGGCCCCCGAGAGCGTCACCAGCACGACGATGCCCACGATGCCGGTGACGCGCGTCTCCCACGTGCGCGAGGCCGGCAGCAGCGGGACGTACACGGTGCTCGACGTGGACACGGGGGCCGGCGGCGCCTCCTCGGCGGTCGTGTTCCAGTCCCCTTCGTCGGCAGGCGCCGCCGGCCCCCGCTCCTCTTGGCGCAGCGTCATCCAGTACACGATCGCGCCGACCAGCAGCGCGGCGAGGAAGACCAGCAGGTACTCCATAGTTCTTGGTTGTCTTTCGGAACGTCGAGCCTACCCCTGGATACCCCACCCAGGGAAGGAACATCCATGAAGGCGACGCCCGTACCATGAGGATCCCTCCATGCGACGCTTCCTCCGCGCCCTCCCGATCGTCATCTTGCTCGGCGTGGGGTTCGGCCTCGGCTGGGTCCGCCTGCCCTACTACGCGCAGGGGCCCGGTCCGTCGCGAGCGGTCTTCCCGCTGATCCGATTCGAAGGCCATCCGAGGTACGAGTCGTCGGGCACGCTCCTGGCGACGACGGTCGAGTTCAAGCAGGTGACGCCCCTCGAGGCCTTCTTCGTCTGGGTCGATCCCGCTCGCTCGCTCGTGGATCGAGGCGTGCTGTACCCACCGGACCTCGACGAGGAGGAAGAGGATGCGCGGGCGATCAGCCAGATGGATCAGAGCAAGATCGACGCCGCCTACGTCGTGCTGGGCGAGCTCACCGACTACCCCGAGGAGCACGGTGAGGGCGCGCTGATCGAGGCCGTGTTCCCGGGCTGTCCGGCCGACGGCAGGCTCTTTCCGGGAGACCTCGTCTCCGAGGTGGACGGTGAGGCGATCGCCTCACGAGACGACGCATCCGAGGCGATAGACGGCGCCGACGACGGCGAGCGACTCACGTTCCTGGTGGAGGCAGCCGGGCAGACCCATTCGGTGCGGGTGGCTCGCGCCGCATGCGTGCCGGATGATCCCGAGGCGTACATCGGGTTCAGGATGGTCGACTCGTTCCCGTTCGACATCTCGATCTCATCAGGCGAGGTCGGCGGTCCCTCCGCGGGCCTGATGTGGGCGGTCGGGCTGTACGACCTGATGACGCCCGGGGATCTCACCCGAGGTCGGACGATCGCAGGAACCGGCGTGATCGACCTCGAGGGCAACGTGGGGCCGATCAGCGGCATCCGCGACAAGGTGCTGGCGGCCATGCGCGCCGACGCCGCGGTGTTTCTCACCCCCGCCGACAACATGGTCGACCTGCGCGGTTTCGACTCAGGCGATCTCGCGATCGTGCCCGTCTCGCACTTCGACGACGTGGTTCGCGCGCTGACGGTAGCCCGGTCGCATGAGTAGGCGGCCCTGCCTTCGAGTCCCCTGGGTTAGGCTGGGCTGACGGCGGCGGGGAGGGGAGCGGACATGGCGAGCGTGCTGGTGCGGCGTGGGCGGCGGTGGCCGCTCATCGTCGCCGGCCTCCTGGCATTCGCGGCGTTCCTGTTCACCGTGCTGTCGGGCTTCCTCATCGACCTGCTGTGGTACCGCGAGATCGGCCAGGCCGGCGTGTTCTGGACCGCGATCCGAACCCGGATCCTGTTGGGCATCGCGTTCGGACTGGTGTTCTTCATCGGCCTGGTGGCCAACCTGCTGATCGCGCGGCGGTTGACGCCCGAGGTCCGGGTCCTCACCCCCGAGGAGGAGGCGCTCGACCGGATGCGCGACCTGGCGGAGCCGTACGTCCGCTGGCTGATCCCGATCGCGGCCGGGCTGATCGCGCTGCTCGTCGGCATCCGTGCCGCTGCGCACTGGCAGACGTTCCTCCTGTGGACCAGCTCGTCCGGTATCCCGTTCGGGGATCCCGAGGGGCTGTTCGGCCGCGATCCCGGCTTCTACGTGTTCACGCTCCCGTGGATGCGCTACCTGCAGTCCTGGAGCTTCGAAGCGCTCGTGGGGATCGCGGTCCTCACCACGGCAGCCCACGTCTACAACGGGGGCATCCGCCCGCAGGCGCGCTCCTGGTCGGACAAGGTGTCGCCTTCGGTCCGCGCGCATCTGTCCGTGCTGATCGGCTTGATCATGCTGTCGAAGGCCTGGGGCTACTATCTCGGCCGGTTCGGCCTGCTGACCTCGGACCGCGGCGTCGTCCAGGGTGCCTCCTTCACGGACGTGAACGCCCAGCTGCCCGCGCTGACGTTCCTCGCGATCGTGGCGGTGATCTGTGCCGCGCTGTTCTTCGTGAACATCCGCGTGAAGCTCTGGAGCCTCCCGATCATCGCGGTGGCGCTCCTCGCGCTCACGAGCCTGCTGCTCGGCACGGCCTATCCGGCCTTCGTGCAGCGGTTCCGGGTCGACCCGCAGGAGCTCCAGCGAGAGCGTCCGTTCATCGACCGTAACATCGCCGCCACGCGCCGGGCGTTCGGCCTCGATCAGATCGTCGAGCAGCCCCTCGCGACCGTTTCGCCGTCGGTCTCTGCTGAGGACCTTGTGGCCGACGCCGCGACGATCGCCAACGTGAGGCTGTGGCGTCCACCGATCCTACTGGAGAACTTCGACGCGGAGCAACGCCTGGAGTCCTACTACACGTTCGAGGACGTGGATGTGGACCGCTATGACGTGGGCGGGGAGACGAGGCTGTTGATGGTCTCGGCGAGGGAGATCTCGCAAGACAACATCCCGGGTGCCGGAGGGACGTGGCAGAACATCCACCTTGTCTACACGCACGGCTACGGCGTGGTGGGGGCGCAGGTGAACGAGGCGGCCACCGACGGTGGGCCCGCCTACACGATCGAGGACATCCCACCGGACCCGGCGGGCGTTCCGTTTCCCACCAGGCCACAGATCTACTACGGCGAGCGGGAGGACGTGGAGTTCGTCGTTGTGGGCACCAGGTCCGACGAGCTCGACTACGAGGGCGCCGAGCCGGGCTCGTTCGCCTACGACGGCGAAGGCGGGATCCGGATGTCGAACGCCTTCGTCAAGGCGCTGTTCGCGTGGCGGTTCCGCGACGTGAACCTGTTGATCTCGGGCCAGATCGACTCGGGCAGCCGCATCCTCATCCATCGCGACATCGAGGACCGTGCCACCCGTCCGGTCCCGTTCCTGAGCTTCGATTCGGATCCCTACCTGGCGGTGGTGGAAGGCCAGCCGACGTGGATCTGGGACGCGTACACCACCTCGACCGAGTACCCCTACTCCCAGGAGGTCGATCTGGGCGAAGCAACCGGGGGCGTCGCCCAGGGTTTCGTCGCGAACTACATCCGCAACTCGGTGAAGACGACCGTCGACGCGTACGACGGCACGGTCACCTACTGGGCGGATCTGGACGAGCCGATCATCGGTGCGTGGTCTCGGGCGTTCCCCGACCTCTTCGAAGACATCGACGCGGCTCCGCCCTCGCTCCAAGCCCACTTCCGCTACCCGGAGAACCTGTTCCAGGTCCAGTCGTTGCAGTTCGCGAACTACCACGTCCAGGACGCCACCCGCTTCTACAACAAGCAGGACTTCTGGCAGGTCCCCGACGATCCGACCGAGGAGGCGGAGTTGGACACGGGCGGGCAGGTGGTCACGGGGCCGGACGAGCCGTTGCCGGACCTGCGGCCCTACTACCTCGTGCTGCAGGTGCCGGGGGACAGCACCGAGCGGTTCCAGCTGGTCGTGCCGTTCGTCCCGGGCCAGGCGGCTTCCGGCAGCAGCGGGGTCCCGAACTTGGTCGCGTGGATGGCGGCGAACTCGGACCCTGAGGGGTACGGCGATCTGGTCGCGCTCACGCTGCCTGCCGGCCAGAACGTGGATAGTCCCGGCCTCGCGCTCTCACGGATCAGGGCCGACACGGATTTCTCCACGCAGCAGACGCTGCTGGGTCGTGCCGGCTCGAGGCTCCTCCCGGGCGATCTGCTCGTGATCCCCGTGGGGGATGGGTTCCTGTACGTCCTGCCGGTGTTCGTGCGGTCTACACAGCGGGCCGCCGTGCCCGAGCTGAAGCTGGTCGTGGTGGTGAACGGGAACGAGGTGGGTGTGGCGTCCACGTTCGCGGACGCGCTGGACCAGGCGGTGCTCGGAACCGAGGAGCCACCGCC
>Ga0299907_10000335_pt1 | contig 22102 bp, 22 predicted proteins | sample RVTome_16_FD_198680 | JGI IMG/M metagenome (GOLD analysis project Ga0299907, IMG submission 198680) | Soil microbial communities from uranium-contaminated site in the Upper Colorado River Basin, Wyoming, United States - RVT152D67 (version 2) ...
GGGACTAGGAAGCTCATCGAACGGCACCTGAAGACAAGAGCGCCCTGAGCGCAGTCTCGGGGGCATCGGCTCCGGATTCGATCAACAAGTAGTCGAGCCCGGCGCGGCGCGCTCGATTGGCTGCACCTGAGACGAACGTGTCGAGGGACGTCCGATAGGTGCCCAGCACCTCCTCGGACGTCGAGATATCCACCACGGCGCCCATCTCGATGTCGCGCAACCTCAAGTCGCCCGCGAAGTCCGGAGACAACTCCTCCCGCGCCAGTACGTGCAAAACGAGTCCGCCAGCGGCAACGAAGAGGGAGTCGAGCGCTCGCTCCCACTGGTCGTCGAAGAGGTCCGAAATCAGCACCACCGGTCCGCGAGTCGGACTTCCACCGATCAGCGAACGAATGGCTGGGCTCAGCGGAGCGCGGCCAGTCGCCTCCAAACCCTCGAGCCATCGCTCGATCACTGGCCAGGCGCTGACGTGCCGCCCGGAGGGACCAACGGCAACGGTCCTTCCTGCCGGACCGGGCGTCGACACAGGTTGGACTCTGTCCCCTCCGCTCAATGTGAGGTATGCGATCATGGCGGCGAGGTGCATTGCCGTCTCGTGCTTTTGATGAAGCGACATCGAGGCAGAGGAGTCGACGAGGAGACGCAGCGGGAGTTCCTCCTCGGCCTCGTACTGACGGATCAAGACCTGCCCGAGACGTGCCCACAGGTTGTGGTCGATTTTCCTGAAGTCATCGCCAGGGACATAGGGGCGATAGTCGGCGAAATCGAGACTCTCTCCTTTGCGGAGCGAAGCGTGACCGCCCGACCACAGCGCCTGAACCCGCCCACGAGGGGACAGCGCCAGCCGATCCAGGCGGCTGCGCATCTCCTGCTGCAGCAGCATGGTTCAGCCCTCGACCGAGGGCGCGGGGTGCGCCTCTAGCACATCGTCGACTAGCGCATCCGCCGATACGCCGTCGGCGATGGCCTCATATCCGAGCACGAGGCGATGACGCAAGCATTGACCTGCTATTCGCCACATATCCTCGGCGGCCACGTTGGGGCGGCCTGCCATGAGGGCCGCAGCCTTCCCCCCGAGTATCAGGGCCTGGGCGCCTCGAGGGCTTGCCCCGTTGCGGACGTAAGTCTTGATGCGCTCCGGCGCAAGAGGGCTGGCTGGATGCGTGGACTCTACGAGACGAGCGGCGTATTCCAGCAGATGGATGCCGACCGGTACCGACCGGACCAGCCGGGCCATTTCACGAAGGCGCGGCCCATCTAGCACCGCCTCTGCGGAGGGGTCGGTCGTGGCGGTCGTGCGGCGAAGGATCTCGACGAGATCGGTGGCGGGCGGGAACGACACGATCGCCTTGAAGAGGAATCGATCGAGCTGTGCCTCGGGCAACGGATAGGTCCCTTCTTGCTCGATCGGGTTCTGTGTCGCCATGACCATGAACGGCCGCGGCAACGGATGGACCTCCCGTCCCAGGGTGACGTTTCGTTCCTGCATGGCCTCCAGCAGCGCAGATTGGGTTTTTGGGGTAGCTCGGTTGATCTCGTCGGCGAGGACCAGGTTGGCGAAGATCGGGCCTGGCGAGAACTCGAACTCACCTCGCTCGAGAACCTTCGTCCCAAGGATGTCCGCCGGCATGAGGTCTGGCGTGAATTGGATACGCCCGAACTCGACGTCGAGTGATTGGCCAAGCGTGGCGAGCAGTCGTGTCTTGCCGAGTCCTGGGACACCTTCCAACAACACGTGGCCCTCGCATAGCGTGGCCATCATCACGGTATCGACGAGATCGGTTTGACCGACTATCACCTTCTCCACTTCGGATCGGACTTCGGCGAGACGTCGGGCAAAGCTGTCAGGAGTTAGTTCGTCGGTGGTGGCAGGTGTCGTCACGGTTCGAGCTCCAGGAAGTAGTCGCGTACCAGGTTCTGAGATTGCGCCGGGATTCCGCTGGAACTCAGGGCATCCAACGCGGTTTGTCGGTATTCGGCGAACCGATCGGCGTAGGGGACAAGAGGGAGGTTCTCGAGCCCTTGGCCATCGACCGTGCCCCGGGTTTCTCCGTCGCCCTCGCCTTCGATGTCGACTCGAACCTCTTCCCCTAGCCCCACCACGATTGGATCGAAGACGGTTGACCTTTCCGGCACGTTGAAGGGGTCATGGTCGCCACCTGAGCCATTGAGCGAACCGGATCCGATACCGCCTTGAGACGTGCCCCCTGCACCTTGACCACCGTTGCCACCTCCTCCTCCCGCACCCTGGCCTTGACCTTGTCCTTGTCCCTGACCTTGACCTTGACCTTGGCCTTGTCCCTGACCTTGGCCTTGGCCTTGTCCCTGACCTTGGCCTTGTCCCTGGCCTTGGCCTTGTCCCTGACGCAGACGCTGTTGAGCCTCTGCGGCTGCCGCCGCTCCCGCCCGTGACGCCGCTGCTTCGGCCGAGGCCGTCTCGGATGCAGCCACTGCGTCGGCCGCAGCGTCCAGGGCCGATGCACTCGCTGCCGAGTCCGATCGACCTGTCGCTTGGTCAGAGATCGCGGACGCCGCGGCGGCGAGTGAACCTGCCACTTCGTTATTCACCCCCGCAAAGTCGTCAGCACGCTCAGCGAGCTGCGACGCCAATTGTCCTGCCTCTGCGGATGTCAACTCTCCCGCTCCGGATGCCAGCTGTCGCAGGGCTTGTGCAGGTGAAGGACCGCCATCGGAAAGACCCGACTGCTCCAGGCTCCGCTGTAGACCCGTCAGAGCTGTCTTCTCGGCGAGGTCCGTCGGCTCCAGATTGCCTGCCAGATCGCTCCTCGCCACTTCGAGGCGGGCAAGCGCCTCATCGATCGAATCGAGCTGACGCAAGTCGTCTGCGAGAACCTCCAGCTCAGTGGCGATCTCCTGTGGAGTGGACTCGGCCAACTCTTCCAAACGGTTCGCCTCTACCGCAATCGTGGCCCGCGCCAAGTCGCGTTCCGCCACCGCTCGATCGGTGACCGAAGGGGTTAACACGAGAGCAGTTGCGGCAGCCACAGCCACAGCCACCGCCAGCGTCAGGCGACGCGGTGGTGTGACCGTCGCCACGGGGTCAGGTCGCCGACCCTCAGCCCAGCGTTCTGCGGCCTCGATTTGCCTGTGTTCCATGACGGCCACCGGTCCGGATCGTCTCAGGTCGTAAGCCGTCGTAACACGGTCGAATCCGTCGAGTGACCGATCGACCATGTGGGCGGTTTCACGGGGTCCGGGTCGAGCGATGAAGGTCATGACCACCCACGTCGCGAGGCACCCGGCGGTGGCGACGAGGCCCGCAGTTTCGGCCCATGGCAAAACCCACACGTGAGCGGCGCCAGCCAAGATCGCTATCACGGACGCGCCGATCCCAATCGCGGCGGTCGCCAACAACACCGTTCGCTTGAGCCACACCCGACGCCTCGCCCCGCGGATGAGCTCATCGATCGCTGTGTTAATCATCAGTGCCCTTGAAGCCGCTTCGGCTTGCGAATCCTCGCCGAGGGGGCGCGGACGTTGATGCTGGCTCGTCTTAAGGAGAACGCTGTCAGAGCACCGTATATCACGACGTTGTATAGCCAGAGCGGAGGCCTGGGGAGGTCGCGTCCCGCAGCGTTGTTGTCGGGTAGACCTCCCAAGATGGCCGGTTCCATGAAGTCAGGGTTGACGCCCTGACGCATCCTCAACATGTACTCGAACGGAATGTATGGCGTATCCGACGTCAGGGCGGTCTGGTCGAGAGGATGTTGTACCGCGTCGACCAATGCGAAGTATGGGTTGGGGAGCATCGAGAGCACCTCCCGCCCGTTCCGACCAAACGGGTCCTGATTTCCGAGGTTCGAGTACACGAGCATCTCGGCGCCGAGCCCGACGAAGCTGAGGAAGCCGAGGGTGAAGGCGATGAGATAGGAGGTGCCGACCGCACCTCGTGTCGATGCCGCTCGGGACGACATCCAGGTCGCCGTCGACGCCAGGGTGACAGCCGTGAGGAACAGCATGCTCAAGGCTGCCAGCACATCCGTAATCGAAGTGCCACCGAACAGCAACGGGATCGCAGCTACGGGTGCTACCGCGAACAGAAGGACCACGGCGAACATCATCGAGGCTGTCAGCTTCCCCGTCACCAGCTGCCAGGGTTTCATCTGTGTCACTTGAAGGATCTGGAACGTCTGTCGCTCGCGCTCGCCGATGATGGACGGTGCGGCGATTCCCGGTACGACCAGGATGATCGCTGTGAGCAGTAGCAGCGTGATCGAGTGGAACATGAACCGTCCCATGAAGGCGGTGGCGGCCAGCCGGCCCACTCCGAATCCATTGACCGAGATCTCGCGGCCGACGATGTACAGCAGGTAGGCGATCCCACCGATGATGCCGACCCATAAGCTCGTGACAAGCGCAACCCGCTTTGAGCGGAACCGCTGCTTGGCTTCCCTGGAGAGGACTGGATTCAAGTTCAAAGGTCACCATCCTCGGTCAGCTGCATGAACAGTTCTTCGAGGCCGGCATCGTCGACGCGCCACTCAGAGACGTCCACCCCTGACTCGACGATGTGGCGCAGAGTGGCTGCCGACTCCGCCCTATCGCCGGCGAGGACGAATCGAACGACTCCTCGTTCCACAGCCACCTCGGACACCTCCTGGCGACCACGAAGAAGGTCGACCACGGCGTCTATGGCGTCATCAGACATGCGGGCGGTCACCCTGCGCGACACCACGAGCAAGCGTCGGATGTCGTCGAGTATCCCCTGCGCTACGACCTTGCCCCGGTCGACGATGGCCATGTGCGAGCAGATGCCCTCCAGTTCGGTGAGGATGTGAGACGAGATCACCACCGTCTTGCCCATGCGGGAGAGCTCGGCGATCAGCTCCCGTAGATGGACTCGTGCCCTCGGGTCCAGTCCCGACGCGGGCTCGTCGAGGATCAACAGTTGGGGGTCATGGAGTAGTGAGCGCGCCAGGGAGAGCCGCTGTTTCATCCCCCGTGACAACGTGTTGACGTCCGCGGTGGCTTTCGATGTGAGATCCACCAGCGCCAACAAGTCGGAGATGAGCCCCGGACGCGCAAAAGGAGCGATCTTTTGACTCGCGGCGAAGAACTCGAGATATTCGTACGCCGTCAGCGACTCGTAGAAGCCGAAGAAATCCGGCATATAGCCCAATATCTTGCGGACCGACCCCGCATCGTCGGCCGGGTCGACGCCGGCGACTCGGACCCGCCCACCATCACGCCCGAGCAGTGTGCTCATCACCTGCATTGAGGTTGTCTTGCCGGCGCCGTTGGGCCCGATGAGCCCGAGCACTGCGCCTTCTGGCACTGTGAGATCGAATCCGTCGAGCGCTTTCGTTTGCCCAAAACGCTTCTCGACCGCCTCGAACTCGATCACAATCCCCGCTCCCACTCGACGGTGATGGACTGCGGATACGGCGGCTCCCCATTCGGTGCCGCATGTATCCGGACGATTACCTCTCCCGAGGCAGATCGATACTTGGGAAGATCGAATGCCTGGCCGAGCTCGATGGCGTCGAAGGCGCCGGCCGCCCAGTTCCACATCTCCAAGTCTCCGATTGCCCCAAAGTTCGCGCTCGCTCGGATCGACACCTCCGTGGCGTCGGAGGGCAGTTCGTAGCTCATGACGATCCGATCGGTTTCGAGCCAGAGGCTGCCTTGGGATACCTCGATTTGACGCCATTCTCCGACGCCGATCACCCGGCCGGTGCTTTGCCCGCGGGGGAAGCCCTGTGTCGAGATGGGCGCTGTCCAAACGGTAGGCCCATCCACCATCTGGGCCACACCGTTCACGATGGCTTCCATGCGAGTTGAGGTCGATATACCGAAGACGAAGGAGTCGTCCTGGGAGAACTCGCCCTGTGCGGCGTATGCGATCGGTGAGATGACCTGCCATCCCGTTTCATCCCAGATCTGACGCCGCTCAAGGAGAACGTCTCCGAAGGTTGCACCCTGCCACCCGGCGACCGCTGCGTTGGCTCGGAGTGTCGCCGATTGTCCTGGTGCCAAAGCTTGCTGAGCGACGTGGATACTGCCATCGATCACCGCCCCCCAGTGTTCGATGTCAAATCCCGTGTCGTTGGTTACGCCTAGGACCGGAGTATCGCCGTCGAAGGTGGTGTCGACCGTCATCGAGCTGTCGGCCGGTTGCCAAGCCTCCACAGCTCCGACTCCAAGCTGCGGCAATTGCCAGTCAACTCCCTCGGCCGACACCTGCCCGGCCACGGTTGTCCCGACGTTGCCACCAAATGCCGTGAACGCATCGGATACTGCGTACCGTTCTGCCGACGGGATGGCCACCGAATAGGCCCCGGCGTTTCCCGCGGCAAGGACGAACATGGAACGCTGGTATGGATGCTCTCCTGCCACCACGACGGTGGCATGTCGTGTCGATGTGACCTCCAGACGCTGACGCCCGGATACCCAGAATCCCAAGACGGCAATGGCGGCCAGAGCGGGGATGGTGACCCACGCGAGCTCCCGTCGCTTCATCCTCTTGAGAACCGTGAGATTGACGGGTCCGATCAATAGGAGGTACCCGACCATGGCAAAAGGCAGCCACGGCAGGTTGGCCAATCCGGCCTCACCGCTGTTGGTGGCCGCCTGCACCAGCGAACCCTCGGGTGAGCCCCACTGTTCGTTGGGTATCAACCTCAAGGGCAGCGGGCGAATCACCTTCGTCCAATCCCCGGGGACTGCGACACCATCGAGGAGGAAGACCTCGCCTTTTGATCCCGCCGAATACCACTCCACTTCGGTTCCGGGCACCGTGCCGATCGGTTCGAGTGACAGGGGGGCTTCGGAGAGCTCGCCGCTCGTGGTCACCAATCGTCCACCATCGGACACCCAATCCCAGGTGGCATTGTCTATGTCACGGCTGATCAAGTATCCGAGGGCGTCCAAGTCGGCGCGGGGCAGAGACTGTGAGACGTCGAGGGCTGTTATCGAGAGCCCATCGATTGAGGTCTGCAGAGCCGAGAGCGTGGTCGTCAACCCCGTGTCGCCCGCAACGCCAACGATCACCTCGTCGTCTGCGACCTGTGGTCTGATCGACTGCGAAGCAAGACGCTCTCCATCTGCATCGAAGAGCGCCACCTGCACAGACCCATTGCGGAATGCTGACCTGAGAAGGATGTCGTAGGTCTTCGATCCGCCAGCCGGGACGTCGACCTGCACTTCGGTGACGGCGCCGCCATATGACACACGGAGGGTTCCGACTACGAGCAACTCGGCGTCGATTGTGGCGCGGACCGTCAACGGCTCGTTGCCCGACACCCACCCGTCGATGCCAACCGTGGCTGAGAGCCGCGCGCTGTCCTGCTGGGCGGCCGCCGCGTCCATGGGCAGGTAGACCGTCGCCAGGACGGTGAGCGCGACAAGCCACCATTTCATCCCCATGAGACGTCACGACCCCCAATTCGGTTCCCTATGCGCACACCACCCCGACGTGTTCGCGGGATGGACGACTCTACTAAAAGGTCGAGGTTGGACAAGGAAAATCGCAAACGTGTCGGCGACGATCATCACCGACGGACGGAGTGCAGATCGGGAATACGCCCTCCTTGATGCTGTGTCTGCGACACGGTCTGGTGCTGTGGATGCCCAAGAGGTCATGGTGCGATATGGCTTGATTATTGGTGACCTGGACTCCCGCTTTCGTAACACCTGCGATGATCGCCCGTCATCAGTCCAAGGAGTGCGAGTGGAACAGCCGGATACGAGTCTGTTGGAACTTCTCGTCCGACATACCGAGACCTGGAACCGACACGACCTCGAAGCTCTGATGGGTCTGTTTGCTGATGACTGCGTGTTCGAAGCGTCAGGAGGTGAGGAGGTCTGTGGAGAGCGCTATCAAGGTCGCGTGGAGGTCACGAAGGCCTTTGCCAAAGTCTTCGAAACGATGCCTGACGCCCGGTGGGGTGATGGGCGTCACTACAGCCTCGCTCCTGACTATGGCGTCTCTGAGTGGACTCTCACCGGCACCCTGCCCGACGGTCGTCGCCTCGAAGTCAACGGCTGTGACTTCTTGACCGTGCGCGACGGAAGGATCACCGTGAAGAACTCCTACCGCAAACAACGACCACCAATTGAAAGCCCGGCAAGCCGCCAATCGCAGAGCTGATTGCCGAAGACAACGCAGGTTTTGAACCGGGGAGGTGAGCGCTATCGGGAGTGGGACGGCGCGAGTCGGGATGAAGTGGTGCGCACACGGGTTACCGCTTGACCGTCAGGAGACAGGCTCCCCTCCGGGCGGAGCGGTCAGCACCTGGGGGACATACTCGAGCAACTGGAGTCTGCCATCGAATGTCCGGCTGCTGGTCATGTCGAGGGCGACATCCCGGAAAGCCGTCGTAACTCCGGTCGCGGCCGGAACACCACCTTGGACGCGTTGGTGAGCTCTGCGGTGGCGGCGTCTTCGTCGGATGGCTCGTCCGATTCAGATGCTGCGGATTCGGTGGCGAATCCACACATCAGCCGATACGTGGTCGCTCCCATCAATATCGTGTAGTCGCGTTCGGGCTGCTGGCCGAGCCAGTCGAGATACTCGGGACGAGCCCCCACCACCCTGGCCAGCCGTCTGCGGCCCCGTAGCCGTCCAGTGAGGTGATGAAGTCCAACAACGGTTCCGGCATTCCTTCGTTCCTTCGCAGGCGGTTCCGCTGATTACCCCTCCGAATGAAACACGACACAAACGAAGCCCGCTGACCGGTTGAGGACCCACACAACCACTAGCTACATCCGAGCGGGTCGGTGGTGGTCGGCCAGGCTTCTACTCGGTTGTCGTCAACGAGGTATGCGGTGGCACCGTCTGCCGCCAGCCAGAGCCGACGACCGTCACGTTGGTAGGCGGTGTTGGTGGCGTCAGGCGGGAGTTCGGCGTCGTCGTCGAACGGGGCGACTAACCCGGCACCTACCAGAACACCATGCGGGTCGGCTATGTACTGACGATCCTCAAACCGCAGAAACGTGACCGACTCCCAGGCACAATGCTCCGGGCCTTCCCACGAAGTGATAGTCGATGTCGGCACCCGATTGCCGTCGTGGTCGAGCCAGATATCCACGGGGAGCTGGTCGTCGATCGCTGGGTCGAACTCGGCAGGATCGCAACCGGCGAAGGTCTCGACTACCCATCCGTCATCTACGTCGAGCCGAACATCGGCGCTGTCAGCCATGATGACGGCAACCTTGGGTTGCCCGGCCACCGAGTACGTGTACAGCATGCGATCTTCATCTCGGCCCTCAGCGACGAAGCCCTCCGCAGGAAGGGCGAACAGACCTCCCTCGAGGAACACCGCGAGCGCTGCATCGGGATCAGAGGCGCTGCCGGGCGCTCCGAAATCCATGGACCACCCACCTTGGGCGATTCCGTCGTCGCACTCGACATAATCAGCCGCAGCTCCTGCCCGGTCGGCGGGATCAGGCGCGTCAGCCACGGGCTGTTCGTAGAGATCGACAACCGGAAGGTCGCCTGCACCGGAATCAAGGCTTGAACCGGGAGCCCCAACTGGATCCGTGCCACCGCACGCAGCTAGAAGGCCACCGACTAGCAGAGGGCAAACCACCGAGCGAAACACCACGCTTAGACGCCGTCCGGACCGGTTGAGCTCCGCGGATGCAGAAGCACTATGGTCGAGTGCTGGGGCCGAGCACTCGTTGCGATTATTTGCGGAGGTGATGATCTGAATTCTTGTCACCAAAAATGCACGTGGTCCCTGGTGCAGGCAGCGCTCGCTGAGTTTGGTCACGTGGCAGACTGATCCGGCGCCCTGCCGAGCAGGATCTCAGATACTTCACCTGGGAGCCGGCCCGGGGGTTGGTCCTTCAGATGTGCAAGGTGGGAGTAGATCTCGGCTGCTGCGAGATGAAACTCTTCGGGCAGCCCCGAGTCACCGTAGGTCTGAGCGATCTCTTCCATCTCTCCTACAAACCGCCATGCCTTGTCGCCGATCATCATCGACACACGTTCGAGACGCTCTCTGAGCTCGGGTATCGACAGATCCCATTCACTCAATAGTTCCTCGATCACTTCCTCAGAGGTTGCGAGAGCTGCAACCGATAGAAGGAGGGCCGAAGTTCCCTTGGTCCATGCGGCATAGGCCATCTTGAGAGCCGATGCTCGACCGGCTTCGGATCCGATCACGCGGCATTCGACCGATGACCCGGTGAAGAGGGATGCCACCGTGTCGGCTTCCTCTCCCGAGAGGTATAAACGCGTGCGACTGTGGTTTCCGGCTTGGGTGCGGGGAGTATCGGGTCGAGTCGCAAGAGTGCTCCTGGGTCTGGTCGACGTGGGCGGAGGTCCGACCACACCACCATCCACAAATCGGGTAAAGAGGTGGTCCATGTGACGGGCTGTGGCGGGGGAAACCGCGTTCACGTCCACAAAGAGCCCATCGAAGCCCAAGTCGTCCACCTGTCGCGCTACTTCCAGAGCAACGGCCGGGGGGCACACAGATACGAGTACATCGACAACCGCCATCAGAGCTTCTTGACTACCAACGTCCGCTATCCCGGCCTCCATCGCCCTCCCTGCGGTTTCTCGAGAACGTCCCGCGCTTGCCCATAGAACGTCACCCTCGACAGACATGGCGAGGGCGGCTCCCATCTTGCCCGGGTGGAGCACGCCAATTCTCACCCCCACATCGTGCCAGGTTCAGACTGCGGGGGTTTGAGGGATCGCTTCGGGACGGCACGGTCGAACATGTCAACCATGTTGAACCGTCGATCATTCGAAACCAATTGCATTAGCCTCTCCGTCTCGATGCTTGCCGTGATCAGCTACCCACCGATCCCGATAGTCGACATCGGCCCTCTCCAGTTCTCCTTGCACGGGGTATTCGCCGCTGTCGGTTTCATCGCCGGTGCCTGGTTGGCCAGCCGGGAACTGGCCAAACGCGGCTTCGACATCCAGAAGTACCAATCGGTTCTCACCTGGGGTCTTATCGGAGCTTTGGTCGGGGCACGCTATCTCACCACACCGGCAGCGATCATCGATGGGACCCCGCTCGTTGACACCCTCAACCCGATTTCGGGGAACTTCTCGATCATGGGTGGGTTTCTTGGTGGCATCGTTGCCGGGCTCATCCGGATGCGTCAGGTGGGTCTATCGATCTGGCCGACGCTCGATGTCTCATCCTTCGGCCTCGCCCTTGGGACGGTGGTGGGACGGATCGGCGACCTGGCCATTGTGGAGCACCTGGGTCGAGCCACCAGCATCGCCTTTGGCTACGGGGTCAAGCCCGGCTATGACTTGGCACCGCAACACGATTCTCTGGAATGCATCGCGGCCGAGGCCGGCCCGAACGGGTTGTGCGGGACATTCCACCACGTAGCTGCCTATGACATGGTTGGCGCCGGGCTCCTTCTCTTGTTTCTCTATTTTGCCTATCGCAGGTTTCGCCTCCACTACGGGCAGCTCTTCTCGCTGTGGATCGTCTGGTACGGGCTGCAACGCTTCGTTCTCGACTCGCTACGAGTGGGCATGGGTGATGCCGAGATCGGCTCACTCACGTGGAATCAACTGAGTGGTCTTGTCGCAGGGCTGGGCGGTCTGGCGCTCTTCATGTCCCTGGAGAAACGGCAACCGAGGGTGGAGCCTGAGGCGGACCAAAGGCGCGGAGCGGAGCTCGCGGCCCCAGCAGGCGCTCCGACCGAAGACCTGTGATTCGGGTTGGTTCAATAGTCATCCGGGTGGATGACCTGGAACGCCAGAAGACGTTTTGGACCCGGGCACTCGACTACGTTCCGCGTGAGGGCGACGATGACGATTTTGCCTTACTCCGCCCCCGAAACGGAGCCGGGCCCAACATCTCTCTCGATCGTGTCCCATCCAGCGTCCAGGTGCCGCCACGTATCCATCTCGACCTCTACACCGAGGACCAGGTGGGTGAGGTCGAGCGGTTGAAGGCCCTCGGCGCCAGCGAGGTGGATTGGGACAAACGCCCTGTCGACGCGGACTATGTCATCCTCGAAGATCCAGAGGGCAACCGTTTCTGCGTAATAGACGCAAACCGCTGATCTCGGACGTGATCAGGCGCACATCACGTCGTCGGCTCGAGATTGGCCACGGAGCATGATCGAGGCGGTCGTTTTCGACATGGATGGCGTGATCATCGATTCGGAGCCCGTATGGCAGCAGGTGCGGGTCGACCTCATCGGGGACCGCGGCGGAGTCTGGACCGCACGCGATGGGGATGACACGCGGGGGCGGTCCTCGGAGGTGTGGTCGACCCGAGTTTCGGAGCGTCTCGGAGGAAGTTTGACCCCCGATCAAGTCTTCACCGAGGTCCTTGAGCGAATGGCCGCCTCCTACAGAGCACAACTTCCTCTTTTCCCGGGTGCCGTCGAAGCGATCGAGCGCATCGCCACGAGCTACACGGTGGCCGTAGCCTCGGGCTCTCCTAACCTGCTCGTCGACCTCGTGCTCGAAGAGAGCGGTCTTGGTGGGGTGACAGCAGCAGTGGGATACGGGGACGACGTCGCTGTGGGCAAGCCGGCTCCGGACATATACCTCGATGTGCTTTCCCGCCTTGGAGTCGATCCGAGTCGGGCGGTCGGTGTCGAAGACTCGGAGTCGGGTCTCGAGTCGGTCCAGTCCGCCGGCATGCACTCGATCGCCCTGGTAACCCCGGGATATCAGCTCTCCGTGGATGTTCTCGGTCGGACCGCGGTGCAGATCGAGAGCCTCGACGAGCTCACGATCCCGATGATCGATCAAATCGCCATCTGAACCGGAACGTTTTCCAGTTCTCGCCGGTCTTTTGCTCATCGTGTCCATCCAATTCTTCACTCGCATTGATCAATGCCGATCGTATGCGGTCATTCGCTTGCCGCAAAGGTATGTATCGTCTACGATCCCGGCAGCCGTCCCCACGGACGACTACGTCCAGATACGAGGAGGAGTCGAATGGATGTATCGGGTGCGGGCCAAATGACCCCGTCGCGTCGCAATTTCCTGAAGTCGTTGGGGGTGGTCACGGCCGCTGGCCTGATCGCAGCCTGTACCAATGACAACGGGGAGGCCGCCGGCAACGGCAATGGGGGAGGAGGCTCGGGGAACTTCCCGGAGACGCCGGAGTGGAATTTCGTGTTCGTGAACCACGTCACCACGAACCCCTTCTTCGTCCCCACCGTCTACGGGATCGAGGATGCAGGGGCGATCCTGGGGACGACCCATCAATGGACCGGATCGGAGGGCTCCGACATCGGGGAGATGGTCAATGCCATGGAGGCCGGTATCGGGGGAGGAGCCGACGGGATCGGGATAGCGCTGGTCGATCTCGATGCGTTCAACGGCCCCACCGACGATGCCCTTGCTGCTGGGATCCCTGTCTTGGGATACAACGCCGACGCCCCCAACAATCGGCTCGCCTACATTGGCCAGGACCTTTACGGATCAGGCTTCGAGATGGGTCTGCGCATCGTGGATCTGGTGGGCTCCGGCAAGGTGGCGCTCTTCATCGCCACACCGGGCCAACTCAACATCCAACCCAGGATCGACGGCGCCCTCGATGCCATCGCCGAGTCCGGTGCTGATATCGAGGCGGTGGACATCGCCACTGGGGCCGATCTCACCGAGGAGTTGAACAACGTGGAGGCCTGGTATCTGGGGAATCAGGATGCCACCGGGATGTTCGCAGTCGATGCGGGTAGCACGCAGGCAGTGGGCCAAGTGGTCCGTGACCAAAACGCTCGGGACAACGCCCTGGTCGCCGCCGGTGGCTACGACCTGCTCCCGGAGACTGTGGAGTTGGTCGCCGATGGGGTCCTCGACTTCACCATCGACCAACAGCCCTATCTGCAAGGATTCCTCCCGGTCGTCTACATGTACCTGTGGAAGCTATCTGGTGGCGTCGTCACTCCACCAGAGACCAACACCGGTCTGGTGTTCTTGGACTCGGTCGGGGCCCAGTTGTTCCTCGAGACTGAGAGCCGGTTTGAGGGAGATGCCGAAGAGCAGAAGATCGTGGAGCCGGTTGGCTGATATCTCCCACTGGGAGCACAACAGTGACTGAGTTGGAAGAGAGAGAGACCGGCGGCGAGGCCATCGAGCCGCCGGTCTCCCGTTCCTTGCTGGTTCGAGTGGGCACCTACCTTCTCAGAAGACCGGAGTCGACAGTTGCCATCGCCGCACTGGCCTTGGCCGTGTACTTCACCCTGGCCAACGAGTTTTTCCTGACCGCGGCCAATATCAGGGTGATCGCCAATGTCCTGATCCCCACCGCCATTTTGGCAACGGGTCAGACCATGCTCTTGATTTCGGGCGAAATCGACCTGTCTCAGGGTGCCGTCTACTTCATGACACCTTTTCTGGCCCACTTTGCAGTTGAGGCCGGGATCCCACTTCCTCTGGCGGTGATGCTCGCCCTGCTAGGCGCTGGGGTCATCGGCCTCATCAATGGGGGGATAACCCTCGCTGTTGGAATCCCTTCGTTCATTGTGACCCTGGGCATGTTGTTGATCGTTCAAGGCGTCACCCTCAACCTCTCCGATGGATTTCCGGCGCGAGCGCCATCGGTTGGGCTCGATGTGGACATCTTCGGAGGCGCCCCATTCTCGGGTCTGGCGTGGGTGATCCTGTTCGTTGCGTTCTTGCACATCGTCCTCACCAAGACCAGGTGGGGCGTCTACACCATCGCCATCGGCGACAATCGGCTGGGAGCGCGAGAGGCCGGAGTTCCCGCCTACCGGATCACCATGCGCAACTTCATCGTCGCCGCGATGCTCGCCGGGTTCGCCGGTATCATCGAAGGGGTCAGAATTGGCTCATTCGATCCCGGCGCCGGCGGCGCGGCCGGCCTGAGGGTCTTCATGGCGGTCGCTGCCGCCGTCATCGGCGGAACGGTGCTCACAGGAGGATATGGAACCATCATCGGAGCCTTCCTCGGTGCCCTCGTCTTAGCCGTCCTCCAGGACGGGTTCAACATCATGGGGGTGAGTGCCTTCACGTTCGGCATCGTGCTCGGTGCGGCCATAATCGTGGCCATGGTGGTCAATGCCCTGGCAAGCAAGGCACGCATCCGATCACAGAGTGTCAAGCTATGACCGCCACCCAGCAGAGAGCGGATGCCATCCGAGCCGAGAACATCGGAAAACGGTACGGCCCCGTGCTCGCGCTGGATGATGTCACCATCAGACTGGGCCGCGGCGAGGTCCTGGGACTAATCGGCGACAACGGCGCAGGTAAGTCGACCCTGATCAAGATCCTCACCGGCTTTCATCAGCCGGATCGTGGCCGCCTGGTCATCGACGGAGACGAGGTTGCCCTCCGCTCGGTCTCTCATGCTCGGCAACTCGGGATCGAGACGGTCTATCAGGATCTGGCACTCGTCAACCAGCTCCCCGTCTATCTCAATATGAACCTCAACAAGGAGGCCGTGCGTCGGCCGATTCCTTTCCTGGACAAGAAGTCCATGCGAGACGATGCCCAGAATCACCTCACCGACATGGGAGTGCGCATCCCGTCGGTGGACACCGACGTCGGCTTCCTCTCCGGTGGGCAGCGTCAGGCGGTCGCTATCGCCCGAGCGGTCTATTCGGACGCCAAAGTGATCCTTCTCGACGAGCCCCTGGCCGCGATGGGCGCCAAGGAGAGCGCGATCATCATCGACCTCATCCTCGAGCTGAAGGAGAGAGCGGACGTGTCGATGATCCTCATCGCACACAACTTCGCCCAGATCATCGAGGTTTGCGACAGGATCAATTTCCTCCAACACGGTCGGATCACTCACGACATGGCCGTGGGCGACACGTCGGTCCAGGAGCTGACCGAACTCGTTTCTGCCGACTATCGGGGCCGAGCCTCTCGTCGCGAAGATCACGAGCCGAGTTAGACCGGCATCCATACCCGCATGGTGGAAGGGCCTCGATTCCCCCAGCTGTGGTACGGGGCCAAGACCACACGGACGTCCTCGTCGTTGCTCTCGGACGCCCGGTTCCCTTGATACGGCCAGCCGTTGTCATCGAGTTGGACGCGCCGACCCGACACCGTGACGACACCGTCGCTCTCATCGATGCCGGTATCCGGCTCAACCTCGATGGAGTCGACGCCCACTCCATCGGGAAGGTCGGCCGACTCGACACACATCACGATCGGGCCTCGCTCCACCGCCACGCAGCCCCTGATCGAGTCGATCCTCGGATCGGGGTATGTCCATCGGGGAGTGAGGGGGAAGTCCAACGCGATCTCATCGCCTTCCTGGAATGTGCGCTCCACCGAGACTGTGCCCGGGCCGACGCCGCGGCGGCCGCCGTTCTCGACGAGGGATGCCCCGGTCGCCCACTCCGGGACACGAAATGTGAGCGACCAGGGCTCGTCGTCCGTTTCGGTGACTTTGACGAGCACCCGACCTTCGGTCGGATAGCCGGTTCCGATCTCGAGCCCTACATTCCGTCCGCCGTCGAGTTTTGTCGAGATGCGGGCGTCGGCATATTGATGGAGCTGGATCCCCTTTCCGTCGGTGGTGGCGAGATATGCGGAGAGAGAAGGGAACGTCCTGGCGATGTTGGTCGGACAACACGACACCCTGAACCAGGGCTCACGGAGACTGGACGCCGCCCGGTTGCTTACCGCATCGGGATCCGGGACCACGCCAGGAACACGTTGGTGGAGGGGGTTGGCGTAGAAGAAGGCGCGGCCATCCGGGGCTGGCGATGTCGCCACCACGTTGAAGAGGGTGCGTTCTGCGAGGTCGGCGAATCTCGACTCCCCGGTGGCGAGGAGCAACCGCCAGGACAGCATCACCGAGGCGATGCCGGCACAGGTCTCCGAGTACGCCCGGTCCGGGGGGAGGGCGAAATCTTCGCCGAACATCTCCCCGTCGTGATGAGACCCCATGCCACCGGTCAGGTGGGTGCGACGGGCGATCGTCCGTTCCCATTGGTTGACGATGGTCTCGAGCAGAGCCTCATCGTCTGTTTCCATTGCGATATCGACCGCGGCTGAAGCGAGGTAGAGAGCCCGGACGGCATGGCCGGTGAAGGCAACCTGGTCTCTGATCGGTAGGTCATCCTGGAAGTAGGAGCGGCCCCAATGGATGTCTGCCAGGGTTTGGTGGCCGCGGCGTTCCAGGAACAGTGAGGCTTGTTGCAGGTAACGCTCCTCACCCGTCAGACGAGCCAGCTCAACCAGACCCAACTCGATCTCGGGGTGGCCTCCGACCCGGTCGATGCCGCCAGACCCGAACACTTGACAGACGTGATCTGCCGCACGAAGCGCCACATCCACGAACAGGTCCTCGCCACTGGTGCGTGCTCGGGCGACCGCGGCTTGGAGCATGTGCCCAAAGCAATAGAGCTCGTGACCCCACTCCAGGTCGCTGTAGCGGGCTGGCTGGCCGGGACGTCCGAACACCGTGTTCAGGTAGCCGTCGGGCTCCTGGACCGGTGCTATCACCTCGGTCAAAGCCGTGAAGCGATCGTCTGCCTCGACTGAGCCCGACCGGCCTCGCTCCCACGCCGCCGCTTCCATCAGCTTGTACACGTCGGAGTCGGTGAAGACGACACCCTCACGGTCATCAGGAAGACGGCCCTCGACTGCAGCGGTGAAATTGCCTACCCAGCCCAGTCGCTCCATCCATTCGTGGCAATGACCGATCGTTGCAGTTGAGTTCACCGTCAGCCGATCCCCCCAGAATCCCCCCGTTATCTCCACTTCTCCGAGACTGAGGGGGCGAAGACGACCGGAACTGGGCACTACGGGGCGGGCGTCGACACTGCGGCTCATGAGACGTGGTCCATCCAGCCGTGTTTGGGCGAGTATCCAATGAGGTCACGGGCCCGGTGGATCGCCAAGAGGGTTTCGCGACCTTCCACCTGTCGTTTCAGGGGGACTCCGGGGAAGATGTCTGCCATGAGCTCAAGCGAGGATCGCTTCATGACGGTATCGGCTGCGGCCACGATGCACACCTCCGCACCCGAAAAGTCCGCGTCGAGCCCGGCGCGTACTGACTGGGCCACGTCTCTCACGTCGACATAACCCCAGAGATTCCATTTGCGCAGATTGGGGTCATCCCAGAAGCCCGGGAACGACTCGTAGTCGGTGGGCTCCATGATGTTGGAGAAGCGCAAGCCCAGAAATGGAATGCGGCTGCGACGGGAGAACTGAACGGCCATCTCCTCACCGACGACCTTGGATAGGGCGTAGGAGCTCTCCGGCCTGCGTTCGATCGTCTCGTCGATGGGAGCGAATAGGGGAGGGGTGTCAAAGGGCAAACCGAGCACTGTCTCACTGGAGGCCCAGATCACCTTCTGCACGTTCGAGGCGACGGCGGAGGCGAATACGTTGTAGGTGGAGATGGTGTTGATGCGAAAGGTCTCCGCCTCGGAGCGAATGCCAGGTGCTGGTATGGCTGCGAGGTGGACAACGGCATCAGCGCCGGAAATCAGCTCGTGTGTCTGCCCGGGGTCGGTCAGATCGGCGACTATGCACTTGCCGTGGTCACTGCCATCGTGGGACCAGTCCACATTGAGCACGTCGTTTCCATTGTCACGGAGATCGGTGACCACCCACCGTCCCGTCTTGCCACTGCCACCGGTGACGACGATTTTCATCGAGCGCCGATCTTGCTTGTTTTGTGCATGAATTCGTATGCTACATTCGAATTCGGCGATTTATCACCGGTTTTCCATCATCAAGGAGGAAGCTGAGCCATGCCAGACGTGAAGTTCGGAGCCGTGCTGTGGAGTCAGGCCACCAATTGGGATGGTTTCCTCGCCGCAGCCCAACGAGCCGACGCACTTGGTTACGACTCGATTTGGACGTGGGACCACATCTACGCCATCTTTGGTGATCCCTATCAGCCGGTTTTAGAGGGATATACCGCACTGGCCGGGCTGGCCATCGAGACGAGCAGCGCCGAGCTCGGCCTCCTGGTGGGTGCCAACACGTTCCGCAACCCTGGCCTGTTGGCCAAGATGATGGTCAACATCGACCATATGAGTGGGGGGCGTGCCATCCTCGGTCTGGGTGGCGCGTGGTTCGAACCCGAGCACACTGCATTTGGGATCGACTTTGGCACCGGGTTCGGACAGCGCCTCGATTGGATGGATGAGGCATGTGCAGCCATCCGGTCTCTCATCGATGGTGGCACGGTGAGCAGTGACGGTGAGGGCCGGTACTCATTCGCAGACCTTCGCCTCAACCCGGCACCCGCGAGGAGCCCCATGCCGATCATGATCGGTGGATCGGGAGAGAAGAAGACCCTGCGTTCCGTAGCCAAATACGCCGACCAGTGGAATGCATTTGGCAGCCCAGAAACCCTCGAGCACAAAGACTCGGTGCTGAGACGTCACTGTGAAGAAGTGGGTCGGGACCACACTGAGATCGAACGCACGACCAGTGGCAAGATCATCCTCCGGAACACCGAGGCCGAGGCCCGGCAGGTTCTCGCCGACGCCATGGAGCAAAACAGGACACCGATGTCCAGCATCGCCGACGATGAGTCGTTTTGGGTCGGAACCTCCGACGAGTTGATCGGGCGGTTCCTGGCATACCGGGAAGTAGGATTTCATACGTTCATGGCCGAGATGCCGGCGCCCTACGACCAGGAGACCATGGAGACCATCATCGAGGTCGTGAAGCCTGCGGTGAACGGCTGATCGACGACATCGACCCCCGGAGCAAGATGAAGCACCGGTCCATCCCCGCAGCTGCCCTCACGCGTCCGTCTCAGCTCGAAGTGACCGAGATGGAGGTGGACGAGCCCGGAGATGGGGAGGTGCTGATCCAGGTCCGCGCCGTTGGTCTGTGTGGCTCGGACGCGCACTGGTTTGTTGAGGGGGCGATTGGAGATGCCCATCTGGGTTCGGGGCTCGTCTTGGGTCACGAGTTCTGCGGGGTGATTGCTTCAGGGTCACGAACCGGGGAACGAGTCGCTGTCGACCCTGCGATCCCCTGTTTGGTCTGCGAGGAGTGTGTTCGGCACCGGCACAATCTCTGTCTCAACTTGTCGTTTGCCGGACACGGGGAGACCCACGGCGCCTTGCGAGAGCAACTGGTCTGGCCAGAAAGGTGTCTAGTCCCCATGCCGGACGACATGCCGGATGAGGTCGGTGCCCTGCTCGAGCCACTCGGCGTCGCGATCCATGCCGTCGATCTCGCCGAGATCGACGACACCATGACCGTTGGAGTGATCGGCTCAGGCCCGATCGGACTTCTCGTGGTCGTGGCACTGCAGGCGCGAGGCATCACGCGGGTGGTGGCCACCGATCCCCTCTCGCATCGACTCGGGGCCGCCGCGTCCCTCGGGGCGAGAGCCGAGCCAACTCCCTTGGCCGACGCCTCGGCCCGTTTCGACGTGGTCTTTGATGCCGCCGGGACCGATGCCGCCCTGGCATCGGCGCTCGACCTTGCCCGGCCCGGTGGCCAGGTCGTCGTCGTGGGCATACCGCCCGGCGATCGGACCACTGTCACCGCCTCGATGGCCCGCCGTAAGGAGCTCACCCTGAGATGGTGTCGGCGTATGAATCTCGGGGACCTGGCCCGTGCCGTGTCATTGGCCACGAGCCGAATAGACCCATTGCTCGGTCTGGTGACCCATCGCTACTCACTGACCGATGTCGGTAAAGCCTTCGAAACCTTGGTGACGAGAGACGGAATCAAGGTCCTGGTGAATCCGGGATTCGGGTGATGGTCGGTGCTGGGGAATCGCTATCGAAGTTGTATGGAAAACCTATGCAGGCAACGCTATGCTGACATTCGTAACCATGCGCGTCATCACACGCCCTCATCAACCGAATCGGAAGGAACGAGGCAAAAACCTGGAATGTGTACCACCACCGTCGTCGGTCGGGTGCGTTGTCGGGCCGCCATGTCTGCGAGAGTTCTGACATGACCAGCGCCAAGAACCCTGCCCGACCTGTGACCATGCAGGACATCGCCCGCGCCGCCGGCGTATCTCAGTCGACGGTGTCCCGGGTCCTCAACGATTCCCCCACCTCGGTCCCAATCGCGGCGGAGACCAGGGAGCGTGTTCGCGAAGTCGCCGAACGGCTCGGTTACCGACCAAACCCTCTCGCCCGTGGTCTGCGCGGTGCTCGTACGATGCTCCTCGGCGTGATCGTCCGGGAGATCATGGATCCCTTCTTCTCCATGGCGATCGAGGCTATCTCCGGCGAGGCTTTGGCTCGGGGCTACAACGTGGTGCTCGGGATCGCCCATAGCAAGGCTGACGAGGCCATTGCCCTGCGAGCAGTCCTGGAGACCAGGCATTGCGACGCCATCCTCTTACTCGGGGACATGCGCGACGAACCGAAGTTCTTAGAGGATTTGCGGGCATCACAGACTCCTGTGATCGCCCTTTGGCACGGAACCGAGCTCGAAGGCGTGCCCACGGTCAACATCGACAACCGAGCTGGAATCGTTGCAGCCCTCGATCATTTGATAGAGCTGGGTCATTCACGTATCGGGTTCATCGGCGGCCGGCCTCTGGGTGACATTCGGGAGCGCCGTACCGCCTACCTCGAGCACTTGCCGGCACTAGGGCTCGAGACGCCAGATGAATACGTGGTGCAGAACGTGACCAATGACCCCGGTGGGGGGGCTGGGGCCCTTCGTCTTCTCATGAACCTGCCAACTCCCCCAACGGCAGTGGTCTGCTCCACCGATCATCTGGCCACCGGCGTGCTCAACGCCGCTGCCGGTCTCGGCTTGAACGTCCCTGCCGACTTGTCGGTCATCGGCTTCGATGACATCCCGATGGCCAGCTACACCATCCCACCTCTCACCACCGTTCGTATGCCCGTTGCCGAGATGAGTGCCGCTGCGGCCCGTCTGGCGATGGATGAGCCGGACGAGGACCACGGTCATGAGGACTACGTGGCGACGCCTGCGCTCGTGGTCCGGGAGTCGACCGGAGAGGCACCGATGGCATGACCGGGTCATTCGCCGACCTCCGCCAGGCAGTGGCATTGGCCAACAACGAGGTGGCCGGGGCAGCGCTGGTCATGCATGCGTTCGGCAACGCCAGCGAAGTTGATCGTGACGCCGGGGTCTTCGCCATCAAGCCAAGTGGCATCGGGTGCGGCGATGTCACCACCGACGACATCGTCGTCGTGGCGCTCGACGACGGCTCGGTGGTCTGGGGAGACAATCGGCCGTCTGCAGATACGCCCA
>Ga0299907_10000336_pt1 | contig 22091 bp, 20 predicted proteins | sample RVTome_16_FD_198680 | JGI IMG/M metagenome (GOLD analysis project Ga0299907, IMG submission 198680) | Soil microbial communities from uranium-contaminated site in the Upper Colorado River Basin, Wyoming, United States - RVT152D67 (version 2) ...
TCCACATCGGTCATCACGACAGACATCCCCCAGGCGGAGCTGCCCGAGCTCATCGACATGGCCTGGCGGGCCAAGGACATGCCGATCACGTCGCTGCAGCTCGTGCCGCCGCTGATCGCTCCGGCCGATCCCGACTTCGCGGTCATAGCCGAGCAGCTCGACCTCGCGATGGAGGCGTCACTGGACGCCGGTACCGGCGACGCCGGTGCCACCACCGCGACGGTGGAACCGCAGGCCGCCACGGCCGCGGAGGTGCCTGCCCCCGCGGAGACCGCGGGGCACACGGCGGCGGACGCACCGCCACCCGCCGTCGATATGTCGTCGGTCTGCTCCTACGAGTGACCTCCGCGGGCGCCCCGGTAGGGTGCTCGCCGTCATGGATGCCTCCCCGCCGCGCGACTGGCCGCCGGTCTCGGTGATCATGCCGGTGCTCGACGAGGAGCGGCACCTGGCCGAGGCGGTGGCCGGCGACCTCGCCCAGGACTATCCGGGCGAGTTGGAGCTCGTGCTGGCGCTCGGCCCATCGCAGGACCGCACCGGCGAGATCCCCGCCGGCCTGGCCGCCGCCGACGGACGCGTGCGGCTGGTCGACAACCCGGCAGGGCGCACCCCTGACGGGCTCAATGCGGCGATCAAGACGGTCCGGTACGGCATCGTGGTCAGGGTGGACGGTCACGGCGTGCTGTCGCCCGGGTACATCAAGGTGGCCGTCGATGCTCTCGACCGGACCGGACCGGCGCGGCGAACGTCGGCGGCATCATGCGGGCTGAAGGGGGGTCACCGACTTCGAGCGGGCGGTCGCCCGGGCGATGACGTCCCCGCTGGGCATCGGCGCGGCCCGCTTCCACATCCGCCGCGGTCCAGTGTGCGCGCGCTGGCGGGCCAGTTCTTCCGGACCGGCCAATGGCGTCGTGAGGTCGTCCGCCGCCACCCCCACACCGCGAACCTTCGGTACCTGGCCGCGCTACGAGCAGACGCCTAATTCTCCGAGCTTGGTGAGTTCATCGACATGCCCATGCGGACGTACTCGTCAGGCATGTTCAGCCGGCTTGCGTTCTCGGTGGCCGTTCACATGGATCCGGACATCTTGCTCGTCGACGAGGCTGTCGGCCGGTGATGCAAGCAGCCGAATCGGGCGGCGGATGCGGCGCGACCTTTAATCCGACCCCCGTCCGGCGGCGACGCCGCGACCGGGGAGGAAAGCATGCCGGACGGCACTTTCCGGGCCGCAATGCTCGTCACGGTAGGGTGCTCGCCGTTATGGACACTGCCCAGCACCGGGACTGGCCTGCGGTCTCGGTGATCATGCCGGTTCGTGACGAGGAGCGGCACCTGGTGCAGGCCGTCACTCGGGTTCTCGAACAGGACTATCCCGGAGACATTGAGGTTGTGCTGGCGATCGGACCGTCGATTGACCGGACAGTCGAGGTCGCGAAGCGGCTGGCGGCCGGAGATCTGCGGCTGCGGCTCGTGGACAATCCGGCCGGACGCACGCCGAACGGCCTCAACGCGGCGATCGCAGCTGCCCGGCACAGGATCGTCGTGAGGGTCGACGGTCACGGCCTTCTCTCGTCCGGATACGTCCGCCGGGCCGTCGAGGTCCTTCAGGACACAGGAGCGGCCAACGTCGGCGGCATCATGTGCGCCGAGGGAGAGACCGACTTCGAGCGCGCGGTCGCACGGGCGATGGCGTCGCCGTTCGGTATCGGCGGGGCCCGGTTCCACATGGGCGGGGACGCGGGGCCCGCCGAGACCGTGTACCTCGGCGTCTTCCGTCGGGACGTCCTCGAGCGCCTCGGCGGCTATGACGAGCACTTCGTCCGCGCTCAGGACTGGGAGCTCAACTACCGGATCCGGAAGATCGGCGAGACTGTGTGGTTCAGCCCGGACCTGGTCGTGACGTACCGGCCACGGGCGAGCCTCAGGGCCCTGGCAGGGCAGTTCTTCCGGTCCGGACAGTGGCGCCGTGAGGTCGTTCGGCGCTACCCCGAAACAGCGAGCCTTCGGTACCTCGCGGCCCCAATGGCGACCGCCGCCGTCGCATCCGGTGCGCTCACGGGATTTGCTGCGCTGGCAGGAGCGCCTGCATGGCTAGCGTTGGGATGGCTGGCACCGGCCGTCTATGGGGTTGGCGTGCTGCTCGTGGGCCTAGTGGAGGGCAGAAGTCTCCCGGTCCGCGCCCGTGCATGGTTGCCTGCCATCTTGGCCACGATGCACCTTACGTGGGGCGCGGGCTTCATCGTCGGATCTCGCATTGGTTCGGGAGGGCGAGCCGAGGTGCCCACGGCGTCCACGGAGCGGTCCGAGCGGTGAGAGTCCTGATGCTCGTGCAGTCGCCCGTGGCTGGCGACTCCCGTGTGCTCCGGGAGGCGACCGCGCTCGTCGCAGCGGGCCACGCAGTCCACATCGTCGGCCGGGACGTCCCGGCAGACCTCACGCCGCCGCACGGTGTCACTGTCGAATCCGTCGGAGCGACTCGCGGACTTCGCCCGGGCAGCAGTCGGCCTGCGCGCGACCCGCTCCCGATCCGCGTTGCCCGATGGATGCTGCTCCCGGAACACCGCTCCCGGGTCGAACGGGCGTGGACGAGGGCCGCTGCCAAACACGTCGCCAAGCGTCTGCGGGCTGACGTCATCCATGCACACGACTTCAACACGCTTCAGTTGGGAGCGGGCCTTGCCGACCGGTGGGACGCGAGGCTCATCTATGACGCCCACGAACTGTGGTTCGGCCGGGCCCTTCCAGGTCGGCCTACGCCGGCGGGCCGCCGTCGCGGCGCGGCTCTCGAACGGAGGCTGGCCGCTCGCGCGCAGGCCGTCCTCGTGGTTAGCGAGGCGATCGCCAATCGGATGCGAGCTTCAGGCCTGCCCGACGTCCGCGTCGTCCGCAACACATTCACGCTCGACACCCGTACTCCGGACCAGCCAATCAGGAGTCCAAGCGGTGTTGTGTACGCGGGGAGGATCGGAGCGGGACGCGATCTTGAGACCGTCCGCACGGCGGCGAGAAGGCTCGTCCCGTTTCAGACCGTCCTGGTGGGATCCTTGGAGCCCGGTTACGCCGTGCCGGCTGTCGACGGGCTGTCTGTGCTGCCTTCAACCTCGTTGGAAGGCGTCGACCGGATCTACCGAGAGCTGGGTATCGCGGTGGTTCCGCTTTCCGATCGGTGCGACAACCACAGGTTGGCATTGCCCAATAAGCTCTTTCATGCCGTTCGGGCAGGCGTGCCGGTCGTGGCGGCGGACCTGCCCGCCATCCGTGAGCTCATGACGGAGCACCACTTGGGAACCCTGTTCCGACCGGGTGACCCAGGATCCCTTGTTGATGCCGTCCACGAGTTGGTGGCGAGCTATCCCCGGCACCTCGAGGCTGTCCGGGCCGCGCGACTGGACCTGAACTGGGCCGTCGACGCCAGGGTGCTCGTGAAGGCGTACGAAGACCTTGTCCAGTGACCACGAGAGCCGGTGTCGTGCACACACACACCGTCCTACCCAGGATGCCCATGTGGGTTCTCGCGGCGTTTCGTCTACCCTTGACCCGACTCCGTCCCGGCCGCATGGCGCCGGCACGATCTGATGGCTACGCCAGAACGCGGAAAGGGCCTACCCGGATGACCGCAACCCGCCTCGACGAGGACTTCACCTCGTCGGTGCATGTCTATGAGCCTCATCGTGCCGGGCTGCCACGGTTCGCGCCTTACTTCAAGGAGCTCTGGCGGCGCAGACAGTTCGCCTCCGAGCTGTCCAGAGCGACGATGCACTCCGCCAACACGGATACGGTCTTCGGCCAGCTCTGGCTCATCCTCAACCCACTGTTGCTCGCCGCTGTCTACTTCGTCCTCGTCACGATCTTGCGCAGCGGCTCAAGCGGCCCGGAGTTCTTTGTCCACCTCGTCGCTGGACTGTTCGCCTACTACTACTTCTCCGGCGCCATGCAGGCCGGCGCCTCAAGCGTCGTGGGCGGTGGCAGGCTGCTGTTGAACACGTCGTTTCCGCGGATGCTGTTGCCGCTCTCGGCGGTCCGGACTGCCTTCTTCCGGTTCCTGCCGACCCTGATCGTGTACTTCCCGATCCACCTGATCATGGGTCAGACGGTCCATTGGGAAATGTTCGCGGCGCTGTACTTCCTTGCGGCGCTCACCGTCTTCGCCACAGGCATGGCGATGTTCTTCGCGACCCTGCAGGTCTATTTCCGCGACACGACGACGTTCCTCCCATACTTCGTTCGCATTTGGCTCTACTTGTCCCCGGTCCTCTGGTACCCCGAAGATGTGCCAGAGCGCTTCCAGTCCCTAATGGTGCTGAACCCGCTCTACTCGATGTTGGGAGGGTGGGGCGACCTCCTCGTCCGCGGCGATGTTCCGCAACTTTCGCTATGGGTAGGCGCGGCGGTCTGGGCGGTTCTGGCTCTGGTGGTAGGTGGATTGTTCTTCATGTCAAGGGAGCGAGAGTTTGCAGTCCGTCTCTGAGGCAAGCGCTGTGACCCACGCTGACGCCGCTGTATATCCGGCGGTACGTGTGCATGACGTCTCGGTCACCTACCGGACGACGTTCGAACGAACTCCGACCTTCAAGAACGCGCTCGTACGGCTCGGACGCGGAGAGCGCGCCATCAAGGAGGTCCACGCCCTACAGGACGTGTCGTTCGAGGTGCCGCATGGAGCGACCATCGGCATCATCGGTGCCAATGGGGCCGGCAAATCGACACTCATGCGGACGATCGCCGGCATCCTGCCTCCAACCAAGGGACGTATCGAGGTCCACGGCCGCGTGAGTACCCTGCTCGCCCTCGGGGTCGGTTTCAACTCCGCTCTGTCGGGTCGGGAGAACGTCGTTCTCGGCGGCCTTGCGGCAGGCTTGAACCGCAAGGAGGTCAAGGAGCGGTACGAGGAGATCGCCGCGTTCGCCGAGCTAGGCGAGTTCATGGATCTTCCCATGCGTACCTATTCGTCGGGAATGTTCAGCCGGCTGGCGTTCGCAGTCGCCGTGCACATGGACCCAGACATCCTGCTCATCGACGAGGCGCTGTCGGCTGGCGATGCGAAGTTTAAGCAAAAGGCCGCGGCCAAGATGAAGGAGCTCGTCGGCCAAGCAGGAACGATGTTCCTGGTGAGCCATGCTCTGGGCAGCGTGAAGGAGATGTGCAATGACGCTCTCTGGCTGCACAAGGGCAAGATCATGGTGCGCGGGAAACCCGACGACGTCATCGCGGCTTACAACAAGTTCCTCAAGGTCGGCGAGGACGCCTTCACCCTCGAGGACCTGTAGGCAGTGCGCCGCGTGGCCGACGTAGGAATCCTCGCGACAGGCCACGATGTGGCCGATGCAAGGATCCACAAGATCGTGGACAGCCTGGCGCGTCGTGGTCTCTCAGTCGAGCTGCACGGCCTGGGGGTTGCGGAAAGCGGCCCGGTCGGTGCGACGGTGACCGCCAGCCCGCGGCCGGGTTTCATGGGCAGAGCGATGCGCGCCCTCGTCCTGCCGTGGCGTACCCGCGCGAAGGTTCTGTTCACCGTCGACCCCGACGCCGTACCACCCGCCCGGCTAGCCGCGGCGCTACGACGGCAGAAGGTTGTTGTCGACCTTCACGAGGACTATGCGAAGCTTCTCCAAGATCGTCCGGGACTGGGCGGTTTGGCCAGAACGCTGGCAGTGGCCACGGTCAAGGCCGCGACAACTCTGGCCAGCGGCGCGGCGCTGACCGTCGTGGCCGACGACCACGTCCCTCCGCTGACCGCGCGGCGACGAATTGTCGTGCGAAACGAGCCTGTACAGCGCCTTCTCGCCAGCCCGTCTGACCTCGACCGCGAGCCACGTGCCGTCTACGTCGGCGACCTTCGCGCGAGTCGCGGGCTGTTCGACATGGTTGACGCGATCGCGGCGGCGCCCGGCTGGAGTCTCGACCTGATCGGTCCGGTTTCTCCTGCCGACCAGCAGCGCCTCACGGAGCGCTTGGCGGCAGCCGACCTTGCCGGCCGTGTGCGCTTGCATGGACGTCGGCCGCCACGCGAAGCGTGGGAAATAGTCGCAGGTGCATGGGTGGGATTTGCGCTGCTTCACGACACACCGGCGTTTCGGGACGCCGTTCCGACCAAGCTCAATGAATACGTCGCCAGCGGCTTAGCGGTGATCGTGTCCGATCTCCCACGCCAGGCAGAGGCGGTCGATCAGGCGGGCGCGGGAACCGTTGTGCGCAATTCCGCCGAGGCCGCAGGGGTTCTCATGGATTGGATGGCCGACCGGGAGCAGCTGGCGAGATATCACGCGGCCGCACGTGCATGGAGCCGTTCCTTTGCGCCCGAGAACGGGTACGACCGGCTGGCCGACGAGGTAGCCGCGCTGGTCGTCTCATCCTGAGGTTGCGGTGCAAGCTGCTCAGGAGAAAGCCTCGGCAGGGTCCGACTCGAGCAGACGTACGGCTGCTGGTACTCCGATAGTCACGACTGCAGAAGGGTGACGGCGCGCAAGATGCCAGCCAGCGCGAGCGGCGCCGGTGTCGAGCGCGATGACCGCTCGTGCCTCGGCGACGACTCGAACGGCGTCATCGCGACGGCGCAGCTGCGTCCAGAACTGCCGAGAGACTCCCCCCTTGACCAGCCGGCGCAGCGCCCGGACCACCCTGGACCGCACGATCGGCCCTGTAGCCGCACTCGGCGACGGTCCGAGGACAACGACCATGTCGGCAATACGGTCGAGGGGCTCGCTAGGCGTGAGCCAGGTGACCAGGCTCAATCTGGCGGCCGGGAGGCCAGCGAACTGGCGGCGTACTCCGGCCACCGCGGGCGCTGTCGGCGCTCGGCCTGTGGAAAGCACAACGATGTTCACGCAATCTCCAATGGCTGTTTGACCTTGTGTGCAAGAGCCTCGATGCGCGGATCGAGCTGACGGTCACGTGAAAAGCGCTGCCCAAACGACCGGGCCCGGGTGCGTAGCCGCGATTCCGCCGTGCGCGCGGCGCCCGCAGCCCGGACCAGCGCCTGAGCTATCGCCTCTGGTTCCAGGCTTGACGCCGGAAACCACAACGGGTAATCACGCAGAACGTCCGACGTCGCGTTGTCCGGATCGTGAACTGAAACGATCGGCAGGCCTGTCGCCGCGTATTCGAAGACCTTTCCACTGGTGACGTAGCGTCCGGCGCCGAGGAGAAGCAGCAGCGCGTCGAACGTTCCATACACGCGGCCGATGTCGCCCTTGCTGACGGGTCCCTCGTAGGAAATCCTCGCGTCAGCCGCGCTTTCGAACAGATTCAGCAGGTCCGGCTGGGGCGTCGCGTAGAAGCCAAGGTAGCCATGGATCGCGGCGCGCGCGGACGCAAGATCGGTCGAACACTCGCGAGCCCGACGCCAGCCTTCGACGAACTGTGCCAGTGGCACCTTGGACGACACCGTTCCGACGTAGCCGAATGACAGAGGGGAATCGGGTTCAGCTTCGTGCTGGCGAAACCCGCGGGAAAGCTCTCGATCGAAGCCATTGCTCACGGTGTGCATCTTGGGGGCGTGAGCAGGATAGAGACGCGCGTGCCACTCTCGGATCGCATCGTTGACGAACCAGACCTCGCATGCCCCTGCAACCAGGCGTCGCTCCCAGCGACCCGCACGGCTGTTGTCAGCGTGAAGGCGCTTACCGCTAAAGACATCCAGCAGCCACGCGTCGCGATAATCCATGACGTACGGAACACCGTGGCGACGCCACAAGCGATAACCAGCCGTGAAGGCGACATGGGGATTGGCCGTGCTCATGACGAGGTCAACCGGATCCGCACGGTGAATCCGCTCGGCTGCCGCCTCAAGTGGCCGCCGCCACGGGCCATACCCGACCTCGGGGAACACGAGCTGGTCGAGGTAGATCCGGAGCTTTGCCCACGCCCGAGGTCGCTCCATCCGCAACCTGGACCAGCGGCGAAGGTCGGGCTCTCGCAGCGGCCACACGAATGGCAGGCGAACCACGGTCACGCGTGGATCGACCTGGTGCTCGAGCGAGGTGTCCGACCCCGTGTAGCGAATGAAGGTTTCGCGATCGGCACTGACGACGGTGACGCGCCATCCTCGCGCAGCGAACCGGTTGACCGTTGCCAGCGCCCGGTAGACGCCTCCACTGCGGCACGGGGGAAATCCCCAGGCAACATAGAGAAGGTGTGGCATCCGCTCACCGCAGCGATCTCCGAGGTTTCTTTCGCTCGGGGGCTCGGTGTGCGATGTCATGGCATCCGTAGGCTAGAACATGCCGCCTGCCGGGTACGCCGCACAGGCCGGCCACGGCAAGGCTGAGAAGCGTGGAGGCACCCAGTGGCGGGCAATCGGTCCGGTGTTGCCGCGAATCGGACCGAGCGGGCCGATCGACCATCCCGTGCGACCGGCTTGCGAACGAGGTTGGTCGGACTGCTTCCCGACAACGTTGCGCAAGACCTGCGTGCGACTCGTCGGGCGGTGGGCCGGTCGACTGCCCACGCGCGGCGACTTCGTCCCGAGCCGTCATTTCCGCCAGGTCCGGCAGGCGGGAACCGGCTGCTCGTTGGACCGGCGAACTTCGCTGGTCAGGGCTGGGCATGGGCTCGTGCCGCGGAGGCACATCTTCCCGATGTCGGGGCCGTGGCCATGGCGATCGACACCGGACGGTTCGACTTTCCGGCCGATTACCGAGTCTCGCCCGAGCACTATCGCCACCCTTACTGGCAGTTGCGCCAAGAGCGATACGTCGTGGGCACATTCACAGCCGTACTCGTGGAAGCGTTGCGGCCCGTGCTCGGCCCTCGCTATGCCGACGACTGCAGTGGTGACATCCGAGCCCTCCGCGGCGCCGGCGTATCGGTGGGCTTGGTCGCTCACGGCTCTGATGTGCGCCTGCCAAGCCGGCATGCCGAACGGGAGCCCGGGTCGCCGTTCCGCCGGCGCGACGAACTCACCCTTCGCTTGGAGCGCCAGGCGGCACGACTCGGAGCCGTCATCAACGACTTCTCCGGGCCGACCTTTGTGTCGACGCCCGATCTGCTCATCGACGTCCCGCATGCGACATGGTTGCCCGTTGTGGTCGATCCGGACCGGTGGGCCGGCGGTCAGCCCGCACTCACCCTCAGAAAGCCGGTCGTCCTCCATGTGCCGTCGAATCCGTGGCTCAAGGGCAGCGATGTTGTCAACAATGTCGCCAGCACACTCGCTGCGCGCGACTTGATCGAGTACCGGCAGCTGGAGGCGATTCCCTCGGCAGACATGCCCCGAGTGCTCGCCGACGCCGACATCGTCATCGACCAGTTGCGGATGGGTCTGTACGGCGTCGCTGCCTGTGAGGCGATGGCTGCTGGCCGCGTTGTTGTCTCGTACGTCGGCGAGCACGTCCGAGCGCACGTGCGAAGCTCGACCGGCTTCGATCTCCCTGTCATCGAAGCCGACACGACCACGCTCGCCGAAGTACTCACCTCCCTGGTCGAGGACCCCGAGTCGGCGCGAGAGCGCGCTGCCCGCGGAGTCGAGTTCGTCCGGGCAATGCACGACGGACGGCGGTCAGCCGAGGTCCTGCATCCGTGGTTGACTGACGTATCGGCGACCGATCCATGACTCCCCCGGTGTGGTTGGCCGGGCTACCCTTTCAGGCTTCTGTTTCGGATCCAGTGGGCCGTCACCGGAGGTCAGCACAGTGAGTTTCCGCGTCGTCGAGTCGGCCGATGTCGACGAGCGAGCCACGATCGGCGACGGCTCGTCCGTTTGGCACCTGGCCCAGATCCGTGAGAACGCTGTTCTCGGGCGCAACTGTGTTGTCGGTCGGGGTGCTTACGTGGGCACCGGCGTCCGCATCGGCGACAATTGCAAGATCCAGAACTATGCGCTCGTCTACGAGCCCGCGGTGCTCGAGGACGGCGTGTTCGTCGGACCGGCAGTCGTTCTGACGAACGATACGTTCCCAAGGTCGGTCAATCCCGACGGCACCCTGAAGAGCGCCACGGACTGGGCGGCTGTCGGCGTCACATTGCGTACGGGCAGCTCGGTGGGAGCCCGGGCTGTCTGTGTAGCGCCGGTCACAATCGGTCGCTGGGCGACCGTGGCCGCCGGCGCGGTCGTCACGCGCGACGTGCCAGACTTCGCGTTGGTCGCTGGCGTGCCGGCCCGGCGGATCAAGTGGGTCGGCCGTGCCGGCGTTCCGCTGGAGTACCTGGGCGGTGGCCGCTGGCGCTGCCCCGAGTCGCGTGAGGCGTTCGTCGAGGCCGACGGGCTGCTGACCGAGGCCGACACGCAGGCCAGCAAAACAGAGGAGAGTGGATGAATAGGGGGACGATCCCGGCCGCCAAGCCGATAATCGGGGACGAGGAGCGGGCGGCTGTCGACCGCGTGCTGCGCAGTGGCATGATCGCCCAGGGCCCCGAGGTGACCGCGTTCGAGCGGGAGTTCGCCGACACCCTGGTTGCCGGACGTACCACGGTCGCCGTGAGCTCCGGCACGACTGGCTTGCATCTCGGCCTGCTGGCGGCTGGTGTGGGCCCCGGCGACGAGGTGATCGTCCCGTCGTTCACGTTCGCCGCCACCGCCAACTCGGTTGCCTTGACCGGCGCGACACCAGTGTTCGCCGATATCGAGCCGAGGTATTTCGGGCTGTCTCCGGCTGCCGTCGAGGCCGCCGTCACGGATCGCACCGTCGGTGTCATGCCGGTCCACCTCTACGGGCATCCAGCCGACCTGACCGGCCTGACCGCGGTCGCTGACAAGCACGACCTGCAGATCTTCGAGGACGCGGCCCAGGCGCATGGTGCGACCTGGCATGACCGGCCTGTCGGCTCGGCCGGCACGTTTGCCATGTTCAGCCTCTACCCGACCAAGAACATGACCTCGGTCGAGGGCGGAATGGTGTCGTGTGCGACCGAACAGATCGCGCGCCAGCTTCGCCTGCTGCGGAACCAGGGAATGGAACGCCGCTACGAGAACGAGATCGTCGGCTTCAATGCCCGGATGACCGACGTCCATGCCGCGATAGGGCGTGTCCAGCTCTCGAAGCTGCCGACCTGGACCGAGCAGCGGCAGGCAAATGCCCGCTTCCTGGATGATCACCTGGAGGGTGTGACGATACCGCCGGTAGCTGATGGCGCCACCCACGTCTACCACCAGTACACGATCCGGGTGGCCGACGATCGTGACGGATTCGCCAAAGCGCTGGCCGACGAGCATGGTGTCGGCACCGGCGTGTACTACCCCATACCGAACCACCGGCTGCCTTCTTTCGGCCTCCGGCTCGACCTGCCCGAGACCGAGCGGGCCGCGGCCGAGGTGCTCTCGCTGCCCGTGCATCCCTCGCTGTCCAGCGACGACCTTGACCGGATCGTGAGCGCCGTCAACACCGTGGCCAAGGCGGGTGCCTGATGGCAAACCTGCGGGTGGGCTTGATCGGACTGGGCATGATGGGCAGGCACCATGCGCGAGTCTTGCGCTCACTCGAGGGAGTCGAGCTGGTTGCGGTCGCCGACCCCGGAGGTGACCCGCACGGTGCGGCCGGTGATCTGCATGTGCTTTCCGATGCTGAGGCTCTCATCGCGGTCGGCATCGACTACTGCATGGTCGCGGTGCCGACGGCCTTCCACGACGAGGTCGGACTTTCTCTTGCGGCCGCCGGCGTCCACACGATGATCGAGAAGCCGCTGGCGAAGGATGTCGCGTCAGCGCGCAAGCTGGCTGAAACATTCGAACAGGCGGGCCTGGTGGGTGCTGTCGGGCACATCGAGCGCTACAACCCGGCGTTGCAGAGCCTGCGCTCCCGGCTCGAAGCGGGCGAGCTCGGCGACGTGTACCAGATCATCACCCGGCGGCAGGGACCGTTCCCATCGCGGATCGCCGATGTCGGCGTCGTCAAAGACCTCGCCACCCACGACATCGACCTTACGGCCTGGGTCGCCCAACAGCCTTACGCATCGGTGGCGGCTCGAACCGCGCACAAGAGTGGACGTGAGCACGAAGACCTCGTTGCTGTGACCGGCCAGCTCGCCGACGGAACCGTGACCAGCCATCTGGTCAACTGGCTTTCGCCGATGAAGGAACGGGTAACCGTCGTGACCGGAGACCGGGGCACCTTCGTCGCGGACACCCTGCATGCTGATCTCACATTCCACGCTAATGGTACCATCCGGACTGAATGGGATGATATCGCCCGTTTCCGCGGAGTCACCGAGGGAGACATGGTCCGCTACGCGATCGCGAAGCCCGAGCCGCTGCGAACCGAGCACGAGGCGTTCCGAGACGCCGTCGGCGGTAACGAGGCCGACATCGTCACCATGCGACAGGGGCTCGCGACCGTCGCCGTCGCGGACGCTGTTCTCGAGTCGGCCCGCGACGGACGGACGGTGACGCTCCACGGCTAGCGCCGGGCCGGCGCCCGCGCGGTCGCCAGAGTGTTCACGACCAGGTCGGCGGCGCGGCCGTCACCGTAGGGCGCCTGCCGCGCCGTGACCGGAACCGGTCGACTGATCAGATCGGAAAGATCGTTCAAATCCGGCGCCAAGACATTCCAGCGGTTGTCGAGGGTCTCCACCCATTCGGTCTCGGCCCGCAGCGTCGTGCACAGTCGGCCGAGCAGGAACGCCTCCTTCTGAAGTCCTCCCGAGTCTGTCACAACACCGGCCGAATGCAGCACGGCCGCTACCATCTTCGGATAGGGAAGCGGTTCCGCAGTGTGCAACGACGGCCGATCCAGCGGTATGCCGTACTCATGGCAGCGGACCACGAGGCGCGGATGCGCTAGAAGCAGTACGGGCACCGGCAGGTTGGCCAGAGCGTCGACGATCGCTGTCAGGCGCTTCGGATCGTCGGTGTTCTCGGCCCGATGGATGGTGGAGACCACATATCGGCCTGCGTACACGCCATCGGGTAGTGTCGGCGGCCGGTCTCGGACCGCGTCGCGGACTCGGAAGCACACGTCCGTCATCACGTCGCCAACGAGAACAGTGCGCTGCGCGAGGCCTTCGGCCGCGAGATGGTTCATCGCCGTCACGCTGGGAGCGAGCAGCAGGTCGGCGGCGTGGTCGGTCAGAACCCGATTGTGCTCCTCGGGCATCGCCCGGTTGAACGACCGAAGACCGGCCTCGAGGTGAGCCACGGGCAGGTGCATCTTCACCGCCGACAGCGCACCGGCGATGGTGGAATTCGTGTCGCCATAGACGAGTACCCAGTCCGGCTGGTGTTCGCCCAGGACACCGTCGAGGGCGGCGAGCATCGATCCTGTCTGCACGCCGTGACTTCCCGATCCGACACCGAGATGGACATCCGGCGCCGGGATACGAAGATCGGCGAAGAAGACGTCGGACATGTTCTCGTTGTAATGCTGTCCGGTATGAACGATGACATGCTCATGGTCGGTGCCAGTGAAGGCCTCTGCCATCGGAGCGAGCTTGACGAACTGCGGGCGCGCACCGACGACGCTGAGCACCTTCATGAAGAAGATCCATCCTGTGACGACGGTGTGAAGCATGGCAGGCCGGTCGACGCCCCGCCGACCCAGGTACCCTATACGGCTGCCACTCGTCCCCTCTTCCGACCGAGGTTCCCGTGAGAGTCAGTGTCGTCGCCCTTGGCAAGATCGGCCTGCCACTGGCCGTCCAATTCGCGAGCAAGGGCCACGACGTCGTCGGCGTCGACGTCAATGAAACGGTCGTCGGGCTGGTCAACAAGGGCGAGGAACCGTTCCCCGGCGAGGCGGACCTTCAAGAGAGGCTCGGCGCGGCGGTGCGGGATGGACGGCTCCGTGCGACCACCAACTACGCGGATGCCGTTCCAGGCAGCGACGTGGTGGTGATCGTCGTGCCGCTCTTTGTCGACGACGCCACGTGGGAGCCCGACTTCGGTTGGACGGATTCTGCGACCCTGGCGCTGGCCCGACACTTGACCCCAGGCACGCTGGTCTCGTACGAGACCACGCTGCCGGTCGGGACCACGCGGAGCCGTTGGAAGCCGATGATCGAGGAGAGCTCCGGCCTGACCGAGGGGACGGACTTTCATCTGGTCTTTTCACCCGAAAGGGTGCTGACTGGCCGAGTATTCGCCGATCTTCGCAAGTATCCGAAGCTGGTTGGCGGTCTCTCGAGTGTGGGCGCCTCGAAGGCGCGTGAATTCTACTCATCAGTCCTCGACTTTGATGAGCGGCCCGATCTCGGGCGACCCAATGGTGTATGGGACCTCGGCAGCGCTGAGGCAGCGGAGATGGCAAAGCTCGCCGAGACGACATACCGCGACGTCAACATCGGCTTGGCCAACCAGTTCGGCCGGTTTGCCGCCGAGAACGGCATCGACGTCTATCAGGTGATCGAGGCGTCCAACTCGCAGCCGTACAGCCACATTCACCAGCCCGGTATCGCCGTCGGTGGTCACTGCATCCCTGTCTACCCGCGCCTGTACCTGTGGACCGACGCCGCTGCCACTGTGGTCCGAGCGGCTCGGGATGCCAACGCGGAGATGCCGGCGTACGTCGCCCAACTCCTCGAGGCTGCGTTCGGTCCAGTACGCGGTGTTCACGTCGCCGTGTTGGGCGCTTCCTACCGTGGCGGTGTGAAGGAAACGGCCTTCTCGGGAGTCTTCCCAACGGTCGAGGCGCTGACGGCGATGGGGGCGATGGTGCGGGTGCACGATCCGCTGTACGCGGACGAGGAGCTGGAGAAGCTGGGCTTCGTCCCGTACCACGTCGGCAACGTCGTGGATGCGGCGGTCGTCCAGTGTGACCATTCTGCGTACCGTGCGTTGGGTGCCGACGACCTGCCGGGCGTGAAGGTGCTCGTGGATGGACGCAATGTGACCGACCCCGGTCGATGGGACGGCGTCACCCGGATTGTGGTCGGTCGGGGAGCCGCTCAGCAGTGAACGCGGGCGTGGGGCGGCCTGCGCCCGCCCGTGTGGTGATGGTGGTCGCCAACGATGTCGCCCGGGACAGCCGGGTGAAGAAGGAAGCGCTGGCGTTGGCCGAGGGTGGTCTGGACATCATCGTCATTGGCATGACGTCGGACCGTGCTCCGCACAGCGAGGCCCTGGGCAGAGCGTTCCTACTGAGGGTTCCCGTCCAGATGAGGCTTCGCGACGAACGCAACCGGCGTCGCGCAAGGCGGCGACGACTGTCGCTTCCCTTCCTCGGCTACATCGACCGCGAGGCACGTACGGCCGCCGAGCGGCGAGTCCAGGTCCGCCGGGCCGAGGTGCTCGCCGACTCAGCTCGCGCACGCAGCAGACAGATGGCTAGCGGACTCGGCGCAGCGCATTACCTGGCCGGAGCGGTCACGCGGTCGGCACGTTCGACGCTGTGGCGAATCAGCGGAGGTCTGGTCCGGCTGCGCTCGGGCGCGGGCCGCCGCGCCTACGGTCTGCGCGACCGGCTCTGGAACGCCTGGGATCGCCGGATCGGCAAGGCAGAACTCGGTGCCCGGTGGCGAAGCGTCCACCCCGAGATTCAGGACTATGAGGTCGGCTTCGGTGCTGCACTGGATGCGCTTGACGCCGATGTTCTCCATGCCCACGACATGCACGTGCTCGGCGTCGCCGTCCGGGCCGCGTGGCGTGCCCGGGCCGCCGGACGTGTCGTGCAGGTTATCTACGACGCACACGAGTTCGTCGCCGGCCTGGCGCAGTACGGCAGCCGGACCCGGCGGGCGGTCGCAGCCTGGGCAGACCTCGAAGGCGAGTACATACGCGATGCCGATCGAGTCATCACGGTGGGGCCGGCGATCGCGGCCGCGCTGCGGGAACGATATGGGCTCGAGCGGGAACCGGCAGTGGTGCTCAACGCACCGGAGAAGGGCCTGGCGGTGGGGGATGGCGACTCGCTACGTGAGCGACTCGGGCTACCGAAAGACGTCCCCCTGGCGGTCTATTCGGGCGGACTGAACCAGGCACGTGGTGTACACGTACTGATCGAGGCGATGCGGAACTTGTCCGACGTGCACCTTGCGGTCGTCTGCGTGCCGCATGCCGACACGTGGTACGTTCACCAATTGCGGGCCGAAAGCGCGCGGCTCGGCCTGACCGAGCGCGTTCATTTCGTCGACCCCGTACCGTCCGACCAGGTGGCGCCTTTCCTGTCATCCGCCGACGTCGGCATCCATCCGATGGTCGGGGGATTCGCCAACCACGAGATGGCGCTCCCGAACAAGCTGTTCGAGTACATCCACGCCGGCCTCCCCCTCGTGGTCACAGACCTGGAGCAGATGGGAGCCTTCGTTCGAAGCCGCGGCATCGGTGAGGCGTTCAGGTCCGACGACACTCTGGACTTGGCGAGCAAGATCCGTGCCGTCATAGCGAATCCGAGACCGTACCGCGCGGCAGTCCGCGCCCCGTCCCTAAGAGCTGATTTCTCGTGGGAGCGGCAAAAGGAAGTGCTGTACGGCGTGTACGGAGAACTCGGGCACGACGCCTTACCCACCCCACCCGGATCCGACGCTGTCAAGCCATCCGTTCGCACTAAGCAAGAAGGGCGCCATCTCGTCATAGGACCGGCGAACATGGCCGGTCAAGGATGGTCATGGGCACGAGCGGTCGAGCGGAACCTGGCGTCAGTGCGTGCCGAAGTCCTCATGGTAGGCAGACGGTCGTTCCAAGCGGACCACACGGTGGACGAGAGCACGTACCGAGGGGACCTGGCGTGGCAGGTCGCGCAAGCGCGGCGCCTTCTCTGCGGCGCCACGCACGTGTTGCTGGAGGCCGGCCGGCCACTTGCCGGTCCGCTCAACGGTGCGGGGTTCCTCGGTGAGACGGCGATGCTCCGTAGCGGTGGGGTAGAGGTCGGACTCATCCTGCACGGTTCCGAGGCAAGGGATCCTCGTCGGCACCGAGAGAAGTTTCCCTACACCGCCTTTGTGGATCCAGCCGATCCGGAGACCAGTCGGTTGCAGCAGACGGTGGACGACGTGCTCAGAGAGGTTGCCCAGTTTGACGGCCCGGTGTGGGTCGCCTCGCCCGACCTGCCGGACTTCGTCCCGCGCGCGACCTGGCTTCCCTTCGTCGTCGACGTTGCTGCATTGCGATCCGATACGCCGGTGCTGGACCGTGACCGTCCGATCGTCGTCCACGCACCGACGAACGCATGGCTGAAGGGCTCGGAGATCATCGATCCCGTGCTCAGAATGTTGGACGACCAAGGCGTGATCGAATACCGGCGGATCGTTGCCATGCCGCACGACCAGCTTGTCGAAACCGTGCGAACCTGCGACATCGTCGTCGACCAGGTACGACTCGGTCTGTACAGCGTCACGTCTGCGGAGGCTATGGCCGCCGGCCGGGTGACGGTCGCGCACGTCGCGCCGCATGTGCGGAAACGCCTGCCGGGCCGGCTGCCCATTGTGGAGGCCACTCCGGACGATGTCGAGGCGGTGCTCAGGCGCCTGGTCGGTGATCGCGCCGAGGGTGTCGAGGCCGCAGCTGCAGGAGTGAAATACGCCCGGAGCTACCACGACGGGCGCGAGGCGGCGCGGATCTTGGCGCCATTTCTCGGAGTTGGCGACGACGGCATCGGCCCCGGGCATGACATGAACGCCTCAGGCGAACAGCTATGATGTCTGCGCCCAGGCGTCACCGGTCTCATGTCCTCGGTGACCCGTTCGGGTCTGCCGAGATCTCCACCCAAGGACACTCGATGCCCCACCTGATCTACCTCGCGATCGGCTTTCCGCCAGCCGCGAAGAGCTCCACCTATCGATTGCGCGAGACGGCAAACCTGTTCGCCGAGCTGGGCTGGGATGTCACGGTGGTGACACTTCACGAGGAGGCGTGGTTGCGGGAGAGCGGCTTGGACCGCAGCCTCAGCGAGGGTGTCAATCCAACTATCGAGGTCGTGGAGTTGCCGATCGGTCGGGCGGACCTCGAACCCGACATTAGGACATACAGCTGGTTCCGCGCCCGCTACCCGGACCAGTGGCTGAAGCGACAGCGCAAGCGCGAGCTCGCCTCGTTCCCGGAGCCGGTGTTCGGCGGCTGGCGCGAGGCCCTCGAAGAGGGCGTGGCAGCGGTCCACGCCCGGCGTCCCGCTGATCTGACGATGGTGTCCTCGACGCCCTACACCGGTCTCGCCGCCGCGTGGAAGCTGTGGCAGGACTACCGGGTCCCGTACGCAATCGACTTTCGGGACGGGTGGTCGCTCAACGTGCTGACGGGTGAGGAAGCGTTCAGCCGCGGCTCGCCGGCCGGCCGTTGGGAGAGCCGCGTCTTCGAGCATGCCGAGTCGGTGTGGACGGTCAACAAGCCGATCCGTGACTTCTATCGGGCCCGCTATCCTGAGCGAGCAGACCGGATCCAGGTGGTGCGCAACGGTTACGACCCGATGGTCATCACCCCGCACAGCCACGATCCCGCCGAGGGCCTGACCTTCGGCTATCTGGGGACGGCGAGCTTTTCGACCCATCAGTTACGGGCTCTGCTCGACGGGTGGCGTGCCGCACGCGAGATCGACCCGGTGCTGGCGAAGTCACGGCTGGTATTCCGCGGCCATTTCGGTATCAGCATGGTCCGCGGTATGCACGCTCTGCTCAAGATGATCATCGAAGCTGAAGGCGACGGCGTCGTCTACGGCGGTCCGGTACCAAAGGCCCAGGTCGGTGACGTGTACTCCGAGTGGGACGCGACCGTCCTGCTCCTCGCCGGCGGCGAGTACGTCACGTCGGGCAAGGTCTACGACTACATCGGCACCGGCTTGCCGATCATGTCCGCGCATGCGAGTGAGCACGCGGCGACGGAGGTCTTGGAGGACTACCCGCTCTGGGTACCCCCGCCGGCCCGGTGGAGCTCCGAGAACGCGGTCGTGTCGTTCATCAAGACGGCCCGTATGGTGGCTGCCGCGACAGATCGGCAGCGCGCACAAGCCCGGGCCCACGCGGAGAAGTACGCCCGGCGGGCTGTGATGGAGAACGCGGTGAGAGAGCTGGCCGGGCGCGTGACCGGCGTGAACGGCCACGAGGGCCAGGCATGACCGAGGTGCTGTTCGTCGCCACGGTCACGGCCCCGCTGGTCGCTCTTGACGACGTCGCGGGCGAACTGCGTTCCTACGGAGCGCGGGTGCGACTGGCGACCTACTTCGACCCCGAAACGATCGCGAACTCGCTGCACCTGGACGAGATCCACCAGGTGCAGTTCCACCTGTCCGAGGTGGGGGGCCGCAAGGTGCGCAGGTTCAGCCCCCAGTGGTTCTGGGTCGTTCTCCGGAACCCGCTTCGGCGCGCGACGGTGCGTCGCGCGGACCGGATCTCGCGCACCTGGATCATGGGTCGGTCGGATCCGTGGATGCGTGCCCGGGCAGCGGAGGCCGACCTCCTTGTAGCTCTCGATGTCAAGGCGGTCTATTGCGTCTGGAAGCTGGCGCGACGGCATCCAGAAACGCGTGCCATTCGGGGCTTGTACGAAGCACTTCTCGCGATGCGGGCCGGGCCCGTACCCGACATGGCCGAGTTGGCCGGCGCCGGCGTCGCCGCTGCCGACGGTGCCGATGCCGACGGGCCCGGTACGGGCAACGGCGGATGAGCCATAGGACTGCAAACGTCGCCGCAAAGCCGGACAAGCACAACGCCGCTCGGCTGCTGCAGAGCGTGGGGCAACGTGGCCGGCTGGGCAGGGCTACCGTTTCCGAGGTCGAGGCCGCCTGGTCCGCTCTGTCGGACGGTGCTCATCCTGACCTGCTCGGTGTAGCCCTCTTGCACAGTCCCGCGGTCGCCCGGGTAATGCGGCATGCTCGCGCCCACGAGCAGGCCGAGGCGATGGCACGGTCCGCGCTGACGTTCGATATCGGCGATGACGAGGTCTCGGCCCGCCTCCGGCTGGAGCTTGCGACGGTCCAGATCGCCCAGACCCGCCAGCCGGAAGATCTTCCAGGCGACGTGCGGGCCGTACTGCGGCATGCCGACGCTCATCTGGTCGCCGGGCGCGTGACGCGAGCCGCACTACTCGTCGTCCTCGTCAACGAGGCCATCTTTCATCGGGAGCTGCACGGAGAGGTCGAACGGTCGCCGCTAGCTTTCGAGCCCGAAGACTTCCTTGCCCCGCTGCGCGAGTCGTTGAACTACCGCGCGCTCGTGGCCCCGATGGGAGCGATGATCGGTGAGATAGAGCCCTTGCCGGCCGAGCGCACGCGCGGACTTGTGCAGCGTGTCGTGCACGCCGTGGCACCGGTGGACGCAACCCTTCGGCGCGCCCTGGGGCGGGCCTTGGGCAGCCCGGGCACGGCCTCAGTTCGGCACAGAGCACCGGACCCGATCGCCGCCGAGTCGCTTGAAGGCCATGACGGTCGGCGTCTCTTGGTGATCTCTGCTGGCAACCTCCACTTCACTCGCGGAATCCTGACAATGCTCGAGTCGGCCGGCGACGTCAAGATCCGGACCGTGGATCTGCGCTCGGCCGGAACGGCGTTTCCGCGCCGTGGCCACACGGACATGGCCGCTGACCGGCTCAGCCAGGCGATCGGACGCGCCTTGCCCGCGCTTCCGGCCGAGACGACGGCCCTGCTGAACTGGGCGGACACCGTGTTCGTCGACTGGTGCGACGTCGGCGCGCAATGGGCCGCCGTGCATGTGCCACCCGGCGTGAGATTGATCATCCGCGCACACAGTCTGGAAGCCTTGTCGCCGCAGCCACACATGATCGATTGGTCGACCGTCGCGGACCTGGTCTTTGTAGCCGGGCACGTCCGCGACATGTTCCTGCGGGTCGTTCCCGCTGCGAGGCACGCCAGGCACATCCATGTCGTACCAAACGAGATGCGGCTCGAGCGGTATGGATTGCCCAAGAGGCCGTCCGCGCGCCACACCATTGCCATGGTGGGTTGGGGTCAGATGGTCAAGGACCCCCACTGGGCCCTGGAGGTACTGAGTCGGCTGCGTTCCGTCGACCCGCGCTGGCGGCTGCTGCTCATCGGCCGCGACTTCGCCGAGTCCCAGATCGTCAGCGGATACCGTTATCGTGACGCGTATCGGGCGCGTGCTGCTGGCGACGACGTTCGCGAAGGCATCGTTGATCTCGGCTACATCACCGACCTGCCTGAGGCCCTGCGCGAGGTCGGGTTCATCCTCAGCAGCAGCCGGCGCGAAGGCAACCCGGTCGGTATTGCCGAGGGCGCCGCCTCCGCTGCGGTACCCGTCGTCCGCGACTGGCCCATGGCGGCACCGTACGGAGGCGCTAGCCGGGTGTTCCCGGCGGACTGGATCGTCGCCGATCCAGTCGTGGCTGCGCAGCGCGTGTTGGCCTTTGATGACGAGTCGTGGGTGCGGGCGGGTCATGCTGCGCGCGACTACGTCGTCGCCAACCTCGACTGGTCTGTGGTCGCGCCGCGTTACTTGGAGATCTTTTCCGACCACCGATGAGTCGTTGCAATTGAGGACGTAGAGTGCGGTGTTTGCGGTTCCCTCCGCTCCGAGGGGCCGCGCATTGGCGTCGAGCACGAGTCCGACGTCGTGATTGGGCAGATCTCCGCTAAGCCGAATTTACGTGGCTGGTGGTGGGTGAACCCACTGTTGAGCAGGGGATTCACTGTTTTCGGGTGTTCGGGTTCTGGCTACTTCAGTTGTGTGGGGATGGCGGTTCGTCGGCGATCACGATGCGCCACACGTGGTCGGCGAGGCGTCGTTTCAAACAGCGCATCGCCTCGTTGTGTTTTCCCTGCGGCAACCTTCGAGTCGTAGTTGGCGCGGCCGGTGCTGGCGCGCATCCGTACCTGGGTGAGTGCTGCGATGTGCAAGACGAGGTTCAGTTGGCGGTCACCTCCGCGTGGCAGCCGGTGACGTGCGCGGTCGGCGCGAGCATTCTCCACCGCCCACCGGCGGGAATCAAAGGTCGCCGTCCCCTTCAGCAGACTGCGATAGCCCGCCAACGACGTGTCGACCTGGAACGTCGCCAACACCCGGTGCGAATCGGCCTCGAGCACGCTCGCAGTGTGGGTGCGCCTGTGCGGACCGACGCCGATGATGACCAGGCGTGGCTTCCCTTCGTCCGTTGGACGACACATCGCTTTGAAGGCTCCGGTGGGAGGATGTCCCGAGGTCCGTGGAACTTCGGTGGCGGCCCGATGATCATTAGGCTGCGTTCACGGTGTCATCTTGGCAGGTGGTTCGGACAGTCTGGGCGAGTTCGGCTTCGAGTGCTTCGCGGAGCTTGGGTAGGTGTAGGT